>Ga0209066_10003679_pt1 | contig 17295 bp, 13 predicted proteins | sample All_14_2_FD_187198 | JGI IMG/M metagenome (GOLD analysis project Ga0209066, IMG submission 187198) | Freshwater microbial communities in response to fracking from Pennsylvania, USA - Allegheny Zone_MetaG_DW_15 (SPAdes) (version 2) ... | reverse complement strand
GCGGCGACGGTCAACTTCGCCACCGAGAAGGCCCGCGTGCACGCCGAGTCCCCGGTGCCGGTGGAGGAGCTGATCGCGGCGGTCGAGCAGGCCGGGTACGGGGCATCCGTCCCCGCCCCACCCGTCACCCAAGCCCCCGACGCACAGGCCACAGCGCCGCGGGATGCGGAGTTGGTGTCGCTGCGGCAGCGGCTGATCATCTCGACAGTCCTGGCGGTGCCGGTGGCCGTGTTGTCGATGATCCCGGCGCTGCAGTTCACCTACTGGCAGTGGCTGACCCTGACCCTGGCGGCGCCGGTCGTGGTGTGGGGGGCGTGGCCGTTCCACCGCGCCGCGGCGATCAACGCCCGCCACGGGGCGGCGACGATGGACACCCTGATCAGTGTCGGGGTGCTGGCCGCGTTCGGCTGGTCGCTGTATGCGCTGTTCTTCGGCGGTGCCGGCATGCCAGGGATGCGGATGAGCGTCACCTTCGTCGGCACCCCGCAGGCCGGCGGTCACGAGGTGTACCTTGAGGTCGCCGCCCTGGTGACGGTGTTCATCCTCCTCGGCCGCTACCTGGAGACCCGCGCCAAGCGGCAATCCGGGGAAGCCCTGCGCGCCCTACTGGAGCTCGGCGCGAAAGACGCCGCCGTCCTCCGCGCAGGTAGCGAACAGCGCGTCCCCGTCGCCCAGCTGATCCCCGGCGACATCGTGGTGGTGCGACCCGGGGAGAAGATCCCCGCCGACGGTGTCGTCACCGAAGGTGTCTCCGCGGTGGACGAGTCGATGCTAACCGGCGAGTCCGTCCCCGTCGAGGTCGCCCCCGGCTCGAAGGTGGTCGGCGCCACGGTGAACACCGGGGGCCGGCTGCTGGTGGAGCTCACCCGGGTCGGCGCGGACACGGAGCTGGCCCGGATGACCAGGCTGGTGGAGGAGGCGCAGACCGGGAAGGCGCAGGTGCAGCGCCTCGCCGACCGTGTCTCCGCGATCTTCGTCCCGATCGTCATCGCCCTCGCGATCGTCGCGTTCACGGTGTGGCTGCTGGTCGGCGCTTCCCCGGAGGTCGCGTTCACCGCCGCGGTGACGACGCTGATCATCGCGTGCCCGTGCGCGCTCGGGCTGGCGACCCCGACCGCGCTGCTGGTCGGCACCGGTCGTGGCGCGCAGCTGGGCATCCTCATCCGCGGACCCCAGGTGCTGGAGCAGACCCGCCGCATCGACACGGTCGTGCTGGACAAGACCGGCACCATCACCGCCGGCACCATGACCGTCACCGCTACGCATCCGACTCCCGGCACCGACCAGACGGAACTGGTGCAGATCGCCGCCGCGCTCGAGCACGGCTCCGAACACCCCATCGGCCGCGCCATCACCGCAGCAGCCAGCAGCCCGCTCGCGGCAGTGGAATCGTTCCAAGCCGAGGCCGGGCAGGGCGTGCAGGGCATCGTCGACGGCCGCCTGGTCGCCGCCGGCCGCGCCTCCTGGATCACCACCCAATGGTCCCTCCCCATCCCCGCCGACCTTGTCGACACCATCACGGCGGACGAGGCGGCGGGGGCGACGGTGACGGTGGTGGCGTGGGACGGGCAGGTGCGCGGGGCGATCAGCGTCGCCGACACCATCAAACCCACCAGCCGTGAGGCGGTCGCACGGCTCCGGGAGCTCGGTTTGACCCCGATCCTGCTCACCGGCGACAACCCCGGTGCCGCCCGGGCGATCGCCGACCAGGTCGGCATCCGGGATGTGCGAGCGGGGGTCACTCCGCAGGGCAAGCTCGACACCATCCGCGATCTGCAGACCGCGGGCCGGGTGGTCGCGATGGTCGGCGACGGCGTCAACGACGCCGCCGCACTCGCCGCCGCCGATCTTGGCATTGCGATGGGCACCGGCACCGACGCGGCCATCACCGCCGCGGACCTGACCATCGTCTCCGGCGACCTCGTGCTGGTCCCGGACGCGATCCGGCTGGCCCGCCGCACCCTGGGCACGATCAAGGGGAACCTGTTCTGGGCGTTCGCGTACAACGTCGCCGCCCTCCCGGTCGCGATGCTCGCCCTCCTCAACCCCATCCTCGCGGGAGCTGCGATGGCATTCAGCAGCGTCTTCGTCGTCACCAACAGCCTCCGCCTGCGCCGCTTCCGTCCCCTCCCCACCCCGACACCCGCCGCCGCGCCGGTGGCCCGGGAATCCGCCCCGGTTCGCGTCTGAACCGCCCGCATCAGAAGGAGCACACCATGACCCACGACCACACCGACCACGAGCACGGGTCGCACGATCACCACGACCACGGCTCGCATGACCACGGCGCTCACGACGAGCATCACCACCATGAGCCGCCGGCCGGAGCGACGAACCTGGTGACCTGTCCGGTGATGCCCGGCAACCAGGTCGACCCGGCCTGGGCCGAGCAGCGCGGCCTGTTCCGCGACTACCAGGGCACCCGGTACTGGTTCTGCTGCACCGAGTGCGGGCCGCTGTTCGACGCCGACCCCGCGCGCTACACGCACGCCGCCTGACCCGCGCCACAGAAGAAGGACGGGGCGCGACGTGGACACGGCGGTCGGGCTGGTGCAGGCCTATCTGCGGGTCAACGGCTACTTCACCGTCGCCGAATACCCGGTGCTGGACGCCACCGGGCCCGCCGGGCCGCGCACCATCACCGACCTCGACATCCTCGCCGTGCGCCTGCACCGGTCACCGGGAGCGTCCGGGACAGCCGACGCACCGCTCGACCCGGCCCTGGGCGCCGGGGGCGGGGCGGACATGATCGTCGGCGAGGTCAAGGAAGGCCGCCCGCACCCCAATCCGGCGATGCATGACCCGGCGGTGCTGGAAGCCGCGTTCACCCGGTTCGGGTGCTGTGCACCTGACGATGCCGCCCGGCTGGTCGCCGAGCTACTGGAGACGGGACGGACGGTGGCCCCGGAAGGGCACACGATCCGCACGATCGTGTTCGGCAACCCCACCTCCCCGCCCGGCTCGGGGATGCCGTGGCACACCGTCCCGTTCACTCAGGTGTTGCGCTACCTCGAAGACCACCTCAGCGCGCACTGGGGAATGCTCGGCCGCACTCAGATCAAGGACGACACCCTCGCCCTGCTGGCACTGCGGGAGAAGGCCCACCGGGCCGCGACCGGCGCTTCCCGCCGAGACGCGGACCGGTAGTGATGGCGCGCAGTCTGGCGGGCGGGCCCGCGCCAGTGCGCTCGGAGCGCGCCGCGGTAGTCTGGGAGCGGGAAGGAGTTCTGCCGTGAACCGCATGCGCGTTGTGCAGTCCCCATCGGGACTGCGGCGACTGCTGATGACGTTCGCGACCGCGCTTCTGCTGATCGCCGGCCTTCTGGCGATGCATACCCTCACCGGCACGCTCACGTTCGGGCACGACGCCGCTGGCGTAGCTGCCAGCGAGGGCGTCGGGGCTTCCTATGCCCCCGGCTCCGACATGGGGTCCACCACTCACCCGGCGAGCACCCTCGATGGTGCGGCCGTGATGGGGACTGGCGCCACCGCCGACCATTGCTCAGGGGATTGCGGGGCCTCGGGCGGGGTGCCGGATCATTCGATGCTGATGATGGTGTGCGTGCTCGCGTTGCTGGCCGCCGCCATCGTGCTGCTCGCCCCAGTGCTCCTGGCGCGGCTCGGCGTCGCGCTGGCGCTGCTGCGCTTGCACGGGCGCACCGTGCTGGCGGCGCTGCCGCATCCGCGACCACCCTCCCTCCTCGTCCTGTCGATCAGTCGAACCTGATTCCCGGCCTGCCCGGCGCGATCTTCGTGCCCGGCAGGATGCCTCGGCCTGCCCACTCGCGGCAGCAGGAATCAACTCACCCCAATCGACTGACAGACAAGGACACCCACCATGCGTTTCCGCACTCTCGCGCTGACGACCGGCGCGCTCACCGCCGCGCTCGTGCTCGCTGGCTGCGCCCCGACCGGCGGCTCCATGCCCGGCATGGATCACGGCTCCGGCGGCATGACCAGCAGCACCCCCTCGGCCACCGCCGACGCCGCGTTCAACGCCGCGGACGAGATGTTCGTGACGATGATGATCCCGCATCACGAGCAGGCCATCCAGATGGCCGACCAGATCCTCGCCAAGGACGGCATCGACGAGCGGGTCGTCGACCTCGCGCAGCAGGTCAAGGCCGCCCAGGACCCCGAGATCCAGACCATGAAGGGCTGGTTGGAGGACTGGGGCATCCCCTACGACGACTCCATGTCCGGCATGGGCGGGATGGAAGGCATGGACCACGGCGACGGGATGATGTCTGAGGAGGACATGGCCGCCCTGGATGCCGCGACCGGCGTCGAGGCGACCCGGCTGTTCCTGGAGGGCATGATCACCCACCACCAGGGCGCGGTCACGATGGCGCAGATGGTGCTGGACAACGGACAGAACCCGGATGTCGCCACGCTGGCGCAGCAGATCATCGACGGGCAGACCGCCGAGATCACCACGATGCAGGGCATCCTCGCCACCCTCTGACCCGGACCCTCGGGCGGAGCGGTCACTACCCCGACTCGCTCCGCCCGAGACCCGACCGCGTGCCCGCCGTCGCGGGCCGCGTCGGATTGTCGAAAGGCCGTCATGACTTCTCGGACCCTCGCCGCTTGTTTCGTGGCCATCTTCCTCGCCCTGGTCATCTTGTCTGCGGGGACCATCCTCGTCATCCAGGCGATCGCATGAACCGTCGTCTCACGATCACGACGCTCGCTGCTGCGGTGGCGCTGCTGGTCACTGGCTGCACGAGCCCGACGCCCCAGACGTCCGCGTCGCCGAGGTTGGAGGACCTCGGACATGTGCACGGCATCGTCGACGCCGGTGACGGCACGGTGCTGCTGGGCACCCACACCGGCCTGTACACGCTGACCGAGGACGGCACCGTTGCCGGACCGGTCGGCAGCCATGACTTCGACGCGATGGGCCTGACCCGCGCCGGCGACATCTTCTACGCCTCCGGCCATCCCGGCCCCACCACGCCGCCGGAGCTCGGCGCGCCCAACCTGGGCGTGCTGCGCAGTACCGACGCGGGGCAGTCGTGGGAGCCGGTCGCGTTCACCGGGCAGGAGGACTTCCACGTTCTGACCGCCAGCGGTGCCGGGGCGATCTACGGGATCGGGTCCAGCTCGATCACCGTGCGCACGAGCCCCGACGGCGGCGCCACCTGGATCGACGGGGCCGAGCTGCCCGCCGCCGACCTCGCCGTCGTCGCCGACGGCACCCTCTACGCGGCGACCCAGGAGGGCGTGCAGGAAAGCCGAGACGCCGGCGCCACCTTCACCGCCGTCCCGGATGCCCCGCTGCTGTATCTGCTGGAGGCCGATTCAGGTGGCGGGGTCGTCGGCGTCGACACCGAGGGCAGCCTGTGGCGCCTGGTCGACGGCTCGTGGACGCGCCTGGGCACCGCCACCGGCACCGTCCAGGCGCTCGGCGTGACCGCCGACGGCGCGATCGTGCTCCTGGACGACCGCGGCATCGTCTGGATCCGCGGCACCGAGTCCACCACCGCCCTCCCGGCGAGTGCATCATGACCACCATCCACGGCAGCGGCCCGACCGGTCGCAGATCGGAAGGAGACCGACCATGACCCCTACGACAGCGGCGAGCAGCTGGGCGCGCCGCGCCGGACCCGTCGACCCCGCGGCACTGGACGCGGTGGACGCATGGTGGCGGGCGGCGAACTATCTGAGCATCGGCCAGATCTACCTGCAGGGCAACCCGTTGCTGCGCCACCGCCTCAGCCGGGACGACATCAAGCCGCGGCTGCTGGGGCATTGGGGCACCACCCCGGGCCTGAACTTCCTCTACGCCCACCTGAACCGTGCCATCCGCGACCGCGACCTGAACACCCTGTACGTGACCGGGCCGGGGCACGGCGGCCCGGGCATGGTCGCCAACGCCTACCTGGACGGCACCTACACCGAACGCTACCCGGGCATCGAACGCACCGAGGACGGGCTGCGGGCGCTGTTCCGGCAGTTCTCCTTCCCGGGCGGGATCCCCTCGCACGCGTCCCCCGAGACGCCCGGGTCGATCAACGAGGGCGGGGAGCTGGGCTACTCCCTCGTGCACGCCTACGGGGCCGCGTTCGACAATCCGGACCTGCTGGTCGCCTGCGTGATCGGGGACGGGGAGGCGGAGACCGGGCCGTTGGCGACCGCGTGGCACGGCAACAAGTTCCTCAACCCCGCCCATGACGGGGTGGTGCTGCCGATCCTGCATCTGAACGGGTACAAGATCGCCAACCCGACCGTGCTGTCGCGCATCCCCGAGGAGGAGCTGGTCGCGCTGCTGCGCGGCTACGGCCACGACCCCCACGTCGTCACGGTCGGCTTCGATGGCGAGACCCCGCAGGAGTCCCACGCGGCGTTCGCGGCGGTGCTGGATGCGGTGCTGGATGAGATCGCGGACATCAAGGCCGCCGCGGCGGCCGGGACGCTGGCGGGGCGGCCGGCGTGGCCGGCGATCGTGCTGCGCAGTCCGAAGGGGTGGACCTGCCCGAAGGTGATCGACGGTCTGCCGGTGGAGGGCACCTGGCGGGCCCACCAGGTGCCGCTCGCCGAGGTCCGCGACACCCCCGAGCACCTGCGGATCCTCGAGGACTGGCTGGCGTCCTACCGCCCGCACGGGCTGTTCGACGTGACCGGCGCCCCGCGCCCGGCCACGGTCGCGATCGCGCCGGAGGGGGATCGGCGGATGAGCGCGAACCCGGCCGGCAACGGCGGACAACTCACGATCCCGCTGCGGCTCCCGGACTTCCGGGAGCACGCCCACCCGGTCGACCCCGCCGCGCGCGGCGCGTCGACCGGGGAAGCGACCCGGGTGCTGGGCGAGTGGCTGGCGGGGGTGATCCGGGACAACCCGGACAACTTCCGCATCTTCGGCCCGGACGAGACCGCCTCCAACCGGCTCGCCCCACCCGTCTACTCGGCGACGGGCAAGCAGTGGAACGCGGCTGTGGAGCCCGTCGACGAGCACCTGGCCCCGACCGGGCGGGTGATGGAGGTGCTCAGCGAGCACCAGTGCCAGGGCTGGCTCGAGGGCTACGTGCTCACCGGCCGGCATGGGCTGTTCAATTGCTACGAGGCGTTCACCCACATCGTCGACTCGATGTTCAACCAGCACGCCAAGTGGCTGGAAGCCGCCCGGGAGGTGGCCTGGCGGGACCCGATCCCGAGCTTCAACTACCTGCTCTCCAGCCATGTCTGGCGGCAGGACCACAACGGGTTCTCCCACCAGGACCCCGGGTTCATCGACCTCGCCCTGAACAAGAGCCCCGACATCGTCCGCGTCTACCTGCCGTTCGACGCGAACACGCTGCTGTCCACCTACGACCACTGCCTGCGCTCGGCCGGCTACATCAACGTCGTCGTCGCCGGGAAGCAGCCCGCCCCGCAGTGGCTCACGATGGACGAGGCGATCGAGCACTGCACCCGCGGGCTGGGCATCCTGCCGTGGGCGGGCACCGAGACCGAGGGCACCGAGCCGGATGTGGTGCTCGCCGCCGCCGGCGACGTCCCCACCCTCGAGGTGCTCGCCGCGGCGGCGCTGCTGCGCGAGCACGTCCCCGATCTGAGAGTGCGGGTGGTGAACGTGGTCGACCTGACCCGGCTGCAATCCGAGGACCAGCACCCGCACGGGCTGCCGGACCGGGAGTTCGATGCGATCTTCACCCCCGACAAGCCGGTGATCTTCGCCTACCACGGCTACCCATGGCTGATCCACCGGCTCACCTACAAGCGCGCCGGGCACCAGAACCTGCACGTGCACGGCTTCCAGGAGCGGGGCACCACCACGACCCCGTTCGACATGGTCATGCTCAACGACCTCGACCGGTACCGGCTCGCGATCGACGTCCTCGACCACGTCCCGGGCCTGGCCGCCCGCCACGCGGAGCTGCGGCAGCAGCTGCAGGACGCCCGCCTGCATGCCCGCGCCCACACTCGCGAGCACGGCACCGACATTCCCGCCGTCGCCGACTGGCACTGGCCCCACCCCGACACCACCGACCCCGCCATCGGAAAGGAACCGAAATGAGCGACACCAGAACCGTGACCCTGCAGGTGGGTGGCATGATCCGCGCGACCTCCAAGAACGTCACCGAAGCCCACCTGGGGCGCCAGCCCGGGGTGATCAGCGTCGACGCGAACCCGGTCTCGCAGACCGCGACCGTCACCTACGACCCCGAGACCACCTCGGTCGCGCACCTGCAGCAATGGGTCATCGACTGCGGCTACCACTGCGCCGGCCAGTCCGTCCCGGACCACATCTGCGATCCCGCGCACGACCCGCACGCCCACCCTGCCCAGGCCGCACCCGACGAGCACGCGGACCACGGTGCGCACGCCGGAGACGCTGCGCACGCAGGGCACGATGCGCACGCTGACGCCGACCAACCCGAGGTCCATCAGCATCACGCCGGCACCGGCGCCGCTGCCGAACACCCGAGCGGCTCGGGCTCCGACGACCACGCCCACGCGGGGGAAGCGGCCGCGCACGCGGGCCACGCCGGGGCGGCCGTCGCCGGCGGGCACGATCACGGTGGGAGTGCGGCGGCGGGCCATAGCGCGCAGGACATGATGGGGCACGGCGGGCACCACGGCGGCATGTCGATGGAGTCGATGATCCGCGACATGCGAAACCGGTTCCTGGTCGCCCTGATCCTGTCGATCCCGATCACCTTGTGGTCCCCGATCGGGCGGGAGGTGATCGGGTTCGAGGTGCCGGCCCCGTTCGGGCTGCGCGATGACGTGTTCATGCTGATCCTGTCGCTGCCGGTGATCTTCTACTCGGCGTGGATCTTCTTCGACGGCGCCTACCGGGCGCTGCGGGCGAGGACGCTGGACATGATGGTGCTGGTCGCGGTGGGGGTCGGCGCCGGCTGGCTCTACAGTCTGATCATCACCCTGACCGGCGGCGGCGAGGTGTTCTACGAGGCTGCGACCGTGCTGGCCACCTTCGTGCTCCTGGGCCATTGGGTGGAGATGCGGGCCCGCGGCGGGGCGAACGACGCGATCCGCCGACTGCTGGAGCTCGCGCCGGCCCGCGCGGTCGTCCTCCGCGACGGCAACGAGGTTGAGATCCCCACCTCCGAGGTCGTCCCGGGCGATCTGATGCTGATCCGCCCCGGTGCGAAAGTCCCCACGGACGGCACCGTCGAGGAGGGCGAATCCGAGGTCGACGAGTCGATGGTCACCGGCGAATCCATGCCGGTGGAGAAGGCCCCCGGCGCCGAGGTGATCGGCGCGACCGTGAACACCGTCGGCACCCTCCGGGTGCGGGCCACGAAGGTCGGCGCCGACACGGCGCTGGCGCAGATCGTGAAGCTCGTGCAGGAGGCGCAGAACTCCAAAGCCCCAGGCCAGCGTCTCGCCGACCGGGCCGCGTTCTGGCTCGTCCTGGTCGCCCTGATCGGCGGCACCCTCACCTTCCTGGTGTGGTTCCTCGCCGGGGCCGAGCTGCCGATGGCGATCCTGTTCGCCATCACCGTCGTCGTCATCACCTGTCCCGACGCGCTCGGCCTGGCGACCCCGACCGCGATCATGGTCGGCACCGGGCTCGGTGCCAAGCGCGGGGTGCTGTTCAAGAACGCCTCCGGGATCGAGACCGCCGCCCACATCGACACGGTGGTGCTGGATAAGACCGGCACCCTCACCAAGGGGGAACCGGAGGTCACTGACTATCTCCCGGTCGGGATGGACGACCTCGAGCTGCTCTCCCTCGCGGCCGCACTCGAGCGGGAGTCCGAGCATCCGCTGGCCAAAGCGATCGTGCAGTACGCCGACAGCCGTGACATCCCCCGCCGCACCGCGACCGCGTTCCGCAACGTGACCGGCCAAGGCGCGACCGCCACCGTCGACGGGAAGCAGGTCGTGCTTGGCAACGCCCGCCTTATGGCCGCCGAAGGCATCGACATCTCCCCGGTCGCCGCGCAGCAGCAGGCCCTCGCCGACGGTGGACGCACCGCGATCATGTTCGCCGTCGACGGGCAGATCGCCGGCGTCATCGCTCTGGCCGACGCGCCCCGCGACACCGCCAAAGCCGCCATCGACGCCCTCCACGAACAGGGCATCGAGGTGGCCATGCTCACCGGCGACAACAAACCCACCGCCGACCGCATCGCCGCACTGCTGGGCATCGACACCGTGATCGCCGACGTGCTCCCCGAAGACAAATCCGCCAAGATCGCCGAGCTGCAGAAGACGGGCAAGAAGGTCGCGATGGTCGGCGACGGCGTCAACGACGCCCCCGCGCTGGCCCAAGCCGACCTCGGCATCGCGATCGGCGCCGGCACCGACGTCGCGATCGAGACCGCCGACGTCGTCCTGATGCGCTCCGACCCGCTGGATGTCGCGATCGCGCTCAAGATCGGCAAAGGCACCCTGCGGAAGATGCGACAGAACCTAGGGTGGGCCATCGGCTACAACGCGATCGCCCTCCCGATCGCCGCTGGGGTGTTCTATCCGGCGTTCGGAGTCATGCTCACCCCGGAGATCGCTGCGATCAGCATGTCCGGCTCCAGTGTGATCGTCGCCGTCAATGCCCTCCTGCTCAAGCGGCTCCGGCTCCCAGCGCAACCCGCGTCGGCGAGCGCGAGAAGCCTCGCCCCCGCATCAACCCCTCGAGATGCCTCGTGACCACCGGCGGCCGCAACGCGATGATGCGGGTCCGAGGCGCATCAGGCGCCGCCTCCATCTACTCGATCTGAAAGGGCACGCTCATGACTAAGGTCCGGGTCGGCGTCAACGGCTACGGCGTCATCGGCAAGCGCGTCGCCGACGCGGTCCTCGTGCAACCGGACATGCATCTGGCCGGCGTCGCGGATATCGCGACCGACTGGCGCATCAAGTCGGCCGCGAACCGACTGCCGGTGTTCGCCTCCACCGTCGAGGCGCGCGAGGCGATGCAGAAGGCGGGAGTGAGCGCCCATGGGGACCTTGACGATCTGCTCGAGCAATGTGACGTGATCGTCGACACCACCCCCAAGCACGTCGCTGCTGGCAACCTGGCTCACTACCGTGCGGCCGGCGTGAAGACCGTGCTGCAAGGCGGAGAGTCCCACGGCACGACCGGGCACTCCTTCGTCGCGCAGGCCAACTACGCCACCGCCATTGGTCGGGACAGCACCCGAGTGGTGTCCTGCAACACCACCAGCATCGTCCGAGTGCTCGGCGCGCTCAATGCGGCCGGACTGCTGGCGCGAGCCCGCGGGGTACTCATCCGCCGCGCCACCGACCCGTGGGAGTCGCACATCAGCGGCATCATGAACACGATGGTCCCTGAACCGACCATCCCGTCCCACCAGGGCCCTGATGCGCAGACCGTGCTTCCGGATCTGGACGTTGTCACCATCGCCGCCAAGGGCGCGCACACCCAGACGCACAACCACTTCTGGACGCTGCAGCTCACTCGAGCGGCGACCCGCGACGAGGTACTCGATGCCCTGCGCGCCGCCCCCCGCATCGCGCTCATCCGCATGTCCGACGGCCTCGTCGCGCTCAACTCGACGATCGAACTCATGCGAGACCTCGGCCGTCCCCGCGGAGATATGTGGGAGGTTGCCGTGTGGGAGGACCTGGTCACGGTCGCCGGCGACGAGGCGTACCTCGCCTACCAGGTCTATAACGAGGCCATCGTCGTGCCTGAAACCATCGACGCGATCCGCGCCCTGACCGGAACCGTCACCGACGCCTCGACGTCGATCCGCCTCACCGACGAGAGCCTCGGGATGCGCCAGGACTTCCTCGCCGCTGCATTTGACCACCGCTCGGGCGACAACAACGACGGGTACGGCACTAACCGGTCATGAACGCCGTCCCCTTGTCGCATACGGGCTTCCACGGAAGTCCTCGTGCGTCGCGGATGCTGTGGGTCACGGCCGCTTGGGGATCCTGCTTCGTCGCTATCACCATCGGCGTTGACCACGCGCCGGTGCTGTGGCTTGCTGCGCTACGCGCGCTTATCGCGGGCGCTGCACTCGCGCTGCTAACCGGCATCCAGAGGGTGGCGATCCCGCGAGACTCGCGGACCTGGGCCCTGGTCGGTTGCCTCGGAGTGGTGAACATCGCCCTCGGGTTCGCGACAATGTTCGGCGCCGCGACCGGACTGTCCACGGGAATCGCCTCGGTGCTCGCCAATGCGCAGCCGATCTTGATCCTCCTGCCCGCATGGTGGCTCTACCGCGAGCGCCCCACACCGGGCGCGATTGCCGCCATCGCTACCGGCTTCGTTGGGCTGCTCGTCATCGTGATCCCTTCCGGACTCGGAAGTGGGGCGTGGATCGCACTGACCTCGGCCGCCGCCACGACCACCGGGACGCTCATCAGCCGGATCGTGCGTGCCGACCCCCGATTTGTAGCCGCTGCCCAGCTCCTCATCGGGGGCGCCATCCTGGCAAGCACCGCGATCCTCCTGGAGGGGCCACCGGTGTTCGACTGGAACCCGTCCCTTGTCCTTGCCCTCCTATTTCTGTCGCTGATCGGCACCGCCGCGACCACCGTCGCCTGGCTTATCGAAACTCGACGCGCCCGCCTCGACGTCCTCGCCGGATGGACACTGCTCGTCCCGGTGTTTGGAATCCTGCTGTCGCTGCTGGTCCTGCGCGAAGACCCAGGCCCGTGGGGCTGGATCGGCACAGCGATCGTGCTGATCTCGATGGCCACGCTCGCAATCCAATCCCGTGGCCGAGCCACGCCGACTGGCACCCCGCCGGGCACCGCCGTCCCGCGAACCGCCGAGCCTTCGGAGCCTTATCTGGACGCTGACGACGACCACGGCAACGACAGCCAGCCTGAAAGGAAACATCAATGACAGCCACGCCCGCTCCACGCCCCCGCCTTCTACTCACCCGTCGAAACTTCCTAGGCGTCGGCGTCGGCACGCTCGCGACCATCGCACTGGCTTCCTGCACCCCAGCCGCGACCTGGGTTCAACCCGACGGCACCCAGGTGCGGGACGCCGAGCGGCGCCGCGGCGGTACCGGCAAGATCATCACCGCGACGCTCACCGCCGCCCCGACCACGCTCGACCTGGCCGGGGCCACTGCGGCAACCTGGACATTCGGCGCCACGCCCGCCCCGGTGATCCGTCTCGGTGCGGGCGACACCCTGAAGGCGACCGTCCGCAACCGGCTCGACACCGACACCTCTGTGCACTGGCACGGGCTCGCGCTGCGCAACGACATGGACGGCGTACCCCCGGTTACCCAGCAGCCGATCAAGGCCGGGGAGGACTTTGACTACGAGTTCATCGCCCCGGACCCGGGCACCTACTGGTTCCATCCCCACGTCGGAGCGCAACTGGACCGCGGGCTGTACGGCGCCCTGATCGTCGAGGACCCTGCGGAACCAGGCGGCTATGACGACGAGTGGGTCGTCGTCCTCGACGACTGGCTCGACGGTGTCACCGCAACCCCCGACGAGGTGCTCACCGAGCTGTCCGCGGGAATGGGCGACATGGGTGGGATGACGGACATGTTCATGCGGATGGGCAACAGGCTCATGGGCGCCACCTCCGACCTGCTCGGCGGTGACGCCGGGGACGTCTACTACCCGCTCTATCTCGTCAACGGAAAGCCCGCCGCAGACCCCGCCCAGTTCACTGGCAAGCCGGGAGCACGCATCCGACTGCGAATCATCAATGCTGGCAGCGACACCGCCTTCCGTCTCGCGATCGGCGGACACCCGATGACGATCACCCACACGGACGGGTTCCCGGTGACGCCAGCTGAGGTCGACAGCATCCTGATCGGCATGGGCGAACGCTACGACGCGACCATCACCCTCGCCGACGGCGTCTTCCCCCTCATCGCGCAGGCCGAAGGCAAACGCGACCGCGGCTTCGCCCTGATCCACACCGGCAGCGGCGCCACCCCCGGCTACGACGTGAGCATCCCGGAGCTGGACAGCCGCCGCGTCGGCACCGCGGACCTGCTGGCTGCAACCGAGGACGTGACGCTGCCCGCCAGAGAACCCGACCGGCAGATCTCAATCGCGCTCACGGGCAGTATGGCGGCCTACGACTGGGGCGTGGACGGACGACGCTTCGACATGACTCAACCCCTGAGCGGCGCGCATGAGATCCAGGAAGGCGAACGCGTCCGCTTCACCATCGAGAACCAGACCACGATGTGGCACCCGTTCCATCTCCACGGACATACCTACCAACACCAAGGCGGCGGTCCCCGGAAGGACACGTCGATCATCCTGCCGAAGCAGACCCTCACCGTCGACTTCAGCGCCGACAACCCGGGCCTTTGGGTCGCCCATTGCCACAACATCTACCACGCCGAGTCCGGCATGACCACCGTGATCGGCTATCGACAGTAGTCGTCCGACCGCTACTGATCGGGGAACTTCCCGATTGCCGCTCCGAGCATCTGCTTCACGCACCACCGGGCGTACATCCGTCCGCCGAGGCGCCCCAGCCACCTGCGTCGTGCCGGCAGGTCGTAGTCGATCCACACGGTGACGTTGGTGCCGCGCCCTGCCGGCGCCAACGTGAAGCCGAGTCGGTAGGCGCCGATCACGACGAGCCGCTCTTCGACGGTCTCCCAGGTCTTCTTGACCGCGCGTTCCCGCTCGATCACGACCTCGTCGACGTATATGTCGAATCCGAAGGCGCTGCCGCGCATGATGATGTGCGAGCCGAGCTCTTTGCCATCGGCGGCGTCGAGTTCGACGACCATCTGACCTCCGCCCATCATCGGCGAGTTCCCCGAACCCATGTGAGATGCGAGGTTCCGATGCTCATCGAGGAAGTCAAAGACTTCCTCGGGTGAAGCGACCACGATCGCCGAGCCCTCCGAGTGCCGCGCGTAGGTACGGTTCGCCTGGGTCTCCGATGTCATGAGCACATCGTGAGGCTTCTGCACGCTCCTGCCAAGGCCCTTCTTCACTCGTGGGCCATCGCTGGGGGTCACCCTCGCCCCTCGAGGAGATCGCGCCGTGTTCGATACTCTTCGGAGTCGATCTCTCCTCGGGCATACCGTTCATCGAGAACGCGCCGCGCGGCACCTCCCTCGCGAACGGTCGGGGGCGCCGATCCTATGGCGCGCCGCTGAGGAAGTACGATCGCGAGGATGATCGCGATGATCGTGGCGACCACGAGCAGGACGACGATCACCCAGACCCAGCCCATTGGGAAATTCCAACCCCACATCATGCGGCGAGACTAGGTCGCGGTGCACGGGCCCAACAGGGACGTTGGTCCCTCGGGAACGGCAACCGCAGCGATTAGGCGATCTTCACGGCACGCCATCATAGGGCTTACACATGGTACGACTCTGTCCGACTGAACTTGCGGCCGTTACCCTGGTCCCCTCCGTTGCCCCAATTTCGGGCGGTTGGTCCCAGACTGGTCCCCCGTCGTGTAGTCAATCCTGCGGCTTGGCGGACATCTCCGTGAAGGTCAACGGCGCGCTTCTCTGAGTAGCACTCCAGGACGGCGAGCCCGATCGACAGACGCCAAATCGCATCGCGATCAGGCTTTTTTGTCGGGATGACAGGATTTGAACCTGCGGCCCCTTGACCCCCAGTCAAGTGCGCTACCAAGCTGCGCCACATCCCGTTGTGTAGTTGTCGGACTGTCGAGCGACCGAGTGCGCCCCTGACCCCCAGTCAGGTGCGCTACCAAGCTGCGCCACAGCCCGTGGCATGCACCGCTCTCGCGGCACAGCCACCTACTCTAGCCGACCCGCGCGGGCGCCCGATCCGCGCGCGGCAATGTCGGTGGTTGGTGGTCACTTGAGTACATGGTCTCCTTCACCGACTCCCCCTTCTCGGGCGACGGGCTGCCGCCCGAGCTCGAGCGGTTGGGGGCGGATGCGGGGGTGATCGACGCGATCGTGGCGGCCGATCGCATGATCGCGTCGATCACGGCGGCGAAGTTGGGTCTCATCCGATTCGCGCACGAGACGCAGGTGGGGGCGATGGCGCACGCCCTCGCGCAGCGGGAGTTCCGCGCCGAGCTCGCGACCACGCTGCGCATCTCCGAGCGCGGCGCCGACCGGCTCATCACCGAGGCTGACGCGCTCGTGCGCCACCTCCCGGCGACCCATGCGGCGCTCGCCGAGGGGCACATCACTCCGCGGCAGGCGGCCATCGTCGCCGACGAGCTCGCTCTCGTCGACGCCGAGCAGCGACCCGATCTCGAGCGGCGCGCGCTCGCCTCGGCGCAACAGTCGGCGACGGCGTTCGCGCGCACCATCCGCCGCCTGCGCGAGACCCGGGATGCCGAGCACGCGGCCGAACGGCACCGCGCCGCCCGCGACGACCGCCACGTGTCGCGTCAGCCCGACTGCGACGGCATGCAGTGGCTCATCGCCAAGCTCCCGGCGGCCGACGCGATCGCGATCGACAGCCGGCTCGACGACCTCGCCCGCGGTCTGGCGCGCGACGGCGACGAGCGCACCATGGCTCAACTGCGGGCGGATGCCTTCGGCGACGTGCTGCTCGACCGTGACAGCCGCGCGTTCCGCCGGTTCGGCGACGCGCGGCCCACCGTGATCGTCACCGTTCCGATCTCGGTGCTCGCCGGGTCGAACTCCGAGACCGCCGAACTTCACGGCCACGGGCCGATCGACGCCGAGACGGCGCGGCAGCTGACGGCCGACGCCCCCGTGCTCCGTCGGATGCTGACCGACCCCCGCGACGATTCGATGATCGCCCTCGACCGCACTCGATACCGCGTGACCGACGACCTGCGGCTCTACCTCGCCGTGCGCGACGAACGGTGCCGGTTCCCGTGGTGCAACCGCCCCGCGGTCGCGAGCGACGTCGACCACTCCGTCGCGTGGGCCGACGGCGGCGCCACCGACGCCGACAACCTCGCCCACCTGTGTCGCGGCCACCACACCGTCAAACACGAGACCCGCTGGCGCATCGAGGCGCGGCATCCCGACGGCAGCATCGACTGGCTCTCCCCCACCGGGCGCCGACATCGCACCCGGCCCGCACGAACCGTCAGCACGGAGAGCGCCGGGGCTGACCCGCCCGAACCGGTTCCGCGAACCTAGTTCGCGGCGGTCGCCGACTTCGGCGGAGCGGCATCCTCACCGAGCTCGACCGCGAGAGACGACGCCACGACACCGGCGCCCGCGCCGAGCAGACCCCAGAAGACGCCCCAGCGGTGCTTGCCGACGAGCGCATCCACCGAGAGCGGGCCAGGTCCGTCGATCGTGAGCGCCGTCGCGCCCGCGACGAGGGCGAGATTGAACTCGTAGCCGCCCTTCGAGTTCCAGAACCCGTTCGGCTTGTGCACCTTCGTGTACGCCGTCGCCATCGCCGAGGTCACCGCGGCGGTCGCGGCGGCACTGT
>Ga0209066_10003677_pt1 | contig 17306 bp, 15 predicted proteins | sample All_14_2_FD_187198 | JGI IMG/M metagenome (GOLD analysis project Ga0209066, IMG submission 187198) | Freshwater microbial communities in response to fracking from Pennsylvania, USA - Allegheny Zone_MetaG_DW_15 (SPAdes) (version 2) ... | reverse complement strand
ACACCTATGAAGAGGCCGTCGCGGTCTGGCGCGGCAAGTCGATGGAACATGTCGACGATGCCTATGCGCGCTTCTACATCCAGCGCGAACAGCATGTCGAATATTGGGTGGTCGGCGGCGTCTATACTGACACCAGCTTCAAGACCATCGCGGGCGGCCTGACAGAAACCCGGATCGGCCCCTTCGCCAGCCTGGAAGACGCCAAGCTGGAATGGAAATCCCGCGCCATGTCCAGCGTTGACGATGCCTGCGCCCGGTTCCGCATCGACAGCGTCTGACCAGACCGATCCGGGCGCAGCCCTGCGCCGCGCCTTTGGTTATCCCTATGCCGCGCCCTGGCAATCCTGGCAGTTCCGCGACGGCCAGGTGGAGGCGTTCGACCCCGGTCGGCGCAATGACCGTATACCGGTGCTTGCCATCGGATCGAACCGTGCGCCTGAACAGCTTGCCCGGAAATATGCGGACCTTCCCGGTACCCTGATCCCGGTGGAGCGTGTCTTCCTGCAGGATTTCGATGTGGTTTACGCCGCGACGCTGGCCCGTTATGGCGCCGTGCCGGCGATGTTACAGCATGTGCCGGGCTGCCGGGTCGAGTTGATGTTGACCTGGCTGACTGAAGCACAGCTTGCCCGCATGCATGCCACCGAGCTGGGGGCGGCCAATTACAACTTCGCCCGCCTCGAACAGCTGCAGCTGGAAACCGAAACAAGCGAGGTTCACACCAGCGCCTTCTGCTATATCGGCGCGCGCGGCGCCTTTGCAGATGATGCGGCGGAAGCCTATGCGCTGCAGCAGGTTCCGGCGGAAGGGCGCCGCCTGCCGCAGGCCGATACACGGGCGATGCTGGCGCGCTTCGCCCGCCTGTTCGACTGGCCGGGGGATGTGGAAAGCTTCACCCTGACCGCCATACGCGACGAAAGCCGCCGCCGCGCCTGGGTCGCTGCCCTGGCCGCCCATGCGAAACCGTTCGACTATCCCTGGACGGCGCTGAGTTAAGCCTTCAGCAAATCCTTCATCGGCAGCACAGCATCGCTGCCGGGAAACACCGCGCCATCCAGGGCAGCCTTTGACACCGCCAGATGATCCGACAGTACCCCTTTCAGGATGGAGCGCAGATCGACCGTCGGCATCAGGTCGCGGCTTTCATGGCGCTGCGCCAGGGCAAGTCCCGGCCAGTCGACAATGACGCGACCGCCCGCCACCGCGCCGCCCAGCAGGAACATTGCCCCGCCGGTGCCGTGATCCGTACCGCCCGTGCCGTTCACTTCGACGGTGCGGCCAAACTCGCTCATCGCCACCACCACGGTCTGTGCCCAGGCCTCCGCGCCCAGCCCCTGCTCCAGCGCCACCAGCCCCGCGCCAAGCCGGCCGAGAGCATCGGACATCCGGCCTTTTCCGAGGCCCTGGCCCTGATGCGTATCCCAGCCGCTGAGGTCGAGCGTGGCGATGCGCGGCCCGTCCGGTGCCGCCAGCACCTGCCCCGCCGCGCGGGCCAGGCTGGCAAAGTCCGAGCCCCCCTTCTTCGGGGCCTGCGCCGGGCCGTCGATCTCCATCGCCCGGGCGATGGCCGCCTCCGCCATCGCGTCGGCCTGCACCCCCTCTTCGAAGGCATAGGCCAGCGTGGGGTCGAGCACATAGAGCGCCGCCATCTTTTCCACCAGTTCCGGCGGCAGGCCAGGCAGAGGGGATGGCGCCCAGGAGGAGGCCGGCCCTTCCCCGCGCAGGATCTGCGGCATGCCCTTGGAGATGGCGATGGCATCGCCCGTTTTACCGTCCAGGGAAAGGATCATCTGGTTCAACCAGCCATCCTTGCGCTCATGCGGGCGCGACGCGCCGGTTTCCAGCACGTCCTGCGCATCAAAATGCGATCGCTCGCGATAGGGGGAAGCGACCGCATGCACCACGGTCAGCTCTTCGCGTTCCCAGAACGCGTGCAGCGGCTGCAGGGCCGGATGCAGGGCGAAGCCATTGCCCAGCTCGACACAGATCTTGGGGTCCAGCGCCAGCGACCCACGCGCCAGCGCATAGCCTGGATCGGCCACGGGCGGGACGGCATGCAGACCGTCCATACCGCCGCGCAGCACGATCACCACGAAGCGCTTCGACCCCGGCGCGGAAGCAAAACCCACCCCCGGCAGCAACGAGGCGGCAAGGGTGCCGGAACCCAGCAGCGCCAGGGCACGACGTCGGGAAATAACCTGGACCATCCTCACCTCCTCTGGAATTCGGGACTGGCCAGGGCCAGGAACAGAATTTCGGCCTTGTTGGCTGAGGTCGCCATGATCCGCCCGGTGACCTCGCGCAGCCCGGCGATGCGTTCGGCCGTAGCGCCGCGTTTGGCAAGATCCCCGGCCGCCCGCCGCAGCCAGGCAAGCCGCAGCATGATCGCCTGCGGACCGGCCCAGGAATAGCTGTCATCCGGCCAGCCCGCCGGGGACGGGGCGGCCCAGGGCGCCTGGCCCAGAACACGCAGGGCGTTCACGAGGTGCCGATCCTCCACCTCCCCCAATTCGGGATAGCTGCGCAGGGCAGCCGCCATCATATCGTCCGGGCTGCGCAGCTTGGTATCGGGGGCGGACCAGATTTCCTCCCGCGCGACCAGCAGGCGCATGACATGGGTGATATCGCCATTACTTTCGAGAAAGCCTCTGGTCAGGGCCGCCACCGCCGCCTCGGGCGGATCGTCGGCGATGTAATGGCGGGCCAGTTTCATGGCCACATGACGCGCCGTGGCGTGATGGGCCGCCAGATTTTCCAAGGCCAGCCTGCCCTCCTCCTCTCCCGCCTCGGTATAGGCTGTGGAGAGCAGCATCTTGGCGCCGGGCTCATGCTGGTCGGCATGGAAGCGGAATTCCCCGCTTTCCCGGTCCAGCCCCCAGCCGGTTAGAATGGCCGCCATGGCCTGCACATCATCCTGGGTGTAGCCGCCCTCCACGCCCAGCGTGTGCAGTTCCAGCAATTCGCGGCCGTGGTTCTCGTTCAGGCCGCGCTTGCGCCGGATACCGGCCGGAGAGGTCGGGCCAATCGATTCCGCATTGTCCAGATATAGCAGCATCGCCGGGTGGCGGGTGACCGCCAGCAGCATGTCGGCAAAGCGACCGGTCGCATGCGGACGGATCGCCTCGCGCTCAAACGGGCCGGCAACCGGCCAGATAGTCCCGCGCTCCACCGACACGGTGAAATGGTTCGCCCAGAAGCGTACCAGCCGTTCGCGTACCGGATTTCCAGTTCGTGCTGCCAGACGCGTACGCCAAGCGGCCTCCGCCTCGTAATCCTCGCGCAGGGCCTTGCGGGCCGCATCGCGCGCCTCGGTCTCGCCGATTTTTCGGGTAGCGAATTCGCGCGCAACCTGTTCCTCGGACGGCTTGAAGCCGGAGGGGGTATCGGGCTCCTCCCACGCTTCCAACTGTTCGATCACCCAACCGCGCGGGTCGGAAGCTATGCCGGTCAGCTCTTCCGGAGATGCCCCCAGCGCGAAGCGGCTGGCGGCGATGGTGGCCATGTCTCGCGACATCTCGTCTTCGTCCTTCCATCTGCGCCCTCAGGTGGCATTGCACGGTTGGAATGTGGCGAAAGCAGGATCACGGCAAGGCGATTTCGGGCGGGGGCGAAACCGTACCCCGCCCGAAGCCGCATCAACAGTACCAACCTGCTCGGTCTACGACCGATCAGGTGTGGGTTTCGCTCAGGCGCCGCGCGGGCTTGACCAAACCGCGTTGGGCCCCGCTCATCACGGCTTGGTATAGCCCTTGGTGCGCAGCCATGCCTGCATCTGCGCGATCTCAGCAGTCTGCGCGGCAATCACCGCCTCGGCCAACTTTCGGATCTCCGGATCGTCGCCGTGCTTCAGGACGATTTCGGCCATGTCGATGGCGCCCTGATGGTGAGGGATCATGCCGCGGACGAAATCGACATCCGCATCCCCGGTCAAGGGCATGGCCATATCCGCATGCATCCGGTCCATGGCGGCCTGGCTGTCCTGGGCATAGGGAATGCTGCCGTGCATGGGCATCTGCCCCGAATGGCCCGCGTGCTGGGCCTGGGCTTGGGCCTGGGTGGCGAAGAGGCTAACGACCAGGGCGGTGGCAAAGGCGACGTGCTTGATCATGGTGATCATCTCCATATGAAATCAGCGTTATGGCGTGGTGGGATGGGCGCCTTGCAGCGTCCTCCTCACCCGCGCGGCGGTTCATACGGGATATCGGGGTCGATGCCGGTCAGATGATCCTGCGGGCTTGGCACCCGGCGGAAGCTTCGCCAGTCGCGTGGCTGGCCAGCTGGAACCGGCATGGACAAAGCGGATGCGTGCATCGGACAGGCTGCCCGCCAGCCATCGCAGCAGGGGGTCGCATCGGCAGGGCAATCCGGCCCCGGGGATTGCTGCGCCACATGCCCCGGCCCATGCCCCATGCCGGCTGCCACCATGGGATCATGCGACGCGCGGGCCTTCCCGATTTCGGTCAAGGGAAGGCCCGCCGCCAGCACGGCCAGACAGATCAACATGGACAGCAAGTTTCTGATCATGCCGGCACTATAGAGCCTATTTCCCCGGCTGGACCAGGGGCAGGGCGACGCAGGCGTTCAATAATGACATTCGTCATAGACCGGGTTGATTTCGCCCTTCCAGCGCCCGTGATAGGCTTCCAGCAAACGTTCGGCCGGGGTGATGCCGCTTTCGGCGATCTCGAACAGCTCATCCAGATAATGCTGCTCGTCACTGCCCTTGCGCGACAGCATGGCGCGACGCTTCAGCCCGTCGCGGGAAATCTTCAGCATGTCCAAGGCCCAATCGCGCGCCAGCCGGCCCTTATGCGGGGCGTTGAGCGCCAGCTTCGGCACCGCATCGCGCAGCGCGCCCATCTCGGCGACCGACCAATCCCGGATCAGGGCTTCCGCCTCGTTCAGCGCCTGGCTGTCATAGAGCAGCCCGACCCAGAGCGCGGGCAAAGCGCATAGCCTGCCCCAGGGTCCGCCATCGGCACCGCGCATCTCGATGAAGCGCTTCAGCCGCACCTCCGGGAAGGAGGTCGTCATATGGTCGGTCCAGTCGCCCATATGCGGGATCTGGCCTTCGAACCCTTCCAGCCGTCCGGCCAGGAAATCCTTGAAGGATTTACCCGCGACGTCATGATATTTCCCGTCGCGATAGACGAAATACATCGGCACGTTCAGCAGGTAATCGACCCAGCGTTCGAAACCGAAGCCATCCTCGAACACGAAGCCCAGCATGCCGGTGCGATCCGGATCGGTATCGGTCCAGACATGGCTGCGATAGCTCAAATAACCGTTCGGCTTGCCCTCGGTGAAGGGCGAGTTGGCGAACAATGCGGTCGCCAGCGGCTGCAGGGCGATGGAGACGCGCATCTTGCGCACCATATCCGCCTCGCTCTCGTAATCCAGGTTGACCTGCACGGTGCAGGTACGCAGCATCATATCCAGGCCCATCGTGCCGACGGTGGGCATATAGCGCTTCATCACCTGATAGCGGCCCTTGGGCATCCAGGGGATTTCGTCGCGCTTCCACTTCGGAATGAAGCCCATCCCTACCATGCCTGCCCCGATGCGGGCTGCGACCTGTTTGGTCTCGTGCAGGTGCTGATGCACCTCGGTACAGGTTTCATGGATCGACTGCACGAGCTTGCCGGAAAGTTCCAACTGGCCGCCCGGTTCCAGCGTCACGGAATCCCCCTCCGGTCGGCTCAGGGCAATGATGTTCCCGTTCTCCACGACCGGGGTCCAGCCGAACTCGACCAGCCCTTCCAGCATGGCGCGGATGCCCGTTTCCCCCTCATAGGGCAGCGGACGGTAATCCGACAGCGCATAGACGAATTTCTCGTGCTCGGTGCCGATGCGCCAATTGGCGGGTGGCTTCGACCCCTGATCCATATAGGCGACGAGCTGGTCCTTGCCTTCAATGGGCGTACCGCCCGATGCCGCCGGAGCCGACATGAAATTCTCCCCAAAAGGTTCACTCTAGACCGTTCGACCCGGCGGGCGTGACGCCCCGTCGCCACGTAATGCCTGCCAGGTTGAGAGCACGGCGATTGCCGCCGTCTCGGCCCGCAGGATACGCGGGCCGAGCCCGATTGCCCTTAAAAGGGCATTGCCGGAGAGAAAGGCAAGTTCCTCTCCGGAAAAACCGCCCTCCGGGCCAATCACAAATCCGACAGGCGACCGCGCGGGACACTGCATCAGTGCGTCTGCCAGGGGAAGGACCTCCCCCGCCTCCGCCGCCAGGAAGATGGGAATCTCCGGTTTCCAGCCCGTCAGAAAGGCCGCCAGCGGCTGCGCCTCCTCCAGCACAGGCAGGTCCAGCCGCTCGCATTGTTCGGCCGCCTCGCGGATCTGCGCCTCGATGCGCTCGCGTTTCAGCCGGCCATGGCTGGTACGCTCGGTCAGCACGGGGCAAAGACGGGTCGCGCCCAGCTCCACCGCTTTTTCGATCACCACGTCCAGGCGCTGCTTGCGGATCGGCGCAAAGGCCAGCACCAGCGCCGGCGGTGCGGGTGGTTGGGGCCGGGTCCGGCGTTCGGCCACGACATCGCCCCCCTGTTTGGCGAAGCGAGCGATGCGCGCAAGCCATTCCCCGTCGCGCCCATTGAACAGCTGCACGGCATCGCCAGGCGTCAGGCGCAGCACATGGCGCAGATAATGCGTCTGGCCGGAATCGAGCGGCACCGAGGCCGCTTCGGCAAGATCGGACGGCACGAAAAGCCGGGCCTTGCCGGTTTCGATCTCGTCTTCCGCCTCATCCTGCTTCGCCATGCGCCCTCCATCAATCCGGCGGCAAGGTAGAAGGCCATCGATAGAAAGGGAAGAGGCCGTCACAGCTCCCGCAGGGGGCTGCCCGGATCGCGCCATTCGCGGCGCACGAAATCCACCGTGGCGGGCTCCAGATAGTGATCCACCCGATCCTTGACATGGGCGATCAGGGCCGCCTGGCTGCGGGCGGCGGACCAGTCCTCGGCGCTGCCCTCCTCCCCATCCAGGCTGCGCGGGGGCCTGTCGGACAGCACCCGCCATTTGGCGCACCAGGTGATCGACCACAGCCACATCAGCCGCCGGAGCGGCAGGAACCAGCCGCGCATGCCGCGCGCGAAGACGGGATCGACCAAATCCACCCAGCTTGCGATGGCCTGCGCCACCTGCCCGGGGTCCAGCACGGCCCGGCTTTCCACATCCCAGGTGGTCGAAGTGTAGAGCGTGGCATGGGCCAGATCGAAACCGGGCGGGGCATAGCGCGCCTTTTCCAGATCGACCAGAATCGCCGAACCGTTGGGACGGATCAGGAAATTGCCCGGATGTGCATCAAAGGCGATCAGGCTGCGCGGCGGGCGCGAGGTGCCGGCCACCAGCACGCGGGCCCATTCCAGCTCTTCCGCCAGGATGCGCCGCAAATCGGGATCAAGGCCCGCCGCGTCGAGATGTTTTGCATGGTTGCGGATTTCCGTCAGCATGGCCGCCAGATTATCGCGCGGCGAAGCCAGGGGCGGGCGGGCACCTGCCGCCGGCAGCGGCAGGGCATGGATCGCAGCCAGCGCGTCCACGACCACGTCCAGATCCTCCGGAAAAAGTGCCGGTCGGCCTCCGACCCAATCCACTACCAGCGCGCCCATCGGCAAGTCCGGCGCCGGGGGCAGCGTGCCCTGTAGCCGGGGGCTGTGGCCGCTGGCCTGCGCCCGGTCGAAACAGGTGGCCTGGTACAGCAGGTTGGCCGCAGGGGACAGGCGCATCTGGCTGTGCTTGGGAATGCGCGCCAGCCGCTTGGTCGAACCAAGGCGCACATGCCAATGGGCCAGACCGCTGTCTTTTAGGGGATAGAACGGCTCCTCCGCCAGAACTTCCAGTGCAGGATGGCGGGCAAGACCCGCCCGCAGACCGGACAGGATCGCTTCCAGCCCCTGATAGCTCATCGCCGCCCCTTTCCTGTTTTCCAGCGGCGAAGATCAGCCCCGGTATCGATATCCGCAAGCGTTATCGGCAGCACCGCCTTGCGGCCGGGCGTCGCCTCCAGACTTGCCTGCAACGTGTCTGCGCGCGACCAAGCCACCCCGTGCAACCAATCCGGCGGCAATACCGTGCCGGGACCACGCCCGATGCACCAGAAGCCGCCATCCCACGCCGGACCAAAGACAACGCCCGGCCGGCGGATAGCCTGGAAGGCCGCGCGGATATGCGACGGGGCCAGATCGGGAATATCCGCCCCCACCAGCAGCACCGGCCCGGCATGGGGGCCGCGCAGCAGATTGACCATGCGCCGCCCCAGATCGCCCCGCCCCTGCGGCAGGCAGGCTACCCCTTGCGTCCAGCGCGGCGGCCGCACCGCCAGACGGTAGGGCGACAATGCCAGCATCACCTGCATATTCAGCGCGCGCTTCATCCCGCGCAGCAGGGCTTTCAGGGTTCCGCGATAAAAGCGTAGCGCCGCCACCGGGCCGATATCCCGGGCCAGCCTGGTCTTGACCCGCCCCATCACAGGCGCCTTGGCCATCACGATCACACGCAGGCGCATCAGGCATAAAGCCTTGCGATCAGGCGTGGCGGCAGCCCCATAAAGAACAGCGTCAGACAGGCGAGATTGCGCAACGGGCGCAGCCACCAGCCGTCGCGGCGATAGCGTACGGCGCTGGTCCGGGCCGTGGCGGAAAGCTGGGTCAGACGCCCCCGCCCGATCCGGCGCACCAGGATCACGTCTTCCATCAGGGGCTCGTCCGGATAGCCGCCCAGCACCTGATAGAAATCCCGATGAATCAAAAGCCCCTGATCGCCATAGGGTAGACCGAACACCCGCGCACGCCAGTTCGCCAGACAGGATACCCGGGCCGCACCACCCCCATCCTGATCGAAGGACAGGCGAAAATACCCCGCCCGATCCGTCGGTTCCGGCAGGAATTCCGCGACCGCATCCGTCCAGCCCGGCACCAGCACGGTATCGGCATGCAGGAACAGGAGCCAGTCGCCCCGCGCCGCCTTTGCGCCGGTGGCAAGCTGGCGCCCGCGTCCGGGCGGACTGTCCACCAGCCGTGCCCCATGGGCCAGGGCGATGGTGCGGGTCGCGTCCCGCGATCCGCCATCCACCACCACGATATCCCCGGCTTGGCCCGCCAGCGCGTCCAGGCAGGCGGCCAGCCCAGCCGCCGCGTTCAAAGCGGGGATGACGATACCGAGTGTGGAAAGGCTGGCGGAACGACGCGGCTGCAAAACCATTTCCCGGGTAGGACTTGCCAGGACGGGCAGTCCCGCAGGATAACCTTGTTCGAGGGGATTTGCGAACACGACTGGGTGAGGAGCGTTTGAGCATGACGGAACCGGCCGGCATGAAGCCGCAGCGACGGGCCTGCTACTATGGCGATTATCTGATGCTGGACCGGGTTCTGTCCGCCCAGGCGCCGGAAAGCGCCCGCATGGGCCGGATGGCGCATGACGAGATGCTGTTCATCATCACCCATCAGGCCTATGAGCTGTGGTTCAAACAGGTCCTGCATGAGATGGACCGCATCCAGTCCGATTTCAGTGAAACCCCGTTGGACGACCGCAGCCTGTCGCGCGCGGCCAAGGGGCTGGAGCGCATCCGCGACATCCTGAAATTCGTGATAGGCCAGCTCGACATTCTGGAAACGATGACGCCGCTGGATTTCCTGGAATTCCGCGACATCCTGTTCCCCGCCTCCGGCTTCCAGTCCACCCAGTTCCGGCTGATCGAAATCCGGCTGGGGCTGAAGCGCGACACCCGCGTCGCCCTGGACGAAAAACCCTATGAATCGCGCCTGCAAGGAGCGGATCGCGATGCGGTCATGCTGGCGGAATCCCAGCCCAGCCTGTTTGCCCAGTTGGAAGCCTGGCTGTCGCGCACCCCCTTCCTGACCCAGGGCGATTTCCGCTTCCGCGACGCCTATCGCAAGGCCGTGGTGGCGATGCTGGAGGCCGATCTGGCCTATCTGGAAGGCCCGGGCGCGGATGCCGATTCGCGAGAAGCCGATGCCAGGGCACTGGAAAAGGCTCTGGCCCGTTTCCAGGCGATCTTTGAACCGGATTCTGCTCCGGGCGCCTGGCGCATGCCGCCTCAGGCGGTGGAAGGCGCGCTGTTCATCACGCTCTATCGTGATGAACCGGCCCTGCAGACTCCGTTCCGGGTGCTGTCGGCCCTGATGGATATCGATGAAGCCATGACGCTGTGGCGCTATCGCCACGCGTTGATGGTCCAGCGCATGATCGGGGTCAAGCTGGGCACCGGCGGCTCATCGGGCCATGACTACCTGGCCGCCACCGCCAAGGCCCATCGTATCTTCGGCGATCTGTTCCAGCTGTCGACCTATCTGATCCCGCGATCCGCCCTGCCCACCCTGCCGCAGGAAACGGCACGGCGCATGGGGCTGGTCTATGCCAACGAAGGCATGCGGCCATGAGCCTGGATCTGAGTGCGCATTTCAGCCATTTCCTGAACGCTGACCCGGACCGGCTGCATCTGGCCGCCCATTCACATCATTTCTGGCCGGATGTCGCGCGCGCGGCACAGCTTGAAATGTATGACGATGCCGCCAGGCTGGCCGACCGGAAATGGGGGTTGATCCTGGGCGAAATCCTGCCGGAGGTGCAGGCTGCCACCGCCCGGACCCTGAACCTGCCGGATCCGAACACCATCGCGGTTGCCCCCAACACGCATGATTTCGTCAAGCGCCTGTTGTCCTGCCTGCCCGCCGGGCGACCGCCGCGCATCCTGACCACGGATTGCGAGTTCCATTCCTTCTCGCGCCAGATCGCAAGGCTGGAGGAAGAAGGGCTGGTATCGGTTACCCGGATCGAGGCGGAACCCTTCGACAGCTTCGCAGAGAACTTCATGGCGGCAGCCGCGCTGGGCGGCTGGGATATGATTTTCCTCAGCCAGGTCTTCTTCAATTCGGGCGCGGTCAGCGGCGATATCGCGGCGCTGGTCGCGGCCGTGCCGGATGACGAGACCCTGATCGTGATCGACGGCTATCACGGCTATATGGCGCTGCCGACCGACCTATCCGGCATGGCGGATCGCATCTTCTATCTGGCCGGGGGCTATAAATACGCCATGGGCGGGGAAGGCGTCTGCTTCCTGCATTGTCCGCCCGGCTACGGCCCGCGCCCGCGCGATACGGGCTGGTATGCCGCCTTCGGCGCGCTGGAGGGCAAACAGCAGGGCGTGCCCTATGCCCAGGACGGCAGGCGCTTTCTGGGCGCCACCTTCGACGCGTCGGGCCTGTATCGCCAGCGCGCGGTGCACCGCTGGATGGCGGAGAGCGGCCTGACGGTGGATGCGGTCCACGCCCATGTCCTGGCCTGCCAGCGGGCCTTTCTGGATGCGCTGGCAACCAGGGACCTGCCGGGGCTGGCTCGGGCCGACCTGCTGACACCCCTGCCCGCCGATGGCCGCCACGGCCATTTCCTGACCTATCGCGGCCCGCATTCGGCCGATATCCATCACGCGCTGATGGCCAGGGGCATCGTCACCGATCTGCGCGACGACCGGCTGCGCTTCGGCTTCGGCTGCTATCACCGGGTGGAAGATATGGCCAAGGCGGTGGAACGGATCGCCCTCAGCCTCTCTTGAACAGGTTCTTCGCTGCCCGTAAGGCGGGCGCAACGGCGTATTGCGCGACCGGGATCAGCGCCAGACCGCCCGCCAGCCCGAAGATGCCGGAGCCGAGCGCGAAAACCGCCCAGCCTTGCAACCCGCCGCCGACTGCCTGACCCAGCCCTTCCAGCCAATGGGCCAGGGACAGGAGGTGCAGCTCCTCCAGCCCGTGCAGCAGGATTCCGCCGCCAACCCAGACCATTGCGGCCGTGCCCAGCGTCGCCAGCGCGACCAGGAAAACCGGCATGCCCTTCACCAGCCCGCGCCCGATTCCGGCCAGCAGGCCAGCCCGCGACCGCGCCAGATGCACGCCCAGATCGTCGGCCTTCACGATCAGCGCCACCCCGCCATAGACCAGCACGGTGATCACGATACCGACCAGGGCCAGGGTAATCGCCCGCACCAGCAGGCTGCCATCGGGGATGGTCGCCAAAGCAATGGTCATGATCTCCGCCGACAGGATGAAATCGGTCTTGATCGCGCTGGCAACCTTCGCATCCTCCAGATCGCGCGGGGCCAGCGCCACCGGTTCCAGCTGGTCCTCATGGGCATGGGCCGCATGGGGGACCAGCGCCTCGAACACCTTTTCCGCCCCTTCATAGCAAAGATAGGCGCCCCCCAGCATCAACAGCGGGGTGATCGCCCAGGGTGCGAAGACGGAAAGCCCCAGCGCCACCGGCAGCAGAATCAAAAGCTTGTTGCGCAGCGAGCCCAGCGCGATCCGCCCGATCATCGGCAATTCACGCGCGGCCGGAAAGCCCGTGACATAGCGCGGCGTCACAGCGGCATCGTCGATCACCACCCCGGCCGCCTTGCCGCCCGCCTTGGCGGCATGCGCGCCGATATCGTCCAGCGACGCGGCGGCAAGCTTCGCCAGCCCCGCCACATCGTCCAGCAAAGACAGCAGTCCAACACTCATCGCATGATCCTTCCACCACGGGGTCCCGCCGAAGATGGCCGTGCCCATCATTTGTCGCAAGGGGCAAGGACCCGTCTTCCATCCCCGGCGACAACGCTTTAGGTTCGAGGCGGACCGCCCCCGCCCTCCGCCTACGGATTTTTGCCCATGCAACAGACACCGACCGCCGCCCCTTTCGGAAGCTGGGCCAGCCCGATCACCAGCCAGATGATCACGCGCGGCGCGGCGGGTCTGGGCCAGGTCGCCCACCAGGGCGGTACCGATCTGTGGCTGGAATTCCGTCCTTGGGAAGCCGGTCGGGCCATCCTGACCAGCCGGAACGCGGAGGGGAAGCTGGAAGATCTGACCCCGCCGCCGTTGAACCTGCGGTCGCGCGTGCATGAATATGGTGGCGACACCTTCTGCCTGGGCGATGGCGTGATCTGGTTCATTGACTTCGCCGATCAGCGCGTCTGGCGCATTCCGCCGGGCGGCACGCCGGAAGCAACTGGCGCACGGAGCGGTTCCGGGCTGGGCGAGCCGATCTGGGATGGGGTCCATCATCGCCTGATCCTGGTCGCGGAAGACCGCCCCCTGGCCGGCGAACCGGAAAACCGGCTGGTTGCCATGGACCGGCACGGCCAGTTCCACACCCTGGTGGAAGGGGCGGATTTCTATGCCTTTCCACGCCCGAGCCCGGATGGAAGGCGGTTGGCCTGGCTGGAGTGGAGCCATCCGGACATGCCCTGGGACCAGGCTAAGCTCTGCCTCGCAACCCTGGACGAAAGCGGCCGGCCCGGCCCGAAGACCGTGCTTTCCGGCGGCCGGGGCGTGGCGGCCTTCCAGCCGGAATGGGATGCGCAGGGCCGCCTGCTCTGGGTCGATGACCGTGACGGCTGGTGGCGGTTGTATCGGGAAGACCGACCAGACCATCCCCTGGTTTCGCTGCAGGCGGAATTCGGCCTGCCACTCTGGCAGCTTGGCGCGCACAGCTATCGCCCGCTGCCCGATGGACGGATTTTCGCCACCTATTGCCAGGATGGCATCTGGCGCAGCGGGCTGATCGATCCCGATGCCGGCAGTTTGGAGGAGTTGGAGCTGGGCCTGGCCGGGCTTGGCCCCTTCGTTGCAGCAGGCGCCGGAAAGGTGCTGGGCGTTGCCCATTGGGTTGACCGCCCCTCCGCCCTGGTCGCCATCGATCTGGAAAGCCGCAGGGTCGAGATCCTGCACTCCTCCATGTCGATCGACGTACCGGAAGGCGCCATCTCCCGCCCGCAGTCGATATCCTTTCCCGGAGCACAGGGGCAGAGTGCCCATGGCTTCTACTACCCGCCCACCAATGCCGATTTCACAGGGTTGTCGGGCGAAAGGCCGCCGCTGATCGTCAAAAGCCATGGCGGGCCGACCAGCCAGACCAGCCCGTCCTTCTCGCTGAAAATCCAGTTCTGGACCTCGCGCGGCTTCGCCGTGCTGGATGTGAACTATTCCGGCTCCACCGGCTATGGCCGGGCCTATCGCGATCGGCTGAAGGGACAATGGGGCCTGGCGGATGTCGCCGATGTGGCGGCCGGCGCGCGCTTCCTGGCCGAACGGGGGCTGGCCGATCCAGCCCGGCTGATTGTCACCGGCGGCAGCGCGGGCGGCTACACCACGCTGTCGGCGCTCACCTTCACCGATGTGTTCCAGGCCGGCTGCAGTTCCTACGGCATCGGCGATCTGGAAACCCTGGCACGCGATACGCATAAATTTGAAAGCCGTTATCTGGATGCGCTGGTCGGCCCCTGGCCGCAGGCAGCCGACATCTATCGTGCCCGTTCGCCCATCCACCATGTCGACCGGCTGAACTGTCCAGTCATCTTCCTGCAAGGGGCCGATGACAAGGTGGTGCCGCCCAATCAGGCCGAGGCCATGGTCCAGGCACTGGACGCCAAGGGCGTGCCGGTTGCCTATATCCTGTTCGAAGGCGAGGGCCACGGCTTCCGCAAGGCCGATTCCGTGCGACGTGCGCTCGAAAGCGAGCTTGGCTTCTACGGGCGCATTTTCGGCTTCACGCCGGCCGGCGAGATCGAGTACCCGACCATCCGTAACCTGACAGACTAGGATTGAAGATGAAGCTCTACGACTATTTCCGTTCTTCCGCCGCTTATCGTGTGCGCATCGCGATGAATCTGAAGGAGCTTTCGGCCGACCGGGAATTCATCCATCTGCGCAAGGGTGAACAACGTGGCGAAGCCTATCGCGCCATCAACCCACAGAAGCTGGTGCCGACCCTGATCGACGGAGATGTAACCCTTTCCCAATCCCTGGCGATCATCGAATATCTGGACGAGACGAAGGATGGGGCCGCCCTGCTGCCCGCCGATCCGGTGGGTCGGGCGCGGGTGCGCCAACTGGCCGAAATCATCGCCTGCGACATCCACCCGATCAACAATCTGCGCATTCTGGGCTACCTGACCGGCAAGCTCGGACTTTCGGAAGAACAGCGTGACGAGTGGTATCGCCACTGGGTGAAGGAGGGGTTCGAGGCGTTGGAAGCCCTGCTGCAGAACAAGGCGACGGGCGCCTTCTGCCATGGCGACGGCCCGACCCTGGCCGATATCTGCCTGGTGCCGCAGGTCTTCAACGGGCTGCGCTTCAAGGTGGATATGGCGCCCTATCCGGTGATCAACCGCATCTATGCCCACTGCAACACGCTGCCGGCCTTTGCCGAGGCCAAGCCCGACGTCCAGCCGGATGCCGAGGCCTGATCACCGCATCCGGGGGCGGGTGCAACCCCGCCCCCACCCAGCGCGTTTCCATCGTTGGACGCGGTCGCCGATTCATGCACAAAATGGATGTGAAGGGCGCTTCCGGTCGACCGATGAGGACGGCTTCATTCGTGGCATTACATATCAGCTACGAGGTTTACGCGCTGACCGACGGGCGCTGGCAATTGCAGGCCAGCCTGCCGCAGCATGCCCGTGACGTCGCTTTGGAAGCCGCAAAGCAGCTCGATAGCGAAGGCTTCGTTGATGCCGTCGCCGTTGTCCGCGAAGCCTTCGACCCCCGCAGGAACCGGTCCGAGGAACTGGTGGTCTATCAGGGCGGCCGCCGCAAGGCACCGCCGCCAACCTCCGGCCTGAAGCCTGTCGACGCACCGTTGGTCGCCGCGCGGCGCTTCGTCGGCGGGGTGGAGGCTGCCGTCGCCATCGCGAAACCACCAGATGGCGGCACGCCGATCCGCCCCCCGCTCGACCGCGCATTGACCCGCATGGTGGATGACGCCCATCGCATGCTGGGCCTGGAAATCGACGCCCATACCCGCTTCGGCCTGGCCCTGTTCCTGGCTGGCATGGCCGAAGAGCTGGGACGCGCCTGGCGGATGGAGGAGGTCGATGTCGCGGCGGAAATCACCCACCAATTAATCCGCATGGGCTTTTCCGAGGACGGCGCCCCGGCCCTGGTCGCCAATCTGGATGAATATCTGCTGCGCAATCGCTTTTTCAGCGTCTATGACGCCGGCCGAGTCCGCACGCGTGAGGCCCTGGCCGGCAAGCGCGGGCAGACGGGCCTTCTGGAAGCCCTCGCCATGTGGGCCGCCCCGGCGCTGGACCCGCCGCCGGTGATGCGCACCCGCGATGGCGTCGCACCCTATATGGCGGTGCTGGCGAGCGAGATCATGCAAGCCGCCCGGCTACGCCGCCAGCATGGCCAAGCATGGCAAAGCCGTATCCTGCGCAGCCATGACGAGGTGATGCGCGAGGCGCTGGACCATTTCGGCGGGCGGGAAATCCGCCATCTGGGCCAAGGCATCCTGGGGGTCTTCATCAACATCGACCATGCGTTGGAAGCCGCCCTGGCGGTGCAGCGCGGGGTCGCGCGCTTTGGCGAATTGCTGCCCGATCACCGCTACGACCTGCGTATCGCCATCGCCGTCGCCGAACCGATCCATGATCGCGGCGCGGTGCATGACACACCGGTGCGCCTTGCCCGGCGCCTGCTGATTGAGGCCGAGCCGGGCGATGTGGTGGTGAACGCGCTGGCAGCCCGCATCACCACCCCGCGTGCAGCAGGCCTGGAATGGATGCGGGTCGTCACCCTGAAAGGCTTTGATGAGGATCAGGCAGTATACAGAATCGTCCGGCAGGAAGAGGACGCGCTACAGCCGGCGCCTCCCCCCGCCCCAATCCGTCCTGAGGAGGAGATTCCCACGCTCTCCAAGCGTGCTCCCATCTGGGAACCGCGTCGCTGATCTCCCTTGGACTCGACGCCGGGCGCTGAGCCCCGTATGTTTGCCCCTGGTCGACATAATATGGTCCCGGGGGCTGCTGAGTATGGGGAAGCGGGGGTTCGCTGCTGCGACGATCCTGACATTAGGGCTTGCATGGCACGGGTCGGCGTTTGCGCAGGCCACCCCCGATGCTGGCTGGGTGGCCGGGCGCTATCGCCAGGAGGCCGAGGCGGGCGACGCGAAAGCGGCCTTCCGCCTGGGCATGATGTATGAGCGCGGGGTGCTGGGCCAGGTGGACCTGCCACAGGCCCTGCAATGGTATGGCAAAGCGGCACAAGCGGGCGATGCCCATGCCCAGCTGCGCACGGCCCAGTTGCTGCAATCGGGCACAGCCGGGGTTCAGGATTTCGAAAAGGCGGCCGGCTGGTATCGTGCCGCGGCCGATCAGGGACTGGCCCATGCCCAGTATAATCTGGCCTTGATGCTGGAAACCGGCCAGGGCGTCGCGCGCTCCCCCGTTGCCGCCGCGCAATGGTACAGGGCCGCCGCCGATCAGGGGCTGGTACAGGCGATGCGGGCCTTGGGTTCGCTCTTCC
>Ga0209066_10003676_pt1 | contig 17309 bp, 12 predicted proteins | sample All_14_2_FD_187198 | JGI IMG/M metagenome (GOLD analysis project Ga0209066, IMG submission 187198) | Freshwater microbial communities in response to fracking from Pennsylvania, USA - Allegheny Zone_MetaG_DW_15 (SPAdes) (version 2) ... | reverse complement strand
CCTGACGCGACAGCAGAATATGCTCACGTGTTTGCGGCATTGGGCCATCAGCAGCTGATACAACCAGAATAGCGCCGTCCATTTGAGCAGCACCTGTGATCATGTTCTTGACGTAGTCAGCATGTCCCGGGCAGTCAACGTGCGCGTAATGACGGTTTTTGGATTCATATTCAACGTGTGCTGTTGAAATAGTAATACCACGCTCGCGCTCTTCTGGAGCCGCGTCGATTTGGTCGTAAGCCTTGGCTGTACCACCATGTAATTTAGCCATAATTGTGGTAATGGCAGCAGTCAGGGTTGTTTTACCATGATCGACGTGCCCAATAGTACCCACGTTAATATGTGGCTTTTTACGTTCAAATTTTTCCTTAGCCATTTCACTACCTCGTTAACTTTATTGTTTCTTGATAATTGCTTCAGCAATATTGGATGGTGCCTCAGCATACCTGGAGAACTCCATCGTATACGTTGCGCGTCCCTGAGTTGCCGAACGTACGTCTGTTGCATAACCAAACATTTCAGCAAGCGGTACTTCTGCGCGTATAATTTTTCCAGCTGGAGCGTCTTCCATGCCATGAACCATACCTCTTCGTCGGTTCAAGTCACCCATCACATCACCCATATAATCTTCTGGAGTGACGACTTCCACATTCATAATCGGTTCCAGTAGAACGGGCCTGGCTTTCAGTGCACCTTGCTTAAAGCATTGTGAACCGGCAATTTTGAACGCCATCTCACTTGAATCCACTTCGTGGAAAGAACCATCGAACAACGTCACTTTAACGTCCACAACCGGATATCCGGCAATGACACCGTTTTGAAGCTGCTCCTGAACACCTTTATCAACTGCCGGGATGTATTCTTTTGGAATAACACCACCAACAATTGCGTTTACAAACTCATATCCTGCTCCAGCTTCCTGAGGCTCGATTTTCAACCAGACATGACCGTATTGTCCACGACCACCTGATTGACGAACGAACTTACCCTCTTGCTCTACAGCATTCTTGAGTGTTTCGCGGTAAGCTACCTGCGGTTTACCCACATTCGCTTCTACACCAAATTCCCGCTTCATGCGATCGACAATGATTTCAAGGTGCAATTCACCCATCCCTTCAATAATTGTCTGACCTGATTCTTCGTCGGTATGAACCCGGAACGAGGGATCTTCCTGAGCCAACTTACCCAGAGCAATACCCATCTTTTCCTGATCTACCGTTGTTCTGGGCTCAACTGCCACAGCAATAACAGGATCCGGGAAATCCATACGTTCAAGAATTACGATATTATCAATATCACACAGGGTATCGCCTGTTGTAACGGTTTTTAAACCGACGGCAGCGGCAATATCACCTGCTCTTACTTCTTTAATCTCTTCTCGTGAGTTTGCATGCATTTGCAACAATCTACCCACACGTTCTTTTTTGCCTTTAACCGAGTTGTATATGAAGTCACCGCATTTCAAAACACCGGAATATACACGAAAATAGTTCAGTGTACCAACAAAGGGATCCGTAGCAATTTTAAATGCCAGTGCAGAAAAAGGCTCATTATAAGCTGTTTTTCTGAACACTTCTTCGCCGTCTTCATCAAGGCCTTTAATGGCTGGAATATCAATCGGTGAAGGAAGATAATCAATCACACCATCCAAAACAGCCTGAACGCCTTTATTTTTAAAAGCAGACCCGCAAAATACAGGGACTACTTTATTCGTTACTGTCAAGTGCCTCAGCGCTTTTTTGATTTCTTGCTCGTTCAGCGCTACGCCTTCGAGGTATTTTTCCATCAATTCTTCTGATGCTTCAGCAGCAACTTCATTAATTCTTGCCAAGTGATTTTCACACTCGGTGACCATGTCAGCAGGGACATCACGATATTCAAAGGTCATGCCTTTGTTATCTTCATCCCAGTGAATCGCTTTCATCTTAATCAGGTCAACCACGCCTTTAAAATCGTCTTCTGCGCCGATGGGCAACTGCAGAACAACGGGGTTTGAACCCAGTCGTTTCTGGATTTGATCGACAACACGCAAGAAATTAGCGCCGACTCGATCCATTTTATTAACAAAAACGATTCGTGGAACGCCATATTTATCTGCCTGACGCCACACAGTCTCGGATTGCGGCTCTACACCAGAAACAGCGTCGAAAACAACAATAGCACCGTCCAGAACGCGTAACGAACGTTCAACTTCAATCATGAAGTCAACATGTCCGGGTGTATCAATAATGTTAATGCGATGGCGTGAGTACTGCTTGTTCATGCCTTCCCAATAACAGGTCGTCGCTGCGGATGTAATGGTAATTCCGCGTTCCTGCTCTTGAACCATCCAGTCCATCGTAGCAGCGCCATCGTGTACTTCACCGATTTTATGCGACATGCCGGTATAATACAGCACACGCTCAGTGGTAGTTGTTTTTCCAGCATCCACGTGTGCAGCAATTCCGATGTTTCTGTATAGTTCTAACGCAGTGGTAGACACAACATTCCTCTCATTAATTCCATCTAAAATGAGCGAAGGCCTGGTTGGCTTTTGCCATTTTATGTGTATCTTCACGTTTCTTGGTTGCCGCACCTTTGTTTTCAAAGGCATCCATCAATTCACCAGCCAAACGGAGCATCATACCTTTTTCACCACGTGACCGTGCAGCTTGAACGATCCAGCGCATGCCCAAAGCAATGCTGCGGTCTGTTCTAACTTCTACCGGCACCTGGTAAGTTGCACCGCCGACCCGACGTGAACGAACTTCAAGAGTTGGTCTTACGTTATCCAGAGCCTGTTCAAATTGACGCAGTGCACCACCTGTGCCGGTAGTTGAACCGGATTCACCTTCTTCATCATCCGGCTTGCGATTTTTTTTGATTCGCTCGCCCATAACAGAAAGTGCGCCGTAAATAATTTTTTCGGCTGTTGATTTTTTTCCGCTAACCATCAAGACGTTAATGAATTTAGCTAACAATTCACTATGGTGCTTGGGATCAGGCAGAATTTCACGTTTCGGTACTTCTCTTCTTCTTGGCATGTCAGCTTCCTACAATTCAGATTATTTCTTGTCTTTCGGCTTTTTGGTACCGTATTTGGATCGACCTTGTTTACGATCACTAACACCCGAGGTATCCAAACTTCCACGAACGGTGTGATATCGCACACCCGGCAAGTCTTTAACACGACCGCCACGAATCAGAACCACGGAGTGTTCTTGCAGATTGTGACCTTCACCACCAATGTAGGAAGACACTTCAAAACCGTTTGTTAACCGAACACGTGCCACTTTACGCATCGCTGAGTTAGGCTTTTTAGGTGTTGTTGTGTAAACACGTGTGCAAACACCCCGTCGTTGTGGACAGGATTCAAGGGCCGGGACGTTACTTTTTTTCTTGGCGTCCACTCTTGGCTTTCTTACTAGCTGGTTAATCGTAGCCATTTATTCTTAACTCCGAACTTTACTTTTATATTAATTTCGAATGCATAAGGAGGCCGGATTCTATTATAGGTAAAGCAGACTTGTCAAGTTCAAATCTGCTACCCTAATCAAATCCCTGCTATTGTTCCTGATTGTCTGCATTAAGTGCTTCACTTAATGCATGTTCGACGTCAAGAGCTGTTACCGTATGCGTACTTTGCTCACCAGCTGCAGCAGCCTTCGCGCGCCTGGCTTTTCTCTTTTGATGGTAGGTATATCCTGTTCCAGCCGGAATCAGTCGACCCACCATTACGTTTTCTTTCAGTCCACGTAAATCATCTACTTTACCGCTTACCGCCGCTTCCGTTAACACACGTGTCGTTTCCTGGAAGGATGCCGCAGAAATGAAGGATTCTGTGGCCAACGACGCTTTGGTAATACCCAGCAAAATAGGTATACCACGTGCCAACTCTTTGTTGTCAGTCGACAGTTTGTCATTTTCCTGCAACATCACGCTTTCTTCTACTTGCTCACCAACGAGGAACTTGGAATCACCAGCGAAGGTAATAACACGTTTTCTCAACATTTGACGAACAATCGTCTCAATGTGTTTGTCGTTGATTTTTACGCCCTGCAAACGATATACGTCCTGTACTTCATTTACGATGTAATTAGCGAGCGCGCCAACACCAAGCAAGCGAAGGATGTCATGCGGATTCAATGGGCCCTCAGCGATGAGTTCTCCACGTTCTACGTGCTCTCCTTCGAACACAGAGATATGACGCCATTTTGGAATCAACTCTTCGTGCGCCTGATTTTCGGTTTCACTGATAATTAATCGACGTTTTCCTTTGGTTTCTTTACCAAAGTTCACAATACCCGAGACTTCTGCCATTACAGCAGCATCTTTCGGTTTACGTGCTTCAAACAAGTCAGCCACACGCGGCAGACCCCCGGTGATGTCTCTTGTTTTCGAACGTTCCTGAGGAATACGAGCGATAACGTCACCAATCCCTACCAGATTGCCGTCTTCGAAATTGATGATCGCGTCAACAGGCAAGTAGTATTGCGCTGGCACGTTGGTTCCGGCGAGGAAAATATCTTCGCCATCGTCTGATATCAATTTCACCATTGGACGCATATCACGGCCAATAGCACTTCGTTGTTTGGCATCGATTACCACGATGTTGCTCAAACCTGTCAGCTCGTCAGTTTGTCGATTCATGGTCAAACCTTCAACCAAATCGATGAACTTGAGCTTACCGGTCACTTCTGAAATAACGGGATGTGTATGCGGATCCCAGCTGGCAATAACCTGACCAGCGTCTGCAACCACATTATCCTGTACAGTCAGAACAGCACCATAAGGCAGTTTGTAACGCTCACGTTCACGACCGAAGTCATCAATGATGCAGACCTCACCTGAACGCGATACGGCAACAAGATTGCCATTTTCGTGTTTAACCGTCTTGATGTTATGCAGACGGATAACGCCTTTGTTTTTAATTTGAATGTTATTGGCGGCTGTTGCCCTGGATGCTGCTCCACCAATATGGAACGTTCTCATGGTCAGCTGTGTACCTGGCTCACCAATGGACTGTGCTGCAATGATGCCCACCGCTTCGCCGGTGTTAACCAGATGTCCACGAGCGAGATCACGACCATAGCATTTCGCACACAGACCGAATCGTGTTTTACACTCGATGGGTGAACGAACGAGCACTTGATCAACACTGTGCTTTTCAAGGGTCTCAACCAGCGCTTCGTCAAGAAGTGTTCCAGCTTTAACCAGTGGCTCATCCTGATTGGGAATGAACACATCGGTTGCGACAACACGTCCGAGTACACGCTCGTGCAATGGTTCAACAATGTCTCCGCCTTCAATAAGCGGTTGCATGAGAATACCTTTATCGGTTCCGCAATCGTCTTCCGTGATCACTACGTCTTGCGCCACGTCGACCAAACGACGAGTCAAATATCCCGAGTTAGCTGTTTTCAACGCCGTATCGGCAAGACCTTTACGCGCACCGTGGGTAGAAATAAAGTACTGGAAGACGTTTAGTCCTTCACGGAAGTTCGCCGTAATTGGCGTTTCAATGATGGAACCGTCTGGTGCGGCCATCAGTCCCCGCATACCCGCCAACTGTCTAATCTGGGCAGCAGAACCCCGGGCACCGGAGTCAGCCATCATGAAAATTGGGTTGAAGGATGGCTGTCTTACCGTTTTGCCATCACGATCGACCACTTCTTCGGTCGCAATACGCGTCATCATCGACTTGGCAACCATTTCGTTGGTTCGCGACCAGATATCGATTACTTTGTTATAACGCTCACCATTGGTTACCAGACCAGAACGGAATTGTGATTCAATTTCACGAACTTCGTTGTCAGCCTGCTCAATGATTAAGGCTTTGTCTTCCGGTATTTCCATGTCTTCAATACCGATGGACGCGCCACCTCGTGTAGCGTATTTGAAGCCCATATACATTAACTGGTCGGCAAAAATAACCGTTTCTTTCAATCCAAATTTTCGATAGCAAGTATCGAGCACTTTGGAAATGGCTTTTTTGGTCATTGGTCTGTTGATTTGAGAGAAAGGCATTCCTCTTGGAAGAATTTCAGACATGATGGCACGGCCAACTGTCGTTTCAATCAACAACTTTTCGCTTGCCTCACCTTGCTCATTATATTGCTGCATACGAATCTTAACTTTCGCATGGATGTCAATCAAATCGGCTTCGTAGAAGTTTTGTGCTTCTTGTGGACTGGCAAAACATTTACCTTCTCCAAGCGCGTTGATACGCTCACGAGTCAGATAATACAGACCCAGTACCACGTCCTGACTTGGAACAATAATTGGTTCACCGCTTGCTGGTGACAAGATATTGTTGGTAGACATCATGAGAGAACGTGCTTCCAGCTGCGCTTCAAGCGTCAACGGAATGTGAACTGCCATCTGGTCGCCGTCGAAGTCGGCGTTGTAAGCCGTACATACGAGCGGATGCAATTGAATGGCCTTGCCTTCAATCAGAACCGGTTCGAATGCCTGGATACCCAGCCTGTGCAATGTTGGAGCACGGTTGAGGAGAATTGGATGTTCGCGAATAACGTCTTCAAGAATATCCCATACTACTGGCTCTTCACGTTCCACCATTTTTTTGGCAGCTTTAATCGTTGTGGCCAATCCTCTGAACTCAAGTTTACTGAAGATAAACGGCTTGAACAGTTCCAGAGCCATTTTTTTCGGCAGACCGCATTGATGCAATCTTAATGTAGGACCAACAACGATAACCGAACGGCCTGAATAGTCTACCCGTTTTCCGAGCAGATTTTGACGGAAGCGGCCTTGTTTACCCTTAATCATATCGGCAAGGGATTTCAGAGGACGTTTGTTGGTGCCAGTGATGGCACGACCGCGACGACCGTTATCCAGCAAGGCATCCACAGACTCTTGCAACATACGTTTTTCGTTTCGGACAATAATGTCAGGCGCGTTCAAATCGAGTAGTCGTTTCAAACGATTGTTTCTGTTGATAACACGACGGTACAGATCGTTAAGATCTGACGTAGCAAATCGACCACCATCCAACGGTACAAGCGGACGTAAATCGGGTGGAAGGACGGGTAGCACGTCCATGATCATCCACTCGGGTTTGTTGCCTGATTCGTAAAACGCTTCGATCAGTTTCAGTCGTTTGGTAATTTTCTTGATCTTGGTTTCTGAATTGGTGGTTGGCAATTCTTCTCTTAACGAGCGAATTTCATCTTCCAAATCAATTTGACGCAGCAGATCACGAATAGCTTCAGCGCCCATGCGAGCGTCAAACTCATCGCCATATTGTTCCATGGCGTCAAGGTACACTTCATCATTAAGCAATTGGCCGCGTTCGAGTTCGGTCATGCCGGGATCAACAACCACAAAAGCTTCAAAATACAGTACGCGCTCAATGTCACGCAGGGTCATGTCAAGCAGCAAACCAATTCGTGATGGCAGAGACTTGAGGAACCATATATGAGCAACCGGGCTTGCCAGCTCGATATGCCCCATGCGCTCGCGTCGAACTTTGGCAAGTGCCAGTTCCACGCCGCATTTTTCGCAAATAACACCACGGTGTTTCAATCGCTTGTATTTACCGCACAGGCATTCGTAGTCTTTAACCGGGCCAAATGTTTTGGCACAGAACAAACCATCCCGTTCTGGTTTGAACGTACGGTAGTTGATCGTTTCCGGTTTTTTTACTTCGCCATAGGACCATGACCGGATTAAATCCGGTGAGGCCAAAGCAATTTTAATGCGGTCAAATTCTTCTGTCTGACCCTGTTGTTTAAGCATGCCAAGTAAATCACTCATTACCGGTGGTTTGCGCATGGGATTGCTGCTTAGAGTAGTCAAGTCTATGCCTCCAAAAAATTATAGTCAGAATACATCGTCATGTTATTAGTCGTGATCCAGTTCAATATCGATACCCAATGCCCTGATTTCTTTTAACAGAACGTTGAATGATTCCGGCATTCCCGGATCCATACGATGATCACCATCGACTATGTTTTTATATATCTTTGTTCGTCCCCCGACATCATCTGATTTGACTGTTAACATTTCCTGTAACGTATAAGCGGCTCCGTATGCTTCCAAAGCCCACACTTCCATCTCACCAAACCGCTGTCCACCGAATTGGGCTTTACCGCCAAGTGGTTGTTGTGTTACCAAACTGTACGACCCAGTTGAACGAGCATGCATTTTGTCGTCAACCAAATGGTTCAATTTGAGCATATACATGTAACCTACGGTTACGGGATTATCAAATCCGCGACCTGTTCGGCCGTCGGTTAACATGGTTTTACCATCACGTCTCAAGCCAGCCAGTTCCAGCATGGATTTGATTTCGGCTTCGGAAGCACCATCGAATACAGGTGTTGCCATTGGTACACCGGCACGAAGATTATCAGCCAGCAACGCTACTTCATTGTCGTCCAGTTGATCCAGTTGTACGCGTTTAACATCATCGTGATTATAGATTTTGTCCAAAAACGCACGCAGATCTGCCATAGAGTTTTTATTGTCCAGCAAGTTGGCAATACGATGTCCCAATCCTTTTGCTGCAAGACCCAAATGTGTCTCCAGTACCTGACCGATGTTCATACGCGAGGGTACGCCCAAGGGGTTTAATACGATATCAACTGCGGTACCATCTTCCATATATGGCATGTCTTCAACGGGTACAACAATGGAAATAACCCCTTTGTTACCATGACGACCAGCCATTTTATCACCTGGCTGTATACGTCTTTTAACTGCCAGATATACTTTTACAATCTTTAATACACCAGGCGCCAAATCATCGCCCTGGATAATTTTTTTACGGTTGTCATTGAAGCGCTTTTCCATTTCCTTGCCCAGTAACTCGAGTTGTTTGGCAAGTTGCTCTACGTGTTGACTGATGGTTTCATCTTCAATTCGAATTTCAAACCATTTTTCCCGTTCAACAGAGCCAAGATATTCTTCAGTAATTTTACTACCTGGTTTCAGATTACCTGGTCCACCAGTTGCAGCTTTTCCAAGAACAAAATTGCTGACTCGATGGTAAATATCTTCTTCACGAATTCGACGCTCGTCGATGAGATCCTTGCGGACGCGTGCCAAATGCTCTTCTTCAATACTTTTGGCTCGTTCGTCTTTATCCAGACCATCACGTGTGAATACCTGAACGTCAATAACGGTACCATTCATTCCCGAAGGAACACGCAAGGAAGAATCTTTTACATCGGACGCTTTTTCACCAAAGATTGCCCGTAACAACTTCTCTTCAGGAGTCAGTTGTGTTTCACCTTTTGGTGTTACCTTTCCAACGAGAATATCACCTGCGTTCACTTCCGCACCGATATAAACCACACCCGACTGATCCAGGCTGGCCAGAGCGGATTCACCTACGTTGGGAATGTCTGATGTGATTTCTTCTGTTCCCAATTTGGTATCGCGTGCAATACAGGTTAACTCTTCAATATGAATAGTTGTAAAGCGATCTTCCTGAACAATACGTTCAGAGATGAGAATGGAATCCTCAAAGTTATATCCATTCCATGGCATGAAAGCCACAAGCAGGTTTTGTCCCAATGCCAACTCACCCATATCAGTACAGGGTCCATCGGCCAGAACGTCGCCGCGTTGAATGCGATCGCCAGTAGATACAATCGGACGCTGGTTAATACAGGTATCCTGGTTGGAGCGGAAATATTTGGTGAGGTTATAAATATCTACGCCTGCTTCGCCTGCAGTAGTCTCATCATCGTTTACTCTGACAACGATACGTGAGGCATCGACCAGGTCAATAATACCGCCACGTTTGGCCACAACCGATACACCAGAATCTGATGCTACCGTACGTTCCATACCTGTTCCAACCAGAGGTTTTTCTGAACGAAGTGTGGGTACAGCCTGACGTTGCATGTTCGATCCCATCAAGGCTCTGTTCGCGTCGTCATGCTCAAGGAAAGGAATGAGCGATGCCGCAACGGACACGATCTGTTTGGGTGACACGTCCATATAATTAATTTTATCAGGCGTGGTCAACGAGAATTCATTTTGATGACGGCATGGCACCAAATCCGCGGTGATATTGCCTTTATCATCAACAGCCACGCTGGACTGGGCAATATATTGGTCAACTTCTTCAATTGCTGACAAGTATTCGATGTCATCTGTAACACGTCCGTCGATCACTTTTCGGCATGGCGTTTCAATAAAACCGTAATCGTTTGTTCTTGCGTAAACAGACAGTGAATTGATCAATCCAATGTTTGGACCTTCAGGCGTTTCAATTGGGCAAACACGGCCGTAGTGAGTGGTATGTACGTCACGCACCTCAAAACCGGCTCGCTCACGTGTTAAACCGCCTGGGCCAAGCGCTGAAACGCGGCGTTTATGGGTTACGCCTGACAAGGGGTTAACCTGATCCATAAACTGTGATAATTGACTGGAACCAAAAAACTCTTTGATAGCAGCTGATACGGGCTTGGCATTGATCAAATCCTGGGGCATCAAATTTTCTGACTCAACCAGACTCAGGCGTTCTTTGACAGCACGCTCAACACGCACCAAACCAACCCGGAATTGATTTTCGGTCATTTCCCCAACGCTACGAACACGTCTGTTACCCAGATGATCGATGTCATCAACAATACCGATACCGTTACGAATATCAATTAATGTTTTGATAACGGACAGAATATCTTCTTTGGTCAAAGTACCAGAACCTGTGTCTTCCTTGCGACCAACACGGCGATTGAATTTCATACGTCCAACAGCAGACAGATCATAGCGATCATCGGCAAAAAACAGATTTTTAAACAAAGCTTCGGCGGCTTCACGAGTTGGCGGCTCACCGGGGCGCATCATTCGGTATATTTCAACCAACGCTTCCAGCTGGCTGGAGGTTGGGTCGATTTTCAATGTGTCAGAAATATAGGAGCCATGATCCAAATCATTGGTATAAATCATTTCAAAGGACAAAATACCTTGTTCGGACATCTTATCCAGCAAATCAGCAGAGACTTCATCGTTTGCCTGAGCAAGCATTTCGCCGGTAGACGTATCAATGACGTGTTTTGCGAGTGTTTTTCCAATCAGGTAATCACGCGGAACAATCAGATCCTGCATGTTGTTCTTTTCCATGACCTTGATATGGCGCGCTGTAATGCGGCGACCCTGCTCAACGATCAGCTCACCTGTTTCAGGAGAAGCAATATCAAACGATGCTATTTCACCGCGCAAGCGCGCTGGAATCAGGTTAATGTGGAACTCGCCATTTTTCAGGCTGCAGGTGGTTGATTCAAAAAACTCTGACAGAATGCCTTCGGTTTCGTATCCCAAAGAACGAAGCAGAATACTGACAGGTAATTTACGGCGACGATCAATACGAACAAATACGCAGTCTTTGGGATCAAATTCAAAATCCAGCCAGGAACCACGGTAAGGGATGATTCGTGCAGAGTACAACAGTTTACCGGAAGAATGTGTTTTACCACGATCATGCTCAAATATGACGCCAGGCGAACGGTGTAACTGGGATACAACAACACGCTCTGTTCCATTGACCACGAAAGTACCTACATCGGTCATCAGGGGCAACTCACCCATGAAAACGTCTTGCTCTCTGATATCTTTAACCGGTTTTGGCTCGCCAGCCGCTTCCTTATCGAGAATGACAAGGCGGATTTTAACGCGTAATGGCGCCGAGTATGTAAGACCACGCAATTTACATTCACGGACATCAAAGGCTGGTTCGCCGAGTTTGTAGCTTACGTACTCGAGGCGAGCGTTGCCCGAAAAACTTTGAATTGGGAACACCGATGAGAATGCGGCATGCAAACCAGTATTCTGGTTAATGTTGGCATTGGAATCGGGTGATAAAAAATCTGCATAAGATTTTAACTGGATATCGAGCAAATTGGGAATGGCCATTTTGTCGACTTGCCTACCGAAGCTTTTGCGAAATCGTTTTTTCTCAGCATGTGAATAGTGTTGAGGGTTAGCTTCTGCAATGGCCATGGTAGTTCCTCTGTAAATTATAGGTGATATCAAACACATAAACCCAGCCATGTAACCATGGCCGGGTATCTTGAAACAATTACTTCAGTATTACTTAACTTCGACAGCTGCGCCTGCTTCTTCCAGCTCTTTCTTGATGCTGGCAGCTTCGTCTTTGGAAACACCTTCTTTAACTGTAGAAGGAGCTCCTTCAACGAGGTCTTTGGCTTCTTTCAAACCAAGGCCTGTCAATGTACGAATGACTTTAATAACGCCAACTTTGTTAGCGCCAAAGCTTGTCATAACAACATCAAACTCTGTCTTTTCTTCAACAGCAGCGGCAGCAGCAGGTGCAGCTACAGCAACGGCAGCAGCGGCAGCCGAAACGTTGAATTTTTCTTCCATTGCTTCGATCAGCTCAACAACTTCCATAACACTCATGTTAGAGATTGTATCGAGAATCTCATTTTTTGAAACAGCCATTACTAGCTCCTAAGTTATATATATATGGTTTGATTACGCGGTTTGTGCTTTTTGATCTTTAATTGCAGCAACTGTTCGCACCAGTTTGGCATGCGGTTCTGCAAGTGTTCGAACAAATTTCTCAACTGGCGCTTTCATCACGTACATCAATTTGGCGATGGCTTCATCACGTGTTGGCAAGCTGGCAACCATATCAAGTTGTTCAGCACCGTACACTTTTCCACCAACAGATAATGCCTTGATTTCAAGCTTATCAAATGTTTTTACAAAGTCTTTCAGCAATCGAGCTGCATCACTTGGCGCGTCCATAGACAGCGCAACAAATAATGGACCGACCAATTTATCGCTAAGGCTTGAAAACTGGGTATTTTCAAAAGCTCTACGCGTCAGCGTATTACGCACGACTCGTAAATAAACACCCGCCTTTCTTGCCTGACTGCGCAATTGGGTCATTTGATTAACAGTCAAACCACGATAATCAGCAACTACTGCCGATATTGCTTTGGAAGCGACTGCTGTCACTTCTTCAACAACGGCTTTTTTTGCAGCTAAAGTTACCGTCACGTTAATGACCTCCTGGGTTGTTCAAATCAAAATTAATTGATTTGACAGTTTTGGTGGCCGTCTCAGATCTTGACATCGGAGCCGGTTCACCGTCTGCGCAGGAAATTAAGCCTTGCGGCACCTGCGGTCTTCGACAGCATCGAACCAAGTCTATGCCGTGAAAGCGTAATAAAGGGTCATGTATGTTACACAGGTATTGAAGCAATATCAATAGGCAATCCTGCACCCATAGTGGATGACAAGGTAATTTTCTTGATATATACACCCTTTGAAGATTGTGGTTTGGCTTTTCGCAGGTCAACCATCAATGCTGCTATGTTTTCAAGTATATCTTCAGCAGCAAAACTTAACTTGCCAACTGTGCAATGAATAATACCATTTTTGTCTGTTCGGTAACGAACCTGACCAGATTTGGCATCATTGACAGCTGCTTCAACATTGGTGGTTACAGTTCCAACTTTTGGATTTGGCATTAAACCACGTGGACCCAGAATTTGACCCAACTGGCCGACAATTCTCATTGCGTCAGGTGTTGCAATAACAACATCAAAATTCATTTCGCCTTTTTTGATTTGCTCTGCCAAATCTTCAAATCCAACCAAATCAGCTCCAGCATTTTTTGCTTTGGTGGCGTTATCGCCCTGAGCAAATACTGCAACACGAACAGTTTTACCTGTACCTTTTGGCAGGTTTGTAGATGTACGTACAACCTGATCAGATTTACGCGGGTCAACACCCAGATTCACACTGATGTCGATACTTTCCACGAATTTTTTACTGCCGAACTGTTTCAGTACATCGACCGCTTCCAGTACGTTATATAACGTGTTTATTTTAACTACTTCACGTATTTTCTTTTGTTTTTTGCTAATGGACATGATAACCCCTTATTCCGCTTCTACCAAACCTTCAACCTTGATACCCATGCTACGTGCTGTTCCAGCAATCGTACGCACAGCCGCATCCAAATCAGCAGCTGTCAGATCAGGCTCTTTAAGTCTTGCAATTTCTTCAAGTTGAGCACGAACGAGAGTCGCAACGATTTTGGTGTTGGGATTACTGCTCCCACTTTGCAGGCCAGCGGCTTTTTTCAGCAGCACGGATGCAGGTGGAGTTTTTGTAATAAAGGTAAAGCTTCTATCACTGTAAACGGTAATAACAACAGGTGTAGGCAAGCCTTCTTCCATATTTTGAGTTGCTGCGTTAAACGCTTTGCAAAACTCCATAATATTAACACCGCGCTGACCCAAAGCTGGTCCAACTGGAGGACTTGGGTTCGCTTTTTTTGCAGGGATTTGCAACTTGATATATGCTTCAATTTTCTTGGCCATTTCGACTCCTTATGGGTATAACGCTTCAATTACCACAGAATAAGCTCTGACAATAATTTCGGCTCCCCGGTTTAAACAAAACTACGATTTTTCTACTTGACTGAATTCCAGTTCGACAGGTGTTGAACGGCCAAAAATCAGCACAGCCACACGTAATCGACTCTTTTCATAATTAACTTCTTCAACAACACCATTGAAGTCAACAAAAGGACCTTCTTTAACCCGAACTACTTCACCGGGTTCGAACAGTATTTTTGGCCTTGGCTTCGTAACACCATCTTCAACACGTTGCAGGATGGCTTGAGCTTCCTTGTCGGAAATGGGTGTTGGCGTCTGACTTGTTCCGCCAATAAATCCCAGTACACGGGGGATCTTGCGGATCATATGCCAGGTTTTATCGTCCATAACCATGTTAACAAGGACGTATCCTGGGAAAAATTTACGTGTGCTTTTCCTTTTTTGTCCCGCTCTCATCTCGACAACTTCTTCGGATGGAACGACAACTTCGCCAATTTTGTCCTGCATTTCATGATGCAAAGCGCGAGTGGTAATTTCGCGCATGACAAAATTTTCATAACCTGAATAGGCATGTACTACATACCATTGTTTTGCTTTTTGCTCTTCCACGTCGTATCAACCCAAATGTGTTATTTTAGCGATCACCCACATCATTCCGGAATCAATAGCCCAAAGAATGAAACCTGTAACAGTAACCATGATCATAACAATCGATGTTGTTTGAATTGTTTCCTGGCGGGTAGGCCAAACTACTTTCTGTAGTTCAATTTTGGCTTCATTACCAAATGCGAAAACTTGCTGCCCCTGGCTTGTAAAAAACCCGAGCAAGCCACTTAACACCAGCCAACCTATCCAGATTATCACCTTAACAGGTGCTGAAAAATTAAACCCATAGGTAAATGAAAAAGCAGCGGCAGTGACAAGAATAATGCCAAACCACAAGCCCATATCTTTTAAATCAAATTTTTTACTTATCGAATTTTTCATATTTTTCTGGTTGTTGGCAGGCCAGGAGGGAATCGAACCCCCAACCTGCGGTTTTGGAGACCGCCGCTCTGCCAATTGAGCTACTGGCCTTGACTTAACACATGTAGTTATGAGGCTTTCGCCTCATAACTTAACTTGTTTTACTCGATGATCTTGGCAACAACACCAGCACCTACTGTGCGACCACCTTCACGAATCGCAAATCGCAGACCTTCATCCATCGCGATGGGTGAGTGCAGATTTACAATCAGTTGTACGTTATCACCTGGCATAACCATTTCAATACCTTCCGGTAAATCACATGATCCGGTTACGTCAGTTGTTCTGAAATAAAACTGGGGACGGTAACCATTAAAGAATGGTGTATGTCGGCCACCTTCATCTTTTGACAATACGTATACTTCAGCCTGGAATTTAGTATGCGGTTTGATAGAACCTGGTTTGGCAAGAACCTGACCACGCTCAACTTCATCACGTTTCGTACCACGGAGCAGCACGCCAACGTTATCACCAGCACGACCTTCGTCAAGCAATTTACGGAACATTTCAACGCCAGTACAAGTTGTTTTGATGGTATCGCGGATACCAACGATTTCAACTTCTTCACCAACTTTGACAATACCGCACTCAACACGTCCAGTTACTACTGTTCCACGGCCAGAGATTGAGAACACGTCTTCAATCGGCAGCAGGAATGCTTTATCGATATTACGAACAGGCTCAGGGAAGTAGGTGTCCATTGTTTCGACCAGCTTCTCAATTGCAGGTATACCGATATCGCTGGTATCACCTTCAAGCGCTTTCAGAGCAGAACCAACAACGATAGGAATGTCATCGCCAGGGAAATCGTATGAACTTAACAGGTCACGTACTTCCATCTCGACCAGTTCCAGCAGCTCGGCATCATCTACCATGTCCGCTTTGTTCAGGAATACAACGATGTAAGGTACACCAACCTGACGCGACAGCAGAATATGCTCACGTGTTTGCGGCATTGGGCCATCAGCAGCTGATACAACCAGAATAGCGCCGTCCATTTGAGCAGCACCTGTGATCATGTTCTTGACGTAGTCAGCATGTCCTGGGCAGTCAACGTGCGCGTAATGACGGTTTTTGGATTCATATTCAACGTGTGCTGTTGAAATAGTAATACCACGCTCGCGCTCTTCTGGAGCTGCGTCGATTTGGTCGTAAGCTTTGGCTGTACCACCATGCAGTTTAGCCATAATGGTGGTAATGGCAGCTGTTAATGTTGTTTTACCATGGTCTACGTGACCAATTGTTCCCACGTTGATATGTGGTTTTTTCCGTTCAAATTTTTCCTTAGCCATCGAAAAATCTCCCCTAAAAAAGTTGATAATGTTATGGTGCCCACAACTGGACTCGAACCAACGACCTCTTCCTTACCAAGGAAGTGCTCTACCACCTGAGCTATGTGGGCCTTAAGCTACAAACTAAAGTGCATTCATTACTAAAAGCATATCTGGAGCGGGTGGTGGGAATCGAACCCACGCTATCAGCTTGGAAGGCTGAAGTTCTACCATTGAACTACACCCGCTTGTTTCACTTCTTTTCTATCTGGTGGAGGGGGAAGGATTCGAACCTTCGAAGGCAGAGCCGTCAGATTTACAGTCTGATCCCTTTGACCGCTCGGGAACCCCTCCAAAAAGAACGTCATTTTCTTTCAGGAAAAGACTAATGTCAAGTACGATATACTACGAGGACTATATTTAAATGGTGCTGGCACTAGGAATCGAACCCAGGACCTACTGATTACAAGTCAGTTGCTCTACCAACTGAGCTACGCCAGCAATAGCTTTCACTCTTTAATCGACTGCTTTTTTGTCTCTATACTACCTGTGGCAGTATTTTTAGAATAAAACCCTGGCGATGACCTACTTTCACATGGAGAAACCCCACACTATCATCGGCGCTGGTCTGTTTCACTACTGAGTTCGAGATGGGATCAGGTGGTTCCAAACCGCTATGGTCGCC
>Ga0209066_10003675_pt1 | contig 17310 bp, 19 predicted proteins | sample All_14_2_FD_187198 | JGI IMG/M metagenome (GOLD analysis project Ga0209066, IMG submission 187198) | Freshwater microbial communities in response to fracking from Pennsylvania, USA - Allegheny Zone_MetaG_DW_15 (SPAdes) (version 2) ... | reverse complement strand
CCCTCTGGAAGCTCTCGACCAGGCTTCCGGCCACCAGTCTCCAACCGTCCACCAGCACGAAAAAGATCAATTTGAACGGCAAGGAAATCACCACCGGCGGCAGCATCATCATCCCCATCGACATGAGCACGCTCGCGACGACCAGATCGATGACAAGGAACGGAACGAAAAGGAGAAATCCGATTTCGAACGCGGTCTTGAGCTCACTGATCATGAAGGCCGGCGTGATCACACGAAGGGGCAGGTCGGCCGCCGCGGTGCCCGCTTCGACCTGGCTCAGCCGGGTGAACAGGGCCAGGTCGTCACGCCCCACCTGGGCCAGCATAAAAGTCTTCACAGGTTCAGACGCCAGATCGAACGCTTGGGGTAATTCCATCTGCTGATCCATCAGGGGACGGATGCCCGAATCATAAGCGTCCTGCCAAGTCGGAGCCATGACAATGGCGCTGAGAAACAAGGCCAACGAGACCAGAACCGCGTTCGGCGGCGACTGCTGCATCCCCAGTGCCGTCCGCAACAGGCTCAGCACCACGATGATCCGCACGAAACTGGTGGTCATGATCACGATGGAGGGGGCAAGCGACAGCACAGTCATAAGCCCGATCAGTTGCACCACCCGTTCGGTCAATCCGGCCCCGGTTCCCAGATCGACATTGATCGCGGCACCCGCCTGCCCCGCCTGCGCAACGTCCTGGGCCAGTGCCGCCAGGGGCCAGGCCAGGCAGACCAGGGTGGTCAGGAACGAGAGGAGAAGAGCGCGTTTGAATTCATCACCTGTGGGCCACCCCACGACGCTTCTCTCGCCAGACGAAGGATTGAACGCAGTGACGCGCTTGGAGCGTTTCTGTGTGGTCCCCTCGTCCCCGTGGGAGCGGGAGGTCACTTCTCAGCTCCCGGCCCGCGTGGCTCGATCAGTTCACGCCCCTCGCCCAGCAGGATCAATCGTTCCTCGTCGTCGATCCTGACCAGGACCAGCCGGCGAGCCGGATCGAGCACAAGGGTCTCGACCACCTGCAACCTGCGCTCACCGCGCTCTGCCGACAGACGGGCAAGCAGTTGGGGCGCATAGCGGCGGGCGCCCCAGGCGGCCAGGCCGATCAGGCCCAGCACGAAGGCCAGGCCAAAGATGGCTCGAGCAAGGTCGAGAAGGTTCATGCGATACGGGCCCCACGGTCGCACCCAGGCGCGGCCGGTCGCTCACAGCCTTTGACCATCGTGGTTAACGCGGCGTTGAAATAACCTGTCATTAACCATGCAGGCGGCATTTTCTGCCCATCTGCCGCTGGATGTTCCCTATGGGCTATGCCGACCTGCCGCTTCTAAGCCAGATCAAGGGACGCATGACTTGGCTGGACGAGCGTCAGCGGGTCGTCGCCCAGAACGTAGCCAACGCCGACACCCCAGGCTTCGTCGCCCGCGATCTGAAGGCTCCGACCGATTTTGCCGCTGCGATGCGACAGGGTGGTAGCCTGCAGATGTCTCGCACCAATACGGCCCATATTGCGCCAGCCCAGGCTGCGACCGCCCGGTTCACATCAGAGGCGACCCCGGATTCCGAGACGACGCTGGACGGCAACTCGGTGGTGGTTGAAGAACAGATGCTGAAGATGGCCGAAAGCCGCATGGCCTATGATGCCGCAATCGGCCTGTACACCAAGTCGATGCAGATGCTGCGCATGGCCGCCAAGAAGCCGAACGGATGACCGGATCAGGATTTGACCAATGAGTGATCCCGTCAACGGCAACGGCCCTCCCCGCAACAGCACCATGGCGGTCGCCGCCTCGGCCCTGCGCGCCCAGCAATCGCGGATGCGGATCATCGCCGAGAATATCGCCAACGCCGAATCGACGGCCCAGACAGCGGGCGGCAACCCGTACCGCCGCCAGATCCCGGTGTTCGAGGCTCGCAACATGGATGGGGCGACTGGCGTGGCTCTGGCCGAGGTCCGCGCCGACCAGAGCGAGTTTCGTATGGATTACGATCCTTCTCATCCGGCCGCCAACGCCGATGGCTATGTGATGCGGCCCAATGTCGACACCCTTATCGAGGCGATGGACATGCGTGAGGCCCAGCGCGCCTACGAGGCCAATCTGAACGTCATTGAGACGGCACGGTCGATGGAAAGCCGCACCCTCGACATCCTCAAGCGATAGGACTTTAGGCCATGAACCCAATGATGGCAGCCAAGGCCTATCAGGCGATCCAGGGCGGAGGCATGCCCACGAGCGGTGCGTCGGGACCGGCGGCGCCTGGCGGCTTTGGCGAAATGCTTCAGAACGTCATGGGCGACATGACCCAACAGACCCGCGCGGCCGAAACCCAGATGACCGGCGCAATCCAGGGTCGCGGCAACATGATCGATGTGGTCACCGCTGTCTCCAGCGCCGAAGCCAGCCTGGAGACCGTCATCGCCGTGCGTGACCAGGTGATCGCCGCCTATCAGGAAATCATGCGGATGCCGATCTGAGGCATCGCCTCACTGCGACACCGCCGTCTCTTGTGCGTTGATCCAGGGACGCCGAAATGGCTAGTGTCAGGAACGCACCATGTCAGATTCTCTCTCCGACCCCGGCCCCCTTTATCCGCCGCTGAACACCCTTTCGACCGGAATCCGATGTCGCTGTCCGCGCTGTGGCCAGGGGCCGCTGCTCAAGGGGTATCTGACCATCCGCGACGAATGCCCGGTCTGTCATCTGGACTACGGGTTCGCCGATCCGGCGGATGGCCCGGCCTTTTTTGTCATGTCCGGAGTTGGCGTGGTTGGGATGATGCTGTTCATGGCCTTCGAGTTCACCGTCCATCCGCCGATCTGGGTGCATTTCGCCGTAACCTTCCCGCTGATCGCGGCCATGTGTCTGGCGGTCCTGCGGCCGTTCAAGGGCTGGCTGGTGTCGGAGCAGTACGTGCACAAGGCCGCACCGCCCGAATGGGAGAGTGTCGGCAAGCACGGCGATGGGTCACGGTGGCGATAGCGGGGCGCAAGGATCGCCAACCTGAGGCTTCCATGCTGCCTTCTCCAGATACAGGACCCTGGATCGGCTTCTTGTTGTTTGGCGGATTTTTCTGGTTCGGCCTGTTTTCTGGTCATTTCATCACCAGAAGTGGCTCAGTAAGTCGAATGAAGGATCCTGATTCCTACTGGTTCTGGATGGCGCTCGACGGAGTTGGCTTCTTCGCCACTCTCTGCCTGGCGATTCACACGACATTTTTTGCCGCCCGTTAAACCGAAACTCGCAACGTTAACGCGCAAGCAAAAAGGCCGGCGTTTCCACCGGCCTTTACAAATCTTTGGGGAGCGCCGAAATCAGGCAGCAGCTAGCTCGGCGATCCTGGCCTTCACCTGGCGCTTGATCTTCTGGGCGGCGGGAGAGAGCTGCTCGTCGCCAGCCTTGACGATATAGGCGTCCAGGCCGCCCTTGTAGTCCAGCGTGCGCAGGGCGGCATTGGAGATGCGCAAAGTGTAGGACTGGCCCAGAGCTTCGGACGCCAGCTTGACCTTCTTCAGCGAAGGCAGGAACCGACGCTTGGTCTTAACATTCGAGTGGCTCACGCTGTGGCCGACCATCGGGCCGATACCGGTGAGTTCGCAACGACGCGACATCGTCTGATCCTTGAAAGCGGCCCTTGTGAAAAACGACACGAGGGCATGAAATGAGGACGCGCAAGGGAGGTCCCTTGCGCGAGAGGGGCCGTATAGAGGACGCAAGGCCGCCGCGTCAAGGCTTTGCAGGTCAGGCAACGGATGGACCTGACGTTCAGTGATCGTTCAAATGCCGCCACATACAGGTGTCATCATAGACACTGACGTCTACAAGAGCTGAATGATGACCCTCAAGTCCATCGCCCTCCGTCTCGCCACCGTGGTCGCACCTGCCATGGCTGGTGCATTGATGCTGGCCGCGCCCGGTCCCGCCAGCCAGGCCCAGAGTGCGGGGGCCACAAATCCCGACACCGTCCTTCCCGGCTACTGGAGCTATACGACCAATGCGATAGGGATCCGCAGCACCGAAGAGAAATGCGTTCGCCCCAGCGAGATCAATCGCTTCTTTGGAGGGCTGTCGACCCGGCGCTGGCAGTGTACCTATCCGACGCGCGAAGTCGGCGGCGGCAATGCCCGGTTCGAGGGCACATGCCAGGACAGGAAGGGGCGGCGGGTCAATGTGCGCCTTCGGGGCACCTACCGCACCGAAAGCTTCCGCTTTACCGGTGGAGCCCAGCTGGCCCGCGGCACCCCCTATCTACCCGCCTCCATCACTGCTCGCCGTATCAGCGCACAGTGCCCGGCCAACGCGGAATATTTCTGAGCCTGTGCCGTTTCCCATCCTGACGACGTGGAAAGGAAATGAAAAAGGCCCGGCGTTTCCGCCGGGCCTTTTCCAAATGCTCGATCCGTAAGGATCAGGCCGCTTCGGCCTCGGCGTCTTCGTCGGCGGCTTCGGCGGCGGCAACGACCGCCTTCTTGGCGCTGAGCGACTTGGCCAACAGGGCGACAGCCGCGTCCTTGTCGATGCGGTTGGCGGCGGCCACCTCACGCGCCATCCGATCCAGCGCCGATTCGTAGAGCTGCCGCTCGGAGTAGGACTGTTCAGGCTGGCTGTCGGCACGATGCAGGTCGCGAACCACCTCGGCGATCGAGATCAGGTCGCCGGAGTTGATCTTGGCCTCGTATTCCTGGGCACGACGCGACCACATGGTACGCTTGATGCGGGCGCGACCTTTCAGGGTCGTCAGCGCACGGGTCACGACGTCATCGGAGGCCAGCGAACGCAGGCCGGCCGTCTTGGCTTTCTTGGTCGGGACGCGCAGCGTCATCTTCTCGTGATCAAAGGTCACGACATAGACTTCCAGCGACATGCCGGCGACTTCCTGGACCTCGACCGCCGCGACCTTGCCGACGCCGTGCGCCGGATAGACGACAGCGTCGCCAACCTTGAATTCCAGAACGCTTTTGATGGTCATGTCATTCCTTTCCCGGACGCAGGAATCAAGTGACCGCAACGCACGACGCAAACAGTTTCAAATCCGGCGGCGAAAGCCGTCGGACTGAACATGCTGGCGTCAAATGCGGAAACGGATCACCCAACCTCTGGCCGATCCCGCCTCATGGACGGGATTCTGTCGCAAACTCGGGCGGCGCGCACAAAGCGCCCACCGCCCGATCCAATGTTGGTGAACATATCACAAAATCGGGGATTTTCAAAACGTCACGCGAAGGATGCGGTGCCGCAGCATATTAAGACCGCATTGCGGCAAAGGTCGAACCTTGGCCTTGGGTCTTGGGTGATCAGGACCCCTTGCCGGGTTCGGGGCTGAAGTATTTCTCGAACTTGCCCTCGACACGTTCCCATTCCTCGCGGTCTGCAGGCGGCGTCCCCTTGACCGTGATGTTGGGCCAGACCTTGGCATAGGAGGCATTGATCTGGAGCCACTTGCCGTCCGGTTCGTCTTCGGTATCGGGCTTGATGGCATCAATCGGACATTCGGGCTCGCAAACGCCACAGTCGATGCATTCATCGGGGGCGATGACGAGGAAGTTCTCGCCCTCGTAAAAGCAATCGACCGGACAAACCTCGACACAGTCCATGAACTTACATTTCACGCAGGCGTCGGTGACGATGTAGGTCATGGCAGGCTTGGCGCTGTCGGCTATTGGGAGGTCGGGTTGCGCAGATGACCCCCGATGGCCCTGCTGTCAACCGAACGGTGCTGAATGCGTTGAGCAGGAGATCTGTCGGAAAGGCACTGCTTCACCTATTTGCATCAGTGTCGATTGCAGATAACAATCCCCCCTCAGTACCCCATCGACCCCAACCAGGAGTTCCCCAAGATGATGACCCGTAAGCATTTCCTAAGATTCACCAGTGTCGGCACCGTCGCTCTCTGCCTGATCGGCGGCGGGGTGGTGGCCCAGGCCGCGTTCACCAAAGTGCCCACCGAGGTTCAGGCCGGGACCTATGCGCTCGATTCCTCGCACGGCAAGATCACCTGGTCGGTCAACCACCTCGGTTTTTCGACCTACACGGGGCAGTTTTCCGGCGTGTCGGCTGAGTTGACCATCGATCCGGCCAATCCGTCGGCCGCAACCCTAAGCGCCACCGTGCCGATCTCTGGCCTGGACGACACCTCGCCTGGTCTCAAGACTCACCTCCAGACGCCCGATTTCTTCGATGCTGCGCAGTTTCCGACGGCGACCTTTGTCGCGACATCGATCTCCGTCGATGCCAGCGATCCGACCGAGGCTGACGTCGTCGGCAATCTCACTCTCCACGGCGTGACCAAGCCCGTGACCCTGGACGTCAAGTTCAACCAGGCCGGTGCCATGCGTGGTGCCTATCGCCTGGGATTTGACGGCGAGACCACGATTAAACGTTCCGAATTCGGCATGGCCTATGGCCTTCCCGCCATCGGTGACGAGGTCGAACTGCACATCGAAGGCGAGTTCGTCAAACAATAGGACTGGCATCACCGAGATGAGAATACAGGGCGCGAGCCTCCTCCGGAGGCCCGCGCCTCCCGCCCAAAGCTTCGACCCGAACCGCCCAGACCCGTCCGTTGAGGGCGAAAGTGATCTCGTTGCCAGGGTGGACAACCCGACTGGGCTTGTCGATCCGGGTCTGACGGCCTTGATGCGTTAGCCGCACAGCGCCCTGTTCGACCAGTGTGGCTGCCAGCGAACGCGTCTTCACGAACCGCGCGCGCCAAAGCCAGGTATCGATACGTAGGCTCTCACCCATTCCGCACAGACAAGCTGAAGCAGGCACCTTGCGTTTGGGGCGTCCGGCACGAAGCCCGTAGTTCGGGTACTGATTTCATTGCCCGTGCCCCACAAGAGGGTTGGGCCCCGGCTTCTGGTGGAACGCGCGGAAAACGAAAACTCACGAAGCAGCCTTGTTGCGCCTTGGTCGCTTGCGTCGCGTGGAAAGGGCCGGAGTCGTGAGCTCAGCCAGTCTGGCAAAGGGCGAATCCTTGATCACCACCGGGTGCCCACCCGGCCGATCGGGTTGCTGCGCGCGGGTCGGTTTCAGACCGGACAATAGGGCCCCGGCTTCGGACGGTTTCAGCCCCAGTACGTCCAGCGCCTCGGTCGCAATGTCAGCCTTGCCTGCCGCCTGCTTCAGCTCGGCCAAGCGTTCCAGCAGTTCGACCGGTGCCGACCATCGGCCGACCGCGCGACGCCCGAAAGCCGACAGGGCTCGAACCGACGGCACGGGTTCCGGCATGAGCAACAGCCCCTGCCCCGTTGACCGGAACGGCTCGTTCGCGGCGAAGGCCTGGGCCAATACGCGCCCGCGACCTTTGAGCACCCCCGGCAACCATACCGAATGAGCCCCGACCTTAATGGCAAAGGTCTTGATCGTGCGTCGCTCGGCCTGGCTGAGCGCCGCCAGGTCGCGTTCGACGTCGCGACGATCGATGACGCCCCCCGCCTCCAGGAGCCGAAAGGCGATGCCGCGCGGCAGCCCCTTCAGCCCTCCGTTTTCGATCGCCTGTTTCAGACGGCGCAGATCGCGCAGCGCCCTGCCTGCCTCGGATGCCAGCCAGGCCTCGATCCGACGCTGGGCCCTGTCGCGCACGGCCTGGGACCCTAGCTCGCCAATCAGTCGCACACGTGGCGAAAAGGGATCAGCGTTCGTGATCCTGGCTGCCAGGGCACCGGACCATATGACATCGCCCTCAGGTGTAACATTGAAGGCCTCGTCGGGATCCGCAGCCAGTCGGCCCAGACGCCTCGCGATCTCAGGCGTCACGGCCTTCAGCGCCGCCGCCTTCAGGGTCCTGTCTGCCAATTTGGTCGAGAAGGGTGCCGAACCAAGGGTTTCGACCGCGAACCGGACACCTTCCAGATGGCCTACCACCTCGCCGTCTACAGTAACTGTCCCGTCGGTCGCGACTTCAGCCATCGTGTCGGCACGGTCATGGAGGCTTCGCATCAAGGCAGTGGTCTTGCGATCCACGAACCGGGCAGTCAGCCGGTCGTGCAGAACGTCGCTGAGTCGATCCTCAAGCGCCCGGGTCTGGTCGCGCCACCCTTGCGCCTGATCTAGCCAGTCAGGGCGCGCAGCAATATAGGCTAGGGTGCGCACGCCGCTAAGCCTGGCCGACAGCTGGTCGATCTGGCCATCGTCGCGGTCGAGTTCGGCGAAGCGTGGCCCGATCCAGTCGTCCGTCAACCGACCGCGCTTGCCGGTCAAGGCGTGGAAGATGTCGCGCGACAGCCGGGCGTGTTCGTCCAGCGTGGTCTTCTGGAAGTCCGGCAGCTGACAGCATTCCCACAAACGCATGATGGTCCCGCGCGACCGGCTGATAGTCTTGATCTCGTCGTCCTGCATGGCGCGGCGCAGAAGGGTCTCGTCCAGAGCGGGCGTGGTCAGCTTGAGGCCGCCCCGGTTCGGCGTCTGGACCAGGGAGCGCAGCAGGTCCGGCAGGGTGTCGAAATCCAGCCGGGCGTTGCGCCACTCCGCATTATGGACCGGATCGAACGAATGGTTGACGACCTGTTCGACCAAATCCTCATCCAGCTCCTCGCATTCGCCGGTAACGCCGAAGGTGCCGTCCCGGATGTGGCGCCCGGCACGGCCCGCGATCTGGGCGATCTCGTGGGCGTGAAGCCAGCGGGTGCGCCGACCATCGAACTTTCGCATCCCGGCGAAAGCGACATGGTCGACGTCCATGTTCAGCCCCATGCCGATTGCGTCGGTGGCGACCAGGAAGTCGACCTCTCCCGACTGGAACAGGGCGACCTGGGCGTTACGGGTGCGCGGCGACAGGCTGCCCATAACCACCGCCGCCCCGCCGCGTTGCCTGCGAATCAGTTCGGCGATGGCGTAGACCTGCTCGGTCGAGAAGGCGACGATGGCGCTTCGGCGTGGCAACCGGGTCAGCTTCTTGGATCCGGCATAGGTAAGCTGGGAGAGCCGTTCGCGGGTGACGATCTCGATGTCGGGGATCAGACGCTTCATCAGGGGGGTCATGGTCCCGGCACCCAGGAACATCGTTTCGAACCGTCCTCGTGCGTGCAGCATCCGATTGGTGAAGACGTGACCGCGTTCCGGGTCCGCGACCAACTGGATCTCGTCCACCGCCAGGAACTCCACCTCCCGCTCCAGAGGCATGGCCTCGACTGTACAGACCCAGTAGTGGGGCCGGGGCGGGATGATCTTTTCCTCGCCGGTGATCAGGGCGACGGCGTTCGCGCCCCTGTGCTTGACGACCCGCTCATAGATCTCGCGGGCCAGCAGCCGCAGCGGCAGGCCGATCATACCCGAGGCGTGGCCCAGCATCCGCTCGACCGCCAGGTGGGTCTTGCCGGTATTGGTCGGCCCCAGGACCGCGACGATGCGGGAGGGGCCAAGGCCTGTGGGGCGGTCGCTCATGATTAAGACAAGGTGGCGACTCTGGAAGCTTTCCTCAAGCGGGACTGTGCCTCGAACAGCCCGACCTTCCCTGAAGCTTCACCATACATCGACAGATCGCAGGAATCTGATATGCGGCCTCCAACACCTGTTGGAGAGGCCTCATGTTCCAATCTCTGAAAGCCCGGTCGCTTGCCGTTGCGGTCACCGTGGCGTCCATCGCCATCGCATCGCCTGCCCTCGCCATGGAGTTTAACGTGAATATCCACGGTCGGACGATCACGCTGGAGGCCGAGCCGACCACGACTATCAGTGAGGTCGCGACAATGATCGCGGGCAGGATTACTGTGAGTGAGACCGAAATGTATCTCTATCTGTCTTCGTCTTCTCGTACGCCTCTCGATCAGTCCCGGACTCTGGCAGACTATAATATCCAGGAGCACACTACGATCGCGGCGGTCATTAAACGCCCCATTCTCCGCGACGACTTTGTCCGGAGATGGCCGCTGCACTAGGATCAGGGCAGCGGCGCGAAACTCTTGTCCTCCCGCAGGGCCGAGGCCTTGCGGACGGCCATCGGTGCGGCGCTGAACCAGTAGCCGGCGTCGTCGTCGCGGTGAGCCAACCTGCGCTCTACTCCACGCAGACGCCGCAGTGCAGCGTTTTCGAGCAGACGGGCGTGCATCGCGCGGGGCGACAGTTCGACGATGGCGGGAGAGCCGGGAACGGCGACGGTGTCGGGTCCGATGGGCTCCACCGCCGGACGGGCGATAGAGATGAACATGAAAAGCGGTCTTTCAGCCTGATCTGGGTTGCGACGCCGACCGCGTCTTGGCCCCGGTGGCCCGTCGCCTTCTGTGACGAATCGTATGGTTAATCCACAAACCCTGTGGACAGTTCCATGTATGGGCAGAAAATATGCGTTAAATCAGGCAGTTATAGCCACGCTTTGAGCGTATTGGTAAACAGATGATTAACGCTGCCGTCAGGATGAGCCGGTAATCCGTGCCAGATGCACCAACCAGGCCTCGCGGCCGGCCGGGGTCAAAACGATCCGTGTTCGGGGTTTTCTTCTGAGAAATCCGCGACGTAGCTCGATGTAGGCGGCGCCCTCCAGCCGCTGCAGGTGGCTGGACAGGCTGTTGTTGGGCAACTCCAGCACAACGGCCAATTCGGTGAAGTCGGCCGCGCCGCGATCGGACAGGAAGGCGAGAATACCCGCCCGGACACGGCTGGACAGCAGCGGATCGACCGGAAACGGCGCGTTCAACGTGCCCTCTGGCGCATCAGGATCACCGCCGGAAGGAAGGCGAGCAGCAGCAGACAGGCGATCGAGAGGGGCAGAAGCGGCGGCTTATTGCCCACTACCGCCATGGCGATCGCCGCGCCGAAACTGCCGATCGCGACCAGCAACAGCCATCGCCGGTCGTTCAGGATCGCGGTGACCCACCATGCCGCGCCCCACAACACCAGCAGTACCGGTGGCATCATATAGAACGCATAGACACTGTCCGTCGGCTGCTGGTCCTGCGTGAAAACCCTGAAGCTGGCGACCACGGTGACCATGGCGATGAAGGTCGCGCTCCAGGTCGCCGTCGCCGCACGGCTCAATCGCACCCGGTTCGGTCCGACCGTCCGCCAAACCGTCCAGATCAGGGCCAGCAGGAAGACGAGGTGCGCGGCCATGATGCTCCAGTGTAGCGCCTGCACGATCGGTCCGGCCTCGTACCGGCCTTGTGCGAGGTCGGGGAAACCCTCGATGGCAAGGCCGATCATCACAGCCAACAACGCAAACCCATAGGCCCCGCCGAACGCCGCCATGAGCAGCAAGAAGGGTGCGGGCTCCCCTCGCCCGGCGACGGCCAGTCGCTTCAGATAGGCAATGTCGCTCTCGTCGGACAGCGAGGTTGGGGTGGCGGCGTCGGACATAACTTGGCTCCGGTTTGAATGTGACTACTTTTAATTATAAAGTTGTCAAGTCAAGAGCGGTTTCGCCGGGAGTCGCTACTCGCCCCGCTGCGCGGTAAGGATCGCCGGTGCGTTTCGATGATCGATTTCTTGAAGAGCTGAAGGCCCGCCTTCGCCCGTCCGACGTGATCGGGCGATCGGTGAAGCTCAAGCGTCAGGGACGGGAATGGGTCGGCCTCAGTCCCTTTTCGAAAGAGAAGTCGCCATCCTTCTTCGTCAACGATGACAAGGGCTTCTTTCACGACTTCAGCTCCGGCAAGCACGGCGACGTCATCTCGTTCCTGCAGGAGGTCGAGCGGCTGTCTTTTCCCGAGGCCGTTGAACGCCTGGCCGCGGAGGCCGGGATGCAGATGCCGGCCGAGGACCCGCAGGCCGCCGAGCGTGAGCAGAAGCGTCAGGGCCTGTCGGACTGGATGGACCTGTCCCAGAAATGGTTCGCGGCCAACCTGCGCCGATCGGTCGGCAAGGCGGCGCGCGAATATCTGGAACGACGCGGCCTGCCAGAGGATCAGTGGGAGCGGTTCGGCCTTGGCTACGCACCCAACGACCGCGAGGGACTGAAATCAGCCCTGGTCCAGCGGGGAGCCAAGCCCGGCGACCTGGTCGAGATGGGGATGCTGATCGCGCCCGAAGGGAGCGGTGCACCCTACGACCGGTTTCGGGATCGCCTGATGTTCCCGATCCTCGATACTCGCGGGCGGATCGTCAGTTTCGGCGGCCGGGCGATGAACCCCGACGACCGGGCCAAATACCTGAACGGGCCGGAAAGCCCGCTCTTTCACAAGGGAGCGACCCTCTACGGCCTGCCTGAGGCGAGGCGAATTCTTGGGGCGGAATCCAAGGGCAAGGCGGCGATCATCGTGGTCGAGGGATATATGGACGTCATTGCCTGTCAGCGGGCAGGCTTGCCGGCCGTTGCGCCGATGGGTACGGCCCTGACAGAGGAGCAGATGGCCCTGCTGTGGCGTGTGTCGTCGGAACCGGTGCTGTGTTTCGACGGCGACGGGGCGGGACAGAGGGCGGCGTTCCGGGCCATCGAGCGCGCCCTGCCGCTGCTCAAGCCCGGCCGGTCGTTCCGATTCGCCCTGCTGGAAGGGGGGCAGGACCCCGACGACATCCTGAGGGACAAGGGGGCTCCGGCCTTGCGTCAGGCGATGAGCGAGACACGCCCGTTCGCCGAAATGCTGTTCCGGCGCGAGGTCGAGATCGAGCCGCTCGACACCCCCGAACGCAAGGCGGGGCTGAAAGGTCGATTGCGCGCGGCCGCAGCCTTGATCCAGGACAAGGACCTGGCTGAACAATACCGCCGTGAGATGTTCGCGCGGTTTGACGCCCTGTTTCCCGGGCGCATGGCTCCGCAACCGGCTCGGCCCCAACAGGCGGGCGGCCGCTGGCGTCCTGGCCCACCGCCCAAGCTGGGCCAGACATCGGAAGGAGCGCAGGCGATGCAGTCCCTGTTCCGATCGATCGAGCCAGTCGCGGCGGCACTGGCCCACGGTGCCATCGAGGATCCCGAGCGGATGGACGACCATCTTGAGGCCATCTCCTCGCACGGATTCGGCGACCCTGCACTGGATGGGCTGGCACACGAACTGGTGCGACTACGTTTCTCGAACTCTTCTATGGATTCGATCACCTTGCGGCGACATCTATCTGCCTCGGGCCAAGACGACCTCCTCAGGGAGGTCGAGAAGGCCGCGGCCAAATCTGGGGCCCCCTTTCTGATCTCGGCATTGACTACGGCCGACGCCCGTCTGCGCTGGACGAAGGGGTTCGAGGCCCTAACTCGGGTCGCCAGCCTCGAGCAGGCCTTGGCGTCAGCCAAGGCGGGTGCCGACCAAGCCTTTGACGCCACGGCTTTCAGTCGCCTCAAGGCCGAACGCGACGCTCTGCGCCGCGCGGTGCGAACGGGGGATATCTGGGGCGAGGGCTGACGACGTTTACCGACCGAGCGCATGTATGCGAAACTTCAGGTCCGACTTGAACAACGCAGCATGCTTATTGGACGTGACGACATACTGCGCGCCGCCCACACCCTGGCGCTCGACTGCATCCACGTCCCAGAAAAAGAAGGCGTGTTTCGTCGCGGCCGGGTACGCAGGTGTAAAACTGGTTGCGCGAGGCTCATGCCATAAGATTTGCTGTAGCTCGCAGCCCATGCTCGATTGTAAGGAAGGAGCGCCGGTCCGGCCTTTTTCCGACCGCCGCTTTTGCTGGATTTCAGGATGTTTCGCCGCCTTCGCAGACGCCTTTCCGCCGGTACGCAGGAGCAACAGGCACCTGCCGTAAATGAGAACGCCACGGACACCGAGAACGTGAGTAGCCTCTCGCCTCGCGTCCAGTCGGCCGTCGACGCAAGGCGAAAGCACCCGAACGATTTCTACGGCGGCTGGGAGGAGGAAGATATTGCCCTGTTCCAGAGCGCCCGCCGATCTTTGACGGCGCAGCCCGGCACGATCACCGATTTTCTGGGGACCCGAACCGCGACGGGTCTACATCCCTGGGCAGCCTGGCACGACGGGGCCGTGTTCGACGACCTACCCATCCCCGACGACCAGTTGAGAGCCGAGGCGATAGAGTATTACGCCCTGCTGCACGCCTTCGACCGTGCAGAGCCTGACAGCTTTTCCATCGTCGAACTGGGTGCCTCGTTCGGACCTTGGATCTGCGCCGGAGCGGTGGAGGCTAGACATCGCGGACTACAGCGGATTCGCCTGACGGCGGTCGAGGCCAGCCATCTGCATTTTGAACAGATACAGTACCACTTGGCCGTCAACGGTGTTTCGGCGGAGAACGCAACGCTGAACCTCGTTCATGGTGCCATCGCAACCGAGGCCGGAACTCTGTATTTCCCAAAGGTGCACAGCCTGAACGACAATGGCAGCCAGGCCATCGAGACTGCCCGGGACCACGACTATATCGGCCGCGAAGTCGAACACGAGGCCGTCTCAGCTTATACTATGGAACAGGTACTGCCCGAGGGGACCACCGATCTGCTGCATGTGGATATCCAGGGGACGGAAGGCCGGCTGCTGGCCGCCAGCATTGATCTGCTGGACGCCCGCGTGCGCACAATGTTCATCGGTACCCACTCGCGCCGGATCGAGGGCGAGTTGCTGGACCTGTTGCATGGCCACAACTGGGTCCTGATGCGCGAGCGGCCGTGTCAATTCACCTATCGAACCGAGATCGGCGACATCACTGGCTGGACCACACGCGATGGCGGGCAGGTCTGGACTAACCCACGCCTGAACCGCGCCTGACAACCGCAACCCTTGACAGGACGACAGCCGCTCGCCATCTGGCGCATTCGGATCTTCTGAATTCGTGTGCGAGGTCGAGAAGGCGGCGGCAAAGTCCGGCGCGACTTTCCTGGCCGCAGCAGCGCCCCTCGCCGCTGGCAGAGGTCCGAACCGTCACGGCGGCCTTTAATCGGGCACGACCGTAACCGTCCGCAGGGCTCTGAGGACGGGAATCTTGTTGCTGTGACGATCCCGAATAAGAATGTGAGCAAGACAGATTCGGACAGTCACCGTAACAAACGGCGGCTCGCCGCGTTATCTTTTTCGCAGGCGTTGCAATTTTGCAAGGGGCCAGACTGCCTCGGCATTCAGGTTCGGAACGATCGCCAGGTCGCGACGGACGCGGAGATTTGAGACTAGATGACCGATACGCAAGAACAGACCGACGTTCAGACCGACGGGCCGCTGCTCGACCTGACCGATGCAGGGGTCAAGAAGTTCATTAAACAGGCCAAGGCGCGCGGCTATGTGACGATGGAGGAGTTGAACAAGGTCCTGCCGTCCGAAGAAGTCACGCCCGACGCGATCGAAGACACGCTGGCCATGCTGTCGGAGATGGGCGTCAACGTCGTCGAGGCCGAGGAAGACGCGGCCGAGAGCGGAGGCGAGGTTACGGCGCGTGCCGAGACGGAAATTTCCGCTGAAAATGCAAAACCGACGTACGATCGGACGGATGACCCGGTCCGCATGTATCTGCGAGAGATGGGCTCTGTCGAGCTGCTGAGCCGTGAAGGCGAGATCGCGATCGCGAAGCGGATCGAGGCGGGACGGGACGCGATGATCTCGGGACTGTGCGAGAGTGCCCTGACGTTCGAAGCCATCATGGTGTGGCGTGACGAATTGGCAAACAACCGCATCCTACTGCGCGAGGTCATTGACCTGGACGCCACCTACGGCGTGATCAATCCCTCGTCCCTGCCGCACAACCAGCCGCAGCCGGGCATTCCCGGCCAGCCCCAGCCGATCGTGGTCGCCCCCGAGCCTGTCGAGGGCGCAGAGGCCAAGGCGGAGGGGGATGACGAGGAGGACGAGGATTTCGATGACGGCGGCGGGATGTCGATCTCGGCGCTGGAGGCGGAGCTGCGCGAGGGGGTCATGGAGATCCTGGATGCGATCGCGAGCGATTTCGATGCGTTCAGGAAGCTGCAGGAGAGGCTGGTCGAGACGCGGCTCAAGGGCGAGGAACTGGGGGCCAAGGACCGCAAGGCCTATGAGACCCTGTCGGAGGCCATCTCGGGCCGGCTGAAGACGGTCAAGCTGAACAACAACCGCATCGAGGCCCTGGTCGAACAGCTGTACGCGATCAACAAGCGGCTGATCGGGCTGGAGGGGCGTCTGCTGCGCCTGGCCGACAGCTACGGCATCTCGCGCCCCGAGTTCCTCAAGGCCTATTTCAGCAAGGAACTGGACCCCAACTGGTCCGAAACCGTCAAGCAGATGGGCGTCCGCTGGACCAAATTCAGCGACAACGAGGCCGCCCAGATCGGCAAGATCCGCGCCGACGTCGCCGCCGTGGCGATCGAGGCCGGCCTGCCCATCGACGACTACCGCCGCATCGTCCAGACCGTACAGAAGGGCGAGCGCGAAGCCCGTCAGGCCAAGAAGGAAATGGTCGAGGCGAACCTGAGGCTCGTCATCTCCATCGCCAAGAAATACACCAACCGCGGCCTGCAATTCCTTGATCTCATTCAGGAAGGCAACATCGGCCTGATGAAGGCGGTCGACAAGTTCGAGTACCGCCGCGGCTACAAATTCTCGACCTATGCGACCTGGTGGATCCGTCAGGCGATTACGCGGTCGATCGCGGATCAGGCCCGGACCATCCGTATTCCGGTCCACATGATCGAGACGATCAACAAGATCGTGCGGACATCACGCCAGATGCTGCACGAGATCGGGCGCGAGCCGACGCCGGAAGAACTGGCCGAAAAACTGGCCATGCCGCTGGAGAAGGTCAGGAAGGTCCTGAAGATCGCCAAGGAACCGATCAGCCTGGAAACCCCCATCGGGGACGAGGAGGATTCGCACCTCGGCGACTTCATCGAGGATAAGAACGCGATCCTGCCCATCGACGCGGCCATCCAGTCGAACCTGCGCGAGACCACGACCCGGGTTCTGGCGTCCCTGACGCCGCGCGAGGAGCGGGTGCTGCGGATGCGCTTCGGCATCGGCATGAACACCGACCACACGCTGGAAGAGGTCGGCCAGCAGTTCAGCGTCACCCGCGAACGGATCCGCCAGATCGAGGCCAAGGCCCTCAGAAAGCTGAAACACCCCAGCCGCAGCCGCAAGCTGCGGTCCTTCCTGGACAGCTGACGGCATCAGGGTCGCTTCGCGAGGCGGCCATTTTGCTTCTTTCCTTCTCCCACAAGGGGAGAAGGAATTCGGCGACCGGTCCATGAAGACTTCAGTGACTGTCCGCAGGGAATTCGGCGACGGTGGATATTGGCGCGACCGATTCTGTCGTAGCCCTGTTCCATGATGTGCGGATGGACCATTTCAGACTGCGCAAATATCGAGGCCCAGAGACCTGGAAGCGGGTCAGGGAGGCCTATCTGGCGGGTGAACCGGGGCCGTCGGTGGCGCAAAGGTTCGACGTCAGCCTGGCCAATCTGCGAAAGAAGGCCTCGGTCGAGGGCTGGACACGCAACGCCATGGCCCGACGGCTCGACCTGAAACTCACGTG
>Ga0209066_10003672_pt1 | contig 17313 bp, 19 predicted proteins | sample All_14_2_FD_187198 | JGI IMG/M metagenome (GOLD analysis project Ga0209066, IMG submission 187198) | Freshwater microbial communities in response to fracking from Pennsylvania, USA - Allegheny Zone_MetaG_DW_15 (SPAdes) (version 2) ... | reverse complement strand
GGTTCACCGTCACCGCCTTCACGCCGCTGTCGCGCGGCGGCGGCTTCACCCTGGCGGCCGTCAAAACCGAAACAGGCCGCAAGCACCAGATCCGGGCCCACGCGCAATGGCTGGGCTTCCCGCTGGTGGGCGACAAGATCTACGGCCCCGACGAGCGCCTCTTCCTGGATTTTATAGCGGGGGGCTGGACGCGGGCGCTGGCGGAGCGGCTGCTGCTGCCCCGCCAGGCCCTGCACTGCTCCCGCATAGACCTGTCCCGGGCGGGCCTGGCTGCGCCTTTCTTCGCCCCCCTGCCGCCGGACCTGCGCGCCTTCTGCGCCGCCCGCGGCCTCGCCGTTCCCGAAGGGCTCTGACAAAAAAAACCGCCGGGCAAACCCGGCGGATGAAATGAGGCGGCCGGCTCCCGGCTAGGCGCCCCGCAGGAAGCCCAGCGCTTTGCCTATGGTGTAGCTCTCCTGCCCCTCGGGCAGCGAGGCCAGCAGTTCCCTGGCGGCGGAAAGGTCCTCTCCCAGCGTGACGATGGGCGGCTCCACGTAGCCGCCCGCGCAGACCTGGGGAAAGCCGGTAGCGGCCAGCAGGGCGTTGCACAAACAGCCGCGGCCCTCGGTGTTCTTGGCGCGGCCGCCCTTGGCCACGAAAGCGTCCACCGGTTCGGCGGGGCAGCGGTAGCCCAGCGAGCCGTCGGGCTTGAGGTAGTTCACCTGCAGCAGGCCTATGTCGCAGCGGCGAGGGCGCGCGTTAAAAACCGCCTCTTCGGAAATAGTGCCGGGCACCTGCGCCACCTTGAACGGGAAGCCGGTGGGCGAGACCACGGAATTGGTGACCTTAAGTTCGCCGGCGGCCAGCAGCTTGAGCACCCGCGAGCGCAGCCCCGGCTCCATGCCGGACTGGCCGGAAAGCGCGGCCAGCGTGCCGAACTGTATCCCCACGGCGCCGGCTGCCTGGGCGGCGGCCAGGCCGCCGCGCTTGGCGTAGGCGCCGGCCAGCCAGAAAGGCAGGCCCAGCCCCGCTATAGCGCCTATGTCGGCCTTATCCTGTTCGGTATAGATGAAAACTGGTTTCCCCGACGCGTCGAAGCGCATCTTGGCGGGAGGGGCGTTATGGCCGCCCGCGTCCGAGCCTTCTACCACGAAGCCGTACGGCCTGGTGGCGGGATCGGCTATGAGGGCCTGCGCCAGGCCGAAGGAGGAGACTATGGCCAGGAATTTGGGGGCCGGCAGGGCCGCGCCGCCGCCGGTCAGCTCTTTCGGGCGCACCGTGGCGTAGAAGCCGCCGGAACCGGAGCTCTCGCCGTAAACCTTCATGGACATCTCGGCCGGCTCGTGCCGGGAAAGCTTCTCTATCATCGCCGGCAGTTCGTCCGGGCTGCCCGCGCCCACCAGCACGTAGGCCGCGCCGGCGAGCATGGCGCCGTAGAGCGCCCACGGCAGGGGCCGCTCCACCTTGCGCAGGAAATTTATCCCCACCGGCTTGTCGTGGCCCTCTTTGGCCAGCCAGACCTCGGCGAAGTTGGCGGCCAGCACCAGCACCTGCATCTCGCGGGGCAGTTCCCAGAAGGAGTCGGGGCCGGGCCGGAAATTCTCCATGCGCGTAACCCGGCAGGGAAGCACGGGCTTGTAAGGCGTGCCGGGAGCCCGGCCGCCTTCTATGTAATATTTGTCGAAGATCTCCCAGACGTCGGCGGCGAGTGCCGGCTGGCGGCGGGCCAGCTCGGTGAAGGCGCGGCGCACGTGGCCGCCGGGATCGCCGTCCTGCAGCAGGCGGGGATAAATAATCTCCAGGCCGGTCCCGGACACTACGCCGAGCCCGCCCATCATGGAAACTATCCTGGACATCACCCACCAGGAAATGCGCACGCCCATACCGCCCGATATGATAGCGGGATCCGCCGCGGGGGAAGGCGTCTTGTGGTCAGTGGTCACTGCTTCTCCTGTTGCCTAACCTGAAAATTGCGGCTGCAATTTTCCGCCCGCATAGCGGGCGCCCTTTGGGAGGTATACACCTCGTCGGGCCGGGCGCGCATAGCGCTTGGCCCTCCGCCCGCATAGCGGGGAATCCTGCAGAATTATTCTGTCCGCCTGATCGCTCTATGGAAACCGTTTCCAACTGCAGGCTTCAGGCTAATAAAAACCGCCGGTCTCCCGGCCAGGTAATATCTTACCTTTTCCGGCAGGCCTTTTTCTCATTATTCGGGCGGGCCGGAACGCTATTGCGCGAGGCTCAATCTTTTTTGGGGGCGCGCGGCGCCAGCAGCGCCTTCAGCTCGGCGACGGCGCTTTCCAGCCTGGCCAGCCTGGCGCCCAGTTCCTCCACGGTGAGGGCCGCGGGCGCGGCTTGGGCCGGCGCCGCCTGGGCCTGCGCGGGCCGTTCCGCGGGGGCCGGCTGCTCCGCCAGCGGCTCTTCTATCAGCGTGCCGCGCATGGTCATAGCCAGCGGGGAATCGGCGGCCGGGGCAGGTTCGGGAATTTTGGCCGGCGGCTCTTCCGTTACCGGCTCCTCTATCAGCGTGCCGCGCATGGTCATGGCCAGCGGGGAATCGGCGGCGGGGCGGGCCGGCTGCGCCGGAACCGGCGCGGGGTTAAAGACGGCCTGCACTTCAGGGCAGGCGGAGGCGGCTTTCCAGCCGGGGGCCTCCCCCGCGGCGGGAGTCTCCGGGCAGATAAGCGTGGCCAGGGTAAAACCCGGCACTCCCGGCAGCTTTTCCTTTTCGAAAGGCCCCGCCACCTGGTTATTCATGTACGCCCAGTATCTCATAAATCTGTACCTTCCCGGTTTATCCCGCCGTAAAAGACAATGATACAAAAAAATCCCGGAAGCGCCGAGGACCCCGGCCGCGCCTAATCCTGCGCGATATAAGTCGTGGCGTTCTTGTGGGTCCTGCCCTTCTTGACCGACTTGTAGTAATCGTAGGTCAGCGCGGCGCCTTCCCGCAGGGTCTCGGCGGCCAGCACCGGGCCCAGGAACAGGGTATGCGTGCCCATGTCCACCGCGCTCTCGGCCTTCACCGTAAAGATGGCCAGCGCGTTTTCCGTGACGGCGGGGCAGCCGGCGAGCGTCTTGTGCGCCGCTTTCTCGAATTTATTCAGGTCGCGGCCGGTCCGGAAGCCGAAAAGGCCGATAAAGGGCAGGGGCGTGTCCTGCGCCAGCACTGACACGGAGAAAGAGCCGTGCCTGGCTATATAGTCGTGAGTGAGGTTGCCTTTGTTTATGCTCGCGGCCACGCGCGGCGGGCAGGCGGTGGTCTGGAAAACGGTGTTTACCAGCTGGCCGTTGAGCTTGGCCCCGTCCGCGGATGAGACTATGTAGACGCCGTAGGCTATCCTGGCTATGGCTCTCTGGATGTCAGCTTCGCAGTCGGTCATGGTCGCCGTCCTTGGCCGCCCTTCACGGGGCGCGGCAGGGATATTCTAGCAAACGGCCCCGGCCCCCTGCCGGCAGGGGCCCAGGCCGGCCGGTCCATTCGGCCTATATACCTCGCCGGCGGATTAATGTCATACTATAGGGGCAGTCAAACCAGAACTCGTTTTTGAAGCCTATTCTGCCGAGCAACTGTAGGAAAGATAGAGCGAAGAGAATTGAGTCAGGTAAATATAGTTGCACAGGAGAATAACACAATGAGCAAGAGAATATACGTGGGCGGCCTGCCCTTCAAAACCACCGAAGAGGAAATGAACGGCCTTTTCGCGGCTTACGGCCAGGTCACCAGCGCCAAGCTGATCACCGACAAGTACTCCGGCCAGTCCCGCGGCTTCGGCTTCGTAGAGATGCCCAATGACGCGGAAGCTGTCGCGGCCATGGAGAAACTGAACGGCTCCGATTTCGGCGGCCGCAAGCTGACCATTAACGAAGCCCGCCCGATGGAGCCCCGCACCGGCGGCGGCGACCGCGGCGGACGCGGCGGCGATCGCGGCGGCCGCGGCGGCTACGGCGACAACAAGTGGTAATTTAAAATCCTTCAACGGTTTTAAACCGCCGTCCTGCAAAGGGCGGCGGTTTTTTATCGCCCCGGCCGGCCCCGCAACGCCGGGGAAACCGGCCGCGCCGGCCCCGGGGCAATAATAATCCCCCTTTTTGTCCGGAATAATGTCATACTATAGGGGTAGTCTGACCTGACCTCAAGTTTTTTAAGCCTATTCTGCCAGGCAACATCCGGAAGAGTTAGAGCCAAGAGAGTTGAGCACGTCAATGATAGTTGCCAGGAGAATAACACAATGAGCAAGAGAATATACGTGGGCGGCCTGCCCTTCAACACCACCGAAGAGGAAATGAAGAACCTTTTCGCGACCTACGGCCAGGTTTCCAGCGCCAAGCTGATCACTGACCGGGATTCCGGCCAGTCGCGCGGTTTCGGCTTCATCGAGATGCCGACCGACGCCGAAGCCATGGCGGCCATGGAGAAGCTGAACGGCTCCGATTTCGGCGGCCGCAAGCTGACCATTAACGAAGCGCGCCCGATGGAACCCCGCTCCGGCGGCGGCGATCGCGGCGGTCGCGGCGGCGGTCGCGGCGGTGACCGCGGCGGCTACGGCGGCGGCAACAAGTGGTAATCTAAAATCCCTTAACGGTTTTAAACCGCCGCTCTGCGAAGAGCGGCGGTTTTTTTATGGGCGGGACAATGAACCGGGCGCGGCGGGCTACTTCGGGGTCCACCGGCCGTCTTTGTGGAACAGCCTGACGCTGCCGGACTGCCGGACCTTCTGGCCGGGCTTGCACATGAGCAGCGACCGCTTTTGCGCGTAGGCTTCGGCCAGCACCTTGTTCGCCGCTTCGTCCAGGCGCACATTGCGCACCGGGGTGAAGTCCAGCTTCTCCCAGGGCTCCGTCCGGTTCCTGAAAAATTCGTCGAGCAGCAGCACGTTCTCCATGGACAGGCGCCTCAGGCCCTGCACGGGCACGGGCATCCGGCACAGCAGTTCGTAGGAATAACTGAAGTCCCGCACCTTCACGCCGAACACCGCGCCGTCCGCCTCGCCGGTCTTTTCCAGGGCCGTCACGGAAACGGCGTCGCCCAGCTCCGCCTTCAGCGATCTCTTAAGCTGCTCCCGGGCCACGGGTTCGGCCGGCGCCTCCCCGCAGCCGGCCAGGCAGGCCAGCACGGCGGCGGCTATCAGGTATCTTTTCATGGCGGCTCCTATTTGAAGATTATCAGCAGGGCGCCGGCGGCTATCATGGACGCCCCCAGCCACTGGTAGGCCCCCAGGCGCTCGCCGAGGAAAGCCACCGACAGGACTATGGCGAAGACCAGGCTGAGCTTGTCTATGGGCGCCACCAGCGAGGCCGGCCCCGTCTGCAGGGCCCGGTAATAACAGATCCAGGACAGCCCCGTGGCCAGCCCGGACAGGACCAGGAACACCAGGCTGTGGCGGTTGAGCAGCAGCGGATTCTTCCATTCGTGCCTGGCCCAGACCAGCGCGCCCAGGAAGGCGATGATCACGATGGTCCTGATGAGCGTGGCCAGGTTGGAGGGGATATCCTTCACGCCCACCTTGGCCAGCACCGCCGTCAGGCCCGCGAAGAAAGCCGCCCCCACCGCGAACAATTTCCAGTCTGTCATATAGTAAGCCTCTTTAACAGCGCGTCAAATTTCCGGTGACAAAGCGCGCTTTGCCGCCGCAGGATATTCTACAAAACATGAAAAGCCGGCGCGGGAGCGCCAAGTATTCGGTCAACCCGGGCTTACTTGCGGATGAAGGTCTCTACTTTTTTCTGCAGGGTGTCCAGCGCTACCGGCTTGCCGACGAAGGCCCGGAAATTCCTCTCCTGCACGAACAGGTCTACCATCCCCTGGTCCACGTACTTGCCGCTGACGATGACGACCGGGATGTCCGAGGTGTCGTCGCCCGCCTGCAGCTCGCGCAGCACCTCTATCCCGTTCATCTCCGGCATCATGATGTCGAGCAGCAGGATGTCCGGCTTCATGACGGCGGCCAGCGACAAGCCGGCCTTCCCGTCCCTGGCCATTTCCACTTTATAGCCCAGCTTCGTAAAATGCGCGTGCGCGATAGAGCTGAAATCCGCGTCGTCGTCTATGATAAGTATGGCAGGCATCTCCCCCCCTCTCCGCAGCCTAAATTATACAAAACCGCCGGCATTTCCGGCCGCGCCCTCAGGGCTCGTCGATATACTTGGCGGTCTCGGCGGCCGCTACCGGGGCCAGCAGCAGCAGCGAGACCAGGTTGGGCACCGCCATGAGGCCGTTGAAGATATCGGCGAAATTCCAGACCGCCGGCAGGGCTGCCACGGAGCCGGTCATCACCGCCCCTATCCACAGGAACCTGTAGGGTTTGACCGCCCCGGGGCCCAGCAGGTATTCGGCGGCTTTCTCGCCGTAATACTCCCAGCCCAGTATGGTGGAGAACACGAAGGTCAGCAGCCCGAAGCTGAGCACCCAGGGCCCGATGTAAGGCACGTGCGAGAAGGCGCTCTTGGTGAGCGCCGCGCCCTTCAGCCCGCTCTGCCAGTCGCCGGCGCTGACCACCACCAGCCCCGTGACCAGGCAGACCACCACGGTATCCCAGAAGGTCCCGGTGGAGGAGACCAGCGCCTGGCGCACTGGGTTCCTGGTCTGGGCCGCCGCGGCCACTATGGGGGCCGAGCCGAGCCCGGACTCGTTGGAAAAAAGCCCGCGGGCTATGCCGTAACGCATGGCTTCCTTGACGCCGGCGCCCATGAAGCCGCCCACGGCGGCGTGACCGCTGAAGGCGGAGGAAAGTATAAGGCTTATTGTGCCGGGCAGTTTTTCATAATTCAGCGCGAGTATGACCAGGCAGCCCAGCACATAGACCACGGCCATGAACGGCACCAGCCGCTCGCAGAACCGCGCTATGGATTTTATGCCCCCCAGGATGACGAAGGCCGTCAATCCGGCCAGCACCGCGCCGCTTAACCAGGTGGACACGCCGAAAGTGTCGCGCAGCATATGCGAGATGGAGTTGGCCTGCACCATGTTGCCTATGCCGAAGGCGGCTATGGCCGTGAAGAAAGCGAAGATCACGCCCAGCCACTTGGCGTTAAGCCCGCGCTCGAGGACGTACATGGGACCGCCCGCTATCTCGCCCGAGGGCAGTGTTACCCGGTACTTCACGGACAGCAGTGCCTCGGCGTACTTGGTGGCTATGCCGAACACGCCGGTCAGCCACATCCAAAGCACCGCCCCCGGGCCGCCGGCCGCCACCGCCGTGGCTACGCCCACTATATTGCCCGTGCCTATGGTGGCCGCCAGCGCCGTCACCAGCGCGCCGAACTGGGAGATCTCGCCGGCGCCTTCTTTTTCGCGGCTGAAAGAAAGTCTTATGGCCCTGGGCAGGTAGCGCTGTATCAGCCCCAGCCTGAAGGTCAGGTAAAGGTGGGTGCCGAAGAGGAGGATGATGAGCGGGGCGCCCCAGACCAGGGCGCCGGCTCTTTCGAGGAGGGCGTTAAAATTTTCCACGGCAAATTGTAACTTATTCCTTCGCCCCGTTCTACAAACTGCCCGGGGTTGCCGGGCTTTAAATATCCCCGGTACCCAGGCGGACATAGGCCAAAAAACGGCGCCGGCCTGGGCCGTTCGCTTCATTCGGACGCGGGCGGCTTATTGTTAACATTTATGAAGACGCCGACACATGCGAAAAACTGTAATTACATTTATCCTGGCCGCCGCGGCGGCCCTCGGCTGCGCCGCCGGCGCCGCGGCCGCCCCGGCGCAGGTCGTCCTTATCCGCCACGCCGAAAAACCGGACTACGGCAACCAGCTCAGCGAGCGCGGCTTCCGGCGGGCGGAAGCCCTGGTCCGTTTCTTCCTGAACGAAGCCGCCGTCACCCGTTACGGCGCCCCGGCGGCCATCTATGCCGCGGCCCCGAAACACGAGGACAGTTCCATCCGCTCCATCCAGACCGTGCAGCCGCTGGCCGGCGCCCTGGGCCTGGAGCCCATCGTAAAATTTACCCGCGGACAGGCGCGAAAGCTGGCCGCCGACATCATGGAGAACCCGGCTTACGAGGGGCGCATGGTGCTGGTCTGCTGGCAGCACGGCAACCTCCCCGACATAGTCCGGGAGCTCGCGGAATACGGCGGCGCCACGCAGGCCGCCCTGGCCGCCCTGCCCGGCGAATGGCCGGATAAGGTCTACGACAGGGCCTGGATAGTGGATTTCTACAACGGCGGAGTGGCCGCTTTCAGCGACATACCGCAGCACCTCCTGCCCGGAGACAGCGAAAAGTCAACGGAGAACGAATGAAGAATATATTTTACATAGCGGCCCTGGCCGCGGCCCTGCCCGCCGGCGCGGCCGCGCAGTTCCACCTGCCCGGCCTGAACGCCGAAGACATACGGCTCTCCGCGCAGCCCGCTGACGCCGCGCCGGAACCCTTCCCCGCCCGCGTGATGGACTGGACCAAAGGCACCGACGGCTGGGGCCTGGCCTCCAAGACGGAGCGCAAGGCCTACATAGCCAAAGCCAGCCTCTGGAAGCCCGAGAACGAGCTGCGCCTCGGCGAAATAGATTTCAAGACCGGACCCTACGAGAAGAACAAGTACCGCCCAGAGGAACTGGTGACCTGCAATTACATCCCGATGGCGCAGGCCTACGACTCAGGCGAACCCAACGGCACCACCCCCAAGTTCAAGTGCCGCGACGCCAAGGGCAAGAAGCTCAAGGTGAAGTACGGCGACGACAACGGCGAGCTGATGACCGAGGTGGCCTCCAGCTGGATACTCACCGCCATCGGCGCCTACGCCGACCAGATGTACCCGGTGCGCCTGAACTGCCCCGACTGCCCGGCCGACCCCCACAAGCATGAGAAGGAGGGCGGCGCCTGGCGGCAGGGCCAGATGGTGGCCATAGAGGACAAGCTGGGCGAGCGCATAGAGGACAAGCCCAACTCCGGCATCGGTTTCGACGAATTCCACCTGATAGAGGACCGCGTGGGCGCCGAAGCCCTCTCCGGCCTGGCCCATTTCCTGGCCAACTCCGACAACAAGGCCCCCAACCAGGCCATCGGCTGCGCCAAAAAGGATATCGTGACCGGCGCCGACGGCCGCGCCGCCTGCCGCAAGCCCGTGGTGTACCTGCAGGACATGGGCATCAGCTTCGGCGGGCGCAAGTTCTACCACAACAGCCGCATGAACTTCGACAAGTGGGCCAAAGAAAAGGTCTGGGCCGACCCCGCCGCCTGCGTCATGCACCTGCGGGCCACGCATACCAGTTCGCTCACCGGCACGGACAGCACCGGCCGCGACCTGCACCAGATCGGCGAGCAGGCCCGCCAGCTGCTGGTGCGCCGCCTCTCGCTGCTGACGCGCGCGCAGCTGGTGGATATTTTCACCGCCGCCCGCGCCCCCCTGCGCGAGCCGCGCCACTCGGCGGAGGAGTGGGCCGACCTGTTCCTCGCCAAGGTTGAGAAGCTGCGCAACCCTATGGGGTCCAAAACCAAACCCGGCTTCGCCTGCCCCTACCAGGTGGTCCCGCCCAACTCGGCCCCGCCGGCCTTTCAGGATTCCTACTGAATAAAAAACCGCCGGGCTCTCCCGGCGGTTTTCTTTTGAAGCTTAATCCCCGGCTTTACTTGGCCAGTTCCACGGCGTAGGCCACGCCCAGCCTGGCGAACTTCAGCGCGTGCTCGGCGCTCCCGCCGCACTTGTCCAGCGTGTCGGTGGCCTTGTGGATGTACGGGTTGTGCTGCTCGAAGGTGGACTCGAAGGCGTAGGACGCGTGGTAGCCGTTCTTGTTCCAGGACGCGTGGTCGGAGCAGCCGTAGCCGCATTTCAGCGTGCCCCAGGAGTAGCCCAGGTAGGCGTCTATCAGCCTGCCCAGGAAGGCGTTCTGGTCGGGGCTGGTATTGTCGGACACGAAATAGATCTCCTTCTCGGAGCCGCGGTAGTTGACCATGTCCAGGTTCAGCATGCCCTCCACGCTCGTGCCGGCCTTCTTGAAGGCGGCGGCTATCTCGCCGGAGCCGCGCAGGCCGGCCTCCTCGGCCGCGAAACCCACGAACTTGATGGTCTTGGCCGGGCGGTAGCCGCCCTCCAGCAGCGCGCGCGCCACTTCCTGCACCACGGCCGCGCCGCTGGCGTTGTCGTCGGCGCCGGGGGCGGGGTTGTCGCCGTAGCCGGCCACGGAATCTATATGCCCGCCGATGACCACCACGCTCTCCGGCTCGGAGGCGCCCGTGACGGTCAGGACCACGCTCTCCTGCGGGAAGGCGGCGTGCTTGAAAGGTTCCACGCTGACGAAGGGGCGGCCTTCGGCCAGTTTGGCCCACTCGCGCTGCAGCCACTTGGAGGCGTCTATGCCGGTGGCGTAGCGGTAGCCCCTGTTCTTGAAAGCGGCGAGGCCCTTGATGGTGGCGGCGATGGGCTGCTCCAGGGGGAGCGCGGCCAAGGCCTTGACCTTTTCGGCCTGGTCCAGCGTGAAAGCGCGGACCGGCAGCGGCTGCGGGGCCTTGAGGTCCTCCAGCGCCGCCTCCAGCGAGGAATGGGCGAAGAAGCCCGGCGCCCGGGCGAAGGCGCGGTTCATGCCGTCGGCGAGTTCCACCAGTTTGTCCTCTTCAAAATCGTATACCTGCACCCGCTTGTTCTCGGCCACCGGCAGGCGCTTGAACAGCGCGCCGTCCAGCGCGGCTACGTCGCCTTTCTCTATGCTGATCCAGACCCGGCCCGCCGTTTCAGGCCGCGGCGGCTCCGGCAGCAGGCCTCCGGCGGAAGCAGCCGACTCCAGGGCGGCCTGTATGGCCATTTTTACGTCTATGCCCCGGTCGAAATCGGGGACATAGGCGGCCATGGCGGGCGCCGCGGCCCCTAAAAAGACCGCGTAAGCCAAAAATCCGTTGATGATGCGCATAGGTTCTCCGTAACTCCGGCAGGGCCCGATTGCTTTATTTCCGATTGCAAAACGGCTTCTCTAAGGTTATAATACTTAAAATCTTGACATTTGTCATACCCTAAACGAGCGCCGCGGAGCCGCGGCGCTCCGAACCAAGGAAAGAACATGAAAAGAACCTTAATGCTGTCAGCCGTCTCCGCCCTGCTCCTGGGCGCCGCCGTAATTCCCGCCGCCGCCTCCGACTGCGCCGGCTTCCTGCCCCCCAACGACCTGAGCATCCCCGTGGACTCGCCCCAGGCCAAGGGCATAGTCGAGGCGCAGTTCCACGAAGTCCTCGACATCATACAGCGGATTTACGCCCCCATAGTGGCCGCTGACGGCGGCAAGCTGGTCATCAACCGCAAATGGACCGACGCCACCGTAAACGCCTCGGCCTACCAGAGCGGCGGCAATTATTACCTTAACATGTACGGCGGCCTGGCCCGTCACGACAAAGTCACCATGGACGGCTTCGCGCTGGTGGCCTGCCATGAACTGGGCCACCACCTGGGCGGCGCGCCCAAGCTCAGCAGCTGGAACAGCTGGGCCTCCATCGAGGGCCAGAGCGACTACTACGCCAATCTGAAATGCCTCAGGCAGGTCTTCTCGGACCCCGCCGCCAAGTGGGTCACCACCATGGCCGAGGGCGACGAAGTAGCTATAGCGGCCTGCGAAGCCACCTTCGCCGACGCCGACGATCGCGCCGTCTGCATGAGGGGCGCCATGGCCGGCAAGTCCGTGGCCTACCTGTTCCAGGCCCTGCACAACTCCACCGTGGTCCCCAGCTACGCCACCCCGGCCACCAACGTGGCGACCACCATGCTGACCACGCACCCGCCCACGCAGTGCCGCCTCGACACCTACCTGGCGGGCTCGCTGTGCACCCAGCCGGTCTCGGCCGCTGTCAGCGACAGCGACGTCACCGCCGGCGTCTGCACCCGCTCCGGCGGCTTCACCACCGGCTTCCGCCCGCTGTGCTGGTACAAGCCGGCCAACCCGGCCGAGCTGCTGCCGCCCGGCTCCAGGACCTTCGGTTTCGGCCTGGACGAAGAGCAGGCCCCCGCCTTCAACATGCTCAAGGCCGGCCTGCCCTCCTATAATTGATATTCAGCTAAGCAAAAAAGAAACCGCCGGGACCTCCCGGCGGTTTCTTTTTTGGCGGGGCCGCGCCTTACTCTTCGTTGTACTTAAAGGATTTCAGTATCTCCAGCGCTTTTTCGCGGTCTTCGGCCGCCACGGCCAGGCGCACGGGAACGGCCGGGCCGAACCCGGCCACCATCCCGCTGGCGTTCCTGTCTAGCAGCACGCAATTGACGCCGTTGGATCCCAGTACCCCGCAGAGCATTTCAGCCTCCGCGGAGTTGTGGGCCCAATAAACTATTTCCAGGGGCTTATCTTCCATAAATCAGGGGCCGCCCTACTTCCAGTAGCCGGCCAGGTCGGCGGCCATGGTTTCCAGGGCCTTCTTGTCGGCCGGGCGGTAAAGGATGTCCTCGTAATTGTCGCGCGGGTCCAGCGCGTGGCCCAGCTTCGGGAAATAGCGGAAGTGCAGGTTGGTCTTCTTCCACACCGCCTCGTTGAGCAGCTGCACGGCCCTGACGGCGTAGGCCGGCGTCTGGTTGTCCTGCTCGCCCTGGAAGAAAGCCACGTCGAACTTGGCGTTCCTGAGGATCTCGGCCGGCCGCTTGTATTCGGCCTCCTGCCGGCGGTAGGCCTGCATGGACGGATTCAGGTCGAAGAGCAGGTTGGAATAGTTCCCCGCCATGAACTCGCCGCGCGATATCCTGCCGTCCTTATCCAGGTCCAGCACCGGCAGCTGCGCGCGCAGGCTGGCGTTCACCTTGTCGTTCCCCGCCAGCTCTTTGGCGTCCAGGAACGCGTCGCGGTTGGCGTCCAGGCGGGCGTACAGGCGCATGGGCCGGTAGACGGTCTGTTCGAACATGGCCACGTCCAGGCTCTGCGCCATGAAGCCCACCAGCGCCGTGCCCGCTATGCGCGGATCGGCGTCGGCCAGACGCAGGGCTATGCTGGTGCCTTCGCTGTGGCCCAGCAGGTAGACGCGCCCGGGGAATTTGCCGGCCGCGAAGTCCACGAAGGCCGCCGCGTCGTCGTAAAAATACTTCAGGGCGTTCTTGGTGAAGTTGACAAAGGTCTCGGATTTGAGAAAATCGGGGTCCGTCTTTAGCGTCTCCTTCCACTGGTAGGAGCGCTTGTTGTAGCGCAGCACCGCGAAGCCCTGCTTGCGCAGCGCCGCCGACACGTCCGCGAAGAACAGGTTCTTCACGCCCGGCGCCGACACCTCGCTGAGGTCCTCGTCCATATTGGAGCCGCCGGAGCCGTGCAGCAGCAGCACCACCTTGTCGGCGGCGCCCTTCTCCGGGTATTCCAGCACGTAATCCAGCCCGTAGCCGTCGAAGCTCTTGAGGGTCTCAGCCCCCGCGGCGCAGGGCAGCGCGGCCAGCAGCGCGAATAATGCGGTTTTTATCATGATCGTCTTCTCCGGATACCGAAATATCAGCGGGACAAAGTTCCAGGCGCTCAGCTCTTGTCGCGCAGGGCCGCCAGCAGTTCCGCCACCTTGTTGGCGTTGTCCTCTTCCGGCCTGGCCGGGTGCCTGGTGCCGGCGTTGGCGTTCAAAAACCTTTCCTCGAAGTGCGCCGCTATCAGGTTGCCGTTGGCCGCGGCCTCCACGTAAAGGGCCCCCAGCCTGAGCAGCTCCTGCACCTCCGCGTCCCTGGCGTCGCCGGGCAGCTTCGGCTTGCCTTCCCGCCGGTCGGCCAGGAAGGGCGCCGTCATTTCCCCGGCCGTCTCTATCTCCAGGCGCGCCTGGTTATTCTCGTAATAGATCCAGTATTTAACGCCCTTATGCCTGCCGGTAAAAGCCAGGCTGCCCTCCACGGGCACAGGCGACATTTCCGGGTCCTCTCCGGACGGCGCCGACGGCTTGCGGCGCAGCCGGCGCAGCAGCAGGAACAGCAGCACCGCCCCGGCCGCGCATATTCCCAACCAGACAAGGTTTTGATCGTTCCCCATACCCGTAGGATACAATATTCCCCCGGAAAACGAAACCGCCGGGGCGGCCCGGCGGTTGTCGGAGCAGGCAGGCGCGCTCAGCCGCCGCGCAGGCGGCGCTTCTCCTCTCCGATGCCGCGCACCAGCCGGCCGAAGCTCTTGAGCCTGCGCTTTGCCTCCAGGCGCTTTTTCAGGTCGCCGCGCTGCTCGTGGCGCTGCGTCTCGCGCAGCAGCTTGTGGTAGCTCTTCAGGCGCTCCTGGGTTAGCGTGCCGGCCTCCACGGCGGCGGCCACGGCGCAGCCCGGCTCGCCCGAATGCGAGCAATCCTTGAACCTGCAGCCCGCGGCCAGCTCGGTCATGTCGCTGAAGGAAGTGCCCAGCCCTTCGCCGGCGAACTCCACGCCGAACTCCCTGACGCCGGGCGTGTCTATCACCTGGCCGCCGCAGGGCAGGAAGTACAGCTGCCGCCCCGTGGTGGTGTGGCGCCCCCGGGCGTCGCTCTCGCGCACCTCCCCGGTCTGGGCGGCCTCGCGCCCCGACAGCCGGTTGAGCAGGGTGCTCTTGCCGGCGCCCGAGGAGCCCACGAAGCAGCAGCACGCGCCGCCGGCCAGTTCAGCCTCCACTTCGGCCACGCCTTCGCCCGACAGCGACGACAGGCACAGCACCCGCGCGCCCGGCGCCGCCAGCACCGCGGCGTCCACCCTGGCCTCCAGCTCGCCGGGCGGGCACAGGTCCTTCTTGGTCAGCGCCACCACCGGCAGCGCGCCGCTGTCCCAGGCGGCCACCAGCAGGCGCTCCAGGCGGGCTATGTTATAGTTCCCGTCGAGCCCCATCACTATGAACACCTTGTCTATGTTAGCCGCCAGCGGCTGCGCGTCGCCGGCGGAAGCGAGTCCCTTGCGCAGCAGCAGGGACTTACGCGGCCGCACGCCGTGGATGACGGCCTTCGCGCCGTCGTCGTGCAGCGTCACGTCCACCTGGTCCCCCACCACCGGCAGGTCCAGCCGGGAGACCGCTCCGCCCAGCAGCTTGCCCGTCACTCCGGCCGGCAGCTCGCGGCCGTCCAGCCGGACCGTATAAGCCTGCTTCTGCTCCGCCGTCACGAGGGCGGCAAAGAATGTTTTTTCTGTCATGATGATCCTCAGTATGAACACCGGCTGGCGCACAAGTGCGCGGCCTTGCAGGCGAGGCCAGGCGTCCCCGAGGTTTAAAGGAAGTTAAGCGTGAAGGGAGGCCCGGCAACCGATCATTTTTACAATCTCCGTCATAGCAAGCCTCCTTGGTCCGAATGTTGTACTACCCTGATATTATACACCGCCCCGCGCAAAAAGCAAGGGCGGCGGCAAGCGCCGGTTCAGCGGAGTATGGACAGCCCGATGAAGGTCTGGTAGTGGTCCGGCGTGTAATAGATCTCGCGGCCGCCGCCTATCATCAGGCGCTCGGCGCCGCGGAAACTCTGTACGGGGCCGGCCATGTAGGTCTGGCCGCCTATCACCACGGGTTCCGGCTTGGAGCCAGTGGGGCGGCCCGGCACTATGAGGGTATACTCGAGGTAATAGCCGGCCGGCTTGTGGGGCAGGCCCTGGTGGGGTTTGCTGTGCACGTTGCCGTCGTTGTCGTAAGGCATGGGTTTGCAGACGGCGATCTTAGCCAGCAGGTCGTTGATGGCGCGCACGCGGCGCTCGTCGCTCACGGTGGGAAAGAAAGCTTTGCCGGGCAGCAGGGCCAGGCTGGGCACGCAGGGAGGCTTCTCGTAGCCGCGGTCGTCCTCTGCCACCGCCGTCGGCGTGGAAACGGCGGCTTCGGCCGGGGGGATATAGACCAGTTCCGAAAGCAGGTCGTAAGCCGCCGGCGCCCGGGCAGCGGGCGGCGCCGCGAAAACGTGCGACAGGCCGGAGAGAAACAGCGCGGAGAGCAGCAGCGGGAGTTTAAGTTTTCTCATCGCTTAATTATGCCCTTTTTACGCGGCGCCGATAAGGGCAAAAGGGCCTAGCCCCGGGCGGGCCCTTTAGCTTTGCGCCGGCGCAGCGGCGCCCCGGTCCCAAAAAAGAAGACCGCCGGGCTCTCCCGGCGGTCTTCTGCATAATGGCGGGCTTAAACCGGCCGCAGGCGCCTCAGCGGCAGCGGTACTTGCCGTCGCCTTCCTTGCGGCATTTCAGCTTGCCGCCGCAGTTCCAGCTGCCCTTGCCCGCTTCTTTCTCGGTGCAGAGGTCGCCGCTGTTGCCCCGGCCCACGCAGTTCCACTCGTAATTGCCGGCGTTCTGGCAGGTCAGCTTGCCGCCGCAGCTCTTGCTGCCGTGGCCGTCGTCGTCCTTGGCGCAGATGTCGTTGGGCTCGCCGCGGCCCACGCAGAAATGGCCCCTGCCGGTATGGCGGCAGACCAGGCTGCCCTCGCAGGTGATGCTGCCGTGGCCGGCGTCGGCCTTGGCGCAGGCGTCGCCCTGCTTGGATTTACCCGGCTCTATGCAGGTATACATAAAATTGCCGGGCTTGGAGCGGCAGACCAGTTTGCCCCCGCAGCTGTTGCTGCCGGCATGCGCGTCGCTGGCGGCGCAGTAATCGTCCACCAGGCCGCGCCCCACGCAGCGGTAATCCTCGGGAGAGGTGGTGCTGACGTTGCGGCAGACCAGGTTGCCCTCGCAGTCTATGCTGCCCTTGCCGGCGTCCGACTTCAGGCAGGACTCGTTCTGTTTCCTAGAGCCCGGCGCGACGCAGCGGAATTCCCTGTTGACCTCGCGGCAGACCAGGTTGCCCCCGCAGGTGCCGCTGCCCGTGCCGGCGTCGGCGGCGGCGCACAGGTCGTTGACCTGGCCGCGCCCGACGCAGCGGTAATCTTTCTTGTAGTTCCCGCCGAAGGTCATCCCTATTTTCGGGATCACGTTGCGGCATACCAGGCTGCCGTCGCAGCTCCCGCTGCCATGGCCAGCCTCCGTCTCGGGACAATAGTCCCCCTGCTCGCCTACGATGCAGCGCATGACCTGTTTGCGGTTGGCGTCCATCACCGCCAGGCAGATGCCCCCGGCCTTGCAGTCGGAAGTCCTCTTGCACTCCCCCATGTCCTTCGACGCCCAGGCCCCCGAAGAAAGCGCGCAAATCGCGGCCGATAATATCACTGTTGTAAGTTTCATTTTTTCCTTTTGCCGACAATATCAACGACAAGCGCGGCTGCCGGCCTTACCCGACCAACCGCGCTGTTCGTTCTTCGCTGCGGATATTCTAACAAAATGACGTCGGGGGCCGCCCGGCGGTTCGGCGTCCGCGGTTAAACCCGCCCGCTACGGGAGGGCGGCGGACGAGTATTCCAGCCGGGTGCGGTAGGCGGCCGCCTTGGTATCCTTCAGGCATTTCACCCAGAGGTCCCAGGTGTCCCGGTTGCGGTCTTCGGCCGCCAGTTTGGCGGCCTCCATCTGCTCCGCCGGCGGGGCCTGGAACTTCTTGCTGCCCTGGGCGAGCGCCATCATTC
>Ga0209066_10003671_pt1 | contig 17321 bp, 13 predicted proteins | sample All_14_2_FD_187198 | JGI IMG/M metagenome (GOLD analysis project Ga0209066, IMG submission 187198) | Freshwater microbial communities in response to fracking from Pennsylvania, USA - Allegheny Zone_MetaG_DW_15 (SPAdes) (version 2) ... | reverse complement strand
CACCCGGGAACTGGGGCTTCTCCATGCCCTCGGCGTCTCGATCCGGCAGATTCGGGTGATGGTGCTCTTGGAGGCGGTGCACGTGACGGTGACCGCGACCGTCCTGGGCGTGCTCCTGGGCATCGCCTACGGCTGGGCTGGAGCACAGTCCCTCCTCGGCAGCGTGCCCACGAACCCGGATGGCATCATCCGTGCCGGCATCGTCTACCCCGCGGTGCCGATCGTGCCGTTGCTGGTGATCGTCGCGGCAACCGCGATCCTCACTGTTGCTGCGTCCGTTACTCCGACGCGTCTGGCCACACGCGTGGCGCCGGTGGCCGCGCTCAGCGAGTAGCCGGGTCGGAGGTCAAGCCGTGGTGGCCGGGTCAGCTTCGACTGACTCGGCCACCACGGCATCCGGATCGTGCGCCCACGAGGGTGCGATCTGACGGATGCGGGCAGCCCGCCACTGCCAGACTGCCCAGAGCCCCGGCCACAGCGCCGGCGCAGCGGCGCCACCGATCACGAGACGCTCTCGCCACAGGGTGCGCCCGTCCGGGAGGGGAGACACCGCCATCTGGTGGTCCCAGACGTCGAGGACTGCGAGAGGGCCGGTCAGCGGCATCCCGGAGTCGCGGATGATCCGAACCCGCACCCCGTCTACCTCGCGTTCGGCATCCGTGATCGAGATGAGCTGACGGCCGACCGGGATGAGCCCGGCGACACTGAGCCCAACTGCAGCATTCTGGCCGTGCTCCCACTGTGTCGGCATCGCTTCCAGCGGCTGCATGTCGAGGAACGGGCCGTAGACCTCGGCGAGCACCCGTGGGGAATGTAGGGCGCGCCAGGCGGCATCGGCATCGCAATCGATCGTGAACTTGCTGAGCACGCGCATGCGGCAAGTCTCGCATCCGGTCTCGTTCTACGCTGGACGGATGCCGACACCGTCCGATCAGCATCGATACCAGGTCCGCTTCGACTGGGGAACTGCCGGGTTGGATCGGCTCGCGTCGGGTGAGATCACCATCGTGGTCGACGTCCTTCCCGACGCAGACTCTGACGCTGGCGCCATCTCGGCTCAGGCCACGGCTGCGGGAAGTGTCGTGCTGCAGGGCGGGCTTCGTTCGGCGAGTGTCACCGCAGACGCCGCTGTCGCGGAGCAGCATCGTCGGGGTGCGCGAACGAGCATCGTCGTGATCGCGTGCGGTGCGACCGATGCAGCCGGGTCCCGGTTCGCCGTGGAGGATCTCCTCGGCGCCGGTGCTGTGATCGACGCGCTTGCGGTGCGGGGGATCGACCACACCTCGCCCGAGGCTGCCGCTGCCTGCGAGGCTTTCCGGGGGCTGCGGTCAGCCGCTCGCCACCTGCTCACCGCCAGCGCTACCGGGCAGGCCTGGCTCGAAGCCGGACGGCGTGAAGACGTGCTCGCCGCTGCGTCGCTGGATGCCGATTCCCCGGTCTAGCGAACGTCAGCGCGGAGTCATCGCGGCGAGCCGTACCGACGCCGTGATCTCGCGCCTGGACCACGTGAGCAGGTAGCGCTCGTCGAAACGGGGAGCGCAGCGCGCGCAGGATGTCTGTCGGCTCGCGCGTCGGTGCCGGTAGGCGACGTGACCGGCAGGGCATACCCCGACCCACGGGGCGAGCTCGGTTGCCGTCTCGCCGTGGTGCGTGGTTCCGCCGACATAACCGAGGTCTCGAGCGATGGCCTTCCACCGTGGTCCGTGCCCTGCCGCCGCGCCGGCGAGGGCGTGCGCCACTTCGTGCAGCAGCGTCTGGTGGTTGGTGTCATCGTCGTGGCGGGCCGCGAGGTATCGCGAAACCGTGATGCGCTTGCGAGTGAAGTCACACAGGCCTGCTCGCCGCTTCGCGTTGTCGAAACCGAACGACCACTCCGGGGTCAGGTGCACCGAAAGCAGGGCCTCGGCCCAGTGGCGAACGCGGTTCAACTCGGACATGACGACAGCGTAAGCGGGGCCCCAGACACCGACAGCTCAGACACCGACCGGTCAGCTGGCGACTGCCGCGCCGGCCTCGGCGCGGCGACGCTCGGCCGCGTCGATCGCAAGAAGAGTCGACTCGAGCTGTTCGTCGGGTGTTGCCGTGCTCTGGCGCGCGAAGAGTGCGCGCTTGAAGTCAGCGCGGGCTGCGTCGAAATCTCCCGCGTCGTAGTGCACCTTCCCGCGGTGCTGATAGGCGAACGCGGCGATCGAAGCCCACCCCGCGCCCTCGGCCTCGAGAGCACAGGTGGTCAGTTCCTGCGCGGCAGCAGCGAGCGATCCGCGAAACTGCAGCACCGTCGCGTGAAGGATGCGTGCGCGCAGCAGATCTTTGCGCGTTCCCGCCATCCGGGCGGTGCGCACCGTCTGGTCGGCGATCTCGAGCGCGTCATCGAGCCGGTCGAGCACTTTCAACAGCCATACCCGTTCGAGAAGGGCGGGAAGCGAGCGCTGGTCGCCGAGCTCATCGAGGCGTTCGCGGCAGTCGCGGGGGTTGACCACTTCGCGCAGCGTGACGGGGTCGTAGCCGTGGATATAGCTCACTCGCGCTCCTTCCCGCAGAGCGGTGATCGCCGGTCAACCCGCCAGATACCGCATCGTCGCCGCACCTCGCCCCATACGCGGTGCGCTCTTATTGTGACGGCGTCGGCGAGCGGTGCCGACTTCCCACGCCGTCAGCGCTCGAACAGTGTTGCCGAGGGTGCCGGGGATGGTGCTGCGTCGGCATCCGTGACGATTCGTGAGCCAGCGATGAATGCGTCGACCTCTGCGCCCTGAGCAACCTTGGCCGGATGCGGTCCAGCGGCCATCAGCCGGGGGAGCCACGCGGTGGGAAGTGGATTGCGGGATGCCGCGATCACGATGTTCCCGAAGCGCCGGCCCTTGAGGACTTGAACCTCGGCAAGCAGGGCGACGTGGGGGAGTTCGCTGCGGACGGTGGCGGCTTGGCGGCGGGCGAAGGCGAGTCCCGCTCCATCTGCGACGTTGACCAGGAGAACGCCGGTGTCGCTGAGGTAGCGCGCCGCGAGGCTGTAGAACTCGATGCTGGTTACGTGCGCGGGAGTGCGCGCGCCGTGGAATATGTCGGAGACCATGAGGTCGGCCTGACCGCGCAGACCCGCGGGCAAGCGTTCCAGCACGGCGCGGGCGTCGCCCGTGCGTGTGCGGATCGAGCCGCCGGCTCGCGCACTGGAGGGCAGCGGCAGGTGTTCACGGACGAGAGCCACCAACGCGGGTTCGAGTTCGATGACCTGCTGCCGTGATCCGGGCCGCGTCGCCTCGACATAGCGGGGGAGTGTGTAGGCACCCGCGCCGAGATGGATGGCGGTCACGGGCTCCCCGGGCTCGCCGAGCTGGTCGATCACGGCGCCCATCCGCGCGACGTACTCGAAGTGCAGGTGTGTGGGATCAGCGAGATCGACGTGGGACTGCGGCGTGCCGCCGACCTCGAGCTCCCAGCCGCTCGCGAACGCCGAGGGCACGATGCGTGCGAGGGATCCGTCCGACAGCCGCACCTGCGGCGGCGGGGCTTCGACGTGCGCTCGGGCCACGCCTCCACCGTAGACCGGGCGTACCGTGGTCGCATGACGACCATCGATCTGAACGCCGACCTCGGCGAGACTGTCGACGGCGTCCCGACAGCTGACGACGAGGCGCTGTTCGCCGTGATCTCCAGCGCAAACGTCGCGTGCGGCGGCCATGCCGGGGACGCGCGCTCCATGGCCGAGGCCGTCGAGCGGGCTGCACGGTTCGGTGTGGCGATCGGCGCCCACCCCTCCTACCCCGACAGGCCGGGATTCGGTCGGCGGCCCCTGGCAATCGCGGCTGCCGAACTCCGCGCGGCGGTGTCTGCACAGCTGGAGGCTCTCGTCGATGTCGGTGCCGACATCCGGTACGTCAAGCCCCACGGCGCGCTCTATCACGTGGTCATGACGGATGCCGCGCACGCCGCCGCGCTCGCCGAAGCCGTGTCGGATCTTTCCCACCGGCTGGGCCGCGCGCTGCCGATCCTTGCCATGCCCGGCGAGATCTCCGCGGCGGCGCGCGAGCACGATCTGGAGATCGTGGGTGAAGCGTTCCTTGACCGTGGGTACACGCCGAGCGGCGAGCTCGTCCCCCGCGGCGAACCCGGCGCGGTCATCGAGGATCCTGACGCCGCCGCGGTGCGGGCCGTACGCCTGGCGCGCGAGGGCACCGTCGTCGCGGTCGACGGATCGAGCGTCACCGTGTCAGCAGCCTCCCTCTGTCTGCACGGCGACTCGCCGGGGTCTGTGGCGGCCGCCCGGACGGTGCGCGCGGCGTTGGACGCGGCATCCGTGTCGGTGCGGGCGCCGTGGTGACAAGCGCCCGGGTTCGAGTCTTCGGCGACACGGCTCTGCTCGCCGAGGTCCCCGAAGACCTCAGTGCCGCCGAGGCCCTGCGGGTGGTCATCACGCTCCGTGAGCGCCTCGCGAACTCGCAGCCGGTGGGCGTTGTGGATCTGGTGCCCGCCGCGCGCACTGTGCTGGTGCGGTTCGCATCTCGCGAGGTCGCCCCTTCGCTGGTGCGCGCGTGGATCGAGAAAAACCTCGCCGCCGCGCTTGCCGCCGCGACGCCAGACGCGCTGTCTCGTCGTGCGTCGCCCGACGACACGGAGGTCGAGATCGGCATCCGGTACGACGGACCTGACCTCGACGAGACCGCAGCTCTCCTCGACATTCGCCCTGCCCAGCTCGTCTCGGCTCACCTGGCGGCGACCTGGACCGTCGCTTTCACGGGGTTCGCACCCGGATTCGGGTATCTCGTGAGCGAGGAGTGGCCCTTCGATGTGCCCCGCCTGGCGTCGCCTCGTACGCGCGTTCCGGCCGGGTCGGTCGGCCTTGCGGGAAGCTTCTCGGGCGCGTATCCGCGATCGACGCCAGGCGGCTGGCGGCTGATCGGGGCCACCTCCGCGCAGCTTTTCGATTCGGATGCCGCATCGCCCGCGCTCCTGCGCCCCGGCATGCGCGTCCGATTCCGCGAGGTCGCGGACCTCCCCGCGGCCGGCCCCTCCCTGGTGCGCGGCACTTCTATGCATCCGCTGCGCATAAATGCGCCGCACTCGCACGAAACTGCCGCACACGCGGGGGTGGGGGAGCCGACGGATGCCGTCAGCCGGCCGCTGTTGCGGGTCGAGGCTCCCGGGCTGCTCGCCACGATCCAGGATGCCGGGCGCCGAGGAGCCGGGTCGCTGGGCGTCTCGGTCTCTGGCGCTCTGGACCGTACCGCTCTGCGTACGGCCAATCGGCTGGTCGGAAACGCCGAGGATGCAGCAGGGCTGGAGATCACCGCGGGCGGATTTGAGGCGATCGCGCTCGCTGACGTATGGATCGCCGTGACCGGCGCGTGGGGCGAGCTCACGATCGACGGGCACGACATCGACCACGGTGCGGCGCACCTGTGGCGGCGCGGGACACGCCTGCGAATGGGCTGGTTCACGGCCGGCGTTCGCGCGTACCTCGCCCTGCGCGGGGGCATCGAGGCGCCGCGGGTCCTCGGCTCGGCTGCCACCGACACCCTGGCGGGTCTCGGGCCCGAGCCACTCCGCGCGGACACGGTGCTCTCTGGCGGGACCGACGTGATCGGTGAGGTCCCGGCATCCGACCTGGCGCCCTGGAGCCCGCCACCTCCCGAACTGCTCGTCCGTCTCGTGCCCGGGCCGCGCGAGGATGCCTTCAGCCCGGCGTCGGTTACAGCGCTCTTCGAAGCGACCTGGGCTGTCAGTGCTGCGGCCGACCGGGTCGGCATGCGGCTCGAGGGCCCGCGCCTGGATCGCACGGATACCGGGGAGCTGCCGAGCGAGGGAATGGTCCCGGGGGCGATCCAGGTGCCGCCGTCGGGCTCGCCGACGATCCTGCTCGCCGATGGGCCCGTGACCGGCGGCTACCCCGTGATCGCCACGGTTCTGGATGCCGATCTCGACCTGCTCGCCCAGGCGGGGCCGGGCACGACCATCCACTTCCTGCACGCGCCCCAGCGCTGAGACCGCGGGTTATACCGCACGAATTTGGACTCGTCAAGAATCCGGGTGGACACGGCGTGCCGGAACGCGTATAGTTGGTGGTTGCGCTCTTGGATTCCCCCTGCCCTCATATGGTGGTCGGCTGTGCCTGCGTGTCCCCGCTCGATGCGGTGCGAGACGCGTGGGTTTTCGGGGAGGACCGAACGCTTCACCTGACGACAAGGATAGTGCCCCGCCCGGGCCCACGGAGGTAATCCCCTTGGCTGCTGCGCGCAACGCAACCACCACCACATCCCCCAAGAACGGCCGCGGAGCTTCCCGCCTCTCGTTCGCCAAGATCTCCGACACGCTGACGGTCCCTGACCTGCTGGCGTTGCAGACCGAGTCTTTCGATTGGCTCGTCGGAAACGAAGCATGGAAGGCCCGCCTCGCCGAGGCTGAGGCAGCCGGCCGCAACGACATCTCGGTCAAGAGCGGCCTCGAGGAGATCTTCGAGGAGATCTCGCCGATCGAGGACCTCAGTGAGACGATGCAGCTCTCGTTCACCAACCCCTACCTCGAGCCCGAGAAGTACTCGATCGAAGAGTGCAAGGAGCGCGGCAAGACCTACGCCGCCCCGCTGTACGTCGAGGCCGAGTTCATGAACCACCAGACCGGTGAGATCAAGACCCAGACGGTCTTCATGGGCGACTTCCCGCTGCAGACCGACAAGGGAACGTTCATCATCAACGGCACCGAGCGTGTCGTCGTCTCCCAGCTGGTGCGCTCGCCCGGTGTCTACTTCGACAAGACGCCCGACAAGACCTCCGACAAGGACATCGTCTCGGCGCGCATCATCCCGAGCCGCGGTGCCTGGCTCGAGTTCGAGATCGACAAGCGCGACCAGGTCGGCGTTCGCATCGACCGTAAGCGCAAGCAGTCCGTCACCGTGTTCCTCAAGGCCCTGGGCCTGACCAGCGAGCAGATCCTTGAGGAGTTCGCCGGTTTCGACTCCATCGAAGAGACCCTGTCCAAGGACACGATCCTCACCAAGGAAGACGCCCTCCGCGACATCTACCGCAAGCTCCGTCCGGGCGAGCAGGTTGCCGCCGAGGCTGCCCGCGCGCTGCTGGACAACTTCTACTTCAGCGCGAAGCGCTACGACCTCGCCAAGGTCGGTCGCTACAAGATCAACCAGAAGCTCGGTCTCTCGGGTCCGCTGAGCGACTCGGTGCTCACCGTCGACGACATCGTCGCGACGATCAAGTACCTCGTCCGCCTGCACCGCGGTGACGAGAGCTTCGAGGGTGTGCGTTCGGGCAAGCCCGCCACGATCCGCCTGGATGTCGACGACATCGACAACTTCGGCAACCGTCGCATCCGCGCCGTCGGCGAGCTCATCCAGAACCAGGTCCGCACGGGTTTGTCGCGTATGGAGCGCGTCGTTCGCGAGCGCATGACGACGCAGGACATCGAGGCGATCACCCCGCAGACCCTGATCAACGTTCGCCCCGTCGTGGCAGCGATCAAGGAGTTCTTCGGAACGTCGCAGCTGTCGCAGTTCATGGACCAGAACAACCCGCTCGCGGGTCTGACCCACAAGCGCCGCCTCTCGGCGCTTGGCCCCGGCGGTCTCTCCCGTGAGCGCGCCGGCGTCGAGGTCCGTGACGTTCACCCATCGCACTACGGCCGCATGTGCCCGATCGAGACGCCGGAAGGCCCGAACATCGGTCTGATTGGCTCGCTCGCCTCGTTCGCGCGGATCAACGCGTTCGGATTCATCGAGACCCCGTACCGCAAGGTCGTCGCCGGTCGCGTGACCGACCAGATCGACTACCTCACCGCCGCCGAGGAGGACGACTTCATCGTCGCCCAGGCCAACGCGCCGCTGAAGGCCGACGGGCACTTCCAGGAGACCCGTGTCCTGGCCCGCAAGAAGGGTGGCGAGGTCGACCTGTTCCCGGCTGAGGACATCGGTTACATGGATGTCTCGCCGCGCCAGATGGTGTCGGTGGCGACCTCGCTCATTCCGTTCCTCGAGCACGACGACGCCAACCGTGCCCTCATGGGTGCGAACATGCAGCGTCAGGCCGTGCCGCTGCTTCGCAGCGACTCGCCCGTCGTCGGAACCGGTATGGAGGGCTTCGCCGCGATCGATGCCGGTGACGTGGTCACCGCCAAGCGCTCCGGTGTCGTCATCGAGGTCTCGGCCGATGTCGTGGCCGTGCAGACCGACGAGGGTGGGATCGACGAGTACTTCCTGCGCAAGTTCGACCGCTCCAATCAGGGCACGTCCTACAACCAGCGGGTCATCGTCTCAGCCGGTGAGCGGATCGAGGCCGGCGAGGTCATCGCTGACGGTCCTGCCACCGAGAACGGTGAGCTGGCCCTCGGAAAGAACCTCCTCGTCGCGTTCATGACGTGGGAAGGTCACAACTTCGAGGACGCCATCATCCTGAGCCAGGACCTGGTGAAGGATGACACCCTCTCGTCGATTCACATCGAGGAGTACGAGGTCGACGCCCGCGACACCAAGCTCGGCAAGGAGGAGATCACCCGTGATCTCCCCAACGTCAGCCCTGACCTGCTGAAGGACCTCGACGAGCGCGGCATCATCCGCATCGGTGCCGAGGTTCGCCCCGGCGACATCCTCGTGGGCAAGGTCACCCCCAAGGGCGAGACCGAGCTGTCGGCCGAGGAGCGCCTGCTCCGCGCGATCTTCAACGAGAAGAGCCGCGAAGTTCGTGACACGTCGCTGAAGGTCCCCCACGGTGAGCAGGGCACGATCATCGCCGTCAAGGAGTTCAACGCCGAAGACGGTGACGACGAGCTCGGCTCGGGCGTGAACCGCCGCGTCGTGGTCTACATCGCCCAGAAGCGCAAGATCACCGAGGGTGACAAGCTCGCCGGCCGTCACGGCAACAAGGGTGTCATCGCGAAGATCCTCCCCGTCGAAGACATGCCCTTCCTCGCAGACGGCACGCCGGTCGACATCATCCTGAACCCGCTCGGTATCCCCGGCCGCATGAACTTCGGTCAGGTGCTGGAGCTTCACCTCGGATGGATCGCCAAGCAGGGCTGGAAGGTCGAGGGCAACCCCGAGTGGGCAGCTCGTCTGCCCGAGACCGCTCGAGAGGCAGCTCCCGGCACGAAGGTCGCGACCCCCGTGTTCGACGGTGCGTACGAGTCCGAGCTGGCAGGCCTGCTCGACTCGACGCTGCCCAACCGTGATGGCGTCCGCCTGATCGATTCGACAGGCAAGACGCAGCTGTTCGATGGGCGTTCGGGTGAGCCGTTCCCGGCTCCGATCTCGGTCGGCTACATGTACATCCTGAAGCTGCACCACCTCGTCGACGACAAGATCCACGCACGCTCCACCGGTCCGTACTCGATGATCACGCAGCAGCCGCTGGGTGGTAAGGCGCAGTTCGGTGGCCAGCGCTTCGGTGAGATGGAGGTGTGGGCTCTCGAGGCCTATGGCGCCGCGTACGCCCTCCAGGAGCTCCTCACGATCAAGTCCGACGACATCCTCGGCCGCGTCAAGGTGTACGAGGCGATCGTCAAGGGCGAGAACATCCAGGAGCCCGGCATCCCCGAGTCGTTCAAGGTCCTCATGAAGGAAATGCAGTCGCTCTGCCTGAACGTCGAGGTCCTCTCGGCCGACGGCACCGCGGTCAACCTCCGCGACACCGACGACGACGCTTTCCGCGCTGCCGAGGAGCTCGGCATCAACATCTCCAGCCGCTTCGAGTCCTCGTCGATCGACGAGATCTGACCCGGCCAGGCAACACAGAATTCCGATACAGGAGAACTGAGAACTCGTGCTCGAATCAACAACTTTCGATCAGCTTCGCATCGGCCTGGCCACCGCTGACGACATCCGTCGTTGGTCTTTCGGTGAGGTCAAGAAGCCCGAAACCATCAACTACCGCACCCTGAAGCCCGAGAAGGACGGTCTGTTCGGTGAGCAGATCTTCGGCCCCTCGCGCGACTGGGAGTGTGCGTGTGGCAAGTACAAGCGTGTGCGCTTCAAGGGCATCGTGTGTGAGCGCTGCGGTGTGGAGGTCACCAAGTCCTCCGTGCGGCGCGAGCGCATGGGCCACATTGAGCTCGCCGCACCCGTCACGCACATCTGGTACTTCAAGGGTGTTCCCTCGCGCCTGGGCTACCTGCTCGACATGGCACCGAAGGACCTCGAGAAGGTCATCTACTTCGCCGCGTACATGGTGATCTCGGTCGACGAGGATGCTCGTCACCGCGACCTCGCGACGCAGGAGAACAACATCCGCCTCGAGCTGAAGACGCTCGCCGACCGTCGCGACGCGCGGATCGCTGCTCGCCTCCAAAAGCTGGAAGAGGAGCTCGCCGCGCTTGAGGCCGAGGGTGCGAAGTCCGACCAGAAGAAGAAGGTCAAGGACGCCGCCGAGAAGGACATGTCGCAGGCCCGCAAGCAGGCCGACGACCAGATCGCCAAGCTCGAGCGCGTGTGGGAAGAGTTCCGCACCCTCGAGGTCGGCTCGCTCAAGGCCGAAGACGAGATCTTCCAGGAGCTGCAGGACCGGTTCGGTCAGTACTTCGAGGCCCACATGGGTGCCGAGTCGATCCAGCGGCGTCTTGCCGCCTTCGACCTGGCAGCCGAGGCTGAGAGCCTGCACCTGCAGATCGCCGAGGGCAAGGGTCAGCGCAAGATCCGTGCGATCAAGCGCCTGAAGGTCGTCAACTCGTTCCTGCAGACCGGCATGAGCCCGGCATCCATGGTGCTCGACGTCGTCCCGGTCATTCCGCCGGAGCTTCGCCCCATGGTTCAGCTGGACGGCGGCCGCTTCGCGACCTCCGACCTCAACGACCTGTACCGTCGCGTGATCAACCGCAACAACCGTCTTCGCCGACTGATCGACCTCGGTGCCCCCGAGATCATCGTCAACAACGAGAAGCGGATGCTGCAGGAGGCCGTCGACGCGCTGTTCGACAACGGCCGCCGCGGTCGCCCCGTCACCGGCACCGGCAACCGTGCCCTGAAGTCCCTCAGCGACATGCTGAAGGGTAAGCAGGGTCGGTTCCGTCAGAACCTGCTCGGTAAGCGCGTGGACTACTCGGGCCGTTCGGTCATCGTCGTCGGTCCCCGCCTGCAGCTGCACCAGTGTGGTCTTCCCAAGCAGATGGCTCTCGAGCTGTTCAAGCCGTTCGTGATCAAGCGCCTCATCGACCTCGGTCACTCGCAGAACATCAAGGCAGCAAAGCGTGCCGTCGAGCGCACGCGTCCCGAGGTCTGGGACGTGCTCGAAGAGATCATCCGCGAGCGTCCGGTGCTGCTGAACCGTGCACCCACCCTGCACCGCCTGGGCATCCAGGCCTTCGAGCCGCAGCTCGTCGAGGGCAAGGCCATCCAGCTCCACCCGCTCGTGTGTGCAGCCTTCAACGCTGACTTCGACGGTGACCAGATGGCTGTTCACCTGCCGCTGTCGGTCGAGGCTCAGGCCGAGGCTCGCATCCTGATGCTCGCGTCGAACAACATCCTCAAGCCCTCGGACGGCCGTCCCGTGACCCTGCCTTCGCAGGACATGATCATCGGCCTCCACCACTTGACCACGGTCAAGGAGGGTGCGATCGGTGAGGGCCGCGTGTTCGGCTCGGTTTCGGAGGCGATCCTCGCCAAGGACGAGGGCACCCTCGACCTGCAGGCCAAGGTCCGCATCCGTGTTCCCGGTCTGACGTTCCTCGAGGGCGATGCTCCTGAGGGGTACGCCAGCCACGGGCTGCTTGATGCTTCGCTCGGCCAGGCGATCTTCAACGACGCCCTCCCCAAGGGATACCCGTTCGTGCGTGAGCAGGCCGACAAGGGCAAGCTCAGCCAGATCGTCAACAAGCTCGCCGAGGAATACCCCAAGGTCGAGGTTGCTGCGACGCTGGACCGCATCAAGGATGCCGGTTTCTACTGGGCCACGCGCTCGGGTGTGACGGTCGCCCTCAGTGACATCCTCACGCCGCCGAACAAGGCCGAAATCGTCGCGGGCTACGAGAAGCAGGCCGCGAAGGTCCAGGCTCAGTTCGAGAAGGGTCTCACCACCGACGCGGAGCGTCGTCAGGAGCTCATCAAGATCTGGACCGAGGCCACCGACGAGGTCCAGAAGGCGATGCGCGCCCACTTCCCCGAAGACAACACCATCAACCGGATGGTGTCCTCGGGTGCTCGTGGTAACTGGCTGCAGATCCGGAACATCGCCGGTATGCGGGGCCTCGTGAACAACCCGAAGGGTGAGATCATCCCCCGTCCGATCATCTCCTCGTACCGCGAGGGCCTGTCGGTGGCGGAGTACTTCATCGCGACGCACGGTGCCCGTAAGGGTCTGGCCGACACGGCCCTCCGTACCGCAGACTCGGGTTACCTCACGCGACGCCTCGTGGATGTCTCGCAGGATGTCATCATCCGTGAAGAGGACTGCGGCACGTCCAAGGGTCTCGAGTTCACGATCGCTGCCCCTGGCGCCGACGGCAAGCTCGTCCGCGACCCGAACGTCGAGAACTCGGTGTTCGCGCGGACCCTCGCCGCGGACGTCATCGGCGAGAACGGCGATGTCGTGGCCGAGGCTGGCGACGACGTGGGCGACGTGCTCATCGACAAGCTGGTCGCTGCCGGCGTCACCTCGATCAAGGTGCGCTCGGTCCTGACCTGTGACTCGGCTGTCGGCGTCTGCGCGACCTGCTACGGCCGGTCGCTGGCTACCGGCAAGATCGTCGACATCGGTGAGGCGGTCGGTATCATCGCGGCCCAGTCGATCGGTGAGCCCGGTACCCAGCTGACGATGCGTACCTTCCACACCGGTGGTTCGGCATCGGCAGAAGACATCACGCAGGGTCTGCCCCGTGTGCAGGAGCTCTTCGAGGCCCGTACCCCCAAGGGTGCGTCGCCGATCGCCGAGTTCGATGGTCGCATCACGATCGACGAGACCGACAAGTCCAAGAAGATCATCCTCACGCCCGACAACGGCGACGAGGCTGTCGTGTATCCGGTCCTCAAGCGCGCAACGCTGCTTGTCGAAGACGGTCAGCACGTCACGGTCGGTCAGCCCCTGCAGGTCGGCACGCTCGACCCCAAGGAGGTCATGCGCGTCCAGGGTGCTCGCGAGGTCCAGAAGTACCTCGTGAACGGCGTCCAGGGTGTGTACCGCTCGCAGGGTGTGCCGATCCACGACAAGCACATCGAGGTCATCGTCCGTCAGATGCTGCGCAAGGTCACGGTCGTCGACCACGGCGACACGAACCTGTTGCCCGGTGAGCTGGTCGACTTCCGTCGCTACCAGGACATCAACCGCCAGACGGTCGCCGAGGGCAAGCGCCCGGCATCCGGCCGCCCGGAGCTGATGGGTATCACCAAGGCGTCGCTCGCGACCGAGTCGTGGCTGTCGGCCGCCTCCTTCCAGGAGACGACCCGCGTGCTCACGCAGGCTGCGATGGAGGGCAAGAGCGACCCGCTGGTCGGCCTCAAGGAGAACGTCATCATCGGAAAGCTCATCCCCGCCGGAACCGGACTTGCGAAGTATCGCAACGTCGCGGTCGAGGCGACGGAAGAGGCCAAGAGCGAGCGGTACCCCAACCGCATCTTCGCCTCGGACGGCGCGTACAGCGACGCCGACCTGAGCTTCGTCGACTTCGACAGCTTCTCGACCGACGACTTCACGGGCAACTACAACTGACCGACGTCGTCACACACGCAGGGCCTCGGGTTTTCCCGGGGCCTTGCGTCGTTCTTGGGCACGGATCCCCGAGTGTGACCGTTCTGCTCGAGTCCGGCTCCGCGGGGCACCCGGACCGCGGGGACATGCCCTCGCCGGCGGCGCCGGCTCCCGCCAGACCCGGTGCCAGCCCCGCGGTCCGGGTGCCCCGCTGCGCCTGTGCTCCTGCTTGGGCTCGAAAAGTTGACGCATATCGTCGCGTTCCGCGCGGGATGCCGACACTTCGCGCCAACTTTTCCGGGCTCTGCGAGCGTCCTGGCCAGCTTCCCGGGCGTCGGCGTCGTACGGTTGCTGGCGGAGGTCACCATGGCTCGCGTTCCCGGTCGCGACAACCGCATCGCCATCCCTGCAATCGTGCTGTCCTTGGCGATTGTCGGGGCGCTCGTCTGGTTCGCCATACCCGCTATGCCGCTGGTCATGGCCTGGACGGGGGGAGCAGCGGGAAACGCTGCGACGATGCTCGCCGCAACCCCGACGCCGCACGCCGTCGTAGCTGATGGACTGAACGTCGCCGAGGCTGACTGCCGCGAGTTGTATCCGACCGACCTGTGGAACGAACTGACCTGGACATCCGATGCCATATTGAGTCAGTCCATGGCGGGACCCGCGACAGCGATCACCGACCTCGTCTCGGCGCTGGCGCCGACGGCAACGCGTACCTGTACCTGGACCGACAGTTCCGGGCAGGCGGTGGTCACGACGTTCGCGACAGTGTCAGCGGATGCCGCCGGGATCGCGGAGGCTTCCTTGCGCGGCCAGGGGTTCACCTGCGGGTCGGAAGAGGGGGCCCTGGAGTGCTCTTCTACGACGGATGCCGGCAACGAACATCAGACGGTGCGCGGATCGCTGTGGGTTACGACGATCTCGAGCGCGTGGTATCCGGAGGACTACGACCACCGGATCGCGATCCATCTCTGGCAGTGACGTCGGTGAGCCGCTCAGTTCGGCGCGGTTGCAGAACTCATGTCGGCGTCTGCACGGCCTCGTTCCGAGGATCTGGACCCGGGTCGGGGTAGTCTGCGAGCCGAGGATCTACCTCGGGAGGAGTTTCGCATGAGTGACGACAAGCCCACGCCCGGCGAGCCCGTGGAGGAACCGGTCGGCGAGCCCGTCGCCGAGGAGCCGCCCGTCGACGATGTCGTCGGCAGCGCGCGCGAAAGCCTCGCTGACGCCGAAGCCGCCGGGTCGGCGGCGCCCTCCGAGGCCGACGCTCGCGCAGCCGAGCCAGTTGTCGTCGAGCCTGTGGCGGAGCCTGCGAATGTCGAGTCGGCCGCCGAGACTGTCGTGGTTGAATCCGCGCCCGTCGAGGCTGCCGCACCCACTGACGCATATGAGGCGGCAGTCGTCGCACCCGTCGTGACCGCGAGTGAGCCCAGCGCAGGTGCCTTCGGCCCACAGCCGATCTTTGTTCAGGCCCCCGAAGCTCCGCGTCCCCGCGGCAACCGCGCAGCCGCGGGCGCAATCGGCCTGCTTGCGGCGCTCTCGTTCGGCGTTCTTTACCTCGCGGTTTGGGTCGGTCTCGGCCTTATCGACGGCTCCGTTACCGTCAGCAGCATCGGCACGGCGCTGCTGGCCGCGCTGTCGACCTGGGCGCTGTGGGTACCGGTCGTCGTGTTCTTCGTAGCCTTCTGGCTCCTCGGCGCAATCATCAACCGCGGCCGCTGGGCGGCATGGGTGATCTTCGGCCTCATCGTCGGCGTTGCAGCCTACGGCGGTCACCTCCTTGGGCAGCTCTTCCAGGCGCCGTTCTGGAACCTCACGGCCAAAGAGGGCGCCGAGCTTGTCGAAGGGCAGTTGCTTGCGCCGCTGGCGATCGCGGCATTCATCATCGGCCGCGAGCTCACGATCTGGTTCGGCTCGTGGGTGGCCGCCCGCGGCAAGCGCATGACCGAACTCAACGTCGAAGCGCGCCGCGAGTATGAGCGTACCCTCGAGGCGGGTCCGCAGCTGCACCAGCTCTGAGTCGCGGCGAGAGCATCCATGACCGCGGCTCGGAGAACCACCGGCCCGTGAGTCGCTCACGGCGGGCAGCAGCCACGGCGGTGGGAGCCGTGTTCTTCACGGCGGTGCTCATCGCGGCGTTCGGTATCGTCAGCCTGCTCATGGATGAGGACGTCGTCGTCACGCCCGGCCTGGGTCAGGTGCCGGGCGTCATCGCGGTGGCGGCGTCGCTTGTGGCGGTCGCGGTGACGATCTGGGCTCGGATGCCGGCACGGGGCATCTGGGCAACGCTGGGATGGGTAGCGCTAGCTGCCTTTCTCGGCTACCTTGCGGGGCTGGGTGTCGCATCCGTATTCGCCTCGACGGATGTCGTCCTCGCGCTCGCGGCCGTCGGACGAGCCGCAACGACATGGCCGGGTCTGGTCGTCGTCTCCGCGGCGATCCGGGGAGCGGCGATGGCTCTGGCAGTCGCGCGTGGTGCGGGCGAGAACGCACGGTGGCCGTGGGAACGGGATGACGATGAGTAAGCGCCCCGACACGCGCGTTCTCTAGCGGAGCCTCGGTGGACGAGGGCTCCGGCGCTACCGTAGAGGGGTGGAGCGCTCGCTCGAAACGGAAGTGAGCCAGGCCGTCGATGCCTGGCTACGTTGGCTTCCGCGCTGGGAACCCGCGACCCACCGCGGTCGGGTTGCCCCGTGTCGGCGGTGCTTCGGGTCGCCCATCCTCTCAGCCGCGGGTCTCGGCTCCGATGTGCCGCACGGTGTGCAGCACGGCCTGTCGACCCGCATTAAGACGATCGTCGACCATGCCGTTGCCGACTACACGGCGCAGAACCTGCCGATGCTGCAGGCGGAACTCGACCAGCAGGCCGCCCGTAACCGCGCCCGGAGCTATCGCCCGGCCGAAGGTCTCGAGCCCGAGTTCGAGGGCCTGCCGCTGGATCCCGACCCCGTACCCGGTGCTCCGTTCCTGTTCACGATCTCGGGCCTTGCCGATGAGGCTGACGCCGATGTGCCGGCCCTCCCACCCCTGAGCGCTGAGGCCAAGGCGGCGTTGCGTCAGGAGGTCGGCCTCGCCGACGACTACGCGAACATGATCGGACGGGATGTCTGCACGATCCTGCTCCACCATCGACTGCGCATCCAGCAGGGCGTGAGTCAGTACGTCGAACCGCAGATCACGGCGATGCTCGACGACCTCGCCCGGTCGCTGGACGCGCCCTTCGATCCGCGTGATGCCATCGGGGAGTGATGGCCCCGCGGGGACCCGGGGCGTCGCTGCGCCCTAGGGTGGATGCCATGACCGACGGAACCGCGGTGAATCAGGCGCTGATTCTGTTGATCCCTGTCTCGGTGACGGCGATCGCGCTCTATGTCTGGTGCGCCCTCGCCCTCGGCGCTGTCTTCGCGAAGTCGGGTGAGCCGCGCTGGAAGGCGTGGGTGCCGTTCGTGAACATCGCCGCGCTCCTCGCTCTGGGAGGGATTCCCGGGTGGTGGGTTCTGCTCCTGCTGATCCCAGGCTTCGGCGCTGTTGCCGTCTGGATCCTCGTGATCGTCGCCGCGCATCGCATTGGACTCTCGTTCGGGTACGGCGGGGGTATGACGGTGCTGGCTGCTCTGCTGCTTCCGGTGTGGGCGACGGTCCTCGGCTTCGGCTCGGCGCGCTGGATTGGGCGAGAAGGACGCCGCCGCCGCGGCACGGGAACGGATG
>Ga0209066_10003670_pt1 | contig 17325 bp, 14 predicted proteins | sample All_14_2_FD_187198 | JGI IMG/M metagenome (GOLD analysis project Ga0209066, IMG submission 187198) | Freshwater microbial communities in response to fracking from Pennsylvania, USA - Allegheny Zone_MetaG_DW_15 (SPAdes) (version 2) ... | reverse complement strand
GTCGGCGCGTAACGTGATCATCAACGCGGTGGATCTGGAAGGTGCCATGAGTGCGCCGGTGACCAGCGTGGTTTCGGTTGCCGCCGTCAACACGCCGCCCTCGTTTACTGCGGGTGGCAACGTCACGGCGCTGGAAGATGCGGCGGCGGTGAACCAGGCTTGGGCCAGCGGGATTTCGGACGGCGATGGTGGCGGTCAGGCGCTGAACTTCGAGATCGTCAGCAACAGCAATCCAGCCTTGTTCTCGGCGGGCCCTGCGATCAACGCGAGCACCGGCAATCTGAGTTTCACTCCGGCCAGCAATGCCAATGGCAGCGCCACCGTGGTGGTGCAGTTGCGCGACAACGGCGGTGGCAGCGATGTCAGCCCGTCAGCCAGTTTCGATATCACCCTCACCGCGGTCAATGACGCGCCGAGCGCCAATGTTCCCGCCAATGCACCGGTCGCGTTGGAGAACAGCGGCGCGCAGACGGTGGCTGGATTTGCGACGGCCATCGTCGCTGGACCGGCCGACGAGGCCGGACAGACGCTGACACCGAGCACGGCGGTGCAGTCGACGACCGGCACGCTCAGCTTTGCCGTCGCTCCGTCGATCAATGCGGCAGGCACGCTGACCTACACCCCATCAGCCGACACGTCCGGAACGGCGGTCGTGCGTTTCACGCTGCAGGACAACGGTGGCGTCGCCAACGGCGGTGTCGCGACGTCGATCAACTACGATTTCACCATCACGGTCAGCGGGGTGAACTCCGCACCGGTGTTCACGCCGGGCGCACCAACCGTCACCGTGAATGAAGACAGTGGCGCCCACGCAGTTGCTTGGGCGAGTGGCATTGATGACGGTGACGCGGATGAAGTGCAAACGCTCAACTTCGTCGTGCTGAGCAACAGCAATCCGAGTCTGTTCAGCAGCGCACCGGCCATCGCTAGCAACGGTCTGTTGAGTTTCACGCCGGCGGCCAACGCCAATGGCTCGGCTACGCTGAGCATTGTCTTGCGCGATGACGGTGGCGTGGCCAACGGCGGCGACGACGAGAGCGACCCGGTTGCTCTGCAGGTCACGGTGCAAACCGTCAATGACGCGCCAAGCTTCGCGATCCCGGCGACCGCCCCGGTGATTCTGGAGAATGCCGGGGCGCAGACCGTCAACGGGTTCGCGACGGCGATCAGCGCGGGGCCATCCGATGAGTCCGCGCAGACGCTGGATTTCGTCGAGACCATCGATGCCACCACCGGCTCGCTGAGTTTTGTCAGTGCACCGAGCATCGACCCCTTGAGCGGTGTGTTGACCTACACCGCGACCGACAATACTTCGGGCACGGCCACCATCAGCGTGGTGCTGAACGACAACGGCGGTACCGCCAACGGCGGCACCGATGCGTCGGCTGCGCAGGTGTTCACCATCGAGGTGCAGTTCGTCAACGACCCGCCCACTTTTGTGTCGGGTGGCAACGTCAGCGTGAACGAGGATGACGCCCCCTACAACGCCGCGTGGGCAAGCGCGATCGATGATGGCGATGCGGGCGTCACGCAGGGCTTGAACTTCATCATCCAGAGCAATGACAACCCCGGCCTGTTCACCACGGCGCCAGCGATCAATGGCGCGACGGGCAACCTGAGTTTCACGCTCGCGGCCAATGCCAACGGGATCGCCAATCTGATTGCCGTGCTGCAGGACGATGGGACGGGCGCGAACACGTCCGGGCAGGTCGCTTTCAGTATTACCGTGAACGCCGTCAATGATCCGCCGGTCGTGGTGCCGCCGACCAATGTCGCCATTGCCCGGCATATCGGTCGCAGCTTGGCGGCAGCAAGTGCAGAAGGACTGTTGGCGAATGTCAGCGACCCGGCGGATGGTGTGGGAGCGGCACCGTTCACAGTCATCCCGCAGACCGCGGCGGCGACGACCAATGGTGGCCGCGTGACCGTCGCTGCGGACGGCGCCTGGGGCTACGAGCCGCCGGCGGGATCGGTGAATGCCGATAGTTTCTCGTTTGAAGTCTGCGACAGCGGCATTCCAGCCTCGGCTTGCACTATCGCAACGGCGACCTTGACGCTGTCGGGAAATCTCGTCTGGTTCGTCGATGCGGCGTCCGCGTCAGGCGGTGACGGCACCTTGGCGAAGCCCTTCCAGACCATCGCTGAGGCGGTGACGGCCGGCGGTGCCAATGCGCGCATCTTTGTTGCCAGCGGCAACTACACGGCCGGGGCAACGCTGCTGGCGGGACAGCAACTGATCGGTCAAGGCGTCAGCGTGGTAAGCGCGATCGATTTCGACACGCTGTTCGGCATCGCGGCGCCTGCAGGGAGTGCGACGCGTCCAACCATTGGAGGTACGCGACCGCTCATCACGACGGCAGCCGGTGACGCCATCATTCTGGGGAGCGGAAACACCATTCGCGGCATCGAGATCGGCAGCACCTCGGGCGTTGGCTTGATCGGTAACAACTTCGGCACCTTGACCTTGGGCGACAACGTGATTAACGGCTCCGGTCAGGCATTGAATCTGACCACCGGTACGTTGGCACAAGCGTCGGCGTCCAACGCCTTCGATTCGATTACCTCAACCGGTGGCAGCAACAACATGCTGTTGTCGGCGGTAGGTGGCACGGCGAATTTCGGTACGGGTGCGCTTTCTGGCGCGACGGGGACGTCGTTCCAGTTCAGCACCGGCGCCGCGACCATCAATTACGCGGGCACGCTCAGCAAATCGACGGCGGGCCGCTTGATCGATATCGATGGCGCTGGTGCTGCGACCGTTACCCTGAGCGGTGATCTGAGTTGCACGGCCAGTTGTGGTAGTGGCGCGGGCAATCAGGGCATCCGCGTCAATGCGCGCAATGGCGGCACCTACACCTTCAGCGGCGCGAGCAAGACGTTCACGGGCACCAGCACCAACCCCGCCTTGCAATTCACTTCGAATACCGGGGCCAGCATCGCGTTCACGGGCACCACGAGTCTGGGTACGGTGGGCAATTCCCTGGCGGGAACGGCGATCAATGCCACGGGCGGTGGCAGTCTCAGCCTGAACGGCGTACTCAACATCTCTACGGCGGGTGGTCGTGCGATGGTGGTGTCGGGCATGACGCTTGCCGGAACCACGACGGGCGGCATTACGACCAATGGTGCGCTGGGTGCCGGTGTCACCGTGATCGATATCCAGAATAGTGCGGCCTCTGGCACGTTCCAGTTGGGGGCGACGTTGAACATGGATCACAACGATGCGGGCGAAACCGGCGGTGGCATCAACCTGGTCAATAACACCGGAACCTGGTCGTTCCCGAACGTTACGCTCAGCTCGGCAACGGGAGTCAGTGCGCTGCGCGCCAGCAATGCGGGCACGCTGACGGTGGGACAGACGATTGCTGGTCAATTGGCCGTCAATGGCGTTCCGGTGCTGGACGTGCAGGACACCACGATTGGTGCTGCCGGACTGAATTTCGTCCGTATTGATGGTGGAATTGGTTCCGTCGGAATTCTGCTCAACAATACCGGCACCTCGGGTGGATTGAGCGTAACGGGTTCCGGCGTCACCGCAGGATCGGGTGGCACGATTTCGAACGGTACCACCGGCATCAGCCTGACCAATACGCGCAACGTATCCCTGGCAAATATGCAGTTGAACGACTTCAGCGACTTTGCCATTCGTGGCAGTGGCGTGGTCGGGTTCAGTCTGACTGGCAGCACGATCAACGGAAACAACGGCAACGATGCTGGCGCCGACGAAGGATCGGTCCGATTCACCGAGTTGACCGGTACGGCGACGATCACCAACTGCAATATCAGCGGTGCGGTCGAACACAACATGCAGGTAGTGAATACCTCGGGCCTGCTGAATCGCCTGACCGTCACCGGCACCACCTTCGGAAGCATGAATGCCACGACCGGTAGCGATGGTCTGCTGATCGAAACCCAGGGCACGGCGGTGATCAATGCGACGGTGAGCAACAACAGCTTCACCTACGCGATTGGCGACCACTTCCAGTTCTCGGCGAACTCGTCGACGACCAACGATGTGATCTTCAGCAACAACACACTCAGTAACTCGGGTACCGCCGTCAGCGGTGGTGGCGGTGTGCGTCTGATTGGTGGCAGCAACGCCGGACCGATCAATGCGAGCTTGAGCTATGACGTACTGAACAACACGATTCGTGATTCGCGTGGCACTGCCATTGCTGTAAACAAGCTCGGCGGCAATGGTGTGTTCGCGGGCGTGATCGAGGGCAATACGGTGGGTGTCGCTGGGATATCGAACTCGGGGTCGCTGGAGGGTTCGGCCTACTTCCAGATCCACGACAACGCCGGTCAGCACAACAGTGCGCTGCGCAACAACCTTGGCTACCAATACGGCAACTATGGCATCTACCTGCAGGCGGGTGGCAGTGGCACGGTGGGAAGCGGCAGCTTCCACAGCACGGTTACTGGCAACACCGTTGCGAGTCCAGGAACCGCCGTATTTCCCAAGAACGGCGTTCATATGAATGCCGGAACCACGGCGGGTGACACCTACGCCTTGTGCACGGATGTGGGTGGTGCGGGTGGGTTGGCGAATACCTTGACGAGCAGCGGTACTGACGGCGGGACCGACCTGCGTTTGCGGCACCGCCAAGCTACGACCATACGACTGCCGGGCTATGGTGGAGGCATTTACGACACCACTGCCGTCCAGACCTTCAAGACTGGTAGGAATGTGTTGGGAACTGTCTCTGCAGCAACATCCAGCACCGGCGGCGGTTTTGTCGGAGGCGCAGCATGTACCCAGCCCTGAGTCAGTCGAGCCACTTCATGTGGAACTGCGCGAAACCAATCAACAACGGAGTGCGTCATGGCTGAGCCATTTCTGTCGGAAATCCGCCTGATGAGTTTTGTTTTTGCGCCAAAGGGGTGGGCGCTGTGCAACGGCCAACTTCTGCCGATCAATCAGAACCAGGCGCTGTTCTCGTTGTTGGGCACCACCTTTGGTGGTGACGGACGGGTCAACTTCGCCTTGCCGGACTTTCGTGGGCGCGTTCCCATCCATGTCGGTTCAAGCCACACGCTAGGTGAACGCGGTGGAGAGCAAGCGCATACGCTGAGCATCGCTGAGATTCCGACGCATACGCATACCTTGCGCGCGTCGTCATCCAGCACCGGTACGGTGGCGGTGCCGACCAATAATTTTCTTGCGCCCGTCAGCAATTCGTATGGTGCGCCGATCAATTTGGTGGCGATGGCGCCGAGTTCCATCGCCAATGTGGGCGGCAGTCAGGCGCATCTGAACATGCAGCCTTTCCTGACCGTCAGTTTCTGCATCGCCCTGCAGGGCATCTTCCCTTCGCCGACCTGATCCGTTTGCGTGCTCGATCCACAACCTTGCACGATTTCTTGAGGTAAACCCGATGGCACAACCTTATGTAGGTGAGATCCGGATATTTGCAGGCAATTTCGCTCCTGCCGGATGGATGTTCTGCGACGGGCAATTGCTGCCGATCTCCGAAAACGAAACCTTGTTCAATTTGATCGGCACAACCTACGGTGGCGACGGGGAATCCACCTTCGCTTTGCCCGATTTGCGCGGGCGCTTGCCGCTGCATCAGGGCAACGGCTTTGTTCTTGCCGAGACGGGTGGCGCCGAGGAAATCACCCTGACGGTCAACCAGATTCCCTCGCACTCGCACCCGCAACTTGCCCGTGGCAGCAGTGGTGGCGACAGCTCACCCGCTGGCGCGGTGCTGGCGCAGACCGATGGCACGATCCAGCCCTATATCAGTGACGCAGCGTCGGTGAACATGAATCCGGCCAGCGTCACCTCGGTGGGCGGCAGCCAGCCGCATACCAACATGCAGCCCTATCTGTGTGTCAATTTCATCATCTCGTTGTTCGGCATCTTCCCCTCGCCGACCTGAAGGATTCGATCATGGCCGATCCGTTTGTTGCTGAAATCCGCATGTTTCCCTTCAACTTCGCGCCGCGTGGGTGGGCGTTCTGCGATGGGCAGCTGTTGCCCTTGTCGCAGAACACCGCGCTGTTTTCGCTGCTGGGGACTACCTATGGCGGCAATGGCAAGTCGAACTTTGCCTTGCCGGATCTGCAGGGACGTGCGCCTATGCATCCAGGGCAGGGGCCAGGCTTGAGTCTGCATGACCTGGGTGAAACCGGCGGAACCGACACGGTGAGTTTGCTGGAGTCGGAAATCCCCTCGCATTCCCATGCGCAGCGTGCGGCGATTGACCCGGGTGACTTGTTCGCACCGACCAACAATGCGCTGGCAACGTCGGTCGGCGCCGCGATGTATCAGTCCAGCAATGCACAGCTGGTCAATATGGCCGATGCGTCGCTGGCACCTGCGGGTGGTGACCAGCCGCACAACAACATGCAGCCCTATCTCACCGTCAACTTCTGCATTGCCATGCAGGGTGTGTTTCCGCCGCGTACTTGAGGACCGCCATGAAATCCATTGACAGCCCGCAGCGCCGTCGACTGTTGCAGACCATGGGTGCTGGCCTGCCCGCCGTCATTGCCTCGCCCTTGACATTGGCCGAGACGGTGACGGGATTGAGCGCTTCGGAGGCGCGGTTTGTGCTGTATCACCGGACCGCAGAAAGTGAGTCCTATCGTCGCTGGACGGGATCGGGCTCGGTGACATCGGCTGGGTTGCTGGAAGTGCAGTTGCGCCCACTTGGGTTCGTCGAGCAGGGCGGGATTGGCGACTGGTCATTGGATGCGATGCTGGCGACGCCCGATGCGGCGCCGAGTGCGTTCACCGCCTGGCGATATCTGAGCCAAGGTCCCGAACTCGGAAGTCGAAGTGCACGCTTTGTGGTGAGCGCGCGGCAGTGGCGTGGCGCCCATGTGCGCTATCGCGAGCGCGCCGCCGAGGCGGAGCGGGTGCAATACCTGCCCTTGGTGCAGGAAGGCAGTGCCGATCTTGCGCTGGGCGACTATCTGTTACTGCGTCTGCCCTCGGATCGCCACACCGAGTCGCTCCGGGTTGAGGCGCTTCCTGCGCTTGGCATCAGCGCCGGACTGGCCTTTTCCGTGCGCGCCTGGGCGGAGCCCGCCGCCGAGATCCAACGTGCCGATCTGGCCGCCATCCGTGCCGCGCACGAGCCGGTTGAGCTGTTGGCCTGATCGGTGGCGCACATTGCCGATGTATTGAACGCCGAGTGGCCGGGCAAGCCGGCCACGTTGAGCTTCCGCGAGGAAATGCCTGCTGACCGCGACAGCGCCATGGCGCTCTATCGCAGTGTGCGTGAGCCCGAGTTGGCCCTGACCCACTGGGACGAGCCCATGCGCTGCGCGTTCGTGGCGCAGCAGTTCGATGCCCAGGCGGCGCAGTACCGCCAACACTATCGCGGCGCCGAGTTCCTGTTGCTGCAGTCCGGCGATGCCGTCATCGGCCGACTGTATGCGCATCTCACCGCCGCCGAACTGCGTCTGATGGAGGTGACGCTGAGTCCCGCCGAGCGCGGCAAAGGCTTGGGTACCGCGATCACGCGCTGTTTGCTCGGCGTGGCCGCAGCGCGCGGTTTGCCGATGACCTTGCATGTGGAGCCGTTCAATCCGGCCTATCGGTTGTATCAGCGCCTGGGTTTCGTCAAGGTTCGCGAACACAACTACTACCATTTTCTGCAGTGCCTGCCTGTGGACGCGCGCCAGCGCGTCTGATCGTCCGCAAGGTCGTGCGATCATGCCTGCGGTTTATAGAAAGGTCGTGGCATGCAAGGAATGTCCTATCTCGCGTGGTTGATGGTGCTGGCAGGCAGTGCTGTCTTGCTGATCATCGGTTTGCTCATTGCCTTGTTCCGGCGCATCACGCCGGCGGCGGATCTGCGGCCGGAGCTGGAACAGATCCGCAGCGACCTGGATCGCAACGAACGAGGTCTGCGCGAAGAATGGCGCGACGGTCAGCGCATCGCGCGCGAAGAACAGGCGGCCACCCTGATGCGGCTGGAGACGGCACTGCGCCAGCAATTGGATTCGGCGGCGCAGACCCAGCAGCAGCGCACGGACGGCATGGCTCAGCGGCTGGACCAATTCACCCAACGCACCGATCTACGCCTGGAAGGGCTGCGGCAGAGCCTGACCGAAGACGCCCGCCGAGGTCGTGAGGAAAGTGCCGAAACACTCAAGCGCTTCGGTGACTCGCTGGATCAACGCGTGCTGGCGCTGACCCAGCAGAACGATCAGCGCTTGATCGACGTGCGCACCACATTGGAGGCGCGCCTCAAGGACATTCAAGCCGACAGTGCGGCCAAACTGGAACAGATGCGTGCCACCGTTGATGAGAAGCTGCAGCGCACGCTGGAAACCCGGCTGGGCGAGAGCTTCAAACAGGTCTCCGAGCGTTTGGAGCAGGTGCATCGCGGGCTCGGTGAAATGCAGACGCTGGCGCAGGGCGTCGGTGATCTCAAGCGCGTGCTTGGCAACGTCAAGACCCGTGGAACGTATGGCGAAGTGCAGCTCGGTGCCTTGCTGGAGCAGGTGCTGACCAACGAACAATACGCCGCCAATGTGATCACCGTGCCCGGCAGCGGCGAGCGAGTGGAGTTTGCATTGCGTCTGCCCGGACACGCGCCGGATGCGCCGGTCTGGCTACCGATCGACGCCAAGTTTCCGCGCGAGGACTACGAACGTCTGCTGGACGCACAGGAGCGCGCGGACCCTGAGGCCGCCGCGGTCGCAGGCAAGGCATTGGAAGTTCGTGTGCGTGAAGAAGCCAGGCGCATCCGCGACAAATACATCGCGCCGCCGCACACCACCGACTTCGGTTTGCTGTTCCTGCCCACCGAAGGCCTCTATGCCGAAGTGATCCGGCGTCCCGGTCTGTTCGAGGCCTTGCAGCGCGACCATCGCATCACCTTGGCGGGACCGACCACGCTGAGCGCCTTGCTCAACAGTCTGCAAATGGGTTTTCGGACCTTGGCGATCGAGAAACGCAGCAGCGAGGTCTGGCAACTGCTGGGTGCGGTCAAGAACGAGTTCGGCAAGTTCGGCGAAGTATTGGACAAGACGCAGAAACAACTGGACACGGTCAGCAAGAGCATTGGTCAGGCAGGCATCCGGACGCGCGCCATCGAGCGCAAGTTGCGTGATGTGGAAGTGTTGCCCGGCACACCCGCGCTGGGCCTGGAAAGTCTGGATGGCGAGGCCGATGGCGACGAGGATCGCGCATGAACACGACCACGGCGCCGCTTGCCGTCGAGATCATTCCGGTCACACCGTTTCAGCAGAACTGCTCGCTGCTGATCTGCAATGCCACCCGCAAGGCGGCCCTGATCGATCCGGGCGGCGACATCGAGCGCCTGCTGGCCGTCGCTGAAAAACGCGCGGTGGTGATCGAAAAACTGCTGGTGACGCATGGACATCTCGATCATTGCTCGGCGGTTGCCGATTTGCGTGACCGGCTGCGGGTGCCGGTCGAAGGGCCACACCAGGACGATGCCTTCTGGATCGATCAGATCCCGCAGCGCTGCCAGGATTACGGATTTCCGCCCGCCAGAGGCTTTACGCCGGAACGTTGGTTGGCGCACGGCGACGAGGTCAAGGTCGGCGATCTGCTGCTAAAGGTCGTACATTGTCCCGGTCACACGCCCGGACATGTGGTATTCGTTCACGCGCCGAGCGGGATCGCGTTCGTCGGTGACGTATTGTTCAAGGGCTCGATAGGTCGCACCGATTTCCCACGCGGCAACCACGCCGATTTGATCCGATCCATCCGCGAACAGCTGTTTCCGCTGGGCGACCACATCCGTTTCGTGCCGGGTCACGGGCCGATGTCCAGCTTCGGTGAAGAGCGCCGCAGCAATCCCTTTGTGCGCGGCTAACAAAAATCAAACAGTCGCGATCTCCGCTGATCGCGCGGAGAACTCCGGCCAGTGTCTGGACAAGTGAACGACGTCGGCCCACACTACGCGCCCGGCGCCGGGGTGGGGCGCTTTGGACTGAGGATGCGGCGTGGCTGAGTTGCTGCTGTTGAATGGCCCCAATCTGAATCTGCTCGGCACACGCGAGCCCGAAGTCTACGGGTACACGACCTTGGCCGACATCGAGGCCGAGCTGATGGCGCTGGCCGCTGCGGCGGGGCATCGTCTGCAATGCCTGCAGAGCAATGCCGAGCATGTGCTGGTGGAGCGCATCCATGCGGCGCAGCAGGAGAAGGTCGCGTGCATTCTGATCAATCCTGGCGCGTTCACTCACACCAGTATCGCTTTGCGTGATGCCCTGACCGGCGTGGCGATTCCCTTCATCGAGCTGCACTTGTCGAACGTGCACGCGCGGGAGCCATTCCGCCAACATTCCTACCTGTCCGACAAGGCCATCGGTGTAATCACCGGCTTTGGCGTGCAGAGCTATCGCCTCGCCCTGCAGGCGGCGGTATCCCGTTGCTCAACCCGTCCGGCGATTTGAGTTCGCCGACGACTTCCGTCTCAAGAGGTTTCCGAGGTATGTCCATGGATCTGCGCAAGATCAAGAAACTGATCGACCTGCTGGAAGAGTCGAATCTGGCCGAAATCGAGATTCGTGAAGGCGAGGAAAGCGTGCGCCTGTCGCGTCTGTCGCGCAGTGCGCCGGCCTTGCCCGTGCAGGCCGCTCCCATCGCCGTCGCCGCTCCCGCTGTGGCACCAACCGCGGTCGCCAGCGTGTCTGCAGCCGACGCGGCGCCCAAGGCTGGACGCGACTTGCCGGACGGCCATGTGGTGCGTTCGCCGATGGTCGGGACCTTCTATGCGTCGCCGAATCCCGACGCGCCGCCCTTCGTCAAGGTCGGGCAGACCGTCAAGGTCGGCGAGACGCTCGGCATCATCGAAGCCATGAAGATGTTCAATCCCATCGAGGCCGATGTGGCCGGAACGGTGCAGGCCGTACTGGTCAGCAGTGGTCGCCCGGTCGAGTTCGACGAACCGATGTTCGTCATCGCCTGATGCCGGGCAGCGGTGCCGATCAACGCGCGCCGCCCCGATTCGAGCCTTCGAGGTAATCCATGCTAGACAAAGTCGTCATCGCCAACCGCGGCGAGATTGCCCTGCGTATCCTGCGTGCCTGTCATGCGCTGGGCATCAAGACGGTCGCCGTGCACTCGACGGTGGATCGCAATCTGAAACACGTCGCCATGGCCGATGAGTCGGTCTGCATCGGGCCAGCGCCCGCGGCGGAGAGCTATCTCAACGTGCCTGCGCTGATCGCGGCAGCCGAAGTGACCGATGCGCAGGCGATCCATCCGGGCTATGGATTTCTGTCGGAGAACGCGGACTTCGCGGATCGGGTGGAAAGCTCGGGCTTCATCTTCATTGGCCCCAAGGCAGACACGATTCGCCTGATGGGCGACAAGGTCGAGGCCATCAAGGCGATGAAGGCAGCCGGCGTGCCCTGCGTGCCGGGTTCGGGTGGGCCGTTGGGCGACGACCCGGCCGAGAACATCCGCATCGCGCGTGAAATCGGCTTCCCGGTGATCATCAAAGCGGCGGGCGGCGGCGGTGGACGCGGCATGCGGGTGGTGCACTCCGAGGCGGCGCTGGTGAATGCCATCGCGACCACCAAGGCCGAAGCCAAGGCCGCCTTCAGCAACGACATGGTCTACATGGAGAAATTCCTGGAAAACCCGCGCCATGTCGAAATTCAGGTCCTGGCTGACGGACAGGGTGGGGCGATTCATCTGGGCGAGCGCGACTGCTCGATGCAGCGTCGTCATCAGAAGGTCGTGGAAGAAGCGCCCGCGCCCGGCATCACGCCGGAGCTGCGCGCCGAGATCGGCAAGGTCTGTGTCGAAGCCTGTATCCGCATTGGCTATCGCGGCGCGGGCACCTTCGAGTTCCTGTTCGAGAACGGGCGTTTCTACTTCATCGAAATGAACACGCGCATCCAGGTCGAGCATCCGGTGACCGAGCGCGTCACGGGCATCGATCTTGTCCGCGAGCAATTGTTGATTGCGGCGGGGCACAAGTTGTCGATCAAGCAGGACGACATCGTGATGCGCGGCCACGCCATCGAATGCCGCATCAATGCAGAAGACCCGGAAACGTTTGTGCCGTCACCCGGCCTGATCAAGCATTTCCACGCGCCGGGTGGTCCCGGCGTGCGTGTCGATACGCACATCTATGCGGGCTACCGCGTGCCACCGAATTACGACTCGATGATCGGCAAGCTGATCGTGCATGGCGCCACCCGCGAGCAGGCCATCGCGCGCATGCGCGTGGCGCTGTCGGAAATGGTCGTCGATGGCATCAAGACAAACATCCCGCTGCAGCAGCGCATCATGGCTGACGCCGGATTTCAGGCCGGTGGCGCGAACATCCACTACCTGGAAAAGAAACTCGCCGATGCGCGCGAGAAAGGTATCGGGCTGGGCTGATGGCATTTCTGCAAGCCAATCTGCGCTGCACGCTGGCACAACAGCCCGCCGTCGAGGACGTTCTCGAAGCGATGGGGGCCTTGTCGGTGACCCTGGCCGACGCGCATGCGGACGCGCCGGACGAACAGGCGATCTTCGAGCCCGGTGTGGGTGAGATGCCGCTGTGGAACGAAATCGTCGTGCAGGCCCTGTTCGAGGCGGACGCCGATCCGTCCGTGCTGCGCGAGGCGGTGCTGTCTCAGGTCGATGCGCTGGACGCCGAGGCGATCAGCTTCGACCACATCGCGGACCAGGATTGGGAACGGGTCTGGATGGATCGATACGAGCCGATGTCTTTTGGACAGCGACTGTGGGTGTACCCCTCGTCCATCGAGCCGCCCGCCGATGCTGACGTCGTCGTGGTCAAGCTCGATCCGGGTTTGGCCTTCGGGTCCGGTACGCACCCGACGACCGCACTGTGCCTGGAATGGCTGGACGAGCTTGCCGCCCGCGGTGAGCTCACCGGCAAGCGGGTGCTCGACTTCGGTTGCGGCTCGGGGATTCTGGCGATTGCGGCGCTGAAGCTGGGCGCTGCCGCGGCAGATGGCATCGACAACGATCCGCAGGCCCTGGTCGCCACCGCCGACAATGCCGAGCGCAACGCGGTCCAACTGGCGGTCTATCTGCCCGAGCACGATCCGGCGCAGCGCTATCCCGTCGTGCTTGCCAACATTCTGGCCAATGCGCTGGATGCCTTGGCGGAGGTGCTGGCGGCGCGTACCGAGCCGGGTGGACGGATTGCCCTGTCGGGCATTCTGGATGGCCAGGAAGACGAACTGTTGCTGCGTTACGCGCCCTACTTCAGCCACCTTCGGGTCAGCAAACGCGAAGACTGGATACGCATCGACGGGGTACGTCGACACTGATCGGCGCCCCGATTCAATCTGCCGACGCTTTGGGCGAACGACTGGAGCCCAGCTTGCGGGTCAAGGTGTTGCGACCGAGACCCAGACGTTCTGCGGCCTGTTGCCGATGCCCGCCGGTCACACTCAATGCGGCCCCCAGCATCACCTGTTCGAATTTCTCCAGCGCCAGCGTGTAAAGCTCGCGCTGCTCGGCACGCAAGGCCATCTCCGCCCACTGCCGCAAGGCGTCCTCCCAGTCGCCGGGTGGCGTTGTGCTGGGTGTGCCGCGCAACGCCTCCGGAAGGTCGGCGGGCATGATCACCTCACCCGGCGACAGTGCGGCAACGCGCCAGCACAGGTTCTCCAGCTCACGCACATTGCCGGGCCAGTCGTAGGCCAGGAAACGATCCAGCGTGCTGCGATCAAAGCGCTTGTTGCCGCAGCCCAGCTTGCTGACGGCATCTGCCAGAAAGCGTTGCGCCAGGGCGGGAACATCCTCGCGACGCTGTCGCAGCGGGGGCAGATTGAGGCGCACCACGTCCAGTCGATGCAGCAGGTCGGCACGGAAGCGCCCCTCTGCGACCAGCGCATCCAGTGCCTGATGAGTGGCGGCGATGACCCGCACATCGACACGAATCAGTTCCCTGCCGCCGATGCGGAAGAACTCACCCTCGGCCAGCACACGCAGCAGCCGGGTTTGCAGCGCGGCGGGCATGTCGCCGATCTCGTCGAGGAACAGCGTGCCGCCGTTGGCTTGTTCGAAACGGCCCAACTGGCGCTTGGCGGCACCGGTAAAGGCGCCGGGTTCATGCCCGAACAACTCTGATTCCAGCAATTCTGCCGGGATGGCGGCGGTGTTCAAGGCAACGAAAGGCTGATGGGCACGCGGCGAATGACGATGCAGCGCGCGAGCGACCAACTCCTTGCCGGTGCCGGTTTCGCCGATGATGAGCACCGACAATGGCGCTTGCGCGAGCTTGCCGATCGCCCGGAACAACTCCCGCATCGCCGGTGCCTCGCCAACCAGCTCGGGTTCCACGTTCGGCTCAACCGGCGCTTCGACAATGACCGGGTCTTCCTGCTGCAAGGCGCGTCGCGCCATCGCGATGGCGGTGTCGATATCGAACGGCTTGCTGAGGAAGTCGTGCGCACCACCTCGAAATGCGCCGGCGGTGCTGGCCACGTCGGTGTAGGCACTCATCACCACCACCGGCAGATCGGGATGGTCGGCCTTCAGCACGTTCAGCAATTTCAGCCCGTCCATGTCGGGCATCCGCACGTCGGTGAACACGGCGTCCGGAACGGCTTTGCCCAGCGCCGCCAGCGCCGGCGTCGGTCCGTCGAACTCGCGTACGTTCCAGCCCGCCGAGCGCAGCGCTTCCGCCAGCACGAAGCGCACGGAACGATCGTCGTCGATGACCCAGATCGTGGGGTCAGACCGGGTGTGGGCGGCGTCAGCGCGCATCGTGCTCTTCCTCGGGAACGGGCAGCAGCAAAGTGAACACGGTGTGTCCGGGGCGTGAGCGATAACTCAGGGAGCCGCCGTGCTCGCGCGCCACCTGTTGCGCCAGCGGCAAACCCAAGCCGGTTCCCTGGACACGACCGGAAACCAGCGGCAGAAAGATGCGCTCGGCCAGTTCTTCCGGGACGCCGCGCCCGTTGTCCTCGACCTCAAGGCGGATTGCCAGGCGCAGGCGTTTCTCCGCAATCAGCACGCCATGTTCGGCGCGCGAGCGCAGACGAACTTCGCTGGCACCGGATTCCAGTGCGTTGCGTACCAGGTTCCACAGTGCCTGGGTCAGGCGGTCGGGATCGGCGGGCAACTCGGGGAGGCTGGGATCGTAGTCGCGCAGCATCTGCACCGACCAACCGGCTTCCGCTTCGGCGAGCAAACGCACCCGTTCGAGCACTTCATGCACATTGGTCGCAACCGGTTCGCGCATCGGCGAGGGATTGAGCAAGCGTTCGACCAGATCGGCCAGCCGAGCGGATTCGTTGAGGATCACCTCGATGTAGCGACGCGCATCGGCATCCTCGACGCGCCGCTCCAGCAACTGTGCAGCGCCCTTCAGCCCGGCCAGCGGATTTTTCACCTCGTGTGCCAGCCCTTTGAGCGCCGCACTCAAGGCGGCGGGCATCGCGGTGACCGGATCGCTGCCGGGAAACTCGTCTGTCGGGTGGAACTCCAGCAACAGACCGCCCTGTGAATCCATTGGACTGGCATACACCTCGGCGAAGCGCTCGCCGACATCGCAGAGCAGCCGGATGTGGCGACAGCGCAGCGAGCCAGGGCGTCGCAACAGTTGCAACACGGCAGCCGTCAGTGCGCCATCCGCGCCGTCCAGCAAGGCGAGATCGCGCCCGATCAGGCGACGTCTGGAGGCCCCCAGCCAGCTTGCCGCCGCCGCGTTGACGAAACTGATCCGTGCATCCCCATCGACACAGAGCACGGGCGTGCTGAGCTCTTCAAGGGCATGGAGCAAGCCCCCGTTCACGCCGCCGCAAACGCTTCGCGAGTGAGGTTTTCCGGCGCGCCGGCGGTACACACCACATCGTCCTCGATACGGATGCCACCGAAGGGTTTCAGGTGTTCGATCAGCGACCAGTTGATGCGCTCTTCCGGCAGGCGGCTGCGCAGCGGCGCAAGCAGACTTTCGATGAAGTAGATGCCCGGCTCGATGGTCACGACCATGCCGGCACCCAAACTTCGCGTCAGGCGAAGGAAGGGATGTCCCTCGGGTCGTTCGATCCGTCCACCGGTATCGCTTGCCGCAAATCCGGCGACGTCGTGGACCTGCAGGCCGAGCAGGTGGCCGAGTCCGTGTGGAAAGAACGCGGCGCTGATGCCTTCGGCCACGGCGGCTTCGGCACTGCCTTTCAATACGCCGAAATCGATCAGCACATCGGCCAAGCGATGGTGACATTCAACATGCAGATCGCGATAGTCGACGCCCTCGCGAACGCGCTCGACCAGCGCCCGTTGCGCCTCGTCGACACCGCGCAGCAACGCGCTGAACAGGGCGTCCTCGTTGCCAAACGTGCGGGTGATGTCGGCGCCATACCCGGCAACGCTGGCACCCGCGTCGATCAGCATCGAGCGAGCCGATTCGGGCTTCTGCGGACTTTGATACTGGTAATGCAGCGTGGCGCAGTGTTCGTTGAGGCAGACGATATTGGTGTAAGGCAGATCGAGATCGCTGTGGCCGGTCGCCGCCAGATAGGCGCGATGGATGTCCAACTCGGAGCCGCCAGCACGGAAACTCGCTTCGGCGGCGCGATGGCCACGCACGGCGCGAGTGCTGGCCGCACGCAGCAGGCTGAGTTCGTAGGCGGTCTTGTAGGCGCGATGGAAATGCAAAAAGTCCACCACCGACGCCGTGTTGTCCGGCAGGTAGCCGGGCAATGCGGCGTCCGCTTCGCCGACGATGGCGCAATCGACCGCCGGTGGCAGCAGAGGGCGCGCTTCCTCGGGTGTGCGAATCAGCGAGATCTGCCAGTGCGCTGTCCAGTAGCCTTCCGGTGCGCGCGGCGGCAGATGCCAGAAGTCGTCTGCCAACACATAGATCAGGTGCGGCTTCTGCCCCGGTGTGATGACCAGCCAGCAGTCCGGATAGTCGGTGAGGGGCAACCAGGCCTTGAAGTGCGGGTTGACCTGGAACGGGTAGGGACGGTCATCCAGAAACTGGTATTTGGTGACCCCGGAAGGAATCAGCAGATGCGCCTTGCCCGCCCGACGCAGGGCTTCATCGGCACGTTGCATGAGGACAGCGAGATGTGCCGGGTAGAGGGCGGCAGCGGCGGGGGTGTCGAGGAGAGGCACGGGGCAACCACGGATTGGCTTCGGTAGCGACAGGATAACCGCGCCACCGCGCTGCGGCGGCGTTCGGGAGGCAAAATGCTGCGCTGCACGGAAGGTCATATGCCGAAACGTGCAAGTTGCGTAAAAAATTGGTAAACAGTCACCACGACTTGCCAACGCGTCCGTCAACGCGGAGGGACGCGCCCCGAGCGGATCCATTCCGCTCACCGCGCGCGAGTCGATTGGTGGTCGCCCCCCTAAATTTGGAGGTTCATTTCATGCGTAAGCTTGCTCTTTCGGTGGTTCTTGCC
>Ga0209066_10003668_pt1 | contig 17330 bp, 9 predicted proteins | sample All_14_2_FD_187198 | JGI IMG/M metagenome (GOLD analysis project Ga0209066, IMG submission 187198) | Freshwater microbial communities in response to fracking from Pennsylvania, USA - Allegheny Zone_MetaG_DW_15 (SPAdes) (version 2) ... | reverse complement strand
GTGCTGGACGAGGTGCGCCTCGAAACCGTGCCGCGCGGCGCGGACTGGATCCGCGCCGCCTACATGACGCAGGCGGAGAACGAAAGCTTCACCAGTTATAACCGTTGGGGAACCTTGATGTTGATGCGCTGAACGGTCATTATCCGGCAGGGACGGCTCCCCGAGCCGTCCGAGGCGTGTCTCCGCGGACGCCTCGGGGAGGCGTCCCTACCATAACCTGTCGCCTGAACACACACGGAGTTTTTATGAAAACAGCCTGTATCGCTCTCACCACAGTTCGGCTCTCGCTTTGTCTCGGCGCGCTGAGCGCAGCGGCGGCGTTGTCCGCGCTTTGTCCCGAACCCGCCGATGTGAAGGAGAATCCCGGAGTGTTTCCGCTCGTCGGGACGACGGTGTGCGTATACGCGCCGGCCGCGCCGGGAGGAGAGGCGGCGGCGCGTTCTCTCGCGGCGGTCTGGCGCGCGTCAACCGGGCTGCCGCTGCCCGTGTTGCGTGCGGGGGCGGCAGGTCAGCCACCCGTGACTGGAGAGATCACGCTGGAGGGTGCGGCACCGAACGATGCCCTCCCGCCCGAAGGGTACCTGCTGCGGGTCACACCCGACCGTATCCGTCTTGCGGCTTCCGATGCGGCAGGGCTCTTTTATGGTGCCCAGACTCTCCGTCAACTGGTGACGGCGGAAGGGAAGAGCCTTCCGTGCGAGGAAATCCGCGACGCGCCGCGCTTCGGCTGGCGCGGGGTGATGATCGACGAGGCCCGGCACTTTCTCGGCAAAGCGACCGTGCTGAAGATCCTGGACGGCATGGCGTCGCTCAAGCTCAACCGGTTCCACTGGCACCTCACCGACTCGACGGGCTGGCGCCTGGAGCTCAAGCGGTTTCCCGAACTCACGACGGTCGGCGCCGTCGGCGACAACTCCGATCCGAAACGGCCGGCGCAGTTTTACACGCAGGCCGACATCCGCGAGATCCTCGACTACGCGCGCGCCCGGCACATCATGGTGATACCGGAGATCGAGCTGCCGGCGCACGCCACCGCCGCGATGAGGGCCTATCCGCACCTGAGCTGCACGGGCAAGCCGGAGTTCATGTACTGCGCGGGCAACGACGAGGTTCTCCGTTTCCTGGAGGGTGTGCTCGACGAGGTGCTGGTTCTGTTCGACAGCCCCTTCATCCACATCGGCGGCGACGAGTGTCCGAAAAATATCTGGAAGGCCTGTGCGAAATGCCAGGCCCGCAAAGCCACGCACGGGCTGAAGGACGAGCACGAGCTGCAGAGCTGGATGGTCCGCCATTTCGACCAGTATCTGGCGAAGCGGGGGCGCCGGCTGATCGGCTGGGACGAGATCCTCGAAGGCGGGCTCGCGCCGGGTGCGACCGTGATGTCCTGGCGCGGCGTCAAAGGCGGGCAGGCCGCGGCCGCGATGGGGCACGATGTGGTGATGTCGCCCACGACCTACCTGTACCTCGACTACCCGCAGACGGCCGCGCCGGACGGCTTCGCCTATTTCCGGGTGCGGGTCAACTCCTGCGAGCGTATCCTCTCGTTCAACCCCGTCGAGGGCATCCCGGCGGAAAAGCAGAAGCATGTCCTGGGGATACAGGGCAACCTTTGGGGCGAGTCCTGTTACAACGGTGCGGACGCCGAGTGGAAGCTTTTCCCGCGCGCCGCCGCGATCGCGGAGCGGGCGTGGTCGCCGGAGGCGAAGGTGTCGTGGACAAGCTTCGAGCGGCGCGCGCCCGAAGTCTGCGCACGGCTGAAGCAGATGGGGCTGAACGTGGCCCGCTTAGGAGAGCCGGCGTGGTACCGCCCGGTGGCCGAGTGGAAGACCGGCGAGCAGGGCGAGGATTGGACTGTGCGCGAATGGGACATCACGAAGGGGATTCAGGAGGCAGGAGCCTATACGCTTCGCTTCATCTACCTGCGCGGCAAGCACCGGCTCATGATGCGGAACGTTGCGCTGCTGGAGAACGGTGTAGAGCTAGGCAAGGATCCGAAGTCCGGCACGGCAGGGGCCAATCCCGCCATTTTCGACTACGCGATCAACGTTCCCGCCTGCAAAGTCGGCGCGGTCTTCACGCTCCGGGCGGATGTCCGCAGCGACGGGGGCAACGACTCCAACGGGGTCATCTGCGTCTTCCCTGCCGGGCTCGACAAAGAATAAACGATCGAAAAATATTTCGCTATATTCTGCGCACCTTTGTTTATAATAAGTGAACAAAGGACGCAGACATGGCAGCCGAAGCGTGCAAACCGGTCTCCGAAGCGTTTATCCGCAACTTGACTCAAGCCCAGCTTGAGCTGCGTGTTTTTGTCACGTCGCTGGTCGGCAACGCGCACGACGCGGCGGATGTGCTCCAAGAGACGAACGTCGATCTCTGGGCGAAGGCCGAGACCTACGACGCGTCACGCCCCTTTCTGCCGTGGGCCAAAACGCTCGCGTGGTATCAGGTGCGCAAGTACCGGACGCTGAAGTCGCGCGAACGGGTGTTTTTCAGCGAGGCGGTGGTGAACGCCATGGCCGAGGAACTGCAGACGGATCAGGCGGACTCGGACATGATGCTGGACGCCTTGGAATCTTGCCTGAAGAAGCTGACCGGTCATCAGCGCGCCTATCTGACGGCGAAATACGGAGAGCGCAAGACGGTGCGGGAATTGACGGAGCAGTTTCGCCATTCGTCCGCCTCGGTGGTCTCCATGCTTTACCGGCTGCGGAACCTGCTGCACGGGTGTGTGGAAAAAACAATGCGGATGGAACAGATATGACGGGTATGGAAGATAACGGGGCCGATCGGTTCGACGAGCTGTTGGACGCCGTGTTGGATGGCGCGGCCGATGAGGCTCAGGCGGCGGCGTTCAACCTTTTGCTGGAGCGTGATCCGGAGCGGAGGGAGGCCTATTTGCGGCAGGTGCGGATGCATGTGCTGCTCGGCGCGTGTCCGGCCTTGCGGGAGAACGGAGGACGGAAGACGGGGGACGGAAGACGGCGTCTGTCAGTCGGGTGGAGGGTCGCCGCCGCTGCGGCCGCGTTTCTGGCGGGGTTGGCGGTGTGGCGCATGTCACGGCCCGCTTCTCCGGTCTCTGAAGCCGCGCTCGTCCAAAAGGTCCTTTCCCCTGTCATGACGGTGCGGGCCAGCCGGCACGGGCAATGGGCGGACGGGCGCGAGGTGACGGCGGGGACGGTGTTGCCGGCGGGCGTGTGGGAGTGGCAGAGCGGGCTGGTGGAACTGGTCACATGTGACGGGACGGTTCTTTTAGTCGAGGCACCTGCGGCACTGGAAATGGTGAACCCGCTCTATGCGCGGCTGATCTCCGGGAACGTGGTGGTGCGAATGCCCAAGGGCCGCTCGGGTTTCGTGGTGGAAACGCGGGAGATGAAGGTGTTCGATCTGGGCACGGAGTTTGGCGTGAGTGCGTTGTCGGGGGGCGAATCGCAGGTGCAGGTTTTCGACGGCAAGGTGCGGGCCGAGACTGCTGACAACGCGGTGCGCCGGGAGTTGCGGGCCGGCGACACCGCCAAAGCCACGGTCCGGGGGGGGTTGGTCGCCGAGGCGTATGACGAAAAGCGTTTCATCCGCCGGTTCCCGCCGGACACGAATCTCGCTCGCGCTTGCGGAGTGCTTTATAGCCGCAGCGTCTTGGAGGCCGTGCGTGTGGCGTACGCGAAGCATCCGATTACGGTGGATGGTGAACTGTCGGAGTGGGATCGGCAAGTGGCGTTCAAGAGCGCCTGCGCCGCGCCATACGCGGAAACCTACTGGCTTGAAGGGTTAATGATGTACGACGCGACGAATCTCTATCTCGCGGCGCACGTGGGCGATCCCGACCCGATGTGCAACGTTGCGCCGGCAGGCTTCGAGTTTGCGGGCGGCAGCGTGATCGTCCGCGTTTCGGCCGACAAGAAACAGGGGTGGCCGTTGAAAGGAACGATGTTTGTCAATGGCGCATTCGATCAAAGCCGGAGCCGGATCGGCCCCGAAGCCCGCAGTGGGCGTATCTCGAATATGGTCATGTGGTACGACGCGCAGGCTCGGCGCGCGCGCATGAGGCTGAATTGCGGTTTGGACGAGCACCTCAAGCAGATCGACCCGGCCGGATATGAAGGCGTGTTCAAAAAGGACATCGACGGTCGCGGCTATACGCTGGAGTACGCGGTCCCGTGGCGGTTGCTCAACTGTGCGGACGATCCGCCCTGCGGCGGCGACGAACTGGCGGCACTGTGGATGGTCCATTGGAGCGACAACGACGGACGCATCGCGCGCGGACAACTTGTGGAGGTGACCAACCGCAGGCCGCATCCGCAGGACAAGATACCGCCGTATCTCTTTTTTCAAAATGGACCGAGTTGGGGCAAAGCCGTGTATTTGCGTGAAAACGAATGAGAAAATGAAGGGCAACCACAAAAGGAGAAAACATGGGTAACCGGAACGTGCTGATACGGATCGGACAGTGTGCGAAACGGGCGTTTCTTGCGGCGGCGGTGTCTGCGGCGCAGGGCGGGGTTGTGACCGACAACAACCTCTCCGCCTCGTCGCTGGAGGACTTCGCGAGCAACAACAGCGCGACCTCGCTCGCGTTCACGGTTCGGGGGCCTTCCCTTTGCGCGCTTCAGGGGTGGTTCCGTTCCACGGCCACCGGCTATGATATTGCGCCGTATTACATCGCCGGCGTCTCGGCCGCCGCCTTGCCGACGAATGCGGCCCAGCTAAGCGGTTCGCTTTCGTGGGGCCGGACGTACGGGCAGGTGTATCCGAACGCGCTTAAGACCCTTCGTTTTTCTTCTCCGGCGGGAAGCGACACGATGTATTTCAGTCTGGGGCTGGGGCGTTTCGACAGTTGGAAATCGGCCAATTACAGTTGGGCCGCGACGAATGTGTGGCTCTATTCCGCCGCGGGGGACGACACGTTCGCGGTCGGGCGCACCAACTACGGGCCCAATCTGGTGCCGAACGCCAGTTTCGAGGTGACCAACGTCTCATTCTGGTCAACAGGAACGGCTGTTCCGGATACGGGGAAACACGGCTCGTATGTGTGGCAGGTTCCCTCTTCAGCGGAAGACGGCAATATCGGAATTCCTGTCGTTACGGGTGTTCGCTATCTGTTCTCGTTCTGGTCGGCGAGCCCGAGCATCGGCTCGGGACATCAGATCGAATACGGGTTCAGCGTCCCGCAGAACGGATGGGCGACCGGAAGCGGCAATACGGCGATCCCGCGTTATCTGGGAGGCGGGGCTGTGCCGTGGACGGAGTACACGGGAACCTTTGTTCCCGGTGAAGGGCAGACCACTTTTTATATCGGCGGCATGGCCAACGGGGGGATCCTGCAGTTCGATTCGGTTTTTGTCGGGGCGCAGATCGTTCCGCCCAAAGGAACGTGCGTGTCTGTCAGGTGAACGCTCGGGAACAGGGGAAAGATGAATAAGCGTGCTTATGCGATTCTGTTCACCGCGGGAATGCTGTTCGGTTGCGCGGTGCGGGTAAGGGGCGAGCGTCTTTTGCGGCCGAATGACCGGGTGGTGTTCGTCGGGGACAGCATCACGGGCCACAGCATGAACTTGGCCGACGGCTATTGCCGGCAGATGACGTGGGCGCTCAAACAGGCTCACCCGGACGGCGCCCACACGCTGGTCTCGCTGGGCGGCAGCGGTCAGGGGGTCGGTTCGTGGATGGGACGCGCGACGTATACGAATTCCGAACCGGCGTATCTGGACATCCGAGGCATCGAGGTCCGCACAACGCTGGACGCGGGCGCGGACGTGCTCGTCATCATGCTGGGCATGAACGACCTGCTCGCCCCGTATGTCGGCGACACGCCGGAGGCGATCGGAAAATGGCGCGGGCAGTACGAGTCGCTCCTCCGCGTTTTGCGCGCGCGCACGCATCCCCGCCTGACGGCCCTCTGTTCCGTCACGCTTCTGACCGAGGATGACCGCTCTCCGAAGAACGTGATGCGCGACCGGCTCAACCGGGAGATCGCCGCACTGGCCAAGGCGGAGGGATGCCTGTATGTCCCGACCGGCGAGGCGACGCGGGATCTGCTTCGCCGCGGGCGGAAGCTGGACCCCGGATTTCATGTGGCGAGGGACTTCGTCCACCCCGGGGCCGCGGGGCACGCGGCCATCGCGACGGCCATGCTGAAAGGGCTGGGCGAGACGCATGCGGCGCGGCTGATCGAGGACCGCTACCTCGGCGCGTTGGCTCCCGCCGGCAGCTACCCCGTGCTGTCCTATGAAATCGCCGCGCGGAGCCATGGCGGCAACACGCAAACCAACACGTACACGCTGACCTACTGGTGGAGCGCCGGCGCAACCTCCAACCGGTCCGCGGCCGTGACGCTCGCCCTCCCGGCCGGGTGGCGTCTCGACAGCCAGGCCCACACCGGCACGGACGGTGTCTTCACGGTCACGGGCTGTCCCGACGCGCTCACGAACGGTCTCGTCCTCAGGGCGCGGGCGGCTGATGTTGAGCGGGCGCGGACGGTCACGGTGCCGACGTCTTGGCGCATCTGCGCGGGCCTCCCCAATCCGTCGGCGTGGTCGTCAACATCCGGGTTCACGTACACTCCCACGAAGGGCCTTCGGGATACCGACCGGTCCCTCATCCTCGGCGAAGGGTTCTTCGCGCCTCTCGCCAAGGAGGGCACGGTCTTTCCGTGGGTGATTCATACGCCCTCCGTCAATTACACGGGCGGGGAGGATCCGGCGTCGGTGGACCCCTTTGCGCTGACGTTCGGCAAAGCGTTTGAGTCGCTTTACGCCGCGCGGTGGATCTACAGCGCCAGGCGCCGCGAGGCCGGTCTGCACCTCTCTTCCTCCGTCTTCGCCGGCACAATCGGCCTCTGCGTCTGGCTGAACGGCACCCGCTGCTACGCCGGGACCCTCACGGCCGAACCGAAGAAGAGCGCGCGCGTCGGCGTGACGCTGGAGGCGGGGTGGAACCGGCTGCTCATCAAGGCCGATCACACGACATGGCAGTGGCAGTTCGCCTGCGCGGTCGAGGGACGCGACGGTGACGACCTTGGCGATCTGCGATATGCGGCGGTGCCGCCGACGCGAGAGGGGGGACTGTGACGGCGCGTGCGCGTCGGCGGCCGGCAGGTGTGGCGGCCGGATGGCTTTTGGCGGCCGGCGTTTTCCTGTCCGCGTCTGACGGCCGGGGGGATGAGGACGGCGAGTCGTTTGCGTACGCTTTGCCTGAGGCGGGGTACGTGACGCTGGTCATCGAGGATGCGCAAGGCCGCCGGGTGCGCAATTTGGTCGGCGGCGTGCCGCGTCCCGCGGGCCGCTCGACCGAGCGGTGGGACGGGCTGGACGACGCCGGGCGGCCCGCGCCGCCCGGCGAGTACCGGTGGCGGGGCCTGGCGCGCGGAGAAATCTCCGCTCATTTTTTTGGGGCCTTCAACTCTCCGGGGACGCCGCCGTGGAACACGCTCCAGCACAAGGCGGGGTGGTATCTGCGGGCCAGCGGCAGCGGCGGCTGGCTTTCGGATCACGAGCGGCCGCTCTGCCTGCACGCTGATGGCGAGCGGGTCTTTATCGGGGCCGCGATTGCCGAAGCGGGGCACGCGATCGTGCAGGCTGGCCCCGATGGCCGCAAACAGTGGGGCACGCTCTGGCTCAGCCTGTCCGGCGCCCATGCCATCGCCACAGAGGGCGACATCCTCTATGTGGCCGGCGAGAAGGGGTGGATGGGCGAGCATCTGGCCGTCAACCGGCTGAGCCTGAAAACCCACGGCTGGATCGGGAATCCGCCTGACGTGAAGAAGCGCAGGACCGACGCCTGTTTCGTGAAAGAGAAGAGCGCGGACTTTTCGGGGATACGGGGCATGGTGATCACGCCGCGCGGCATGGTGCTGTCGCTGGCGGACCGGGACCGTCTGGCTGTTTTTGATCGGGAGACGGCCGCGCACGTCAGGGACGTGCCGTTGCCCGGTGCGGGCGCGATCGTGAAACTGAACGACGGGGGCGTTCTGGGCCTCAGCGGCCGGACGGTGGTGCGGGTCGACTTGGAACAGGGACGGCACCGGAGCGTCGTCGCGCAGGAGCTGATCCGGCCGAGCGGGCTGGGCGTCGATTCCACGGGCCGGATCTATGTGAGCGACATCGACCCGTCCGAACAGTGCGTCAAGGTCTTCTCCCCCGAAGGACGGCTGATGAGCCGGATCGGCAGGCCGGGGGGCCGCCGCGAGGGCCGCTTTGACCCGCTGGCCATGAGTCAGCCGGTGGCCCTGGCGCTCGACAGCCGCGATCAGGTGTGGGTGGCCGAACACGACTTTCTGCCCAAGCGGGTCAGCGTATGGGGGGGTGACGGCAAGCTGGTCCGCGACATGATCGGGCCGCCCCATTACGGCGGCGGGGGCGCGCTCGATCCGGCCGCGCCGCGGAAACCGGGATGGCTTTTCGGGCTGGGGCGCGGGGCGGCCGCCTCCGGCGGGGCCTTGCGCGCCTTCTACAAGGGCATGGTTTTCACGGTGCGCCCTTGGCCGGAAACCGCGACGCTCGAATCGGTTCTGTTCCGACCGGAGGAACACCCGGATCTGCCTTATCCCGCCAAAGACGAGGCCATCCCGCATTTTCCGGTTTACCGCGACGGCCGGCTCTATCTCGTCAACGACGCCGGCTACGGCGTGCCGGGCGTCTTCATCGGCGAAGTGGTCAAAGATCATCTGGTGCCCCGTGTGATCTTCGGCGGGCTCGATACGCTGTGGAAGACGTGGCAGGGGAAACAGGACGTTTTTTTGAGGACGATCGGCCCTGCGGACAAGCCAGCGCCCCAAGGGGTCTTTCTCTGGCAGGATGCGGACGGTGACGGCCGCGCGGCGCCCGGCGAGGTGACGGTCCGGACCGGGTGGCGGTTCGGCGCCATGTGGGCGATGCGGAGCTGGCCGACGCTGCGACTCTATGCGCGTGAGGGCGACCGTCGGCTGGCCATCCTCGAACCGGTCGCGGAAGCCGGCGCGCCGGTCTACGACCTGAAGGCGGCGCGCTTTCTGTCGCTGCCGGAGGAAACGCTCCGCAAGGGCTTCTGCGCCAGCGCGCCGGATCTCGCGGGGAACCTGCTGATCAATTGCGGCGGCGGCGGGAATCAGGGCGACCGTTTCAACACCTTGCTCAGTCTGGCGCCGGACGGGAGCGTGCGCTGGAGCTATCCGAACCCCTATCCGGCCAACTGGCACAATTCGCCGAAGCCCTTGGAGGGCGAGATCCAGCACACCCTGAACGTCGAGGGGAGCGTGCTCGTGGACGGCGGGGCCGGCGAGGTGTTCCAACTCAACGGCAACAAGGGCGTGCGTTATCTCTTCACGGCGGACGGGCTGTTCGTCGCGCGACTGTTCGGCGACGCCCGGGAGGTGCCGCTGCAGCAGAATCTCTCCGAAGCTTCACCGGGCATGCGCCTCGACGGCCACAGTTTGGGCGACGAGTGTTTTTCCGGCTGGTTCGGCCGTGTCGCGGACGGGCGCATTCTGCAGATTGTCGGCAAAGACGCGTCGAACGTGGCGGAGGTGCGCGGCTTGCAGACACTGACGCGTCTGGCCGGCGGCACGCTCCGCATCGCCACCCCGGCCAAACCGCGGGCGGACCGGCCTGCGGCGGAACGCGGACCGGTCACGGCGATTCAGGCCGCGGGCTTCGGGTTCACGGCGGGCTGGGAAGAACTCGCCCCCCAGGCCTTTCCGGCCGGCGAGCCGGTGGCCCGTTTCGCGATCGGTTACCGCGCGAGCGGGTTGCGGCTGTGGCTCAGCGTCAAAGACGACACGCCGTTCGAAAACGGGGGAGGGGACCCGAACACGCTGTTTCACAGCGGCGACGCCGTGGATTTCCGCTGGGCGGCGGATCCGGCGCTCCCGCCGGACCGCGGGCGTCCGGGGCGCGGCGACCAGCGTTTCGTCATCGCGATGCACAGAGGGGTTCCCGCCGTGATCCGGTACACCTATGTGGCGGAGGGCGGAACGGAAGCCCCTGTCGTCTTCGCGTCGCCGGCGGGTACGGAGCGGGTGGCGCGTGTGGAGCGGATTGACGGCGCCAAGGCGGAGGTGACGCGCGACGGAAAAGGCTATACGCTGACGCTGGACCTCGCATGGGCCCATTTGGGCTTGGCTGCCGCGCCGTCCGGCGTCATGCGGGGTGACGTGGGCGTGATTTTCGGCGATCCCAGCGGCCAGCGGGCGGTCCGGCGCTGTTACTATTTCGATCCCGGCAGCCAGGAGGTCTCGGACATGCCCTCTGAAGTCCGCGTTTCTCCCTCCCGCTGGGGGAGCATCCGGTTCTGAGGTTGAGCGTACGGCCGCTATTGAGACTTGCGCGCGCGAGAAGGCCCCTCTTGGGAGGGACCGTCCCCGAACCGTCTGCGGAGACCTCCCCGAGGCGTTCGCCCGCCGGCTTACCCGTCGCGATCTGTTCAGACATAAAATACTGCTGTGCAGCAGTTTGTGTATAAAATCCCCCGGTCATCGCCCCTCCTAAGTTTAAAAAAATAACGTTTTTTTAAAAAAAAGCGTGAGATTATTGCTATTTCACGGAATAGTAAATGCCGTGAAAAATGTAACGACAGATCTTTCGGAGCGTCTCGCGGGTGCGCAGTTCGACCTGTACGCGTTCGTATCCGTTCTGATGCGCGGCGCGGACGAGGTGGCCGATGTTCTGCAAGAGACCAACATGACCATTCTGAAGCACGGGGCGAACTACGATCCGTCGCGGCCGTTCCTGCCTTGGGCGCGCGGCGTGGCGCGTAACTGCATCGCGAAATTTTACAGCGCCAGAAGCCGCGAGCGGCTTGTGTTCGACGAGGCGCTGATGGATCGGATCGCGGAATGGGTGCCCTGTGTCACGGACGAGCGCCCCCTCGAGGATCTGACACGCCTTCGGCACTGCATGGCGCGTCTGGCCGCCAGACAGCGCGATTTTGTGACGGCCCGCTACATCCGGGGCGAGGCGGTCAAGGACATCGCCGCTCGCGAGAAGTGTTCCGAGGGGGCCGTGTCGATGATGCTTCACCGCGTGCGCCAGCTTCTCGCCAACTGCATGGAGCGCGAACGGGCGCGGGCGGGAGGATGCGCCTGATGGACAAGGACCTCATCCTGTTTGACGATCTGGTTCGGTGCGTGGCGGATGGTTCGGCCACGGAGGAGGAACTGCGCACCTTGGCCCGGATGATGCGCAGCGATCCAAGGTTTGCAAAGCGATATGCCCTCCAGATGCACGTTCATGCGTTGCTCACCTGTCAGATGGGGCAGGAATGGCCGGAGGCGGAGACGGCGGTCACGGCGAACGGTCGCGACGTCTGGCGCTGGGTTGCCGCCGCCGCGGCGGCGGTCGCGGTCACGGCGCTGGGATGGATCTGGACGCTCGGCCTCGGGGGGCCTCGGGCGTCCCGCCCGGGGGCGGACTGCATCGCGACGGTGGTGTCCAGCCGGCACGGGCAGTGGGCGGACGGGCGCGAGGTGACGGCGGGGACGGTGCTGCTGGCGGGCGTGTGGGAGTGGCAGGGCGGACTGGTGGAGCTGGTCACGCGTGACAGAACGGTTCTTCTAGTCGAGGCGCCCGCGAGCCTGGAGATCGTGAATGCGCTGTATGCCCGTCTGCTGTCGGGGAAGCTGGTGGTGCGGATGGCGGAGGGGTGTTCGGGGTTTGTGGTGGAGACGCCGAAAATGACGGTGCTCGATCTCGGGACCGAATTCGGGGTCAGCGTTTCGCCGACGGGAGAGTCGCAGGTTCAGGTCTACAACGGCAAGGTTCGGGCCGAGACGGCGGGAAAGGCCTCGCGCCGTGAGTTGAAGGCGGGCGAGAGCGTGCGGGCGGATGAGAAAGGGGGCCTGGTGGAGGAGTCCTACGACGAGAAGCGCTTCATCCGCCGGTTCCCTCCGGTGATGATTCCCGGGCGCCCGAGCGGGGCATTGTACAGCCGGAGCCGGGTCGAGACGGCGCGCGTGGCGTATGCGAGGCGCCCGGTTGCGGCGGACGGCGACCTGTCGGAGTGGGATCGCCGGGCGGCGTTCAAGAGCGCCTGCGCCGCGCCGTATGCGGAGGCCTACTGGCTCGAAGGCCTGATGATGTACGATGCGGCGAACCTTTACTTGGCTGCGCATGTGGGTGACCCCGACCCGCTGTGCAATGCGGCCCCCGCCGGGTTTGAGTTCGCGGGCGGTAGCGTGATCGTGCGCGTCTCCACCGATCCGGCGCTGGGGTGGCCGCTGAAGGGGACTCTGGTGGAGGACGGGCCAGGGAGTTATCGGCTGAACCCGCTCACGGCAGAGACGACGAGCGACGGCATCGCCACGTTGGTCATGTGGCACGACGCGCAGGCGGGGCGCGCCCGGCTCAAGCTGGAGCGCGGCATCGACCAGCACGATCAGCAGGTCGATCCGCCGGGGGACTGGCGAGGTGTGTTCCGCAAAGACGCGGACGGGCGCGGTTACACGCTGGAATATGTGATCCCGTGGCGCCTCCTGAAATGCGGGGAGCGCCCTCCCCGGGCGGGGGACACGCTGGCGGCGCTGTGGATGGTGCACTGGAGCGACGCGGAGGGTCGCATCGCGCGCGGGCAGTTGGTCGAGGTGACCAACCATCAGCCGCATAAAGGGGAAACGACCCCTCCGTACTGTTATTTCCAGAACGGGCCGAGCTGGGGCCGGGCCGTGTATCTGCCGGAGGGCGAGTGAGTCAGGTGTTGAGGTTCAGGAGATGAACAAAGAAAAGGAGCTAGATCGATGAAACAATGGATCGCGGCAATGTGCCTGATGGCGACCGCCGTCTCGGCGCAGAATGTGAGTTGGAATGTGACCGACGGGGACCTTTCCGTCCCGGAGAACTGGGCCGGCGGCGTGCTGCCCGCAAAAAACAGTACGGTTGTGTTTGGCCAGCAGGGCGCCTTCACCCTCACAACCTCCGCCTGGCTGACGAATGCGGCGGCGCTGTTCAACGCGGGCGCCAGCGGCGGGGATGTCACGCTCAACCTCGCCGGGTACGGCCTGCAGTTGACCAACACGCTGACCTTCAGGCGAACAAGCGGAAGCGGACCATACGCATTGGCGTTGACGGGCGGAACGCTGCTGACGGAAAAGCAAGTGCTGATCGGCGACGGCAACGCGAACCACACGCTCCGCGTGAGCGGTGCGGGAACCCAGTGGCTCTGCGCCACCAACCGGGAGGGCTTTGTCGTCTCAGGGAACTCCAACCGGCTGGAGATCACAGACGGTGCCTATTTCTACAGCGGCGGCTACTCGTTGCTGAACGGGATCGACGCGCGCGGCGTCATCAGCGGCCAGGGGACGTATGCCGCGTTCGTCAATCCGCAGAGCAGCCAACACCAGAACGACGCGGTTTTCGCCCTTGCCGGGAACGACGGCGCGGAGCTGCGGGTGACGGATCAGGCGGTGTTGTATGTGAAGGCAATGAACGCGACCTCAAAGGGGTTCTGCGTGAACAACTGGTGGAGCCAACCGGGTTCGAAACGGCTGATCCTGGATGGCGGCGCGGCGATCACCAATCTCGGCGTGTTCGCCGTGGATGCCGGGATCGAGGGACAAGGCTCCAACAACGGGAACAGCGCGGTCGTGAGCAATGCGACCCTCTATGTGAACGGAGCGACCTGGGTCGGCTACGGCTGGAACACGAACTGGACCGGCACCAAAGTCGGCGGCAACAGCAATACGCTGTCCATCGGTGACGGCGCGGTCGTCCGGTTGGGCGGCGGCGACACGTACGTCGGGTTCAACCAGATGTCGTCATACAACCTCTTCGATGTTTACGGTTCGGCTTTCGTGACCAACACCTCGTCGGTGCGTTTGGGGAATTTCGGGTCCAACAACCGGATGACGATTCGCGATGGCGCGCAGTACTACGGCTGGATCGGCGTCGGCACGACAGCCACGGCAACGAACAATCTCTTGACCATCACCGGGACCGGGACGCGCTACGTGTGCGCCACGCCTACCGATCGCCATGTGAACGATGTGTATCTTTATGCGGGTTCCGTCGGCTCGTTCAACAAGGTGCTCATCGACGACAGCGCACGGGTGGAACTGGTGTTCTTACCCACCTCCAGTGAGCGGAGGGGTCTGGTGACGGGCGTGTACAGCAACGCATACGGGAATGAACTCATCATCCGCGGAAAAGCGTTTGTCACCAACACGGGGTGGATGTGCATCGGCAACACCCATAGGGATTGGGGCGGCGGCAGCGGCAACCGCGTGGTGATCGACGATGCGACCTACTTTGGCCAGACGATCTATGTCGGCGGCGGCAACAGCAGTGTCGCCGTCAAATCGTTGGGCGCGTCCACGAACAACACGCTCATCGTTTCCGGCGGAGCACAGGTCTCCGTCAATTCGCTTCTGTTCGGCAACGCCACGAATTCCTGCGGGAATCGTCTGACGTTAGACGGGCCGGCGACCTATCTGTACGCGGGCGGGCTGTACGGAAACTCCTCCGACAACACCCTCGGCATCACCAACGCGACCTTCGAAACGGGCTGGATCAACTTCGGCGGCTATGGCAACGGCCACAACGCCCGCACGCGCATCGAGTTCAGCGGCACGAACAGTTGCCTCCGCACGGTGTCGCAGTCGATCATCATCACCAACGGAACCACGCTGGTGTTCAATGTGGGCAAGGAGGGCTACGCGCGTGTGCCGTTCGCGTCGTTGTACGATCTGCGGGTGGACGACACCACCGGACTGGAGATCAACGCGGCGGAGTGGGCGCGGAGAGTCGGCGGGCGGATCGTGCTGGTCGAGGCCGGGCGCACGGCTCAGGGATCCTTTGCCGATTGGGCCGCGCGCGCGGTGAAGGACTCGGGGGAGTATACGGTTTCCGCCGAAGGGGCGAAGATCGTGTTGAGTTCGCCGCGCAAGGGCGGAACGTTGGTGATGGCCTTTTAAAACACGTTTTTCAGCGACGGATAAGGGATCCTTTTAAGGGGGAACGATTGATGAGAGGCGTCCAAGGGGGAGGGGTGGTGAGGTGGTGTGTGTGTGTGGCCGGGGTCGCACGTGCGGTGCTGGCGGATGGGCCGTTGAGTTTGGCTGATTCGCAGGCAATGCCGGGGAACGTGCGGCCTCCGGTTTTTCTGTCCTCCCGGGGCTGGGAGATCGCGGGCTGGCGGACGGCGGACGCGTCGGAGGAGAAGGAGGGGACCTTCACGGTGCGCTTCGCCGCGCCGGTTGTCGGCGCGTCCCTTCTCGCCTACGACACGGGCCGCGTGTGCGTGGAGACGGACTCGGGGTGGCAGCCGCTGCAGGAGGGGCCTGATGCGGGGCTGCGCCTGCGCGTAAGCCCGCTGCCGGCCGCGGCACCCGTGCGTGCCGTGCGCTTCACCGTGCCGGTCGCGCTGACGCGCTCTCCGTCGGGCGTGGTTTCGAATGTGGCCACGCTGCCCTTTGTCACGCCGCTTCCGTTCCGCGCCGCGAACGTCGCGCCGGAGGCGACGGTGACCGTCAGCTCGGCGGACAAGATCAGTTCCGGTTTCCAGCCCAAGCCGTGGCTGAACCGGCCGGAGACGCTGAACGACGGCACTGTGGACGCCGACCGGAATTTCGAGACGGCCAAGCGGGACGCGGACATCGCGCCGGAGTCCCCGGAGTGGCTGCTGCTGAGCTGGGATCAGCCGCAAAGCATCAGGATGCTGGGGCTTTTGCGCGGCAAACACGAGAAGGGCGTCGGCCAGGCGGTGGTCGAGGCGTATGCCGGCGAAGGCGACCCGCGCTTCGCCACAGGCGCGTCGGGCTGGACGACCCTGCCGGGCGAGTGGACGGCCGAGGGCGTGTTCCGCTCTCTGCGCCTGTTTGATTTCGGGCGCGACGTCACCACGCGCGGCCTCCGGGTGCGCGTCACGGGCGGCGTGAGGCAGGCGGGCGTCGGCGAGATCGTGGCGCTGCGCGACCTCGGCGGAGAGCCTGCTCCCGCGCGCCATTCTCGCGACGGCGGCACGGTGCCGCTCACCTTCTCGATCCCCGGGCCGGGCAAGGTCACGATACAGCTTCGCGACGCGCGCGGCGAAGTGATCGCCAATCCGGTGGCGGGCGTGGCCTTTCCCGCAGGCACGCACACGGTGCGCTGGAACCTGGAGGACGTGACGGGCGGGCCGGTGTTGCGGCCGGGGACGTATACATGGCGCGGCCTGTATGTGCCCGGGCTCAAAGTGGACTACAAGTACAGCTATTACCCTTACCCGCTGGCGCACGTCGCTTGGCAGACGCCCGACCGCAGCGGCGGCTGGCTGGCCGACCACGACGCGCCGCGCACGGTCTGCCGCGCCGGCGACCGCATGTGGCTGGGCGCCTTTGCGGAGGCCGGCGACTCCATCGTGGAGACGGACGCCGACGCCAACAAGCTGTGGGGCATCGACCGCATTTGGGTGGCGATCCCCAAGGAGATCTGCGCCGACGGCGATTTCTACTACGGCTTCTGCGAGGGCGGCTGGATCGGCGACAATCAGGCGATCATCCAGATCAACACCCGGACCAAGGCCAGCCGCAAGATCTTCCAGCGCGAGGTGGCGAAGAAAACGACGTTCTTCTCCACGGCGGTCACCGGTTTCCAGGTCGTCGGCACCCGCGCGTTTGTCAGCACCGCCGCGACGAACCTCGTGCAGGTGTTCGATCTCAGCAAGGGCCTCGCCGGGCCTTGGCGCGGTTTCGGCTGGGACGTCGCCTACAAACAGTTCGATGACCAGAAGCCGGTTCTGCTGAAAGAGCTCCGGCTGCCGTCTCCGGGACGGCTCCGCAAATACGGCGAGGGCAAGCTGGTGACCACCAGCGGCAAGGACATCGTCACGATCGACCTGGCCACCTATGCGGTCGAGACGCTGGTGGCCGGCAAGCTGCGCAATCCGCTCGGGCTGGGCGTCGATGCGAAAGGAAACCTCTATGTCGGCGAAGGCGCGCCGCTGCACCAGGTCGTCGGCTACGCGCCGGACGGACGGGTGATCGCGACGCTGGGCAAGCCCGGACGGCGCGAGGCCGGGCCCTTCGACACCGACGATCTGGAGGAGCCCTACGGCGTGGAGGTCGGCCCGGACGGGCGCGTGTGGGTCATGGAGCACACCGACTTCGCGCGGCGCGTCAGCCTGTGGGACCCTGCGACGGCCCGCTGCGTCAAAGCCGTCTACGGGCCGACGCAGTACGGCGGCGACGGGTGCATCGATCCGGCGGACGAGAACCGGCTCTTCTACAAGGGGCACGAGTTCCGGCGCGATCCGAAGAGCGGCGCGATCACGCTGGTCAACCTCATCTACCGGCCCGACACCCCGCGTTTCGCGCAGTTCTCGGAGGGGGATTTCCCGACCTACGCCTTCCGCGCGAAAAGCGGAACGGGCCTCGCCCGCCTGTTTGCGGG
>Ga0209066_10003667_pt1 | contig 17331 bp, 17 predicted proteins | sample All_14_2_FD_187198 | JGI IMG/M metagenome (GOLD analysis project Ga0209066, IMG submission 187198) | Freshwater microbial communities in response to fracking from Pennsylvania, USA - Allegheny Zone_MetaG_DW_15 (SPAdes) (version 2) ... | reverse complement strand
GCGAAGTGGCGCTGGACATCGCCGAGGGCGCTGACATGGTCATGGTCAAGCCCGGCATGCCTTACCTGGACATCGTGCGCCGGGTCAAGGACGAGTTCCGCGTGCCCACCTTTGCCTACCAGGTCAGTGGTGAATACGCCATGCTGCAGGCCGCCGCCCAGAATGGCTGGCTGGACCTGGACGCCGTGATGATGGAGTCGCTCCTGGCCTTCAAGCGCGCGGGCGCTGATGGCGTGCTGACCTACTTTGCCCTGGATGCGGCCCGCGCCCTGAAGGCTTGATGTGCGATTTTTCTGGGTCAACGACACCTTCACCGAGCTGAACGAATGGCCACAGACCCTCACGGGTCCTGGCTTTCTGTGGGTGACCAGCGGCCGGCGCGAGTTTGAAGTGCTGCAAGGCGACATCCAGGTGCAGTTGCAGCGCCTGGCGGGCGGCGCGCTGGTGGACTTGCACATCTCGGACTTGCTCAACCCGCAACTGCCTTCTCAGTTTGACTACACGTCCTGGTACGACCTGCTGGTGTTTCGTCGCTTGGCCGCAGGCCCCGGGACCGAGCGCATGTTCCTCGATGAAGAACACGGCACGGCTTCCACCGCACGGCAGGCCCTGGCCAGCATCGACACCAGTCCCGTGGGCTTTGCCTTGTTTGACAAGGTCTTGCTGACCGTGCACCCGGCGGACTGCTCAGTGCGGGATTTTTTCATCCACCGGCTCGGTCAGATTGGCGCCTCCCCGGCGCGCCAGGAGCCGCCGGTCACGGCCGTGCCCGTGCCCGTACCTGAGCACGACGATGGCGATGCCCACCTGGGTGCGGCCCATGCCCTCGAAGGCCTGTCCGACCCGACCCACACCTCAGGCCGGGGCGCAGCCTCCCGCATGCCCGCCAGTCCGGCCGACATGATGCTGCGCGTGGTCAACCACATGGTCGACAGCTACCTGGACCTGCGACGCCTGTTGACGCGTCAGTTTGGCTACCTGCAGCACGAGCTGCTGTCGAGCAACAACCGCTTCACCAGTTGGCAGGCGCTGCTGGAGTCACGCAACGCCCTGCACCTGCTGGAGGACACCTGCGAAGACCAGCGCAGCGCCATGCAGGAATGGATCGACGCCCTGGACGAGTGGCCCACCCCCGAGGACAAGGCCAGCGCTCGCGAGCGTGAACTGCTGCGCGTGCGTTCGCGCGACGTGCACGAACACATCGAGCGCGTGCTGGGCCATGTGCGCCGCCTGGAAAGCTCGGCCGAGAGCGCGGTTCAGATGCATTTTTCAGCACAAGGCAGCCGCACCAACCAGATCATGCGCACGCTCACGGTGCTGACCGCGGTATTCCTGCCGCTGAACCTGATCACAGGCATCTTTGGGATGAACTTCGATGCCCTGCCCCTGATCCACACGGCCACCGGCTTCTGGGTGGCCTTTTTGCTGATGCTGGGGGTGGCCGGCGGCCTGGTCTGGCTGTTCTGGCACAAGCGCTACCTGGGCGACTGAGCCCCGGTTCAGCTCTGGCGGATGACCTCTTGTGCCAGGCACAGGTCATCCCAGGCCAAGGCCTTGTCAGCCGGGTTACGCAACAGGTAGGCAGGGTGATAGGTCACGACCAGCGGCACCCCCTGGTAGTCATGCACCCGCCCGCGCAAACGCCCGATGGGCTCGGTGGACTTGAGCAAAGCCTGCACCGCAAAACGCCCCATGGCCAGGATCAGGCGAGGCTGAACCAGTTGCACCTGCCGCTGCAGGAAGGGCTCGCACTGCGCGACCTCTTCAGGCTGCGGGTTGCGGTTGCCAGGTGGGCGGCATTTGATGACGTTGGCGATGAAGACCTGCTGCTCGCGTGGAGCGTCGGCACGGGTCAGGCCCACGGCGTGCAGCATGCGGTCCAGCAACTGGCCCGCGCGGCCCACAAAGGGCTCACCCTGTCGGTCTTCTTGCTCACCCGGCGCCTCACCCACCAGCATCCATGACGCCTGGGGGTGGCCCACTCCGAACACGGTCTGCTTGCGCGTCTGGCACAAGGTGCAGGCTTGGCAGTTTGAGACGGCATCGCGCAAGGCTGCCCAGTCCATGGTGGCGACACCTTCGGGCCGGGGGCCCAGGACCACCGGGGCGGCAGGTGCGGCGGCTGCCGCTGGAGTCGGCATCCGTGCGCCTGATCGCACCGGGGGCGATGGCGATGGCGCCAGGGGCTGCACCGACACTGGGCCCACGGCCGGCTGGGGCGCAGGCATGACAGCCACCTCAGGCTCGGTCTCATCGGTGGGCCAGAAATGCTGCACGCCCATCTCGCGCAACATGGCCAGTCGTCGCTCAGTCCAGCGGGGCATCAAGGGCCACCTCCCGTCGCATCACCACCGCATCTTCGCGACCACCCAGGGCTGGGTAATAGTTCTTGCGCAGGCCCACCTGGGCATAACCGTGGCGCTCGTACAAGGCACGAGCACGGGTATTGCTGGGACGCACTTCCAGCCACAGTGTGGCCAGGCGATGGGCCTGGCACAAATCAACCAGGCGCTCCAGCATGAAAGAGGCCAACCCCTGTCCGTGGCAAGCCCGGTCAACCGCGATGTTGAGCAAGTGCAGTTCATCCACACCAAACATGGCCACGCACACCCCGACAACCTGACCGCCCGGCAAAGTGCACACCCGCATCCAGTAACCGCTGGACAGGGAGGATCGGTAGTTGTCTTCACTCCAGGCATGGGTGGCGTCGGCGCAGGCCGCCTGCTCGAAGGCACGCACGGCAGGGATGTCGTCGCGGGTCATGGGCCGCAGCACGGGCTGGGCCAAGGCCTGGGGCGCCAACACCCTCATGGTGCCACCCCACCTGCGGTTGCGGCACGCTCAGCCGTTCGCTCAGCCGTTCGCTCAGCCGTGGTTTGCGCCACCTTGTCGCGCACGTACAGCGGCAGGGCCAGGGCCGCATCCTGGGCTTCGCCCGCCGCCCAGGCGGTTTGAGCCAGGGCGGCCAGGGCGCGCCCGTGGGGCCGGGCATCGGGTGCCAGGCAGGCACCTTGCTCGGCCAGACCTGCGACGTCATCCGGATAAGCCAGCAAGGCCGAACCCGCCACCAGGCGCAACTGGCCGCTGGCCACTCGCTCGCGCAGGTGGGCCAAGGGCCACAACACCGGGGCCTGGTCGGCTTGCCAGCGGCCGTTGACCCAGCGAAAGCTGGCCGCGTAGACCTCGCTCATGCGGGCATCCTGCAGCACCCACAGAGACGCATGGGCGTCCAGCTGCAAGGCTTGTTCAATGTCCGGATGGTCCTGGCGAGCGGCCTCGGCCACCGCCAGAAGGGTGTCCAGCGCCAGCACGGGAATGCCCAGGCCCAGGGCCAGCCCCTGGGCAATGGCACAGGACGTGCGCAAGCCGGTGAACGCGCCCGGCCCCCGCCCGAAGGCAATGGCCTGCACATCCGACCAGGCCAGGTCAGCCTGTGCCAGCACAGCATTCAAGGCCGGCAAGGTGCTGACGGAGGCCTGGGCCCCGCCCCCCACGGCGTGTGCATGCACGCGCCCGCCTTCGCACAGGGCCAGGTGCACCACCTCGGTGGCGGTGTCCAGGGCGATCAGGCAGGGTGCGGCAGAACTTGACATGGCCGTCAGTGTAGCGAGTGCAGGCACCTTGAGCGTGCGCCTATGATCGCCGTCCATGAAGAACACCCTGATGCGCGGCCCCCTCCGGCATGCCCTGCCCTTGCTGGCAGGGCTTCTGCTGGCCCCCGCAACCGGCTGGGCACAGAGCCTGGCCCCTACCGTGCAGGGCAGCAGCGATCTTCCGGTCGCCCTGATCCAGGCCTGGCAAAAAACCGGCCTGCCCCTGTCCAGCCTGTCGGTCTGGGTGCAGGACGTGAACGATCCCCGCCCCTTGTTGAGCGTGGCGGCCGACCAGCCCCGGCGCATGGCCTCGGTCATGAAGCTGATCACCACCGGCATGGCCCTGCGCACCTTGGGCCCAGCCCACACCTGGACCACACCGGTGGCCCTGGGGGGAGCCATCGACCGCCAGGGTGTGCTGAACGGCCCCCTGTTCATCCAGGCCTCGGGTGACCCGAGCATGGACGCCACACGGTTGCGCGAGGCCTTGCAGAGCTGGCGCGATGCTGGCCTGCGAGAGATCCGCGGCGACCTGGTCGTCGACAAAAGCCTGTGGCGACTGCCGCCTCACGACCCCGGCGCCTTTGACGGCGAACCCCTGAAGGCCTACAACGCAGGCCCCGACCCTTGGCTGATCGCCCATGGCGCCATCACGCTGCGCTGGCGCATTGAAGGTGGCTCGCCCGGGCAGCCGCTGGTGTCGGCCTCTCCGGGGCTGCACAGCCTGATGCTGGACAACCAGGTGCAACTGGCGCCCCAAGGGCCCTGCGGCGACTGGCGCGCCGGCATCATGCAGACGGTGTTCACCACCCCGGAAGGGACCCGCACCTGGCGCCTGCAAGGCCGCTACCCGGTGGCCTGCGGCACCCAGAACTGGCCCCTGCGCTGGCCCACCCAGGATGCGCTGGAGCACAGCGCCCGGGTCTGGGCCGCCACCTGGGCCAGCCTGGGCGGCCACATGACCGGGGTGGTGCGCGAAGGCCCCTGGCCTGCGCAGGCCACGCCCTGGGTGTCATGGACCTCGCCCGCATTGGCCGAGGTGGTTCGCGACATCAACAAGTTCAGCAACAACGTGATGGCGCGGCATCTGTTCCTGACGTTGGGGAAGCCGCCTGATCAGAGCCCTGCCACCGATGCGGACGCCCTGAGCCAGGCACGGACCACGGTGACCCGGCATGTGCAGGCCGCCACCCGCCAGGCGGACGGCAGCCGCCCTTGCGAGGTGGAAGGCGCCCTGCTGATGGACAACGGATCGGGCCTGTCGCGCACCGAAGGCGCATCGGCCCGCTGCATGGGCCGATGGGTGCAGGTGATGTGGCAGGACCCGTTCATGCCCGAATGGCTGGCGTCCCTGCCGGTGGCGGGCCTCGATGGCACGGCACGGCGCATGACGGCCGCCACCGGGCGGGCCCACCTCAAGACCGGCTCGCTGGACGATGTGGTCAGCGTGGCGGGCATCGTGCAGGGCCTGAGCGGCCGTCGCTACGTCATGGTCGCGGTGGTCAACGACCCTCAGGCCGAACGAGCCCGCGGCGCCCTGCAGGACTTGCTGCGGTGGGTCACCGAGGACACCCCATGAGCCTTGACATGACCTGGTTGACCACACTGGAGCCTGGCTTGATCGAAAGCATGGGCAGCCTGGCCGCCGTGCTGACGACCGGCTCGTTCATCCCACAGGCCTGGTTGACCTTTCGGACGCGGGATGTGAGCGGCATTTCGCTGAGCATGTACAGCGCCTTCACCCTGGGGGTGGCGCTGTGGCTGCTTTATGGTCTGGCCAAGGGCTCGTGGCCCATGATCTTTGCCAACGGGATCACCCTGGCCTTGGCCGTGATGATCCTGGGCATGAAGCTGCGATTTGGCCGCCGGCCTTGATCGCCCGTGAGCGCCCTTGATCTCCGACGAGTCAAGCGGTCAGAACGGGTTGTCGTTCACCCGCTCGAAGGCCAGGGCGCCAATGCGAGCCTGCCCGCCAGGAGCCAGGACAAAATCGCTGGCCCACAGGTGGCTGTAGAGGGATGCACCGGCAATCAGCGTCGTCTGACGGCAATCCAACAGGGAGGTCGAAGTGGCGCCCACCGGAGTCTTGAACAGCGCCGAGTCGCAGGCAGCCTGAACCACGTTCATTCCATAGTCACCAGGCACACGCTCAATGTCCTGAATCAACTCAAAGGCCTTGACCAGGCCAATCTTGGTCCCGTCGTTGACAACGCCGTTGACGCCAATGAAGCCACGGTTGAAGGCTTCGGTCATTTCGGTCAACGCCACGCCGTCCGCTCCCGCACCTGGTGCTTTACCCAGATCCGGGAGGGAGACGATCAACGCGCGCGCGCCGGTGTCCAGCAGGCGGTTGACCGCCTGACCCAGTCGCACGCCACGCGCTTCCAGTTCGTTCTTGATGTTGCCCAGGTTGCCTGGCGTTGCGCGGTACGCCGCCAGTTGCTCGATCACATCGTTCTGGCCGGCCCAGATGGTGACCAAGGTCTTGCTGTCGAGTTCACCACGGTGCGCCTCGATCTGCTGGATCACGTCATCCACCTTGGCACCAATCACCGCATGAGACACGGCCCCCGCCGCATCGGCAGGGCAAGCGGTGTTGTAGCCCATGCCGTAGGCATTGGCCAGGATCTGCATCCACTGGCGCGCGTTGGTGCAATCCCAGACAGCCCAGGACTCGCGGGTGAATGCAGGCGTGGTGCCTGATGTTTCGGTCTTGACCACCGTCAACTGGGTGTCGGTCAACCCCACCGAGTCCACGGAATAGACCTCACCGGCATAGGCCAGAGCAGCATTGGTCATGTCCTTCTCGGTGATCTGGGTCGAGGTCTGCACCACGCCCGCGTCGCGGTACACGGTGTTGGTCAGCGTGGTCACGGCATTGATGCCATAACGCTGACCTTTGAGCACGCCTGCGGCCACCGACTGCGTGCCGATGTAGCTCAACTCGTCCCCGAAGGTCACGATCTTGTTGGGCTTGAAGGGGTTGACCTGGTCGCCACCACCACAGGCGGTCAAGGCCACGGCCATGGCCGCAGCGGCCCCCAGGGCGGTGATTCGACGAACAGCGCGGGTGACAACACCAACACGGGCAAAGGCAGCAAACGACATGAAATCTCCAGCAAACGGGGCGCAGGCCGGGATGGGTCCCAGGCACCAGCGGTCAATCCTGCAAGCATACCGCCTCTGGGCGGTGCTCGTTCAGGCCGCGGCGGCGCGCAGCAGTCGGTCGCGCACGCCGGCCCAGGCAGGGTCATCGGGGGGCGATTCGACCCAGATCTCCTCAACCCCCAGGGCGTCCATCTCGCGCAGATCGGCAAACAGGTCGTGAGCCGCAGGGCCAGGCTGGGCCGGCATGGCCCGCATGACCACCCCTGGTTGTACCGGGCGATGGGCCCAGGCGCTGCGCGAGTAGACCGCCACCTTCGGGATCGGATGGAGCCAGCCCAACAAGGCAGGAATCAGCAGGTCCAGTTCGCGCAGCATGGGGGTCTCGTCCATGAGGCGCAGTTTGGCGCGTGGCGCGTAGTGCGCCAGCAAGGTGCCTGAGGCACGCGGGGCGGATGGATCGGGGGCCTCCGGGCGTGACCAACTGATGGGCTCGCCAGCGGCCGCTTCCAGCTCGTCACGGGTCAGGCGCCCCGGTCGCAGCAGCACGGGGTGGGCCCGCGAGCAGTCCACGATGGCCGATTCGATGCCCACCTCGCAAGCGCCGCCATCGAGGACCCACAGGTCGTCGTCGGCAAACTCGCCCATCACGTGCTCGGCCCGCGTGGGGCTGATGCGGCCAAAGCGGTTGGCACTCGGTGCGGCCACACCCAGCACACCGTGCCGGGCGGCGGCCCGCAAGAGGGCCAGGGCCACGGGGTGATCGGGGCAACGCAGGCCGATGGTGTCCTGCCCGCCCGCCGAAGCCGCGGCGATGCCGGCCTGACGCGGCACGATCACGGTCAAAGGGCCGGGCCAGAACTTTTCCATCAGGCGCTGAGCCACGGGTGGCAGCACCGCCGCAAAGGCCAGCGCGGCATCCCGGTGGTGCACGTGCACGATCAAGGGATGGTTGGAGGGGCGTCCCTTGGCCGCAAAGATGCCCGCCACAGCGGCGTCGTCATCGGCCCGGGCGCCCAGGCCGTAGACCGTCTCCGTCGGGAAGGCCACCAGTTGCCCCTGCGCCAGCCGCTGAGCCGCGCGCTCGATGGCCTGAGGGTCTAGCGCGGGGTCCAGTCGGGTGGGTGCGGGCATGGGGGGCTGGCTCAGAAAGGCTCGATGCCCAGGATGGCGGCGGCCTTCAGGGCGGTCTGGTGCGCGGCATCCGCAGTGGCGCCGGTCACCGTCAGGTGGCCCATCTTGCGTGCACGGCGTGCCTCGGTCTTGCCATACAGGTGCAGGTGGGTGCCGCTCAGGGCCAGCACGCCCGCCCAATCGGGCTCGCGCTGCGCGTCGCTGCCCGCGTCAAACCACAGGTCGCCCAGCAAGTTGACCATCAGGCAAGGGCTGTGCAGCACTGGCTCGACCAGGGGCAGGTTGGCCATGGTGCGCACCTGCAGCTCAAACTGAGACACATCAAATGCATCGATGGTGTGGTGCCCCGAGTTGTGGGGACGCGGCGCCATCTCGTTGGCCACCAGCGAACCATCTTGCAGCACAAAAAATTCGACACACAGCACGCCCACGTAGGACAGCGAGGCCGCAATCTTGCGAGCCGACTCGACCGCCTGCGCCTCTAAGGCCGCATTCACGCCAGGGGCAGGCACCGTGGTCACGGCCAGGATGCCGTCGCGGTGCAGGTTGCGCTGCACCGGGAAGGTCACGATCTGGCCCGAACGGGCGCGCGCCACGATGACGCTGACCTCAAAGGCCAGGGGCAGCATCTTCTCAAGCACGCAGGAGACTTGCTGGAGCTCATCCCACGCGGCCACCAGTTCTGCACGGGTCTTGACGCGGATCTGGCCCTTGCCGTCATACCCCAGGCGGGTGGTCTTGAGGATGCCGGGCAGCAGGTCGTCGCCCACCGCGGCCAACTGATCAGCGGTCTCGATCAGGGCGTGGGGCGCGCAAGGCACCCCACAGCCATTGAAGTGGGCCTTCTCGCGGGCGCGGTCCTGGCACACGGCCACGGCCGCACCGGCCGGCGCCACGGGAACGGAAGCTGCCAGGGTGTCCAGGGCCTGGGCGGGCACGTTTTCAAATTCGGTGGTCACGGCATCGCACAACTGTGCCATGCGGGCCAGGCCCTCGGCATCGAGGTAGCCGGTCTGCACGTGGTGGTGCGAGACCAGGCCCGCCGGGCTGGTCGGGTCGGCATCGAGCACCGCCGTGGCATAACCCATGGCCTGGGCCGCCTGCACAAACATGCGGCCCAACTGGCCGCCGCCGAGCACACCCAGGGTGGCCCCCGGGAGAATCACGCCGTGGCTCATTTATTTGGCATCCAGGGTCAGGTCGGCCGTCATGGCGCGGGCCACTTCGGTCTGGCGAGCGCGGAACGCATCGAGCTTGTCGCGCAGGGCCGCATCGTGAGAGGCCAGCATCGCCACGGCAAACAAGGCGGCGTTGGCCGCGCCCGCCGCGCCGATGGCAAAGGTGGCCACGGGCACGCCCTTGGGCATCTGCACGATGGAATGCAGCGAATCCACCCCCTGCAGGTGGCGCGAAGGCACCGGCACGCCCAGCACGGGCACCGGCGTCTTGGCCGCCAGCATGCCCGGCAGGTGCGCCGCGCCGCCGGCACCGGCGATGATGGCCTGCAGGCCGCGTGCGCGTGCCTGCTCGGCGTAGCTGAACAATTCGTCGGGCATGCGGTGGGCAGAAACCACCTTGGCCTCAAAGGGCACCCCGAACTCGGTCAGAATCTCGGCAGAAAGGCGCATGATGTCCCAGTCACTGCTGGAGCCCATCACGACGCCGATCAGGGGCGTTGTGCTGTTCACAGCGCTCTCCTCAGGTCAGAAAACCTCGATTTTAGGCGGTAGCCCTCGCTGGCGGCCAGCCCACACACAAACATGATCGACATCACCATCGAAAATTTCGAAACCGACCTGCTGGCGGTTTCGGCCCAAGTGCCTGTTTTGCTGGACATCTGGGCCCCTTGGTGCGGCCCCTGCAAGCAGTTGGGTCCCGTGCTGGAAAAGCTGGAAGAAGAATACGCCGGCCGCTTCATCCTGGCCAAGGTCAATGCCGATGAGCAGCCCGAGATCTCCGGCCAGCTCTCCCAGATGTTTGGCGTGCGGTCCATCCCTTTTTGCGTGATGTTCACCGGCGGCCAACCCGTCGACGGCTTCGTGGGCGCCCTGCCCGAGGCGCAGATACGCGAGTTCCTGGCCAAGCACCTGCCCTCCGAGGACGAGTTGCTGGCGCAGGCCGAGACGCAAGAAGCCGAACAACTGGCCGAAACCGGTGATGCGGATTCGGCCCTGGCGCTGCTGGAAGATGCCCTGGCCAAAGACCCGGGCAATGATGAGGCCCGTTTTGACCTGATCAAGCTGTTGGTGGCCGAAGGCGCCCTGGAGCCCGCCCAGGCGGTGTTCGAGCCCATCGCCAGCCGCGCCACCGGCCCCCTGGCCGAGATGCGTGTCGCCGCCTTTGGTCGCTACATCGAGGCACTGGCCCAGGCCCGCCAGGGTCGCTCCCCCACCGAACTGTCGGCCATCCTGGAGGCCAACAAGCGTGACTTTGAGGCCCGCTTTGACATGGCCCAGCTCTTTTTTGCAGCCGGCCACTTCACCGATGCCATGGATGAGCTGCTCGAGATCATCATGCGCGACAAGGCCTGGTCCGACGAGAAGGCCCGCAAGACCTATGTGGCCATCCTGGAAGTCATGACCAAGCCCCAACCCAAGGCCGTGGCCAAGACCGCCGCCCCCGGCGATGCGCCCAAGCTGGAGATCGCCGGCAAGGTCGAGGTGCCCGCCGCCAACCCGGTGATTGACCAGTACCGGCGCAAGCTCAGCATGGCGCTGTTCTGATCGCCGCCCAGAGCCGGAAGAACCCGACATGTCCCCCTTGATCTCCACCTTTGAACTGCGTCAACGCCTGCAACAGGGGCCCGCGCCGATGGTGCTGGATGCACGGTTCAACCTGGGTGACCCCGAGGCGGGGGCTCGTGCCTTTGAGGCCGGCCACATCGAAGGGGCTCGCTACGTCCACCTCAACCGTGACCTGTCGGCGCCCTTGAACGGCACCAACGGGCGCCACCCCTTGCCCACGCGCGAGGCCTTTCAGGCCTCGCTGGACCGCCTGGGTCTGCAGCCGAACACCCCTGTCGTGGTCTATGACGACCAAGGCAGCATGTTCGCTGCCCGCCTGTGGTGGATGCTCCGCTGGGTAGGGCATGCGCAGGTGCAGGTGCTCGACGGGGGCTGGGCGGCCTGGCAGGCGCTGAGCCAGGACACCCGCAACATCCCGACAGCGCGCGCGGTCACGACCACAGAGCCCCAGCCACACAGCTTCATCCCCCTGTCGGTCGATCAGGTGCTGGCTGACCTGGACCAGCCCCATCAGCAACTGCTGGACGCCCGTGGCGCGGACCGCTTCCGAGGCGAGAACGAGACCCTGGACCCCGTGGGCGGCCACATCCCAGGGGCGCTCAATCGCCCGTTCATGCACAACCTACAAGCCGACGGCCATTTCTTGCCGGCGGATGCCTTGCGTCAGGCTTTCACATCCGTGCTCCAAGGCACACCGCCAGCGCACGTGGTTCACCAATGTGGCTCCGGCGTGACGGCCTGCCACAACCTCCTGGCCATGGAAATCGCCGGCCTGCACGGCTCGCGTTTGTACCCTGGCTCCTGGAGCGAGTGGTGCGCAGACCCAGCACGCCCCATGACGCGCTGAATCCGGGCGCGAGGCACGGGCATACCCGCCCCGCACCTGGGTGAGCACCGGCACAAACCCCGATGGGAATCTTTGTCGCATTTCGAACAATCTGATGCTCAGACTGTTGCGCGTTCATCACCGAACGATGCAGCCACGGATTTGATTTGACAACAAAGGCCCCCCATGCACCACACCCTCAAGGCCCCACTGGCCAAAATCGCCCTGGCCACCAGCACTTTGTTGCTGGCCACTGCAGCCCATGCCGTTGAAATCGGCCCAACACCCACGGAAGCCTCGCTGACCGCCACCGCCGGCCCCCTGGCCACGGCCAGCGCCAAGGTCGCCACGCCCAACACCTATGGGTCGGGCACGGTGTGGTACCCCACCGCCGCTGGCCAATACGGCCTGGTCGTGGTCTCCCCAGGCTTCACCGAATCCGAAAGCGCCATCAACTGGTGGGGGGCCCGCCTGGCATCGCACGGCTTCGTTGTTGTCACCATGGGCACCAAGACCGTGTTTGACCAGCCTGAAAGCCGCGGCAAACAGATGATGGCAGCGCTCAAGCAGGTCGCCGGCCTGAACGCGACCGGCCCCTTTGCCGGCAAGATCGACACGACCAAGCAAGCCGTGGCCGGCCACTCCATGGGCGGCGGCGGCACCTTGGCCGCTGCGCGTGACAACCCCACACTGAAAGCCGCCATCCCGCTGACGCCTTGGCACACCACCAAGAATTTCTCGTCCGTGAAAGTGCCCACCCTGATCGTGGCTTGCGAGAAGGACTTCATTGCGCCCGTCGCGTCGCATGCCCAGAAGTTCTACGACAGCATGTCGGCTGCCACACCGCACGCCATCATGGAGCTGGTCGGCGAGGACCACTTCTGCGTCAACAACAGCACCGAAGCCGTGAACAAGGCCGTCAACGGCAAGATGGCCACCGCCTGGCTGAAGGTGTTCATGGACAACGATGCACGCTACAAGCCTTTCCTGGCCGAGACCAAGCCATCGGCCATCATCTCGCGCTACCTCAAGGTGGGCCTGTGATCCTGGGTTTTTGATCCCCCTAAAGCAGCAAAGGCCCTTCAGGGCCTTTGCTGTTGGTGGCTCACACCTCAGTCTTCCAACTGAATCTTCGTGGCATCCACGCTGGCACCATCGCTGCCCAAAGCTCCCTTGACCTCCACGAGCGCGTTGTTGCCAAAGCCGGTCTGGTCCGAAGGATTGTCGAAGTCGGTGTTGAGGTAAGTCACCGTGAGGACTCGCCCGCCGCTGGTCGTCAGGGTGAAGGTGCCACCATTGTCGTCAGTGACCACGTTGCTGGCGCGTCCCATGAACTCCTGACCTTCGGATTGGTCCTCCAGATCGGTCTCGGACTCTTGCTCGATCGATCGTGCGGTCAACACGCCGTCAACCAATGCGCCTTCGACTTCCACGCGCACCCCATCGGACAGGTCGGCTTTCTGCACCCCATCTTCAAAATCGGTCGATGCATTGAGGACCACACTGACGCCGTTGACCTTGAAGGTCGCGCCATCGGTCGTGGCCACGTAGTCGGTGATCAGACCTTCCACACTGGCTTTGCTGCTCGATCGCGCCGCCTTGGTGTTGAGCTTGACCCGGGTGGCCGTGGCAGCGTTGCCGATCAATGACGCGGGGCTCAGGCGAACCCGAACGACCACACCATTGCTCAAGGTGGGCAATTCGCTGACACCGGTGTACGTGACGGTCAGGCCGTTGATGGTGAAGGTCGATCCCGTCAGGTTGCCGATGGGGCCGTACAGACGGTAGCTGTCGGGCTGCGTGGTCTTGCACTCGACACGGGTGGCGTTGTAGCTGCTCGTGGTGGCGTCATAGAAGGCATAGACCTCTGCATATGCGCAATTGCCCCCGGTGATGGCGCCAATGCCGCTCACGTTCTCGTAAATGGTGGCGGGATTGACCGACACGGTCTGGCCCAGCAAGGTGAAACCCGTGCCCGTCACGTTGGAGACCGGGCCCTTGAGTTCGTTGATGTATCGAATCACGCTGGCGGTGCCCGTGGACAAGGCGCCATTGGTTCCGGTCGTGACCTGGCCGCCTTCGACTTCGGCAATCATGCCCAGGCGCAAGTCGCCCTTGTCCAGCGTGCCCTTGCCATCGTCGTCACTGCCTTCACCGTCTTCGGTTTCGATGCGCGCAGCGCTGTCGTCATACCGCACACCATTGATGATCACCGAACCAAAGCCGGTGATGGGCCCCGCGACATAAGAGCCGGTGCCACCGCTGCCAGGCACACTGGCAACATCCCCACCACCGCCCCCACCACAGGCAGCCAGAGCCGCCAGGACGGTCAATGAGAACAGGGCTTTGCCCTTGCGCATGGGCATGGGCATGGGCACAGCGCCCATGAAAAAGGTCGACTCGAAAAGAGACATGAAGGGCTCCGGTTGGCGATGCTCAGGTGGCATCGGTGAGGGGGATGGAGGAATCGGTGGCCTCGGCATAGCTGAACAGCCCGATGCGCACCCGTTGGTTCTGCGGACGACCGGCCTGGCGGTCCTCCTCGATCAGTTTTTCAAGCAAAGACACAGACTCGGCCAGCAGCCGTTGCCAGTGCGCCTGCACCAGAGCCTTGACGATGGGCAGAGACTCGACCGACAGCTCGTCGGCAAAGACGGCCTGCTCAAAATGCGGCGGGGACTGAGCCGCCAGGACGTTGCTGACGGCAGCACGCAGGTGATCGCCCGTGTTCTCGCCCAGAAAGCTCAGCATGCCCGCCATGTCGCCCTTGGGCACAAAGGCCTCCTGCGCCAGTTGCACCTCGTCGCACCGCTCGTCCAGGCGGGCCAGCCCCAGGCGGCAGAGCTCATCGAGCAGGCTGCGGGGGTGAACGTCGCGGGTCACACTCTGGGCCAGTGACTCGAAACTCGGGGCCTCTCCCTGACGCTTGAGGCGCGCGGGGTGACCATCAGCCCCTTGGTAGAGCGAATCGGTCATCCAGCGCGTGAACACCTCGGTGACCTGGGAAGGCCGGTGTGAGACTTCCGGCGTGGCCAGTTGCGTCAGGCGGGTGACCTCACGGCGGTTGATGCCGGTGATGGTGCTGATGCGGCTGACGCGGCGGTGCTCCTGGGTGCCCGGGTGCGCTTTTTCAATGGCGTTACGGGCGGCCACGACATAGGCCTGCTTGAGCGACTCCTCGACCGCTGCGAACGACATGCCGCGAGCCACCAGCAGTTGCGCCAGCGGCTGCAGGAGGTTGTCCAGCGCGGCCTGCAACGCCTCGGCCTCGGGGCGATGGATGTCGGCAGACTCGGTCGATGAGGGCATGACGGGTTTCCAGAAAAAGGCTGAGCAGTGAATCCCAATGCCCTCACTATAAATGTGCAAGTTGCACATTTCAACCCCATCAACCTCATTCCTGGTTTGAATTTGTCAAAAAAAACCGCCAGGCGCCTTGTAGGCACCTGGCGGTGAGGGGGCGCCGGCCTCGCTCAGGGTGGTGCAGTGCGCTGGCTGATGGCCTCGTCCAGCAATTCGATCCAGTGCTTGACGGGCTTGTCCATGGCCGCCTGCAGGTGTGTGATGCAGCCAATGTTGGCGCTGGCGATCACGGGCGCACCGGTCTCGTTGAGCGCCGCCACCTTGGCCTGACGCAAGGGCTCGGACAAACCGGGCTGCAGAATGCTGAAGGCCCCACCCGCGCCACAGCACTGGTGACTGTCGCATTTGGCCAGTTTCACGTCAAAACCCAAGGCCCGCAGGTGCGTTTCCACCGGCCCGGGCTGGTTGGTCTGGCTGAGCTTGAGCACGTGACTGAAGCTGCACGGCGGATGAAAGGTGACCGCCCCCAGCGCGGCCGGGCGCTGCCGCAATGCGTGCTGCAGGCGCGGCATCCATTGCGGCAGCATCTCGGCCGGGTCCTTGAGCAGGCTGACCACCCGACGGGCCTTGTCGGCATAGACCGGGTCGGCCTCCAGCAGGCTCACATAGTCCTTGACCCAGGCGCCGCAGCCGGAGGCATTGATCAGGATGGCCTCCACCGGGGTGTTGCTGCGGATGAACGGCCACCAGGCATCGATGTTGGCCCGGGCCTGCTGACGCGCGCCCTCCACATCCCCCAGGTGCCCCTTGAGGGCGCCACAGCAACCGGCGCCCCGAGCCGTCACGGCACGGATGCCCACCGCGTCCAGCACGCGTGCGGTGGCCGCATCGATGTGGGGACGCAGGTGCGGCTGAACACACCCCAGCGGCATCAGAACGCGCCGGGCGTGCATGTTCTGGTGCCCCGAGGGCCAGGCTGGTGGCTTGAGCGGCGCCGCCTGCGGCACCTGACGGGCCAGCGCCCTGGGTAGCAAAGGACGCACGGCGCGGCCCAGGCTCAGCAAGGGGCCAAAGGCACGCGAGGGCAGCACCGTTCGCAAGGCCCATCGGCGCAGGCGCTCGCCCCACGGGCGCTGGACGACCGCATCAACGGCCGATTGGCCCACAGCCAGCAGCTCGTGGTACTGAACGCCTGAGGGGCAGGTGCTCTCGCAATGGCGGCAACCAATGCAGCGATCCAGGTGCTGTTGCGTGGTGCGGGTGGGGGCCTGCCCCTCGAACACCTGCTTCATGAGGTAGATGCGCCCACGCGGACCATCGAGCTCATTGCCGGTCACCCGGTAGGTGGGGCAGGTGGCATTGCAAAAGCCGCAGTGCACGCACGAGCGCAACACACGGTCGGCTTGCTCACCCTCGGGGGTGCCCTGGAACTCGGTCGACAAACGGGTCTGCATCTCAGTTCCTGGCCCTGGGCCACAAGCGGCCCGTGTCAAACACCCCATCGGGGTCAAACGCAAGCTGCACCTGCCGATGCAGTCGTTGCAGCACGTCGGGCAACACCACCCCCTGGGGCGTGGTCGTCAGCCAGGCCAGGGCGTGCCCCCCGGCCTGCGCGGCAGCCTCGTGCACAGCGGCTGCTGGCGCCGTGGTGCACAGCCAGCGCTGGGCGCCCCACCATTCGACCAGGGTCTCGCCCGGCAAGGCCAGGGGCTTGGCGGTGGCCGGCACGGACAGGCGCCACAAGGTGGCGTTGCTGCGCCCGCCCATGACCGAGTCATGGGAGCGCACAAAAAACTCATCCTGGTGATCGCGCAAGCCTTGCCAGAAGGCATCGGCCAGCTCAGGCGGCACCACCTCACCTCCCATGCGCGGCAAGGCCGCAGCCACGGCGGCCTGCGCACCGCGCAGGCGCACCACCAGCAGGCCATCCCACCAGGCCGAGGCATCCAGTGGCAAAGGCTGCCCCGCCCACACATTGACCTGCGCAAGGGCTTGCTCCTGGGCCATCTCGAAACGCAAGGTGCAAGAGGCCACCGCCTGTGGCAGCACCTTGACCGTGACCTCCAGCAACAGCCCCAGCGTGCCCATGGAGCCCGTCATCAGGCGCGAGAGGTCAAAGCCTGCCACGTTCTTCATGACCGAGCCGCCAAAGCGCAGCACCTGCCCCTGCCCGTTGATCATGCGCACGCCCAGCACATGGTCGCGCACCGCACCGCGTGCCGCGCGGGCCGGACCACTGAAGCCACTGGCCACCACGCCGCCCAGCGTGGGCTGCGCGCGCGCCCCGCCCCAGCGAGGCGGCTCAAAGGCCAGCGACTGTCCCGACTGGGCCAGCAAGGCTTCGACCTCGTGCAAGGGCGTGCCCGCATGGGCCGTCAGCACCAGCTCGCTGGGTTCGTGGGCGATGATTCCTTGCAGCGATCGGGTGTCGAGCACCTCACCACGCGTGATGTCGCCCACATGGTCCTTGCTGCCGCCACCGCGAATGCGCAGGCAGGTGCGCCGGGCTCTGGCGTCCTGAACCTGGTCCAGCAGGGTTTGTGCCGGGGGGCTCAAAAGATCGGCAATGCTCGTCATGGCTGCAAGCATAGCCGCTGCGCGCTACGATGATGTTCATGAAAGTTGC
>Ga0209066_10003662_pt1 | contig 17348 bp, 17 predicted proteins | sample All_14_2_FD_187198 | JGI IMG/M metagenome (GOLD analysis project Ga0209066, IMG submission 187198) | Freshwater microbial communities in response to fracking from Pennsylvania, USA - Allegheny Zone_MetaG_DW_15 (SPAdes) (version 2) ... | reverse complement strand
GTATTGGCGGTGCATGCGCTGCCGGTGAGTTCCGTCTACAGCGGCACCAAGGCTTTCGTGCTCAATTTCAGTCGCGGCCTGCAACAGGAACTGGCGAGCACCAGCGTCAGAGTTCAAGTGGTGCTGCCCGCGGCCACGGCCACCGATCTCTGGGACATCTCCGGGGTGCCGCTGGCTGCGCTGCCGCAAGAAACGGTGATGTCGGCCGAGCACCTGGTCGATGCCGCGCTGGCCGGTTTCGATCAAGGCGAGCCGGTCACCTGGCCATCGATGGCCGATACCGTTCTCTGGGAGCGCTACGACACGGCGCGGTCCGATCTCTTCGCCGCGACGCAAACCGGCCAGCCGGCGCCGCGACTGCTGGCGCTTTGACCCCTAAACGACTCGATCTGAACTCGACACCCAGGAGAATTTTTATGAACGGCACGCTCTTCACCCCCACCCAACTCGGCAGTCTGCCGCTGAAGAACCGCATCGTCATGGCGCCGCTGACCCGTAGCCGCGCCATCGGCAACCTGCCCAATGCGCTGATGGAACAGTATTACCGCTTGCGGGCAGAGGCCGGACTGATCATTACCGAAGGCACCTCGCCGTCGCCCAATGGCCTCGGCTATGCGCGCATTCCCGGCCTGTTCAACGAGGAACAGGTGGCGGGCTGGAAACGCGTGACCGACGGCGTCCATCAGGCCGGTGGCCGGATTTTCGTGCAATTGATGCATACCGGGCGGGTCAGCCATCCGGCCAACCTGCCGGCCGGCGCCAGCATCCTGGCGCCCTCGCCGGTCGCCGTGCCGGGCGAGATGTGGACCGACGCCGACGGCATGCAGCCGCATCCCGTGCCACGCGAAATGAGCGAGGCGGATATCGCCCAGAGCATCGCCGAATATGCGACCTCGGCCAAGCTGGCCATGCAGGCGGGTTTCGATGGGGTCGAGTTGCATGGCGCGAATGGCTATCTGATCGACCAGTTTCTCAACACCGCATCCAATCAGCGCCACGACCGCTGGGGCGGTAGCGTCGACAACCGCATCCGCTTCGCCGTCGAAGTCGCCAGGGCGACCGTCGCCGCCATCGGCGCCGAGCGCGTCGGCATGCGCATCTCGCCTTACGGCGTATTCAACGCCCAGGTGCCGGATGCCGAGATGGATGCGGTGTACCTGCGTTTGATCGACGAGCTGACTGCGCTCGGCCTGCTCTATATCCACATCGTGGATCACAGCGCGATGGGCGCGCCGGAAGTCAGCACCGAATTGAAAGCCAAAATCCGTGCCGCGTTCAACGGGCAATACATCCTCTCCGGTGGCTACGATGCCGCGCGAGCGAATGTCGATCTCGAGGCGCAGCGCGGCGATCTGGTGGCTTTCGGTCGCCCGTTCATCTCGAATCCGGATCTGGTCGCCAAGCTCAAGTCAGACCAGGAGTTGGTTGCCCCCGATTTCGCGACCTTCTACACGCCGGGTGAAAAGGGCTACACCGATTATTGATGAAAGCCTGAACCTGGCTGGGCATTTCACGGCATCGGTCACGATCCTGTGAAATCAGCGGCCAGCTTCCGCGACATGACCAATAGACGATCGGTCTGGTCTTACAAGGAGTGAAAAATGTTTAAAGCAATCGTGATTGAGAAGGACGAAACCGGCTACCGCGCAAGCCTCAAGGATGTTGATGAGTCCCAACTTCCGGCAGGCGACGTGACCGTACGCGTCAGTCACTCGACCCTCAACTACAAAGATGGCCTGGCTATTACTGGCAAAGGCCGGGTCGTTCGCAAGTTCCCGATGGTTCCCGGCGTCGATTTGGTCGGCACGGTCGAAGAATCCAGCCACTCATCGTATCGGGTCGGCGACGCCGTGCTGCTGAATGGTTGGGGAGTCGGCGAAGGTCATTGGGGCGGATTGGCCCAAAAAGCTCGTTTGAAAGGGGAATGGCTGGTTCCCTTACCGTCCCGATTTACCCCTCAGCAAGCCATGGCCATCGGCACGGCCGGCTATACGGCAATGTTGTGTGTACTGGCACTTGAGCGCCACGGTGTCACGCCGGACCAAGGAGAAATCCTGGTCACCGGGGCTGCCGGCGGCGTTGGTAGCGTTGCCGTATCCATTCTGTCAAAGCTTGGCTATACCGTCGTTGGCGTGAGTGGGCGCTTGGCGGAAAGTGACTACATCAAGAGCCTGGGCGCCAGCGAGGTTCTGGAGCGAGCGGCCTTCTCTTCCGCGGGCAAACCGCTTGGCCGGGAACGTTGGGCCGGTGCCGTCGATGTCGTCGGTAGCCATACGTTGGCCAATGTATGCGCGACAACCAAGTATCGCGGCATCGTGACCGCCTGCGGTCTAGCCGGGGGAATGGATTTTCCGGCAACGGTCGCCCCTTTCATCCTGCGCGGCGTGACACTTGTCGGCGTTGACAGCGTTATGTGCCCACGCGCAGACCGTCTCGTTGCCTGGCAACGTCTGGGTAGCGACCTGGATATATCGAAGCTGAACCTGATCACCCATGAGATTGGTCTCGCAGAGGCCATTCCCACGGCCACCAGGCTGCTTGATGGACAGGTTCGCGGACGAGTTGTCGTTGATGTGAATGCCTGATTAGACCCAATAGGAAACCTTCTTCACACTGCGAAGCCGCGCCCCTGTTCGTCAGCCCGGGAAGCTATTTGTCGATTTTCCAGGCCGCACCTTCCTGCACGGCGACGATGGCCTCCAGGCGCGAGGTCCGGAGCATTGACAGGTGCTTGACGGCGGCCAGGCTCTGGTTGCTGACGGCACGCAGCGACAACGACATCCGCTCGAGACCGTGCCAGCCGAACAGGCTGACAAACGCCAACGCGGCAATCGAGAGCCCGATTAGCAGATTCAACTTGCTACGAATGCTGATCTTGTTCAAATCCATCCCCTCTTAGCAAACAGCCCATGCAGGCAAAAAAACGGGCAAAAATATCGTATGCCGCAATAGTAACCATCCCCCGGCAAAGCCGGGGGCATTCGGGATGTGAGCCGCTCAAAGCGGCTGTAAGGGGTCGCTAACGCGGCCCCTCATTCTTGGGGCCACCTATCGGTGGCTACTCACCTCCATAGACCGAGTTGGTCCAACCTCTCGTCTTCCTTCTCCTGGTTTCGGATGTACTCCCGTATCACCGCTTCGTCGCGTCCCACCGTCGAGACGAAGTACCCTCGCGCCCAGAAGTGCTGACCCACGAAGTTGCGCTTTCGCTCTCCGTACACCCGCGCAAGGTGGATTGCGCTCTTGCCTTTGATAAAGCCCACCACCTGCGACACCGAGTACTTCGGTGGGATCGACAGCATCATGTGCACGTGATCGGGCATCAGATGCCCCTCTTCAACCCTGCATTCCTTTTGCGCGGCCAACTTTCTGAATACCTCACCCAGGTGTTCGCGTAGCTGCTTGTACAGCGTTCGCCTTCGACACTTGGGGATGAAGACCACGTGATATTTGCAATCCCAGGCCGTGTGACTCAAACTTTCATACTTGTCCATCGTGTTTCTTCCTTTCGTTTGCTTGGCGGCTCACGATTGAAAGTCTCTACGGTGGACAACCTCCTGAAAAGTCAAACTTCTACTGCCTCCCCGGCAGAGCCGGGGGGCCTCCTTTTGGTAGCTAGTCCAGCCTTACTATCGCGTTGTCAGTACAAACTCGCCGAAACAGGCGGCCTGCCACTCCATGGCCGGATGCCTCTACCGCCAGCCCGGCACCCCGCCGCCGCAAGCATCGCGGCAAACTACGATCAGCCCGCCAAACCAAGGCAGATAGAGCATTTATGTGCAGCCAACCAGCTCCGCGGCCATGGTGCGGCATGCGCACAGGGCGTAGCTGGCGACCCACCAACCAGGTGCGCGCGCAAGCAAAAAAAACGCAGCAGAACTGGAAATATTGCCTATTGTATGGTTGAATACCATTAAGGCGATTTACTCCTTTTACGTTCCACGATCCGATCAGGAGCCAAAGGCGTGACCGTCTATATCACTGGCCGCAAGCTCACGGCCGGGGCCGGGGTTCAGTTCACACATCAGACCATCCAGTGGGAGGCCATATGGATTCATCCATCGCCAGCAAGACAATCGATACACCGATCGACATCAGCGGCAAAGACCCGAGCATCATCGTCAAGACGTGGTTCTTTATCGGCTGCGCATCTTTCATCTTCATGGGCTGGGTCATCTTCAACTGGGTGACCGCCCCCTACTTCGGCCGTACGGTTCTCCCGCCGGATGTCGAAGTTCCGCTGCAGTTCAAGATCGGCGGCCATGCCGTCGAAATCGGCATGGGCCTGGTCTGGATGTATTTCATCTATACCCAGCTGATCAAGCCGATTCGCCAGACCGGCCAGCCCAACACCCTGGGCCTGCTCGGCATCGCCTTCTTCTTCGCGATCTTCTGGGATCCGGCGATGAACTTCATCCAGCAGGGCTGCGTATACAACCCCTACCTGTTCAACATGGGCTTCCTCTCGGCCGAAATCCCTGGCTGGATGAGCCCGAATGCCGAGCGCCTGCCCGAGCCGCTGCTCGCCTGGGCCGGCGGTTATCCGGGTTTCCTTATCTGGGGCTGCCTGTTCGGTCTGGCGGCAATGCGCTGGACCAAGGCCAGACTGCCCGGCATCAACAACGTCAAGCTGGCCGTCGTCGGCGTGTTCGCCACGATGGTGTTCGACACCGTGCTGGAAATACTGCTCATCCGCGTCACCGGCATCTACGCTTATCCGGGCGCCATCCGTTCGCTCAGCCTGTGGGGCGGTCACTGGTACCAGTTCCCGATCTACGAAGGCATCTTCTTCGGCGGCTGGTGGGGACTGTGCACCGTCCTGCTCTACTTCAAGGACGACAAGGGCCTGACCTGGGTCGAGCGCGGCGTCGAGAAGATCGACATGTGCCGCCGTTCCAACTTCCGCAAGGGCATGATGCGGGCGATCGCCGTCGTCGGCTTCTGCCAGGTCATCGAGATATTCATCTACGTCATGCCGATGTCGCTGATCACGGCCAATGCCGACCCCTTCCCCGATGACACGCCGGCCTTCTTCACCGTTGGCACCGGCATGTGCGGCCCGGGTACCGGCACCGCCTGCCCGCGTCCGGATCTGCCGATCCAGCGCCGTACCGATCTGGAAAAGTATTCCAACTCACCGCGCTACAGCCACGAAGAGGCCATGAAGCGGGTCGAGGACAACTTCGGCAAGAACTGAGACCCAGCCCTGCCACCGACCGACCAAAAATGCGGGCCGTGTGCCCGCATTTCCGTTTCTTCCCCCTGCTATCGCCACTCACACGAGACAACATCATGACCATGCCGCTACAGCACCGCTTCATCGAAACCAACGGTATTCGCATGCACATCGCCGAACAGGGTCAGGGGCCGCTGGTGATCCTTTGCCACGGCTTTCCCGAATGCTGGTACGTCTGGCGTCACCAGATCGAAGCCCTGGCCGCGGCCGGCTATCGCGTCGTCGCACCCGACCAGCGTGGCTACGGGCTGACCGACCGGCCACCGGAGATCGAGCAGTACCACATCCTCAACCTGACCGCCGATATCGTCGGCCTGGTCCATGCCCTCGGCGAAGAGACGGCGACCATCGTCGGTCACGACTGGGGTGCCGTCGTCGCCTGGACCTGCGCCGTCCTGCGCCCCGACGTTTTTCCGGCCCTCGGACTACTCAGCGTTCCCTACTTCGGCTTCGACTGGAATGAACAACAGCCGACCCGGGCGATGCGCGAAATGGCCGGTGACAAGGAGTTCTACCAGCTCTACTTCCAGGAGCCGGGCAAGGCCGAAGCCGAACTCGAAGCCGATATCCGCAAGAGCCTGAAGATGTTCTTCTACGCCGCCTCCGGAGACGCCCTGCCGGAAGAGCGCTGGCGCTTCATGTTCGAGAAATCGGAGACCCTGCTCGATACCGGCGGCCAGCCCAAGACCCTGCCCGCCTGGCTCAGCGAAGGCGACCTCGAAGTCTTCGCCAAATCCTTCGAAACATCCGGTTTCCGCGGTGGCCTCAACTGGTACCGCAACTTCGACCGGATGTGGGAGCTGACCCGCTCCCTCTGCGGCGCGAAGATCCACCAACCCTCGCTGTTCGTCGTCGGCGCCCTCGACGTCACCATGGCCATGTACTACCCGCAGTACGAGGCACTCGGCGAAACCATGCCCGGCCTGCGCAAGAGCGTCGTCATGCCGGGCGTCGGCCACTGGATACAGCAGGAACGACCGGCCGAAGTAAACGCCCTGCTGATCGAATTCCTCGCCGGCCTGGCGCACTAGCCCGAACAAGCAGCACCCCGCGAAAGGATTCACCATGACTTTGCCGACACTGAAAACCGGAGCGGTCCGGGCCAACGGTCTCGACTTCCACTACCTGGAAGCGGGCGAAGGTCCGCTGGCGCTCTGCCTGCATGGCTTCCCCGACTCACCGATGACCTGGCGGCATATCCTGCCGGCTCTGGCTGCCGCCGGCTACCGGGCCGTCGCCCCGTACATGCGCGGCTATGCGCCGACCGAAGTGCCGTCCACACCGGCCTACGACGGCATCGTCCTGGCCAGTGATGCCAATGCCCTGCATCAAGCGCTCGGCGGCAAGGACGATGCCGTACTCATCGGCCACGACTGGGGCGCCCTCGCCGCCTATGGCGCGGCACTGATGGATCCGGCGCGCTGGCGGCGCTGCGTGACGCTGAGCGTGCCGCCGCTGCCGGTCTTCGGCCAGGTCGCCTTCGACTATGCCCAGATCAAACGCTCCTTCTATTTCTGGTTCTTCCAGATGAAGATCGCCCCGGCTGCCGTCGCCGCCAACGACCTGGCCTTCATCGACGGCATCTGGGCCGACTGGTCGCCAGGCTACGATGCGCGCGAGGATCTGGCCTACGTCAAACGCTGCCTCGGCGCCTCGGAAAACCTGGCGGCCGCGCTCGGCTATTACTGGGCCAACATTTCGCCGCAGACCTTCGGCATCGTCGTCGATCCGCAGCCGGCGCTGGCCCAGCCACTGCTCTACCTGCACGGCAGCCGCGATGGCTGCATCGCCCTCAGCGAAAAGGTCGTCCAGGCCGTACCCGCTTACGGCGCCAGCGGCTCGAAGGCGGCGATCATCGCCAACGCCGGCCATTTCCTGACCCTCGAACAGCCGGGACCGGTCACCGCGCAGATTCTCGACTTCATCGGTCAGCCGGGCCGATGAACGCACCGAGCGAAATCCATCTGCAGCCTGCCAGGTTGATCGAGAGCGATGACCCGGCGATCATCGCCTTCGCCCATGAAGCCGCTGGCGAGGCCGACGACGACATCGAGCGTGCCATACGTCTCTACGGCGCGGTGCGCGACCAGATTGCCTACGATCCCTACGACCGGCTGACCGAGCCGGAAAGCTGTTCGGCCCGGCGTGCGCTGTCCCGCCGGCGGGGCTTCTGCATCCCCAAGGCCGCGCTCCTCGTCGCCGCTGCCCGGGCACTCGGCATTCCCGCCCGCATCGGCTTTGCCGATGTGCGCAACCACCTGGCTTCCCCTCGCCTGATCAAGGCCAACAACGGCGACATCTTCCGCTGGCACTCCTACGCCGAGCTGTTGCTCGCCGGCAACTGGGTCAAGGCGACGCCGGCCTTCGACCTCAGGCTATGCCGCCAGGCCGGGATCGAGGCGCTGGAATTCGATGGCCGTCACGACTCGATGTTCCATGCCTACGATCAGCGCCAGCGCCGGCACATGGAGTATGTGCTCGAACGCGGCCACTTTGCCGGCGTGCCTTTCGAGGCCGTCCTCGCCACCTGGCAGACGCACAGCCCGGGCGTGCTCGACGAGAGCTATCTCGCCGGCGCGCGCAGCTTCATCGAGGAAGTGAACAAGCCGAGCGCCTGAGCCGCCAGGGCCAAGCGCTCGGCGCGGCTCAGGTCCGGGTGCGGTACAACCAGCCCAGCCAGAGAATCGCCAGGACGATATCGGCCGTGGCGAACAGCACCACGCGCCCGGACAGCACACCGAACAGCCACTGGCCGACGAACAGCAGATAGGCGGCGCCCTTGATCAGCCCGCCCACGGCCAGTAGCGGCCGGTCGATCACCGGCTGTTGCGCCAGCCAGCCGTAGGCGAGGCCGAGCGAGACGACCATCAGCGCCGCCACCCCGGTATGCAGCGGCGACGACGACGCGGTGAAGCCGGCCAACTGCCCCAGCGCATTGTCGGGAAAGACCAGCAGCCAGGCCGCACCGAGGTTGAAGACGACGCTCAGACGCAGGCTGTGGCGAATCAGTTTCTCGGTGATCAAGGCCGGCCTCTCGTCCATATCGTTCCGCTGGCGGCCGGGAGCCGCGACGCGATCAATGCAGTTCGGGGGCTTTGTCCGCCCGGTACACATCGCCCATCTGGGTGAAAGCCACCAGGAGGTCAACCTCGCCTTCTTCGATCCGCTTGACCATATGCTCGAGCCGGTCTTCGACGAACTCGGCGGTGATGCCGCGGTCTTCGCCGGCGGTGACGTAAACGATGTCCCAGTGCTGCCCATTCTGGAGGGATTCATCGAGCATTTCGACAAAGTTGCTTATCTTGGATAGCGGCTTGTCGGTATACATCACCGGCCTGATGGTAAAGCTGCCGGCCGATGCCTGGCCGGTCAGGACTTCATCCTCGGTGGCGAACTCCTTTTCGGCAAACACCAGATAGAGGCGTTGGGGAACGCCCTTTTCCCGAGCGAGGTTGAGGAACAGGTCAAAGTCTTTTTCGTCCATGATTTTCTCTGAAGGTTTCTGTTTGTGGGAAGGCAGGTACGTCGGCCGGCTGCTCCGGACCGATCGGGCTTGCCCTCGTGGTTGGCCGATCAGTTTTTTTGCTGATCAAGAGAGCTTCCCGCGTGGACATCAGCCACGCCCGATCCATTGCATCGCCACGATCATGGCGACACAGGCGGCGATCCAGGCTTCGAAGATCAGGCGCCAGGCGAACGGCGCCACCGTCAGTTCCATGAAATGCAGGAACACCAGGCGCGCCTTGAACAAGGCGAACAGCATCACGCAGACCACGGTCCAGCGCCCGGCACCGTGATTCTCGGCCAGCGCCCAGCCGGCGATGGTGGCGCACACCAGCACCAGCCAGATCACGGTGAGTTTCCGGCTGGCGTTCATCAGGCCGACCTCCCCAGCAGATAGAGCATCGGGAACAGCACAATCCACAGCAGATCGACCATGTGCCAGTAGATGCCGCCGGACTCCAGCCAGACCATGAAGGTTCCGGAGAGCTCACGGTCCCTGGCCTGCATCCAGAGCATCAGCAGAACCCCGATGCCGACCAGAAAATGCAGGAAATGAATACCGGTCAGCGCGAAATAGAACATGAAGAAATCGTTGCTCAGCATGGTGATGCCGTGCCCGATCTTGGCGCTGTACTCGATGAACTTGGTCACCGCGAAGCCAGCACCGACCAACATTGCCAGCAGCAGCCAGCGGCGCAGAGCGAGGCGCTTGCCGTGCCGCGCTGCCTCGACCCCGAGCGCAACCAGCCAACTGCTGGTGATCAGGATCAGGGTATTGAGCAGGCCGAGATTGGCATCCAGCTGTAGCGACGACTGGTCGAACAAGGCGACCTGCCGGCCACGCTCGGCCATGAACAGGACGAAGAACAAGGCGAAAGCCAGCACATCGGCCGTGATGAAGGCCCAGATCGATGGCACTTCGCCCCGGGGTTGCTGCTCAGGCATTCGCTTTCAAGCCGTAGGCGATGCCGTTGCCCGGGAAGACTAGCGTGCCCGCCTTGTACTCCTGCTCCAGCCGGGCAATGGCCTTGAACAGGTAGTAGGTGACGAAGAGCATGTAAAAGAAGTAGATCGAGTATTCGACCCAGAAGTTGAGCAGCCCGTTGCGCGCGAAGACGCCATGCTTGAAGAAGGGCATGATGTCCTCGGCGATGAACATGAAGCCGCCCCAGATCGAGTACCAGCACAGCCATTTGGGAATCAGCGGCGTCTTCCGCCGGTCGCTCAGGAAGATGGCGCCCATGGCGATCATCTGCATGGTCGTCACCGAATAGCAGATGCTGATGGTCAGCCAGCTCATGTCGTACAGGAGCTGGATGCTGCCCGGATCCAGCGTGTCAGGGCGATAGGTGCCGGCGAGAATGAAGACGCAGCACATGTAGATCGGAATCACCGTCAGGCCGGCACCCCACAGTTGCAACTTGGAAAGTACCCGGTTGCCACCCTCAAGGGTTTCCATGACCTTGGTGATGCCAAGGCCCCACATCATGTAGGTGGGTGCGAAAGTCATCGCCCCAACCATGCCCAAACGCATCTGATTGGCATGTTCCTGGAAGTGACTGGCCATCTCGGCGGCGGTCAGGCTCGGCGCCAGCGGCGGCACATTGAAGCCGAGGATGCCCCAGAAGCCGAAATAGCTCAGCAGGAAGACAGGGCCGGCGGCAAAGCACAGGCGCCAGTACTGGAAGGGATTGTTCATGATCGATTTCTCCTGAAATCAGTTCGGATGCTCGCGATTGCCATCATCCCGTCAGCCTTGAACCGGCCTGTCGCGGAAGCACCAAACGCATGCGTTGGCACAGTATGGTCCGAGATGAAACGCCATCCTCCCCGACGAAAGGATGGGGACGTCCGGGTCGAATCACCACCCACCCGGCGCCCGCGAGATCAGCTCTTCTATCGCCGGCAACGCCTGCGGATTGGATTCCCAGCCCTGACTGACCAACCAGGCCCGTTCGCGCAGCAGCTGTTCGCGCGAGTGCATGGCGATCGTTTCACTGACGTGCTTCAGGGACGAGAAATCGTTCGCCGCATACATCTCGGTAATCAAGGCGCCGACGCGCTCGCGCAGGTCGAAATTGGCGGCTTCCAGTTCGCCGGGCTCGGCCCGTGCGCGCTCCAGCACATCGGAACCGGCTTCCGCACTGGTGACCAGCGCATGCCGAGCACCTTCGATGCCGGGCAGGTTGCGCGCCTGCTCCTGCAACGCATTGGCCAGGGCCAACAAACCGGACAGTTCATCGCGGTCATAGCGGTAGATCAGCGGCAGATGCCGGGCCAGCAGTTGCAGCATGCCGACAACCAGACGTGCCTGTTCCTGGGCCAGCTTGTTGTGCGGATCGACAGCCGGCAGGACGACATCGACCATGGCCTTGATCACGCTCTTGATTTGCAGTGCGGGACGCAGCTCCATTTACAGCACCTCCTCGAGTTGTCTTCTGAGTTCGTCCATCAGCGTGTAGGAAATACCCGAAAGCCAGGCGACGAGGACATCCTGGTGCGTCTTGCCGTTGCGCGTTGCACGACACCCCGTGGCCAGGCAGATCGCCACGCACTTGTAGTTGTTGAACAGTTCGTAGTACCGCAGGGTGGCGGGGCAGACGGAGAGACCGGAGGATTTCTCGTAAGCCGCGAAAAATTCCTCTCGTGGCATCAGGCCGCCGACCAGGAAGGTTTTGCCATCCTCCGCGAGGTGACCGAAAGCCTCCTTGGTCGCCCAGCACAGATCCTCATGACGGTCGCCGAGATAGGACAACTCCCAGTCCAGCCAGGCGGATATCCAGTTGTTTTCTTCGGTGAACAGGAAATTGCCGACGCGGTAATCACCATGGATCAACGAGACATGGTCGAGCGCCGGCATGTTCTTGCGCAGCCAGGCCATCGTCAGGCGCATCAGCGGCACATCCTCGTTGATGTCCTCCTCCCAGACACGCTCCCAGCGATTGAGTTGCCATTCGAGGGCCTGCGTCAGACTGGCCGGTTTGTCGAAAGCGTCGAGTCTCGCCTGACGCCAGTCGAAGGTATGAAGCCTTGCCAGATGCTCGACGTACTGCGCCCCCAGTGGCGCCCGCACACTTTCCGGCATGAAGGTGCCGACACCGGTCACGCCGCTGCTCGAGGCGGTCGGCTTGGCGACCCCGGGCGCAAAACCGTAGACGATCGCCGGATAGGGCAGGAAGCGGCCTTCCGCATCGACCCAGTAGGTCGGCGGCACCGGTAGGTACCCTTCAACCGCCTTGATCACCTGATACTCGCGCAGGCGGCTGGTTTCGGTGATCGATTCCGACGGCTCCATGCGCAGAACCATCGGCGTCAGGGCCGGACCGACCTCGGGTTGATGCCACTTGAGCTTGAAGGCCATCTGCAGTTTCGAGGCACCGCCGGACAGCCAGTTGGCCTCGAGAATCTCGAAGGGCGCGTTCAGTTCGCTACGAATCAGCGCCTCGGTGCCCTGGACCAGGGTTTCCAGGCTGACCGGCGCATACGGCGGGCCGGCCCGGCGCTGCAACTTGCGCGTCAGCACGCGGTCGATTTCCCTTTCGCAGGGAAAGCGCCGGCGCAGTTGCTCGATCCAGTCGTGCGTCGGACGGTCCTTGTCTATTCGATTCATCATGTCTCCTCCGGAACTTCGCTGCTGCAACCGGCATCGTGGGCCGGCGCTGTTTTTGCGCGCTCTCAGTAGCGGCTACGGATCGCATCGCGATGCCGCGTCAGGTAGGCCCGGCTGAGGCCCATCTGCTGCACGCCGAAACCCGTCTTGCCCTCATGGCTGACACGCATCGAGGCTTGCAGGTAGGTATTCGACGGATAGGGCGCCCAGTAGCAGCTATTGACCGTCGAATAGGTAAAGCGGAATTTCTTGCCGCGAACATCGGTGACCTCCAACTGACCGCCCATCGGGACCGCCTTGCGGTATTCCTGCGCGCCGCTGGATTCCGTGACGCCGTAGAGCTTGCCGTCCTCCAGGATGTAGCCACTGATATGCGGCCCCATGGCCGTCGTGTGCGCGATGTCGTGGCCGGTGAACAGGTGCAGCGTCAGCGCCTCGCCGAAGCTGGCGTGCCACCAGATGACCGAGGAATTCTCCCGTTCCGGGCGCGGTCCCCAACTGCGATCGCCGGTATCGACACAATCGACGACGTAGCGTTTGCCGCGCACGACAAGTTCGCCGGTGATCCGGTAGGTCAGTTCGTAATGCCCGGACCACGAACTGTCCCAGGCCGGACCGTTGCGCTTCGCCGCCGTCGGATCCATGGCCGGATCATTGATGTCGTAGGGTTCGTGCAGGCCGACGTAGTCAAGGCTGAAATGCGTATCGTCGATGCCTTCATAGCTGACCTTATAGTGCTTCAGCGGCTCGACCGCCTTGATCGACAGGCCGTTCGGCAACGAGAAATCCATCAGCGACTTCGGACAGGGCAGATGCTGCATGTTGTCGACGTAGAGCTGCTCTTCCCACAGGTCGGTGATGCGGTCCATCAGCGTGATGTCGCACATGCACACGCCCAGCATCGGTCGGGTGACGACATAGACGACGGCATTGATGTTGGCCTCGGGCACACAGAACGGCAGCGCGATGGTTTCCACCCACTGCCAGTGGGAGTCGGGGGTGAAATGGAAATCGCAGTCTTCGGGCTTGATCATCGGTGTCTCCTTTTCGCGTTGATCCGTCTTTCGGCGCTGGCGCAGAATCACTGAAGCGCCGTGAGTGCCATCCTCGCCTTTTCCCGATCACCTGCCCCCCCTCCTTCAGGATGGGGTTGGCACTACTTGCCCAGCAGATTGAGCGCCCGGGCCCGGGCCAGTGCCGCCGAACGATTGGCCACGCCGAGCTTGCGATAGAGGTTCTGCAGATGCCATTTGACGGTGGCCACCGTCAGCTGGCTGCAATTCGCCAGTTCCTGGTTGGACAGGCCCATGTCCATCAGCGACAGCAACTCCACTTCGCGCCGGGTCGGCGTCGCCGACTGGCCGGCTTCGGCATTCCACAGCGCACTCTTGTCGTCCCGGGCCGGGTGATCGAGTGGCAGTTGGCGGCAAATTTCCCCGAAGAAGGCCCGTTCCTCGAGCGTGGAAAAAGACCATGACGCGGCCACGGTGTCATTGACGATACTGGCGATCAACGCCCCTTGGTCGCGAAACGGCCGGACGATGCGGCGCCTGGCCGCGATGCCGATGGCCAGCACTAGTTCGCGCATCGCCGCCGCTGGTTCGTTGCGGCACAGGGCGATCAGCGCCTGCGCCAGCATCAGCTCGACCTGCCGGGCGGCCCGGCCTTCGCTGCGCGCCAGTTTGAGCTCGCGGCCGATGGCCGCTTCCGCCACCTTGATCTGGCCGGTGGCGATATCCAGATCGATGGCCGTTGCCGCAAACAGATCACGAAACGAGGCGATGGCGATCATCCCGGCATCCGGCCCGGCACCGCAGGTTTTCAACGGCCCCAGGCCGAGGTTGCGGGCTTCCTCGATGGCCTCCGGCAGCGCCCCCAGGCGCAGCAGACGCTGCACCAGATAGCAGGAAAGCATCAGCGACAGGCGCAAGGGGTAATTCCGGCTCAGCTCGCGCAGACGGGAAATGGACAGCAGTTCGTCGGATTGACCGTCCCACAGTTTCACCACCGCTTCAAAGCCACAGGCTGCCGTATCCACCAAGCCGTGACTGCCCGCCGTGCGCAGTCCCAGGCGCAGCAATTCGCGCGCCCGTTCGTCGAGGCCCATCTCGACCGCGCATTTCATGCCGACCAGCGCCATCGAGCCACTGAGTCCGGAGTCGTCGCCAAGCGTCTGGCGAATCCGCAGCAGGCCCTTGTCGAACGCTTCGCCGGCCTGCCGGAAATCGCCCTGCGCCGACCAGACCAGCGTATTGATCAGGCTGATCCAGCCGATGCCGTAGGCACCACCGGCCTGAAGCTTGTGCGACTCGGCCAGGTGCATGGTCTGGCGGGCCTGGGCAAGATGAAAGGCATTGATCTGGCAGACCGCCCGGATGCAATACATCGACCCCAGGCTATGCGGATGATCGTCCCCCTCCCCGGCGAACCAGCGCTCCATTCCGCTCCGGGTTTCGGCCAGACGGTCGGTGAATAGATCGATGCAGACCCGCAGATGATCGATGCGCCGCGCCAGGTTGCCCGGCGCCGGCGATTCCGGCTCCCAGCTACCTTCCAGACGGCGGACCAGGCTTTCCAACTGCTGGCGCCCGGCCTCGTAACGGTGGCTGAAGACCAGCGACCAGGCAAACCAGTACTCGCTCTCCCAGCCCAGCCGGACACCGGCAGCCTGGAGATGCTCCAGCCAGCGGATGTATTGCGGGATGTCGCCGCGATCGCGGACCGCCTCGGTCGCTGCCTGCTCGACCAGGCGGCTGGCCAGGATCATGTCGCCGGCGGCCAGCGCATAGTCCACGGCATCCGTCAGCTCGCCCGATTGCTCGCAACTGCCGGCCGCCCGGCGCAGAACCGCCTGGCGATGCGCCGACCCCAGCAGGCGCTCGGCCTCGTTGCACAGGTAGGAGCGGAACAGGCCATGCAGCCGGTACAGCTTGCGCTGGCGGTCGAGCGGAATGATGAAGACGTTGCGCCGAAGCAGGAACTCGATATGGCTGGCGGCCTCGCAGCTGCCGGTCGCCTGGCGCGCCAGTTCGATGCTGAAGCTGCGCAGTGGCGCCAAGGCCAGCACGAAGGCGCGCAACTCCGGGGCAAAGCTGTCGAGCACATGGCGATTCAGCAAGGCGGCAATGTCCTCGTCCGTGCCGGAAAAGGTTTCCAGCGCCGCCAGCGGCTCGGCCGCATCGCTAAGAATGATCTGGGCCAGGCGAATGGCCGCCGGCCAGCCTTCGGTCTGCTGCAACAGCGCCTCGATGCCCAGGTAGCCGATCTGCCCGCCCAGTTCGGCGCCCAGCAGGGCATGGGTCTCGCCTTCGTTCAGACTCAGTTCGGCCAGGCCGATCTGGCGAATCAGACCCTGCAGCTTGGCCCGGGCAAAATTGAAGGGCAGCCGCGTCGAACTCGACCAGATGAAATGCACACCCGCCGGCGCCCGGAAGATCAGGGTATCGAGCAAACGTCCCAGAGCGGGATCGCTGCAACTGTTCAGGTTGTCGATGAAGATGGTCGACTGCTCGGGCAGTTGCGCCAGGTTGTCGAGCAGCCCGTCCAGCCTTAGCTCCGGCTTTCGATACCCGGGCAACAGCGCGTGCAGCGGCGGCGCTTCCTCGCCGGGCACGCAGATCGCCTGTTCAAGGGCGCTCAGCACGCGATCCAGATCGCCATCGCGATCATCCAGGCCAATCCAGAAACAGGGCCGTGCCAGTTCCTGCAAACCGGCAAACAGGCCGGCCATCAACACCGTCTTGCCATAGCCGATCGGCGCCACCACGCTGAGCACCCGCGGCCAGCCGGCGACGTCGGCGAGCAGTTCGTCGAGGAGTCGCGTGCGGATCGGCTGGAAGGCGTAATTGGGCGGCCCCTGCCGGAGCCTTTCGCCACGACTGGCGCTCGCGGATGGCTGCGAACTCATCGCTCAAGCCGCCCTGGCTGCCCTGCCCGCCTTGGCGGCCGCAGCGATGGCGCTCTCCAGCAGGCGGCGCAGGCGGACCGGCATCTGCTCGCTGCGATTGATTGCCAGATAGTTGGTGGCACCGTAAACCCGCTCCAGGCGCTGTTCATCGGCATCGCTACCGACGCTGATGCAGACGCAGGCGACACCGCGGGCGTGGGCCTCCTCGATCGCCTTGCGCGTATCGGCCACGGCGTACTCGCCCTCGTACTGGTCGTCGTAGGGATAGCCGTCGGAGATCAGCACGAGCAGTTTGTAGGGCGTGCCGGCGTGCTTGTCGATCAGCTCGGTGGCATGACGGATCGCCGCCCCGCTGCGCGTGTAGCCGGCGACCGACAAATGGCGCAGGCGTTGTTCGAGGTAAGCGCCCGGCGGTTCGTCGAAGCTTTTCAGGGTCTGGAAGCGAACCAGCGTCCGCCCCCAGGAGTTGTAACCGTGCATCGCCACGCGGTCGCCAAGCAGCGCGAAGGAACGGCACAATTTCCACGCGGCATGGGCCTGCAGGTCGAAGACCCGGGTGCCATCACTGCTGTGCTCCAGCGTCGAACTCGAGGTATCGAGCAGGATCTGGACGCCGAGATCGCGGCGCGTCTTCAGGTTGGCGGCATAGACCCGCTCGTCGCCGCTGTGGCCGGTGCGCAGGTCGATGGCCAGGCGGATCATCTGATCAAGCACCAGATCGTCGCCCTGCGGCTGGCCGCGGTGACGCTGGACGCCCAGGCACAGGCTGGCCAGCGCCCGCTGGAAGGCCAGGTCGCCGCCGCTCAGGGCACCGGCGGCGAACAGCGGCTCGTCGGCGTGCGGCACGACTTCCTCGACATTGACCCAGTGCGGGCGATAGCGCCGGCTCGCGCAATCCCATTCGGGATAGCTGTGGGCGCCGCTCTCCGCCTGCACGAAGGCACTGGGGATGGCGACGTCCAGGTTGGAACGGATGGCCTGGGTGATATCGCGGACGCGACTGGAGACCCGGCCGCTGACCATTTCCGAGGAACCGGCGACACCGGAATTGGCGGCATCCTTGTCTGGCGAGGACTTCATGTCCAGCACTT
>Ga0209066_10003661_pt1 | contig 17350 bp, 14 predicted proteins | sample All_14_2_FD_187198 | JGI IMG/M metagenome (GOLD analysis project Ga0209066, IMG submission 187198) | Freshwater microbial communities in response to fracking from Pennsylvania, USA - Allegheny Zone_MetaG_DW_15 (SPAdes) (version 2) ... | reverse complement strand
CTTTGTAAAATTTTTGGATTTTCCATTATAATCTGAACCCACTCATCGTCCGAAAAACTTTTATTCTTTAAATAATTCTTAAAGTAATCATCCTGAGAACGAACAATTTGCAATGGTTTAAGATTCGATTTTAGGAGTATCTCCTTAACCTCATCCGCATTCAAGCCTTCGACCAAGTAATTAATGACTTTAAAATCGATCGATTTAGCCTTTAGGTACTCCAAGCCTTCACGACTTTTTTTACATTTTGGATTATGGTAAATCTTATACACCAGCACTAATTTTTGTGAAATATAGTAAAAAATAAGATTGATTGCATTAGGTAGATTCAACTATTAACCGTTTACAAGCCTATTAAAACATCATACAGGATTAACACCTTCAAAAATTATGCAAAGAACTAAAGAGTTGAGCATCCAATTTTATATTTTTGTAATTATTGATGATACTTCGTATACTTCTCACTCTAAAAACATAAAACATGAAACTTCTTTACATTTGCATTGCAGCGCTTTTAACGTCTTGTAATCCCAATAAATTACCATCAGGCGAAGAATTAATAAATCTCATGTATAATAAAAACAAAGACTGTTGGTACAACACTCTATGTTTTTCGCAAAAAGTTTACAACTACAAAAATGACTCTTTGGTTTCGGAAGATACTTGGCACGAGGTTTACAAAACCCCAGGTAAACTAGCCATAAAATTTAGCAACATGGATTCTGGAAATGGAATGCTTTTCAGCAACGACTCCATGTATATTTTCGATAAAGGATTAATTACTAAAAAACTTGAAAGGTTACACGACCTTATTGTCCTTGGTTTAGACGTTAACAACCAGCAACCCGAAATAACTATTGAACAGGCAAAACGTTTGGGCTATAATTTGAATTTAGTTATGGAGGTAGAATATGAAGGTAAGCCAGCATGGGTAGTGGGCGACACAGCCAAATTATGTTTCTGGGTAAACAAAAACGATTTGCTTTTTCTAAAAATGAAACGAGTTAGTGAGAAAGGTTATAGAGAAATTGAATTCTCAAAATACGAAAGCATTGATGGTTATCCGGTGGCAACCGAAATCAAATTTTACAACTCGCCACGAAGTATTGAGATGATTGAGCAATACTACGACATTAAAGTAAACTGTGCAGTGAGTGACTCGGCTTTTAATCCCAATCATTTTGTTTCGATTAAATGGTGATTTTCTTGTCGATTCTTCGACAATAACTGTGGTTAAATTAGGTTAAACTAGCCGATTGAAGAATGTTTATTCGCGACATCGACTATTTTTGAATAAAAATAACTTAAGCATTGAAACCAAATAGGATAATAACACTCACCGTAATTGCCTTAAGTTTGCTTGGAAAGACATATGCCCAAACAGAATTTAGGATAAACGACACTATCCAGAATATTAACTTTCGAATTATTGATGCACAAACTCAGGATCCGGTTGGGTTGGCACATGTAATTAATATCACAAAGCGAGTAGGCGTAATATCCGATCTGCTGGGTTATTTGAATATACCGGTTGGTTTTGGAGATAGTATCAGAATAACTGCTATTGGCTACAATAGCAAAGAACTACTCAGCTGGGGGCAATACAAATCCGACACACTCTTCTATAGCATTAGTTTGATCCCAACAATTTACCAAATTGAAGAGGTTAAAATTGCGCGATTCTCAACATATGAAAGATTTCTAAGAGAAGTAATAAATTTAAAAATACCCAAGAATAAAGAAGAACTACAGTTAGATAGACTCCACGGTTACTTTTTCAGAATAATAAAGGGTATGGATTTAAAGAATCTACCGAATACCACCTCGGGAATTTCATTCGGTAAAGATTGGTACGTTAAGCAAAATGAGAAGTTAGCAGAAATGCTCGACAAAGAAAGAGACAGACGTATTATTGACAGGAAATACAATCCAGGAATAGTACAAAGCCTAACTGGGTTGACAGGCGATGAACTATACAAATTTATTGCAACTATTGGGTTTGACGATGTGTTCATTATCAAATCGTCGGACTACGAAATAAGGGAGGAGATAATAAAGCGATTTAAGAATTACAAAGAAACCTTGGGGAAAAAATCAAATCAAAATAACCGATGACAGACTTTAATGAGAGGTTGCCTAACTATCAGGACATTGAACTAGCCTATAGCTTAATAAAGTCATATATTAATAAAACTCCAGTATTAACCTCAGAAAGCATCGATAAAATTCTTGGTTGCATTGTTTTTCTTAAATGCGAAAACTTTCAAAAGGTTGGTGCATTTAAATACAGAGGCGCAACCAACTCAGTTTTACAGCTAACCAACGAGGGGGCAAAACGAGGAGTAGCCACACATAGTTCAGGGAACCATGCAGCGGCCCTTGCTTTGGCTGCAAAAAAAAGGGGAATACCTGCTTACATAGTAATGCCCGAAAACGCCCCTAGTATAAAGAAAAAAGCGGTGGCTGGTTACGGCGGAATTATTACTTTTTGCACTCCCACACAACAGGCCAGAGAGGAAACTCTGGCTCAGATCCAAAAAGAAACTGGCGCAACGTTTATTCATCCTTACAACAATTTCGATGTAATATGCGGACAGGGAACTGCTTCCCTTGAACTAATGAATGAAATAAACAGCATTGATATAGTGATCGCACCAGTTGGCGGAGGAGGACTGCTAAGCGGTACCGCCACTTACATAAAAGGTAAATTTCCGAACGTTAAAGTATATGGAGTTGAGCCGCAAAATGCCGATGACGCATTCAGATCGGTACGCGATAAAACTATTTACCCTTCGGTAAACCCAAAAACAATTGCCGATGGACTACTCACATCACTTTGCCCATTAACCTACACTATTATTTCGCAGGAATGTGATAGAATTATAACTGTTTCGGAAGATTCAATAATTAACGCAATGCGAATGATTTGGGAAAGAATGAAAATTATTATTGAACCTTCATCGGCAGTTCCTATAGCAGCAATTATGGATAATCCAGATGATTTTAAAGGGAAAAGGGTTGGTGTAATAATATCGGGCGGAAATGTCGACCTTGATAACTTGCCTTGGATTAAACGCTAAAGTTCAAAAGATTATCGACTGGTTAATTTGTACTCTGCAACCACAGGGTAATGATCCGAATAGTTTATTCTAGGACTATAAAATCTTTTGGTTTCGAAATTTCGAGAATGTAGTATATAATCGATCCTATAGGCAGGCCATAATCCTGCATAGGTATAAACCAAACCAACACCTGCCTCCTTATAGGAATCGTTAAGATTTGCAGTTAATGTTTTATATGTATACGACACCGGAGAGTCGTTAAAATCGCCACAGAGAATAATTGGATACTTACAATTTTCCATATGGTTAGCAAGTTTATCAACCTGACGAGCGCGCTTATCGAACGCATTATGCAATCGCGATAAAATATCCTTTAACTCATTAACTTTATTGCTCTCGTTCCGGAACTCGCTTTTAAGTAAAAAATTAAAGTTACGCTCCTTTAATCTAAGCGACTGCAAGTGATTATTGTAAATCCGAATTGTGTCGTTATTAACCTTAATATCAACATAAATTCCTGAGTTGAAAGAATTCTCGAAAAGAATTTCGCCCTCATCAACTATTGGGTATTTCGAAAAAATTGCCATACCATAGCCCGATTCCTTCCGCTGTAATATATAATGAATGTGAGAATACATCCCAAGTTTTTCCTTTGCTAGCTTCTCTGAGAACTTACTATTGGTTACATAAAATTCTTGAAAGCAAACCACATCGAATTTATTTTTTTTGATATAGTTAATTATCTCGTTATGGGTTGGCTTACTCTTCGACCAGGCATGGAGTTTAAAAAGATTTACATTATACGACATCACCCTTAGGTCTACATCGTTAACTTTTTCACTCTTACCAAAAGGGAGTTGAACAAAGGAATTCAGATGATTTGCCCCAACCGAAATGGCAAACAATGGAACTACAAAAAACCATCGCCAGCGTAAAATCCAATACACAAGGTAGGCTAAGTTCCCAATTAGGAAAAAAGGATAAAGCAACCCCACCACCGAGGGAAACCAAAAATCGGCCGGACTAACATAAACCGACAGGTAGCAGGCAATTAATCCTAATGAAAAAAGGATATTGCCAATAATGGTAAGGCTATGTAGTAACTTCCTGAGCATCAATTTACAGAATCGTTTTTCATCCGGAATAAAGTTTCCTTCTCCTCCTTCGTTAAACTATCGTACCCCGACTTCGAAATCTTATCAAGAATTTTATCGATATTCTGATGTTTTTGTGCTTTACGGTAGTTGAAATCGTGATCGGGATTTGCTGATCGATGATCAACCTTCAACTTAGATTTCTTCTTAAAGCTGATTTTTCCAAAACCCTCAAGCCAGCTAAAAGGATAAGTTAAATCGCGCCCCTTTACCAATACTTTTACATAAAGAAATCCGAATAGAGCACCACCAAGGTGAGCAATATGTCCACCTGCATTTGATACTGGAATACTAATTATATCAATTAGAATGGTTACCAACGCAAGGTATTTCAACTTAACAGGGCCAAGAAATAGCAAATATATTGTGTGATTAGGCCTCAGCGTTGATACAGCAATTACAATTGCCAATACCGAAGCCGATGCACCAAGCGCAATAGCAATGGATGTTTCGGATGTAAAAACTGGAACAAAATTATAGGCCAAAATAAACAAACCTGCGCCGGATAAACCTCCCAGAATATAGACTCCTACTAGTTGACGTTGCGACAAGAACATCAGGAATAACTGGCCAAACCAATACAACCAAAGTATATTGAAAAGAATATGTAGAAAATCCTCGTGGAAAAACATATAGGTTAAAATAGTCCACGGGCGAGTTAGTAAACTTGCAAAATCGGCAGGAACTGACAGCAAATATGCATAACTACTTCCAATTGGAGTACCTCCTACAAAAAAGAATACTCTGATTAAATTATAAATTAGAAAGATTCCCAAGTTTATGTAGATTAACTTGGTAAGGTTGCTGCCGAAACGGAATGAATCTTTTAACTCGTTGTAAATACTCATAACCTAGAACATGTTTATAGTAAATTTAAAACAAATATTCTAATAAAACATATCCTTTCGGGTGCGCCAGTATCTAATAAGAATAAAGCCAAAAATCATACCGCCAAGGTGCGCAAAGTGTGCAATACTGCTTCCTGGTTGTGTTAATCCAAGAAACAACTCCAAACCACCATAAATAATTACCATCCACTTTGCCTTAATTGGAATTGGAGGGATTAGTAGCATAAGTATTGTATTGGGGAAAAGCATCCCGAATGCTAACAGAACACCATAAACAGCACCAGAAGCTCCTACTGTTGGAATTTCGAGTTGTAGCTGCAAAAGCTGTTGTGTATATTGCGATGCCTGTTCAATAAAAATTGGATTTGTTGGAGAAACGAACCATTTATCGAGAAAGTTAGCGTAAACCTGATCGTAATACTCCGGGAAATGCCTTGTAACAAAAGCAGCAAAAGACTGAGGCGATGGGGTATTAAGCATCGCGATAGCATCGTTCTGAATAGAGTTTAGATGAAGATAATTCACCAAAAGATGAATTGCAGCAGCTCCCAACCCTGTTGCTAGATAGTAAAATAGAAACCTCTTTCCTCCCCAAACTTGCTCCAGAATTCGTCCAAACATATAGAGGGCGAACATATTAAAGAAAAGATGAAACATCCCTCCATGCATAAACATATGCGTCACAAACTGATATGGTTTGAAGTTTGGCGAATTGGGCGAATAAAGTCCAAGTATTCTATTTAAGTCCACATTAAATGTGGTTTCGGCTACCCATGTAACAAGTAGCATAATTACGTTGATAATTAATAAGTTTTTCACCACTGGGGGAATTGTACTTAAAAAACCTCTTTCGCTATAGTTCATCCTTAATAGTGTTTAATCAAAAAAACATCAATAAAATCGAAAAGTTTACTTCAACTTTTTATCAAGTTCATCCATCTCAATAATTGCCAGAACTTTTTTACCATCCGATGTGTAGTTGGGATGGTTGCAAGCAAAAAGTTTATCGACCAACTCCTGCATCTCAAATGCAGAAAGATTTCTGTTGTATCCAATTGCAGCGGCCTTTGCCATCGATGCGGCAATTCGCTGCTTAGCATCATCGAATGGTAGGCTCTGGTTTTCTTTTATCTCCATCAGCAAATCGTCGATCAACTTTAGTGGCTCGGTTGTTTTTAGATTAGCAGGAAGGCTGTTAATTCCAATTGTGTTGTGCCCTAAATTGCTAACTTCTAAACCCATTTGCGATAGTTGCTGCTGATTGTCCATTATCAACGCAAAGTCCTGAGCGCTCATCTCTATGGTTTGCGGGTAGAGTTCGCGTTGAGCAATATTATGCTCCGATGTAAGGCTCTCCAGGTACTGCTCAAACAAAATCCGTTCGTGAGCTCGTTTCTGGTCAATGACCATTAACCCCGATTTAACTGTTGTTAAAATGTACTTGCCTTTAACTTGGTAAAACTTGGTAGAGGTTTCAGCAGGAGCATCATCAAATCCCTTCGATGCGAATGTTTGTAGGGTTAATTGAGTTGGCTCCTCTTGAACTGGTTTATCGTCGTAAAGTTGCTCCCACCCTTCGGGACGGCTTGGCTTATGATGCTTTACAGACGAACCTCCGCCCGAAAATTTTTTGCCTTCGTCCTCAAAAGGGTTGAAGTGCGGATTAATTTCAATCTCAGGGGGTGTAACAGGAGCATTTTGGGGGAAAAATGGGATATCGAAACCAGGATCGCTATCAAAATCGATAGAAGGTACAACCGCAAACTTGCCCAGTGTTTCCTTTACTGCGGCATGCAAAATTTGCCAGATCATTCGTTCATCCTCAAACTTAATCTCGGTTTTTGTCGGATGAATATTTACATCGATAGTTTTTGGATCGATATCGAGGTAGATAAAATAAGTGGGAATACTATCGGCGGGCAAAAGACGGTTATATGCATTTATTACGGCACGGTTCAGAAATGGATTCTTCATAAATCGGCCATTCACAAAGAAGAACTGCTCGCCCGGACTTTTCTTTGCACTCTCAGGTTTCCCTATAAAACCATCAATACTTACTATTGTTGTTTGGGTTGTGATATCGAGCAATTGCGAATTCACAGGTTTACCAAACAATCCAACAATTCGCTGCTTTAGACTGCTTGCATTGAGTCTGTATATATCGGCACCGTTGTGCGATAAACTCATGCTAATCTCGGGATACGCCAACGCAACCCTTTGGAATTCCGAAATTATGTGCTTTAGCTCTATTGAGGTGCTTTTCAGAAACTTTCTTCGAGCAGGGATGTTGAAGAAAAGATTCTTGATTGTAAAGTTGGTCCCTACCGGACAACTGATAGGTTGCTGAGCAACAAATTCAGAACCATTGATTTGAATTTGTGTTCCAAGTTCATCGGCAACTCTTCTTGTGCGCAACTCAACCTCGGCCACAGCGGCAATTGACGCAAGAGCTTCGCCCCGGAAACCCATTGTTCGAATATCGAACAAATCGTTGGCTACCTTAATTTTCGAAGTAGCATGACGCTCAAAGCAAAGCCGAGCATCGGTTTCGGACATACCAACACCATCATCAATCACTTGAATGGAGGCTTTTCCTCCATCCTTCACAATTAGCTGAATATTTTTGGCGCCAGCATCAATGGAATTCTCCATCAACTCCTTAACCGCCGATGCAGGGCGTTGAACAACCTCGCCAGCGGCTATTTGATTAGCAACGGAATCGGGTAAGAGTTGAATAATATCGGCCATGAATGGGAAAAATTACCTAAAAAAAACAAAATACGCCGCCAACAGTAGCAAGAACAAAATGATTAAAATCCTGACAGTAGATTGCCTGCTCTGCGAGTACTTATTCAGCCTTTTACTCTGAAACTTGCCTTTAATATTAGGAACAAACGGAGTGTCCTCATCATTAAGCCCAAGTTCACGCTTCATTCTGGCTTCGCGTTCCTTCATCTCCTCCTTTTGCTCATTATAGTAAATAGGCTTATAGTTAAACCCTTTAGGTTTGCCTGTTTTAAAAAATGTAAATATTGCCATGGCTAATTCTTTTTCACGTCTACAAAATTAGAGATTTTAATTGATTGACCGAATAATACAACGTTTCAATTCAGGATTTAATATAGTTTAAAAGTTTTCTTTTGGGGTTCGTTAGTTTTCAGTAGTTTAGCAACTCCGGCTGAAAAGGTTTAACTTTCAAGAAAAATTTTATGCAAAAGTGGATTACCAAAAATGGATATGAGATACATAGGGTTCTAAAAGGTCGATGTAATTCATTTTTAATCTCTAGCGAAAATCTCATTTTACTTGTTGATACAGGCAAAACATCGGCATATAAAAGATTGATACGAAATATCAACTCGCTCAATTTACCTCCATATTCGGATAAAATTCTTGTGCTAACGCATACTCATTTCGATCATTGTCAAAATGCCGTCAAACTTTCAACTTTGAACGGATTCAAGATTTGGCTTGGCAAAGCCGAATCAACTTTTATAAAAAACGGGTATACACCTATTCCACAGGGAACAAATATATTTACAAAGATTTTAGTTGCTGTTGCCAAACGGCTTTTAAAGCCATTTCTAGGTTATGCACCATTTGATGTCGACTTAGAAGTTACCAATAACGTACTTTTGACTGAATATAATGTAAACATCAAAATAGTGGCAACCCCAGGTCACTCCGCTGGCTCAGTAAGTATAATTGTGGACGATGAAATTGCGCTTGTTGGCGATGCTCTTTTTGGAATTTTCCCGAACTCCATATACCCTCCATTTGCAGACGACACAAAAGAGATGATAAAAAGTTGGGATAAACTACTACAAACCAATTGCAAACTATTTATGCCCGCCCACGGAAAACCTGTTAGCCGCGAGCTTATGCAGAAGGAATTTAAACTATACTCAACAAAAAATGACTTCCAATCATAAATATATCTTATTTCTTCACAATTGCCACTCTACTTAATACGTTTAACAATCCAGCACGTTTGCTATTTGTTTAAAAAGTAGTAACTTACCTCGAATAATGTAGTTTATATGAAAATAGTTGCAATAAGAGTGATGGTGTTGCTAGCAATTGTTTTTCTCGTTGATAGCTGCACTAAGAATATTGAGCCATTTCCCGATGCTGTTAAACTGAACACATCATTCTCGCTACCTGTTGGTTCAGGTGAAGTTTCATTATCAAAAACACTAGAAACACTGGGCGTACCAAGCGTTAATTTAACCGAGAATGTTCCTGAGTGGGCTACTTATGGAGTAGTTTACTATGCCGACACCTTGCCGTTGAATTTAACCGAAGTTTATGATAACGCAGAGTTCATTAACTACTTAATGATTCGAACAAATATTTGGAACGATTTTCCGTTGGGTGGATTTGCGCAAGTTTACTTTTTAGATGGATCCGATTCAGTTATCGATTCTCTGTACAATGAAAGAGTCACAGTTCCTGCTGCAGAGCATTACGACGATGGAGTTGTGGTGGGTACCAAGTTTGAATCGTTCAGAACAGAATTTAGTAAGGCTAGAATTGAATTACTAAGCGATGCCCAGAAAGTGGTTATTTACTCAGGATTAATTGTCACCAACGAAGGTGTAACAGAGAGTAATATTAACTATTTCGATCGGTATAAACTCAAAGTTCAGGTGGCACTTAGAGTCGATTTTTCGTTTAATGCGGATTGATGTTTACTATGCAAAAATATTCATTGGTTGTTTTGGCATTACTTCTTCATATAGAGTTATTCTCGCAGCAGGATAACACACTTTTCCTAATGCATAATGTTCCGCAAGCGAATTTTATAAATCCCGCGGTTCAAATCAATTGTCAACAGTACGTTGGTTTGCCAATACTCTCTTCGTTTCACTTAAATGTTAATTCTACAGGGTTTTCGTATAGTTCTTTTGCAAATGGAACATCAGCATTGGATTTAAATGGACTTGTAGGGCAAATGCACAATTGGGATTTTCTTTCCGAGGAGTTACACTACACACCTATTTCCTTTGGGTTTATGTACGATCGGAAACAGTACTTCAACTTTGCTTTGACCGAAAGGGTCGAAACAAAAGTGTTTATTCCCAAGAAATTCTTATCGCTTTTCGTTGACGGGAATACTCAGTTTTTGGGGAATGGCTTAAAAACCAGAAATCCTGGGGTTAACGCTATGTACTATCGGGAATTCTCCTTCGGATATTCAAAACAGCTAAAGAACGATCTGATTGTAGGTGTACATGCCAAACTTCTTTTTGGGCTTGGAGGAATTTTCACTCGGCGCAAGCCTATTAATGTTGAGGTTGATGCCTTAACACACAACCTATATGGAAGTTGGAATCCAAAGGTTGATGTGGCTTACCCCGTAAGCGTTGAAACCGATGCACAAGGAAATGTCACTGGAGTTAACCCTGACGGATTCTCGCCTATGAGTTTTTTCCTGAATTTTGGTAACCAAGGTTTGGCAGCCGATTTTGGATTTATTTGGAAAAAAGATGATATAACCTGGAGCGGAAGCATTCTAGACCTCGGACTTATATGGTGGCACAAGCAAACAACCCGATTCGAAAATCAGGGAGAGTTTGCATACCGAGGAGCAACTCCGGCCGACCTTGCCGATCCCGATGCTTATATTAATGAATTGAACGACTCAATCAATAACCAGATTCAATTTACACATCAGAAAAAAGGATTCATCACACTGTTAAATCCTAAAATTTACTTTGGCGGAAACTACCCAATTCATGAGCGTTTACTGGTTGGTGGACATATAAGAACTGAGTGGTACCCAGGCCGACCAGTGTTGGGATTAACCTTATCGGGAACGGCATACAGCAAAAAAGGTAGTTCAGTTTCATTAACCTACTCGGCAATGAATGGCTCATTTATGAACTTAGGCTTGGGGTTTGGTTGGGGAACTGAGAAATTTCAATTCTATATGATGTCCGACAACTTAATGGTGGCATTTTTCCCCGAAAAAGCTAGAAATGCAAACCTACGCTTTGGGTTTAATATGTTTTTTGGCTGCACCGATAAGAAGAAAGAGGTAAAAGTCCCCCGAACCGATGGATGCGGTTGCTACTGGCGCTGGGACGATAAAACTCGAAGGAAAAAAAGTGGGGTCAAATAATATGATCAGCTAACAAATACCCATCAACTTACCTTTTAAACCTTATAAAACATGCTCGTTAAAACATTCGGTAGCGCAGTTCACGGAATAAAAGCCACAACAATTACTATTGAAGTTAGTGTATCAAAAGGGATAAACTTCTTTCTAGTTGGCTTGCCCGATAACGCCGTAAAAGAGAGCCAGCAGCGAATTACATCGGCGTTGGAAACCAACGGTTTCAAATTTCCCAAACACAGGGTGGTTATAAATATGGCTCCGGCCGATATTCGCAAGGAAGGCGCAGCCTACGATTTACCTTTGGCTGTAGGAATTCTTGCAGCATCGGAGCAAATGAATGCCGATATGCTTGCTGAGTACATTGTTATGGGTGAACTCTCGCTCGATGGCACTGTGCAACCAATTAAGGGAGTTTTGCCAATTGCCATTCAGGCACGCGAGGAGGGCTTTAAGGGCTTTATTGTACCCAAACAAAATGCTCGCGAAGCTGCAGTGGTCAACAACTTGGATGTATATGGTGTTGAAAACATTAAGGAAGTAATCGATTTTTTCAACGGCAATAGCACCCTGGAACCAACAATTGTAAATACGCGCGAAGAGTTTTTTACTAACGCCAATGCCTACGAAGTAGACTTTTTTGATGTTAAAGGACAGGAGAATGTGAAGCGTGCTTTGGAAGTTGCCGCGGCTGGTGGTCACAACATTATAATGATTGGCCCTCCGGGTGCAGGTAAAACAATGCTTGCAAAGCGTTTACCCACAATTATTCCACCATTATCGCTCCGGGAAGCATTGGAAACAACAAAGATTCACTCTGTTGCAGGAAAGATAGACAAAGAAACATCGCTGATGACTCGTCGTCCCTTTCGAAGTCCTCACCACACTATTTCTGATGTAGCCCTTGTAGGCGGTGGACAATATCCCCAACCAGGAGAAATATCATTAGCGCATAATGGTGTTTTATTCCTCGATGAACTTCCAGAGTTCAAACGAACCGTTCTGGAAGTTATGCGCCAACCTCTCGAGGATAGGGTAATCAATATCTCACGCGCAAAGTTCGCAGTGGAGTACCCTGCAAGTTTTATGCTCGTAGCATCAATGAATCCTTGCCCTTGTGGGTACTACAATCATCCCGATAAAGAGTGCGTTTGCTCCCCTGGTATAGTTCAAAAGTATCTAAATAAAATATCGGGCCCATTGCTCGACAGAATTGATATTCACGTTGAGGTAATTCCTGTTCCTTTTGAAAAATTATCGGGTGCTCCGCCCTCTGAGAGCAGCGAATCAATAAGACATAGAGTTATAAAAGCAAGGCAAATTCAGGAGGAAAGGTTTATTGAATGGAACGAAGTGCATAGTAACGCTCAAATGACATCAAAACTTATTCGAAAATTCTGCAACTTAGATAACGCCGGAACAGCCCTAATAAAAACTGCAATGGAACGTCTTGGCTTGTCGGCAAGGGCTTACGATAGAATTTTAAAAGTGTCGCGAACAATTGCAGACTTGGATTGTTCTGAGTCAATTCAACCTCAACACCTTGCAGAGGCAATACAGTATAGGAGTTTGGACAGAGAAAATTGGGCAGGCTAAAATAATACTTTTTTTGATAGTTGAATTAAGGGATGTTTGAAAACATCGTGTTTTTATAGTAGTAGCCCTAAAAAAATTATTTTGGCTATTTCCTCGAATTGTTACAGTTCGTATATTGCCCTTATGGAATTATAATGTAAATTGTTACGCTATATCCTTAAAAATGAATAAAAAATACCTAAATACAATTACTAACCTAAACTAAATCTTGAAGTATGATTATTGACAATTTGTTCTGGGTAGTACCGATTGCATCGTTGATTGCCCTTGGATTTGCCTACTACTTCTTCCGTGAAATGATGAAGGAGGATGAAGGTACAGACACAATGAAGAAGATTGCCCTTTACGTTCGTAAGGGTGCTATGTCTTACTTAAAGCAGCAGTATAAAGTCGTTAGCATTGTGTTCTTAGTTCTTTTAATTCTTTTTGTAATTCTGGCTTTTGGCTTGAACGTTCAGAATGAGTGGACTCCTTTTGCATTCCTAACTGGTGGATTCTTCTCAGGTTTGGCGGGGTACTTTGGTATGAAAACCGCAACATACGCTTCGGCTCGTACTGCAAATGCTGCAAAAAATTCGTTGAACCACGGATTAAAAGTGGCATTCCGTTCTGGAGCTGTTATGGGTCTTGTTGTAGTAGGTTTAGCAGTTCTCGATATCTCATTATGGTATCTAGTTCTTAACTATTTTATCGATGAGCCAGACGCTTCGCACAAACTAATTATTATCACAACCACAATGCTTACCTTCGGTATGGGTGCTTCTACTCAGGCATTGTTTGCACGTGTTGGTGGTGGTATTTACACTAAAGCTGCCGACGTTGGTGCTGACCTTGTAGGTAAGGTTGAGGCTGGTATTCCTGAGGATGACCCACGCAACCCAGCTACTATTGCCGATAACGTTGGCGATAATGTAGGTGATGTGGCTGGTATGGGTGCTGACCTTTACGAATCGTATGCTGGTTCTATCCTTGCTACTGCAGCACTTGGTGCAACCGCATTTGGATTGATAAGCGTTGATATGCAGTACAAAGCAATTCTTGCTCCTATGTTAATTGCTGCTGTGGGTATTGTGCTATCAATTTTCGGAATTTTTATTGTTCGCACAAAAGAGGGTGCTACAATGAAAGATCTACTTCGTTCATTGGGAATGGGTGTTAACGTTAGCTCATTGCTAATAGCACTTTCTACTTTCGGAATTCTTTATGCTATAGGTTTGCATAACTGGTTAGGCATATCATTCTCTGTAATTTCTGGTTTGGTGGCTGGTATTATTATTGGTCAATCAACCGAGTACTATACATCTCACTCCTACAACCCAACACGTAAGGTGTCGGAAAGTGCTCAAACAGGCCCTGCTACTGTAATTATATCGGGTGTTGGTTTGGGTATGATTTCTACTGCAATTCCAGTTATCACAATTGCCATTGCAATTCTTATGGCTTTCCTTTGCGCAATTAACTTTGATATCAAGCATATGCTTGAGGCGCAAAATATCCAACTTGGTCTTTATGGAATTGGTATTGCTGCTGTGGGTATGCTTTCAACATTAGGTATCACTCTTGCCACTGATGCTTACGGACCTATAGCCGATAACGCTGGTGGTAACGCTGAAATGAGCCACCTAGGACCAGAGGTTCGTAAACGTACCGATGCGCTCGATGCTCTTGGGAACACAACTGCTGCTACTGGTAAAGGTTTTGCAATTGGTTCAGCGGCTTTAACTGCGTTAGCTCTACTTGCATCATATATCGAGGAGATTAAGATTGGATTATTACGCTTAGGTGAAAATGTTCTAACTTTTGCTAACGGCGAAACAATTGAAACATCAAAAGCAACTATTGTTGACTTTATGAACTACTATCAAGTAACACTTATGAATCCTATTGTGCTTGTTGGTATATTCATTGGTGCAATGATGGCATTCCTTTTCTCTGGTTTAACAATGAATGCTGTAGGACGTGCTGCTCAAAAAATGGTTGAGGAAGTTCGCCGTCAGTTCCGCGAGATTAAAGGTATTATGGAAGGTGAAGCAGAGCCAGATTATGCTCGTTGCGTTGAAATCTCTACCCGTGGTGCTCAAATCGAAATGATTCTTCCTTCGTTGCTTGCTATTATTATTCCAATTGTAACAGGTTTGTTGTTGGGAGTTGCTGGTGTTCTTGGTCTACTTGCAGGTGGTTTGAGCGCAGGTTTTGTGCTTGCAATATTTATGGCTAACTCAGGTGGTGCTTGGGATAACGCTAAGAAGTATATCGAGGAAGGTAACTTTGGCGGAAAAGGTTCCGATAATCACAAGGCTGCTGTAACTGGCGACACTGTTGGTGACCCATTCAAGGATACATCTGGTCCAAGTTTGAATATCCTTATCAAACTTATGAGTATGGTATCTATTGTTATGGCTGGTGTAACTGTAGCGTTTAGCTTGTTTTAGTTAGATTTAAATCCAAAAAAGAACGAAAGCCCGACAAAAATTGTCGGGCTTTCTTCTTAAACATAATCTCAGTTTATACTTATTAGCTAATCACTGAATTACTCAATAACTAATTTTCTGTCCTTTGGATACTTAACTGAATATTTAAGCGCAAACTCCTTCTTAGCATTGGGCTCTAACTTAAACTCCCACTTAACTTCTCCGGTTTCCTTGTCGTGTTTTCCGGCTGATAAATCTTGCATTTGAACCTCAATTTCCTCTAGGGTTGAGACTGGTGCTTGATCAAGAATAATCATGCTAATAGGCTGATTTTTGTTATTCTTAACTGTTGTTAACCACGAACGAGTTTCCTCTTTCTTATTACCAATAAACTGTTTTGTGGTAAAGTCTTTCACCTTTTCACGATTAACCGAAACACTTTTGTCCTTACCTAACGATATAGAAAGGGTGTCGTTTGCAGCACTTAAATTCAAAAGAGTTTTACCCACATAGCTATCCTCAAAGAAAATATTTGCTTCACCCTCAAGTAGGCTGTACTTTTCCCAATCAACAATATTTGCAATAAGGAACGCATCCTTCTGAACTTTAGGGACACAATAGTACTGATAACTTGCAGGCAGTTCGTATGCAACCATATCTACTGCGTAGCTTTTATTATCGGAAAGAACCGTGTATGGGGTTTTAATCTCAAAATCAACAGTTGTTTGCTTAACGACCATTTCGGAAGGAATTGCCAAACTACTTGTACCTCTGATTTTTATTGATTCTGCTTTCTTTGTTTGAACTCCTGCAACTCTTCCAGATAAGGCACGATCCTCCCTTTCGGCATTTATGCCGTAGGCAGTAACAACAACTTCTTCTAATGCGACAGATTCCGGCTCAAGGCTTACATTCATATAACTCCCATAGTATGGCATCTCACGTGATTTTAAACCAACAAATGAGAATACCAAACTTCCACCATTGCTTGGCATTGTAAGCGTAAAATCGCCATTAACATCTGTAGTTGTGCCAATTGTTGTTCCTTTTACCACAACACTTACTCCTGGAAGCGACATACCATCTTCTGCTGAAGTTACGTTTCCCTTTGCAATATTGTTGCCCTGCTTTATATTGTAAACAGGTGGAATGGAATTGTAGTTTAGGAAGTAAGTTTTTAACTCAGGGGCAACTCCCGAAGAGTTGGGGTTGCTCGACGAAAAACGTAGTTTCACATTCTTCCAGTCCTCCTTGGTTTCCTGACGAACGTTGGCTTTGTAGATAATTTGTATTGGCTCACTGATATTTCTTGCTCTTATATCGTAAGTTGGAAACCAACCGGCATTATTCACTAGGTACGATACTTCAAAATCAAAAGTTCCTGCACGTTTGGCATCAACCTTTACCAAAACTTCACCATTAGGATATTCCTTTTTTGAGGTCAAGGTTTTAATTTGATTCTCGATATCGGAGCGTTGTTTTCTATGTTCCTGTATATTTTTGTTGTGCTCAATTTCCTTAAGTTTGAGGGCAGAAAGCTGAGTACTATAGAAAGTCATTGTTTCTTTAAGATTCACAATACTAGTCTCCTGATTTTTTCCACCAATATCTCTATTTTGCTGTAGAAAAGCCAACTGTTCACCTACAATAGAAAGGTAGGTATTTTCGAGGTTGATTTTCTCGTCGATGCTTCTTACTTTCGCCTCAAGGTCAACCAATTCTTTTGGCTTATCGAGTTTGTTGATGAAATTCTGCTGATGATTTACCGATAGAACTGTAAGTTCTCCATTGGCCTTAACCTGAACGCTTTTTGCATCGATAAACGGTGATAGGTTAACAAATTTCACAACAGTTTTACCTTGAGGCAGTTCTACTGCTTTCTTTCGTGTAACTTGGGCTCCTTCAATAAAAACGGTAACTTCGTTTACGTCGGTTTTTACCTCTTTCTCTGCAGAATCCTGAGCAAAAGAACTAACGGACAAAAAGCACAGGAGTGCTATTGCAATTTTTTTAATCATTATAATACTGTTTTTTTAAACTATTTATTCTTCAAAATATCACGAATCTCCGAAAGCAGAACTTCCTCTTTGCTTGGAGCAGGAGGAGCGGTAGTAGCTACTTCCTGTTTGTGCTTTGCAGTATTCATTGCTTTGATCACCAT
>Ga0209066_10003660_pt1 | contig 17350 bp, 16 predicted proteins | sample All_14_2_FD_187198 | JGI IMG/M metagenome (GOLD analysis project Ga0209066, IMG submission 187198) | Freshwater microbial communities in response to fracking from Pennsylvania, USA - Allegheny Zone_MetaG_DW_15 (SPAdes) (version 2) ... | reverse complement strand
TGTTACCACCATCTCCTCCTGAAGGAGCATCGGTAGGTGGACAAGGAATGGGACTACCGGCAGCGTCATAGCATGTTGGGTCTTGGGCTTGGGCAACTGTCCCCACTACAGCGGCTAACATGAGCGCCACCATTAAAGCAAATGCAAATATTTTGGTTTTCATAAATTTTCTCTCCTATAAAGTTTTGCTTAGTTTGTGTCCATATTGTCTTATAAGAGGTCTCCTATGTCGGTAGGGTTAACCCTACTGTTCAGCCCTAACATGCATAGGAATTTGGTCATGTTATACTGGGTGAAACTTCTAAAACCCGGTGGTGTTATATAGGCAAATTCCACCGGTAAGGTTTCTCACTTGTCGGAAATGGAATATCGCGAAGAAGATGTGTTAATGCGCGCCTCACAAGGCGACAAGGATGCATTTGGCGAGCTGTATGAGCGTTATGCAGAGCGTATCTTCAACTATGTGTACTATCGCACGGGGAACCAGCACGATGCAGAAGATCTTACTGCGCGTGTTTTCCAACGGGCGATGAATCACATTCGGAATTACACCGATCGGGGTGTGCCATTTTCGGCGTGGCTCTATCGCATTGCGCATAATCTGGTGGCCAACTGGCACCGTGACCGCAGCCGAAAACAAGAGATCCCCCTCGATGACCTTCCCATCCTACCAACGAAAGGTGACCATCCCGAAAGGAATTTGGTCCGTTCGCAGGAGCAGGATGCACTGTTGAAGATGATCCGCAAACTTCCGCCAGAAAGGCAGAATTTGCTTATTTTGAAATTTGTTGAAAATATGTCCAACGCTGAGATCGGTAAGATCATGGGTAGAAGCGAAGGAGCTGTGAAGAGCCTGTACCACCGGACTCTTCTGGCGCTTCGAGACCAACTGGAAGATCAAAATCTTAATCTTGAAGGAGAGTAGGCATGTTAAGAATTGTGACAGATGGCGCAGTGGACCTTCCAAGCGAGTGGTACAAGGAATACGATATTCAACGTATTCCGATCAACGTGCATTTTGGTGAAGAGAAAACCTTCATTCAAGATGTCGAGTTGGATCAGGATGGTTTTTATAAGCTGGTGGCTGGTAAAACCCTTCCTCATCCAAAAACTTCGCAACCTTCACCCCACCAATTTGTGGAATTCTATAAGAAGATCGCACAACCTGGCGATACGATCCTTTCCATTCATATCACCAGTAAACTCTCTGGTACGTATGCTTCCAGCGTTTCTGCAGCGGAAGAATTGAAAGGCACATTTAACGTTGTGCCGGTCGATACCCTGTGCGGAACGATGGGAACTGCCTTCATGTGCCGCGCTGCCCGCCAAATGGAACGCGCCGGCAAAAGCGTTGATGAGATCGTGAAATTTATCGAAGGTGTGCGCGGCAAGACCCATGTGGTTCTCACGCTTGATACCCTCGAATATGCCCGCCGTAGTGGACGTGTAGGCACACTCTCTGCCGCATTGGCTTCGGTCTTGAACGTCAAGCCGATCGCCATGTTGAAAGACGGCATTGTGGATATGGTGGACCGTGTCCGCACGCGTAAGGCAGCCATTGAGCGTGTGTTGGATCTCGCAAAAGAAAACGTTGGTGATGCCCCTGTTCATGTTGGGGTGGTGCATGCTCGTGATGAAGAAACCGCCAAGTCGCTTTTAGATGAAGCCAAGAAACGCTTGAATGTCAAAGAAAGTTTTTTGACCGACCTTTCCATCTCCCTCGTTATCAATTTCGGACCAGGCACAGTAGGAATCGTGTTGTACCCTGCTGACTAAGAAACAAAGAAAAACAATGAACGTGAACCAGACTTCTACTACCCAAGATACTGAATTGCAATCTCTCGAAACGCATCTCTCTCGGACCTTGAAACGGGTCTCGCCTCCGAACGGCTTGGTCGAACGCCTGCGCGGACGTGTCCAAATGCCGAGCCGTTCCGAGATACAGTTGCGACTGACAGATTGGCGCAAGTTGTTCTTTATCTTTGGCGGTGTAATGTCTGGAATGTTGTTGCTGGTGACGCTGGCACGCGCGTTCTACTACCTTGCGGGTAGAAGGACATAGCGTTGCTTCAAAAGAACGTATTAGCCCCTAAAGGAAAAGTCCTTTAGGGGCTTTTGTTTGGAAGGGATTTAGTTAATTCTTCAACAACCAATCACACAACGACTTGGCTTCTGCCACCAGATCGGCATCGACGGGGAGTTTGAATTCTTCAGTGACGCGCAAGGTCAGATGGTCAGCGACCCGCTTCAGGTCGGGGGGGAGAGGCGTTTGTTCCTTGATGAAGTTAAGCAAGTCATGGGCGGAGCGGCTTGGGAGGGGAGTCCCTTTGCGGGTGAGATAATCCCGAATGGCTATGCCGGCGGCACGACGTGCGCAAACCCGGGCTTGACCTTCGTTGTTGTTTGCACGGGCGCGTTGGGCGGCTTCAAATTCGCGTTGGATTTCCAGTTCAAGATTGTTCATGGGTAGGATTATAAAATACGGCGGGAGTATAATTTGTAAAATTTTCAGGAGGCTGCAATGAAGTTTAAGTGGTTTCAGGTTTTTGCGCTGATCGCCATTTTGAGCATGTTGGTGAGCGCTTGTGGTGGGGTGGAGCCGATTGGTGGTGAGACGGTGGATACCGGTTCGGAGGCTACTCAACCCGCGATGGAAGTTATCCCCGAAGGGGATGGTCCCACAGTGGTGACGGGTAGTGTGGAATATACAGACCTGTTCTTTACAATGGGTGTGGCGGAACCCGTCATCATTTTGGAAGATCAGGGCGGGTTTGTGAATCGCGACCGAAAGTTTGTGATCCCGGTCGAATCGCAGGTGATGGGACAGATCACTTCTGATTTTTACACATCTCCTTTTACGTATAGTTTGACCCTGCCTGCCGAGCCCAAGGGAACGTTGAACGACGTTGACCATGATGGGCAGCAGGATGCGGGTGTGATGATCTTTGCGGTTGCGTATTGGACGAATACATGGGGTGACCCATATCTTGAACGCCGCGATCAGGGCGGTGGCGGTTGGTCTAGCGCCTATGCTTCGACGCGTGTGAGCGATGCCAGTGATGCGTTCCTTGAAGTGTATGGCGGGCAGTATTTGGTCTTCGCTCCAGATGCGAATCAACAATTCCCCTCTGGTTTTGGCGCGGATGAAAAATTGTTCACGGATGACGATCCGCTCATGAACTTGCCTGCGGGCTGGTCTATGATCGACATGGATCAATCTCCGTTCGCGATAGACCGCTCGGAAAGCCCAACGCTCGACTTGTATGAGCCGGAAAGCACTGCACTCGATGACTTCTCGCAGATGACCTACACCGAAGCCTTCGATGCCATGTTGGAAAAATTCCGCAATGAATATGCATATACCGAGTTCAAAGACATTGACTGGGATGCACGTGAGAAAGAATTCCGTCCGCGCTTTGAAGAGGCGGAAAAAGCTGGCGATGCCCATGCCTTTGCTTTGGCATTGCGCGACTTCGTGTGGTCGATCCCTGATACGCATGTCGGTATGGACACTTCGGCGTTGAACGATGATTTCTCTGCAGATATCGCTGGCGGTATTGGGCTGGCGTTGGGCGAAACCAGCGATGGCAAGATCGTTGCTCGTTATGTCACATCTGGCAGCCCTGCAGAACAAGCTGGAATTGAATTCGGTGCAGAGATCATTTCCATGGATGGAACGCCGATCAATGATGTTGTTTCGGCTGTTGTTCCCTGGTCCTCGCCGTTCAGCAACCCGGAAGTGAAGCGTTTGCAGCAACTGCGTTACGCAACACGTTTCAGCGCTGAAAAGGGACAAGTCGAGGTGACCTTTGTAAACCCAAGTGGTGCGGAGCAAACCGCTACCTTGGCAGTGGTTGCCGAGCGTGACAGTTTTAGTGTCACTTCGTTTGCCTTTGGTCAGCCACAAACATCCCTGCCTGTGGAATTCAAGATTCTGCCCAGCGGATACGGTTACATAAAGATCAGCAGTTTTTCCGATAATCAAGTTCTGATGATTCAAGCTTGGGAATATGCGTTGGAGTATTTCAACCAGAACGAAGTTCCCGGCGTGATTCTGGACATGCGTAACAACAGCGGTGGCAGTGGCTGGCTGGCAGACCAGATGGCGGCGTACTTCTTCACGGAAGAAGTCGTTGCAGGAACCGGCTCCATGTACGATGAAGTCACCGGTGATTTTTATATGGATCCCGCGAGTGAAGCAGTTATGATCCCGCCGCGTGAAGCTTTGCAATACACAGGTCCGGTCGTAGTGATGGTTGGACCGGCATGTGTCAGCGCATGTGAATTCTTCTCCTACAATATGACCATCAATGACCGTGCCATCATCGTGGGGCAATATCCCACTTCTGGAGCAGGCGGTGGCGTAGAAGCCTTCTTGATGCCGGAAAATACCTACATGCAGATGACCGTTTCCCGCCAGATGGATGCGGATGGCAACATTCACATCGAAGGTGGTGGCGTTGCGCCGGATGTGCGCGTGCCTGTGACGGTTGAATCCTTCCAGCGTCAGTTGGCGGGAGAAGATGTCATCCTTGAGGCGGCAGAGATAGTCATCAGCCAGCCGAAGGGTGCGGGCGTCACACCATCTGCTTCACCGAAGATCGCAACTCCTGCAGAGGCAGAGTCCGCTTTTTCGTCGGGAGCAGCTTTCGTTGAAGATAAGAAGCGCGAAGAATATACGGATGCTGAACTTTCCACTCCCGGTGTGCTGACGTACACCGTCCCATTGGCAAAGTCTGAGACGTTGATCTGGGCGTATTACTGGTGTACCACCACCAAAGAAATTCTCGACCAGAACTTCAGCCAGATCGATGTTCAATTCGAACTGAATGGGGAAGTGGTGCCGTTTGACCAGTTTGCTGTTCTCGACCTGCCCTCTGGTGGAAATCAGTGCCGAATCATCTACACGGCTCTTTCTGAGTGGACATCTGGTGAACACCATCTGATCACGACCACCACATTCAAGACCCCGATCAATGATGGTATGGGCGATTATCCAGCTGGTGATTATGTCTCCGAATATTCGGTGTTTGTGCCTTAATCTTTGCGATGAGTTAAGTTTGGAGTGTTTATTTCTGTGAAACGAAAAAACGGAACGATGAAAAGATCATTGTTGATCCTTCTGCCTGCCATACTGTTCGCGGCGTGTATGGCGCAACCAACAGTCGCGCCAACACCCTCTGTTGATGAACAGAGCTTCATTTCCACTGCGGTGGAAATGACGGTCATGGCAGAAAAGAACGCTTCTTCACAAAACACTCCCACGGTTGAGGTATCGTTTTCCCCAACGCCAACTTTAGTTGTGCAACTTCCTACTGTCACTGAGATCATATCTACGTCTACTCCCACCCTGCAGCCAACGAAGGTCCCCACCACACAGGGACCTTGCGATAAGATTTTGAAAGTTTCCGATGCAGGTCCGCTTTCAAATGTCCGCTTCAAGAATCAAACGGGTGGGCAGATTCGGTTGGGTGTCTTTCTATGGCAGGAAAATACATATGGTGAATGTGGGTACCTTCCCAACAATCCCATTGCCATTGGCAAAGATCAAAGTTATGTTGTCCGTTTACCCGAAGGCTCTTACTTCGCCTGGGCGTGGATCACTTTCAAGAACGATGACACTTCTTCCACGAACGGTAACTTTATCAACAATGCCAGTAATGGGACCGGCACCATGGATGTGATCATCAAAAAGACCGGCATCTCTGGCTGACGTGAATTGCTTGTGAACAAAAAAGACACCGAGAAATCGGTGTCTTTTTATTATGATGACTTGAACACGGTTCTTTCTTAAACTCGTGCCTACTCTACGAACCGATATTTGAGCAACGCCCAAACCGCTTCAAAAGCGTCGTGGAGCTTGATCTTCTTACCTTGCGAATAATCGCGCGGATTGAATGTGATCGGCACCTCAAAGATGCGATAGTTGCGCTTGAGGATCTTGGCGGTGAATTCCGGCTCGAAGTTGAAGCTGTTCGCGCGGATGGTCATCCCTTGAATCACCTCTTTGCGGAAGACCTTGTAGCCGGTTTCCATATCCGTCAGAATGGTGTTGTAGAGGATGTTGGTCATCAGGGTCAGGGACTTATTCGCCACCATGTGCCAGAACATGGTCACACGGTGAGCCTTCCCGAGGAAGCGCGAGCCGTACACCACATCCGCCAGACCTTCTTCGATGGGTTTGAGCAGTTCCGGGTAATCGCGCGGATCGTACTCAAGGTCAGCATCCTGGATCAACAAGATATCGCCTTTGGCAGAGAACATACCCGTGCGGACGGCAGCGCCCTTGCCCTGATTTTTCTCGTGCAGAATGATGTGCAGGTCTTTCTGACCTTCCAGCTTTTTCAGGATATCTCGAGTTCCATCCTTGGACCCATCATCCACAAGCACGATCTCATGGACCAGATTTGTAGCACGGACGCGTTGAATGATCGTCTCAATGCTTTCAACTTCATTATAAACAGGGATTATGACTGAAAGTTTCATAGCGGCTGGATTATAAACGAAAAGAAGTATAATCAGGTTTAAACGTTCAAAATTCTTCTGCTCGGGATACGGTGACCAATATGGTAGTAAAGCAAACAGGACAAATTCCCACAGCTGCTTCCGGCGGATTTACCCCTCCGCAGATCAACAGCCTTGAAGACACAGGGCTTTCCACTCTTTGGCTTCAAGATCTCATTCTAAAGGTACTTTATTTTCGTGGTTATTTATCTGGTAGCAAGATCTCAGATGAGATTACCCTTCCCTTTGCCGGTGTAACCGACCAATTACTGTCCTCCCTGAAACAAGAAAAGCTGATCGAAGTTAAATCCTCTCAAGGCGGCTTGGGCGAGGGGTCTTACACCTATGGCATCACCAGTGCGGGCATCGTCCGTGCGCGTGAGGCGTTGGAACGCAGCCAATACGCGGGTCCCGCGCCTGTGCCGTTCGAGGTGTACAACGAATCGATCCGCAAACAAAAGACCGGGCGTGTGACCGTCACCACCCGCACCATGCGTCAGATCCTTTCGCAGTTGATTATTTCCGAAACGACATTCCAGCGGCTTGGTCCCGCATTGAACTCTGGCTCATCCATTTTCATGTATGGACCTCCCGGAAACGGCAAGACCAGTATTGCACGTGCCTTTGGTAACCTCGTGCTTAGCCAGAACATGTACATTCCATACGCTTTGTATTTGGATGGACAGGTCATCAAAGTCTATGATGCGGTCAGCCATACGCTTGCACCTGATAATGATGCCAACTCGAACCCCACAGGTTCTTTGCGTTCCAGCACTCGCCGTGACCCGCGCTGGGTGAAGATCCGCAGACCCTTCATTGTGGTGGGTGGTGAGTTGACCCTTGAAGGTCTCGACCTCGTTTTTGATGACACCACCAAATTCTACGAAGCCCCATTTCAAGTGAAAGCCAATGGCGGCATTCTGCTCATCGACGACTTCGGGCGTCAACAAGTTCGCCCGCGTGACTTGCTCAACCGCTGGATCGTTCCACTCGAAAATCGCGTAGACTTCCTCCGCCTCCACACCGGACGCAAAGTGGAAGTGCCCTTCGACGTTTTGATCGTCTTCTCGACCAACCTCCCGCCGAAAGACCTTGTGGATGAAGCCTTCCTCCGCCGTCTGCGCCACAAGATTGAGATCGGTGATCCATCCTTTGAAGAATATCGCGAGATCTTCAAACGCGTCGCGCAAGACAAACGCATCGAATACAACGATCAGGGCTTGGCGTATCTTTTGCAAGAATGGTACATCAAACGCAACCGCAAATTGCGCGCTTCACATCCCCGCGACCTGTGCGACCAAATTCTCGACATTTCATCTTACATGGCAGTTCCGCCAGCCATGTCGCGTGATATGCTTGACCGTGCTGCCAAAGCCTATTTCGTGGATATTTAACTCCCGCCTCATTCCTGACCTCGAACCTGCCTCGCCATGCTTGAAACTTTTCCTCGCCCCATCCTTCTCGCCCACCGCGGTGACCTTGCCAAAGCGCCAGAGAACACTCTTCCGGCGTTCTCTCAAGCCATTCAAAAAGGCGCCGACGGCGTAGAACTCGACGCTAAATTAACCACCGACGGTCACGTGATCGTCATTCACGATGAAACCGTAGACCGCACCACCGATGGCAAAGGCAAAGTCTCCACCTTCTCTCTCGAAGCCATTCGCAAACTGGACGCGGGTTCCTGGTTCGATGCAAAATTTGCGGGGACAAAAGTGCCGCTGTTGGAAGAAGTCTTCGAAACCGTTGGAAAAGACAAGCTCATCAACATTGAGTTGACGAATTATTACAGCCCGCGAGATGGTTTGGTGGTGAAGGTCTGTGAGCTGATCAAACGCCATAACAATGCGAAACAGATCATTTTTTCATCTTTCCTTGCTTCAAATCTAAAGATCGCTCAACAAACCCTTCCTGAAGTCCCGCGCGGGTTGCTTGCCTTGCCAGGCTTCTTGGGTTTGTGGGCCCGTTCTTTTGGATTTATGTTCGGCGACTATCAAGCCTCTCATCCACATATTTCCGATGCCAATCGCGAGAGCATTCAACGCGCTCATCGTGTTCACCGTCGTGTGCATGTGTGGACGGCAAATACCCCCGAAGAGATCCAACGCCTGCGAGATTGGGGCGTGGATGGTCTCTTCACCGACGACCCGGGAACGGCGGTCCAAGCGCTGGGGCGGGCGAAGTGACATTGTCCGAATGCCGGGAGCAAGCCCGAGCGCGGTATGAAGCGGAAATCCAATGGCGTCGTTCGGTGAACGGCGTCCATTTCGTCTTAATATCAAGTTGTGTTATAAGAGTGGGGCAATGCGTTTAATCCGAATCCTTCTACTTACTGTTTTTATCTTCTCGATCCTGCCGGGCTCGATCTCAGCCCAAACTGCCACGCCGCCTACTGCGGTACGGATCATTTTGAATTCAATGACGCCTGAAGAGCGGGTGGGACAGTTGTTTTTGGTTACCTTTACCGGTACAGACACAAGCAGCGAATCCCAGATCTATGACCTCATCACGAAGCGACATGTGGGCGGTGTGGTCTTGCTGGCAGAGAACGATAATTTCAATGAGACCGATACGCTGACAGGCACACATCAGTTGATCGAAGAACTTCAACGGCTGGAATGGAGTAACTCGACCAACACTGCCACCGACCCTGTGACGGGGAACTTGGTGCGTTATGTATATGTGCCTTTGTTCGTGGGCATCTCTCAAGAAGGAGATGGGTATCCTACGGATCAGATTCTCAAGGGACTGACGCCTTTACCAAGCGAAATGGCAATTGGTGCAACATGGAATACCGAGTTCGCCGAGAGTGTCGGTGAAGTGCGCGGCAGTGAGATTTCCTCTCTCGGTTTTAATCTGTTCCTTGGCCCATCATTGGATGTATTGGAAACACCGTTTGCATCTGGCGGCGATTTAGGGACCCGCGTTTTTGGCGGTGACCCGTTCTGGGTGGGCGAGATGGGGCGCGCTTACGTGAACGGATTGCATAGCGGCTCCAATGGAAATATGTTGGTGGTCGCCAAGCACTTTCCCGGTGCAGGCGGTGCAGACCGTCTTCCGCAAGATGAAGTTGCCACGGTGCGCAAATCGCTTGAGCAATTGAAGCAGGTGGAGTTTGCACCTTTTTATGCGGTGACGGGGAATGCCACCCAACCGGAAGATGTAGTGGATGGGTTGCTGGTTTCTCATATTCGTTATCAAGGGTTTCAAGGCAATATCCGCGCAACTACACGCCCGATCAGTTTTGATCAGCAAGCCTTGGGACAGATCATGGCGTTACCTGAATTCGCCACATGGTACAACAGTGGGGGATTGTTGGTGAGCGATGATTTGGGAACGGCGGCTGTAAGCGAATTTTATGCAACGGGCGGAAGCCAATTCCAAGCGCGAGTGGCGGCACGCGATTCATTCCTTGCGGGGAATGATCTGTTGTATCTCGGCAACATCAAAGGCGATGATTCGCCGGATTCATACACCTCGGTCATTCGCACACTCGATTTCTTTGCCCAGAAATATCGCGAAGACCCAGCTTTTGCCCAGCGGGTCGATGCCTCGGTCTCGCGCATTCTTGCTGCCAAGTATCGCTTGTATGAGAATTTCAATATCAATAATGTGTTGGTCCCACCCATTGAGTCGGTTCAAACGGACTCAGGTGCGGATATCACCTTTCAAGTGGCTCGTAATTCAGCCACATTGATCAGCCCAACCCAGCAAGAACTTGGGTCCATTCTTCCTTTGCCGCCTCAACCCAATGACCGGATCGTCTTCCTCACGGACTCTGTCAGCGTGGCGCAATGTTCGGGGTGTACGCCCCAGCCGCTTCTTGCGTCTGATGCGCTGCAAAGTGCCATCTTGCGATTGTATGGTCCGCAAGGTGGAAATCAAGTTGAGGAGTTCCGCCTTAAGTCTTATTCATTCGAAAATCTGCAAGCCTGGTTGGATGCACCGGATGAAAATCAATTCGTGGCAGATGATCTGGATAATGCCGATTGGGTGGTGATCTCCATCACTGATTCGTCGCGCAATCAGCCTGCACTCATCAGCCGACTCTTTCGTGAACGCCCAACCTTGTTGTTGAACAAGCAGTTGATCCTGTTCTCGTTTGGTGCGCCATATTATTTCGATACGACTACGCTTTCGCGTTTTACTGCCTATTACGCTTTGTATAGCAAGCAGCCTCAATTTGTGGATGTGGCGGTGCGCCTGCTCTTTCAGGAAGTGACCCCTGCGGGCGCTTCGCCGGTATCTGTGCCTGCTATGGGATATGACCTGATTGATGTCACATCGCCCAGCCCAATTCAGATCATTCCGATCTTTCTGGACCTGCCGCCTGCTTCAACCACCCCAAGCGCAAGCGTCCCACCCGAAGCGACTTTGACTCCGCTGTTCAGCATTGGCGATACCATTTCGCTTCGTACGGGCACGATCAAAGACCATAATGGCAACCCGGTCCCAGATGGGACAGTGGTTCAATTCTCGATGTTATTGACAGGCGAGGGCGGTGGTATTTTGCAGCAAGTTGAATCTGTGACCACCGATGGCGTAGCGCGCGCCGCATTCGGGTTGGATAAGCCCGGTCTGTTGGAGATTCGCGTTGCCAGTGAACCTGCTGTCATTTCCGAAGTGCTGCAATTGGACGTTTCGCAAACTGGCGCTGTGGCGGTGACGGTGGTCGTGCCAGAGTTGACTCAGTCTTCTCAGCCAACGCCTACGCCAGAAGTGGAAGAAGTTCCCGATACATTTGTGACTCAGGAAGGACATCCACGTGTTTCTGCCTGGTCGCTTTCCATGTTATTCGTATTGCTTGGTTCGGGTGCTTTATTCGTCATTGCATCTCGCTTCGTCAAGCGGACGATTGCCACTCGCTGGGCATTAGGCATGTTACTGGGCGGACTGTTCGCCTATAACCTGATGGCTTTCGGCTTTTTCAACCTGCCCACCTGGCTTTTGGAAGCAGGAATATCTGGTGTGATCTACACTACCATCACTGGTCAATTGCTGGGGTTTGCTGGCGGATGGGTTTGGTCGCGCATTGGCAAATAGTACTATCAACTTATTTTGTTTTCGGGGTTCAGTGATAACATTTACACGGTTGAATTTTCAAGGTTAGGAGATATAAATGGAATCCAACAACAAAGCTGGCAAAAATAAAGTGATCAAGGCGAAACAACCTCCGATCCTGTTCGATAAGACTCAGGCGATCATTGCGGACCTGACGAAAAAACTGGGCGGCACACTCGTCACATATTTCAACAATCCGCGCGGCGCAGTATGTCACGATGATGTGTTGGCATTGTTTGAATTGCTTGAACAGATCGGCAGACAAGAGAAGATCTACCTCTTCCTCAAATCCAGTGGCGGCAACGGACAAGCCTCCCTGCGGATCGTGAACCTTCTGCGTCAATATTGTGATGAAGTCATCGCGGTCATTCCGTTGGAATGTGCTTCAGCCGCCACCATGATCACCCTTGGCGCGAATGAAATTCATATGGGACCGATGGCGTATCTCACGTCGGTGGATACTTCGCTCACACACGCATTGTCTCCCATCGACCGTGACAACGACCGCGTAAGCGTCAGCCTGGATGAATTGAACCGCGTCGTGAAGCTGTGGCAAGCCCAAAGGTCCGATTCGAACGAGAACCCTTACCAGCAACTCTTCCAGCATGTGCATCCGCTCGTGATCGGCGCCGTGGACCGTGCTGAGTCCCTTTCCATTATGTTGTGCAAAGAATTGCTCGCATATCACATCAAGGAAGAGCAAGTGGCTGAGAAGATCGCCTCCACGCTCAACTCGAAATACCCTTCTCATGGGTATCCCATTTTGTTCGAAGAGGCGCGGCGCATCGGTTTGAAGGTCAGCCATCTTTCGCCAGAGATCAATTCGCAATTGCTCGAACTCAACGAGCTTTATAGTGAAATGGGTCAGCGTGCCACAACAGACTTCGACGATACTCACGCGCACGGCAATGAAATTCTCAACATCTGGGAATCGACCGACGTGCTGGTGTATTACCAACAAGACAAAGACTGGTTCTATCGCACCGAAGAACGCCGCTGGATCTCACTCAACGATAACAGCAGTTGGCGGCGAATGCATAAAAAAGGCAACAAGGTCGAGAAATCCATCCTCCATATTTCGTAAGGTTTTGAGGCACAGCTCCCCGCTGTGCTTCTTTTTTCAGTTGGGGGAGGGGAAAAATGATCCGTTGCAAAACCTGTACAAAACCTGTGCATTGATTTATAATGCCGTCAATCAAAAAGGAACATATGGCAAAGAATATTCAACTCAAATTCAATGACCAAGCCCCTGATGTGACTCTTTTAGACGGCGCCGGAAAGCCTGTGCAGCTTTCATCGCTTTGGAAGAAACATGTTGTGGTGCTGGCTTTCACCCGTCATTTTGGATGCCCACAATGCAAAGAGATGGTGGACCAATTGATCGACGCGCATCAGACTCTGACCGAGGCTGGGTTGCTGCTCGCGATCGTTTCTCACGCCTCACCCGAATCTGCCAAAGCGTTCTGCGACCAGCGCGCTCCCAACGCCCTGTGCCTCGCCGACCCAGACCGCGCCGCTTATAAAGCCTATGGTCTCTACCGCGGCACCCTCTGGCAGACCATCCTCTCGCCAAATATCTGGAAGTCTAACCGCAGGCTGGCGCGACAGAAGGGCTTCAAGCCTGGTGTGCCGCTCCCCGGGCAAGACGCCTATCAGATGTCTGGCACCTTCGTCATCGGCATGGACGGTCGCATTCGCCTGCCGTATTACTACGAAGATATCGCCGACCATCCGCCCGTCGATTTGCTTCTGCACGGCATCATGGGTGTGGATTGGAAGAAACCATTTGACACAAAACCGTTGGTCTAGGAAGTATTGGAATGAATAGTGTTTTTATTGCAACCTATCTGGCTCTCAAAGAGGTCATCCGCAACCGCGGACGTTTCTTGATGGTCGCATTGGTGATCGCATTGATCACCGTCCTTGTATTGTTCATCGCAGCGCTTGGTGAAGGTCTCTCCGACGCGAACCGACAATATGTTGCCAATCTCGATGCGCAGTTGATCGTCTTTCTCGAAAAGTCTGATTACAGCATCACCGCCAGCCGCTTGGAGACGAATACCGTCAAAGCTGTTCGCAGGGTGGAAGGTGTGGCAGATGCCGGACCGATCTACACCTCGAATTCAGAGATCGTCTCTCTGCCTGAGCCGCTCAAGATCTCCATGCTTGGCGTGGAGGCTGAAAAGCCCGGCATGCCGCCCCTGCTGGATGGACGTTATTTCCGCGGTGGGGAAGCGCGCGAAGCCGTGATGGATATGAGCGTGGCACAGCGCACTGGTTTGCAGATCGGTGACGAGATCGAGATCCGCTCCACGCAAGGGACTGAAGACGAGTTCTATACGTTGAAGATCGTTGGGCTTGTGGATAAACAAGCATATTTCTTCCAACCGACCATTTTCGTCCCTGCTGCGACGTGGGAATTGATGCGTCCACAGCCGGAAGCGGACCTGAACAGCGATACCCCATACCCGAACATTGTGGCGGTCAAATTGGAAGACCCCACTCAGGTTGAGGCAATGAAGCTTCGGCTTGTGGAGCGTGTTCCCAATATCGAAGTGGCAGATATCGAAACCACCATCAACAATATTCCTGGCTACACCGCCCAACAAGGAACAGTTCAAACCCAAGCCGTCTTTACGTTGTTGATCGGTATTCTGGTCATCGGCGGCTTTTTCCAAATTCAAATTTTGCAAAAGGTGCCGCAGATCGGCGTATTGAAGGCCATTGGCTCATCGAATTTCGTGGTTGGGCTTTCGGCGGTCATTCAGATCATCGTTGTCACCGCCATGGGCGTAGGGATCGGAGCGACACTTAATTATCTGTTCTCGCTGGGCTTGCCGCCGACCATTCCGCTCGCGTTCAATGGCACACGTTCGCTGATCGCCATTGGTTTACTGCTCTTCATCGGTCCGTTAGGCGGATTGGTCTCCATCATTTATGCCGTTCGTATCGAGCCGCTCAAGGCTCTCAGGTTAGGATAGACATGTCAGACGTTGCATTGGAAGTTCGTGATCTCGTTAAATCATTTTCGTTGGATGGCGCAACCATCAACGCGGTGAATGAAGTTTCATTTCAAGTAAAGTTCGGTGAGTTTGTGGCACTGGTCGGACCCAGTGGTTCCGGCAAGACGACCATGCTCTCCATCCTCGCGGCATTGCTCACACCCACCAGCGGACAAGTCCTCATCGATGGGCAAGACCTCTCCAAGATGAGCGAGAAGGAACGCGTTAAACTGCGCCGCGAAAAGATCGGTTTTACGTTTCAAGCAAATAACTTGATCCCGTACCTCTCCGCTCGTGAGAATGTGGAGTTCATGCTGCGCCTCAATAGCAAACTGGACCATGCAAGCCGCATCCGATCGGATGAATTACTCTCCCGCCTCGGTCTCGCTGAACGCCTGCACAACCTGCCGGGGCAAATGTCTGGTGGTCAGCAGCAGCGCGTCGCCATCGCCCGCGCCCTCATCCACAATCCAGCGCTTGTTCTAGCGGATGAGCCCACCGCCTCACTTGACACCGAACGCGCTTTCCAGGTCGTTGAGACCTTTGCCAACCTCATCCACGAAAATGGACGCGCTGGCATCATCGTCACACACGATTTGCGCATGTGCCAATTCGTAGACCGTGTCTTGCAAATGCAAGACGGCAAACTTGTCCGCGTGTACGAGACCAAAAAAGAGATCATGGAATTGGCGACAGCTACGGTGCATTAATACCGTAGGGGTAACCCTCCTTTTATGTTTATGATGCTGTTCAACTTTGAACGGGTCGTCCCTACACTTACGAATCAAAAAGGCATCCAGAATTTTCTGGATGCCTTTTACTATCAACTATCCACTATCCACTGCTCTTACGCAGTTTCCAAATAGCGCTGAATTTCAAAGTCTGTCACACGCAGGCGGAACTCGTCCCATTCTTCCCACTTGGCGCGCATGTAAGCTTCGAACAGGTAATCGCCCATGGCAGCCTTGAGGACTTCGTTCTTTTCCAATTCCTTCAAGGATTCAGCCAACGAGCCGGGCAGTTCGGTCACACCCAACTTGGTGCGTTCTTCCTTGTCGAGGTGATAGAGGTTGATGTTGTTCAACGGCTTGGACGCCTTCATGTTCTTATCGATGCCATCGAGCGCGGCTGCGAGCATAACGGTGAACGCCAAATACGGGTTGGACGAAGGATCGGGGAAGCGCAACTCAGCGCGGACCGCCTTATCGCGTCCTTCCGTGTAGCGCGGAATGCGGATAAGTGCTGAGCGGTTCTGCTGAGCCCAACCAATGTACACGGGTGCTTCATAGCCGGGAACCAAACGCTTGTACGAGTTCACGGTCGGGGCGACCACACCAGCTAGGGCGCGGGCATGTTCGAGCTGACCGGCGATGAACGAGTAAGCCAACGGGGAGAGGTGAGCTTCATCCTTCGCATCGAAGAATAAGTTGTTGCCGGTCTTGATATCGAACAAAGACTGATGGCAGTGCATGCCAGAGCCGTTGATTCCATACACAGGCTTGGGCATGAACGAAGCGACGAGTCCATGCTGGGCGGCGATCGCCTTCACCGTGTACTTAAGCGTCAGGACGTTGTCTGCAGCTTTGAGCGCGTCAGCGAAGCGGAAATCAATTTCATGCTGACCCAACGCAACTTCGTGGTGACCCACTTCCACGTCGAGCCCCATTTGGTCGAGGGCATCCATCAACGCAGTGCGAACGACGACAGCTTCATCGAAGGAGGAGAAATCGAAGTAGCCGCCGAGATCGTGGGGAACAGGGTGTACACCATTGTTGGTGGCATCGCCTTTGAACAGGAAGAACTCCGGCTCAGGACCAATGTTGAACTTCCAGCCGCGGTCCGCAATTTTCTTGAGGATGCGCTTCAACGCGCCGCGCGGGTCGCCTTCAAAAGGTTCGCCATCGGGGGTGTAGATATCGCAGAACACGCGCGCACGGCGAGACTCAGGTGAAGACCATGGCAGCACCACATAGGTTTCGGGGTCCACCTTCAGGCGCATGTCACTTTCCTGAATGCGCGCAAAACCTTCCACGGAAGAACCATCGAACCATGCGCCGTCCTTCAACACATCTTCGAGATGGCGAATGGGCATATCCACGCTCTTGACCGCCCCGAGCACATCGGTGAATTGGAGTGAAAGAAATTTGACATTATCTTCTTTCACCCGCTTAAGCAAATCTTTTGAATCCATATTTTTTCTCCTTTTGATTTTCCAACTTTTGACTGCTCACTGGATACTATCCACTGGCAACTTATTCCTCGTTACTGATTGTTTCCTTCGACTATAACTGGCTCCGCTTGTTTCTTAACCTGTGGCTTGCCCTTGCTATTGATAAAGATAACTGCGCCGATAATGATCACCGTCGCGATCCAAATGCGCGGCTCCAGCGCCTCATTGCCGAAGAAGTATCCTAAAAGGACAGCCACGATCGGGTTGACGTATGCATACGTGGCGACTAATGAGATGGGCGCATTTTGCAGCAGCCATATGTAAGACCCAAACCCTACAATCGAACCGATGGTGATCAGATAGACCAACCCGGCAATGGACCGTCCTGATACGGCAGAGGGGTCCCAGCCGTTCAATTCACCGGTGATCAGTGAAATTATAAATAACCCGATACTGCCCATCAACATCTCTGCACCTGTGGTGACAAGTGATGCTTTTGGCAGGTCTGCGGTTTTGCTATAGATCGAACCCATTGCCCAGAGCACAGTGGCGGCGAGCAAAGCGATCACGCCGAAAGTATTCAACTCGGTGGTGCTGCCTGAAACTTCGGCGGGAC
>Ga0209066_10003659_pt1 | contig 17352 bp, 16 predicted proteins | sample All_14_2_FD_187198 | JGI IMG/M metagenome (GOLD analysis project Ga0209066, IMG submission 187198) | Freshwater microbial communities in response to fracking from Pennsylvania, USA - Allegheny Zone_MetaG_DW_15 (SPAdes) (version 2) ... | reverse complement strand
ATTAGTAGTAAAAGAAAGGATATACAAAATATTGAACCAAAAATCTGAAAAAATCGAGTATTTTGACTGTTTTTTAAATGGAACAAACCAACTAAGTTTCAAAAGTTGGGAGTATTCTTGGGAGGAATAAATTAACCCAGCTCTTTCAAGTTTGTCCCTGTTCTTTCAAGCATCCCAAACTCGCTTACGATGCTAGGTGACTATACTGTAAAATAACTTACTGTTCGAACAAGTGTTGAGTGGAACAGCACTTGCGACATTTAACTTTTAACTATCTCACCTATCCAGTTCTTGCAAGTATCCAATTCTAGCAAATACCCCAGTTCAAACAAGTTTAGCGCAGCGTAACTTGCATACCTATTCCCACCGAACCCCGGCACAAGATTGCACCACAAATTTTGCAGATTCGGTGGATGAAAACGGATTCACTCCAACTTCTTTTTTATTCAAAAAAAGGTGTAAAAAGCTCGTTTTTGTACATAAAAAAGTGACCATTTGCATTGACGCCCCCAACTATTGTAAGTGACACACCTCACCTTTGCGACTACAACGCCTCACCTTTGTGACCACAACACCTCACCTTTGCGACCACAACACCTCACCTTTGTGACCACAACACCTCACCTTTGCGACCACAACACCTCACCTTTGCGACCACAACACCTCACCTTTGCGACCACAACACCTAACCTTTGTGACCACAACGCCTCACCTTTGCGACCACAACACCCCTAGTTCAAGCAAGTTTAGCGCAGCGTAACTTGCGTACTCACCCCCGATATTTCAAGTCTGTCTTTAGCAGCCACTTAACCCGAAGTTCCGTGAAGTTTGTAAATCCACGGGCTCTGCAAGTGTAAATCGTACCTCTCTCATTACCACAGATATTGCAATTCTAGAGCAATACATCTCTAACCACCGAACAAAGAACCCATTTTTTCAAAAAAATCCCTATTTTTCGGTCGAAGAAAGCCTACTAGCGAAACAGTGCAAATATTGCATCGTTTAAGACTTGCTACAAAAGGTAACTTTCATGCTGTAACTCCTAAAATTAATAAGCTCATGTGGTTAGATGACTTTATCAAGCCTGAAGATGAATCAACTGAAACCTGGCACGAAGAGGAGATTCAAGAGATATTGGGCCGATACCTCAATGGCGAGAAAAACGCCAATATGTGCAAGATGCTGATGATGTTCTATGCGATGCGTGGCGATGAGCAAAATGCGCACCGTTTTGGGGATGAAATGTTGGAACGCTTGGATACCGAGCATCCATCGTACCTTAAAAATTACAAGTGGGAATATTACCACAACATGGGAAGGCTGGACGTATTCTACCAGCGGTGGGAAGCAGCCATTAACAATTACCATGAAGCCTTGAAACAAGAGGAAGTAATGGAGACCTATTTCGAACTGGCGGGCTGCTACGGTTATCTAAAGGATATGGAAAATGCCGAGAAATATGGTCTTTTAGCATTGGAATTTGCCAGAATGGATGAAGGTGAACCTGACTATATGTGGGAAGACGTCGGCAGGTTGCTGGCGTTGAACAAAAAGTACAAGGAAGCCATCGAGCTATTCAGCGAATATGCCCAGTGTAAACCCGACCAATGGTATCCAATCTATTGCATCGGCCAATGCTGGCAAGACTTGGGAGACCAATATCGTGCTATGGCCTATTACCAAAAAGTCCTTGCCTTAGACCCAAATAACGCCCATGTTTACAATAACCTCGGTGCCTTGGCCATCAACGAAGATGCAAGAATACAGGAAGGAATTGGCTATCTGAAACATGCGTTGGAACATGTGGGCGGCCATACCAAGGTCAAAACCACCATCCTGATTAACCTTTCCCGTGCCTACGCCCAACTAACGGACTATGAACAGTCTGAATATTATAAAGTCTTGATGCTGCAAAACCTTGGGTTTCCTGTTGAGTTGGTGGAAGTGGATGACGATGAGGACTACAACTTGGACGAGGAAGAAAGCGAGGATGACGAGGTTGAAGAGGATGAATAGAGCCGAACCAGGTGTTCCAAGTGTCCGTCTCGAAAATGGGCGCTTGTTTCAATATGACGGCACCCCATTGCCCCAAGTATCTAAGTTCCAGTAAGTTTGAAATATACTGGCGCAGTCAATCGGCCAGCTAATTACCCTCCCACCACAAAAGAGACCGGATTGCGCCACGTATTGGACAGACTCAGCAGATAAAAATGGTTTCGCACCCAGAACCCCTTTTGTAACCCTTTTTCTTCCACAAAGCATAGCTGCACAACCGCAATTGGTAGTTACAAGAACGAGATTCGAGACCTGTCAGAACGACCCCAGTTCTTCCAAGTCTTCGAAAACAACCCCACCCATACCTCTAAAAAATATATCGTTTCATCAAGATTAAGCAAAGTATCACTTGCACCATCAAACAGTCAGCCTACTGCTGAGAGCCTTGTATCGAAGTGCTCATTCCCCCTCCATCGGATAATAATGAAACGCCAAATAAGCAATCTTCCACTCCCCATTCTCCTTTTCAAGGATACGGGTCTCCAATGATTTTCCAAGGAATTTGCGGGTATCCTTTTCATAGGAATTCTGCTCAAAAGTGTACCAAGCCATGTCGTTGGTGATACGGAAATTCTCGTTGGAGCGCTCCTCCACCGAGCCTTGCCATAGCGTTTCATTGGCATCGAACTGCTTTTTCTTCACATCTGCCAAGGACTGGAATCCATTGTACGCTTCAATCTTGTTCTCGTAGCCCTCCCAATAGCCGAACTTGCGGAAGGCAGGCGACTGGAGGTAGGTGCTTTTCCATGCTTCAAAATCCTGCTTGTAATACGATTCCGTTTCCTTGGCGATGACGGCTTGGATGGCAGCCTTTTCTTTTTCGAAATTAACAGGAGTCGGGGCGGGTGGCTGTTGTGTGCAGCTCAGGAGGAAGTTGCAAATGGTGAACAGGAAGATAGTCTTTTTCATTTGATAAAGTTGGTGTATGAAATTATGAAAAAAAGTTGAAGCTCAAATATCATTTATATTTTTGTGATGGAAAAGGATTTAAAACATTCGATTTTTCGCAAATCATTATAAGTCTGCGCTATTTTCAAAACAGTATGCAATTATCCTCAAGCAAACTTCCATCTTTGTAGCCTACCAATCAAATAAACCTAATTTTGTGAACCATTAATTCTTAATCATGAAGTACCACTTTTTTTTGTTCGCCATCCTATTATCAGCCTGCAATAATAGCAATGAACCCAACTTCGAAACGCAGGCCAAACAGGACACAACTAACGTACAGCCAACGAACAATCCCGAACCTGAAGTTGCGGATACGATTGCTACTGCAAAAGAAAGCCAAGTGTATGCCAACGAACGCTTCAAGGAGGTAACGGTGCAGAAAACAGGCGAGCACCAGTTTTTGATAAAGGGCAAGGGTCAAATCTTCGAAGCAAGCTTCAATTGGGTGGTGGAGGATGGCCATCAAGAACTAAAAAAAGGTCATGAAATGACGGATGCTGGTGCGCCGGAATGGGGCAATTTCCAATTCACAGTTGATGTGGAAAAAGCCCGTGAGAATTCGACCTTGATGCTGATACTTTTTGAATCAAGCCCAAAAGATGGCAGCCGCCAATATGAATTGCCAGTTGTACTTCAATGATTGAACAGATGAATTGCTCAAAAAACCAGCGGAGCTTCCGAAAACCAGCCCCAACAAGATTGCACCACGGATTTGATGGATTAGGCCGATAAAAACTGAATTTCCCTCTTGCAGAAACTAGAAGCCCAATCATGTTTGAAACCTGAAACCTTTTTCCAACGTTGTTGAGCTTAGTCACGAAACAGTTCAACCATGAAATCCAGATTCCGTTTTTATGCACTTTTCCCGTCCATTTTAGCGGTCTTTCTGACTATTTACTTGGGCTTTGTGGTTAATGTCGCTCTGGCAGAACGAGAAACGTCAGCCTTGATTATTTATACCTGCCTCCTCATTTTTATGGTACTCGTATGGGTTTGCATGGTCTTTGGTGAATTGCGCACCAAAGTGCTGATGGTTCATCTGGATGGTGATGTTATTAGGGTAAGCGGATATTTGGGGCTCGGCCCAAGGAGGCAATATGATTTGAAAGCATTTGACGGATATACTACTTCCGTTTTGTCCTCTGTTTATGAGGATTTTGAGTTTTTATATTTGATGAAAAACGGCAGAAAGCGTATCAAAATTTCTGCTTTTTATCACCAAAACTACGCTGTACTAAAACAAGCTATTATGGAGATGCTGCCTGCCTTAGGTGAAATCCCCTACAGTTTTTCAGAAGAGATTAGAGAAATAGTTCAATGATTTCTGGATGACCAATTCGGAATCCATCAAGGGCATTTACGGATGTTGTGGTCACAACAGTCCACTGTTGAGAGTGACACACCTCACCGTTGCGGTCAAAACAGACGACTTTGAGAAATGTCGAATCGTGATACAAGCCTTTTCTAAATTCCTCCATTCAAACCCTATCTTTACCCAAAAATCAACTAAGCCGTCTTCAATGGAACGATTCCGCCTAAAAGCAAGCCTTTTCGTATTGGCCACGGTGGTCTTTTTTGCTTGCAAAAAAGACCACGACGCAAAGCCCATTCCGCCCGTGTCACCCCCGGAATACGTGGTGGACACCATCGTTCCCACCGGAAATGAGCAATACCTCACCAAAGGCTCTGATTATATTTTTGACCAGAACAGCCTCCACACTTTTGAAATAAACCTGCCCACCTCGCAACTAAAGAAAATCAATGAAAACCCCGCCGCCGAACAGTATGTGGCTGGCACTTTGACTTTTGAAGGGGAAAAAATAAGCCCCATCGGCATCCGGTACAAAGGCTCCATTGGCGCATTTGTCGGCTGCCTTTCTGGGCCGGATGCGGGGAACCCCTCTGGTTACAAGACCTGCACCAAGCTGTCCATGCAGCTCAAAATCAATTGGCTGGATCCCGACAGCAAGTTTTATGGACTTAAGAAAATCCAGTTGCATTCCCAGAACCAAGACCCCAGCCAAATGCACGAGCGGCTGGCCTACTATCTTTTCCGTGCAATGGGCGTCCCAGCCCCACGGTCGGTTCATGCACGAGTGATTGTCAATGGTCAGTACATGGGGCTTTTTGCACTGACCGAGGAGGTGGACGGTCGCTTTACCCGGGAGAATTTTGACGATGGCACAGGCAATCTTTATAAGGAAATCTGGCCGTTGGACATGAACGGCCTGCCTTTTTCCGAATCAACGTACCTGAGCCATTTGGAAACCAACGAGGACGAAAACCCATCGGCCAGCATGATTCGTGGCTTTGCGCAAGCAATAGCCAATTCAACACCCGACAATATCCAAGCAATCATAACGGATAGGATGAAACTGGAGGAGATAATCGCTTATGCCGTGGTGGATAGAACGATTAGGGTGGATGATGGGCCATTCCATTGGTATTGCTGGGGCGGGAATTGCTCCAGCCACAATTACTTTTGGTACGAAGAACCCACCAAGAACACGTTGCATTTAATTCCTTGGGATATGGACAATGCGTTTGAGAATATCATTTCCAATGAAAACCCGGTAATCCCCATCGCCGATGCCTGGGGCGAGACCCGCAACAACTGCCAGCCTTTTCCTTATGGCAGCTTTCAGTTTATGCAGCGTTCTGCCGCATGTGACAGGCTAACGGCGGGATGGGCGAGTTTTGAAGATGAATACAATGCACAGCTCCTGCATTTTAAAACCGAAATATTGGCACCGGAAAAAATCAATCCGCTTTTGCATGATTGGGAAACGCAGATACTGGACGCAACCACCGAGGCACGTGCTGCACATGGCGATGCAATCCCGGTTGCTGACTGGAGTTATGCGTTGAGCAAACTGAAAAACCAGCTTGAGTATGCACGGAGTCATTGATGGGAAAGGACTATTAAGTGTATTATACAATTACTGTTGTGCATAATCATCTTTTATTCGATGTATTTCCTTGATAAAACGTTTTATACTTTGCCTCTACAACCCGTAATCCCGTCTTCAATATTCAATTGATAAACCCGTCTGCACGTTGATAACTGGACATTCAACATGCAGACGGGTTTCCATTTTATCTCCAAATCACTTTACCCACCCAAGTCGCTTTCTGTTGCCGACCGTGCTTATCGTCCCGAATCTCCAGTAGATAAAGCCCCGATGGCAAGCCATTTCTTTTCAATTCAAATATGGGTGTTTTGAATTCCTGCTCCATCACCGTACGGCCATAGCAGTCCATCAGGCGGTAAGTGCCAGTTGTGATTGCCATCGATTTGAATTCCATCCTGCATTTTTCTTCCGCAGGATTGGGCGAAAAGCTGACGAGGCTAGGCGTTGGAACATGGCCTACGCTGGAGACAGAGGCAATCTCCAAGAAATCACTTCCTACCTCATGGAATACTTCGTTGGTAAAAATAGGCGGGTTAAAATCGAAGTATATGGCCGCTTGGTTGGTTATCAAACTGTTGTCCGTGAGGTCGCGTTTTTGTTGGATTTTAAATCGGACAAATCCATGTGAGGCTGGTTCAGATATTGGAACAATAAGTAGGTTAGTTAAAGAGTAATTCGGAGTTACTATGCATTGCCCATCCATGAAAAACAATGCCATTTCAAAAACATCCTCCCACCTCATCCTTTCTACTAGATAGCTGAGCAATCGGCAGCTTATTTTCTAACCATAAAAAATGTACAAAAGATGAAACTTCAAGGTAAAAAAGTAGCCATCCTGGCTACCGACGGCTTCGAGGAAATCGAACTCACCTCACCTAAACAAGCGCTGGAGGCGGCTGGTGCAATAACGCATATCGTTTCTCCGGACGAAGAAGGCAAGGGTATAATCAAGGCATGGAAACACACCGACTGGGGCGGGGAGTACAAGGTGGACGTGCCACTCGCAGAGGCCAACCCCAATGATTACGATGCCCTCATGCTGCCTGGCGGTGTGATGAACCCTGATAAACTTAGAACCAATAAATTGGCGGTGAACTTCGCCCGTGCCTTTTTTGAGGCAGGAAAACCAGTGGCTGCCATCTGCCACGGCCCGCAGTTGCTCATCGAAGCAGATGCGGTTCATGGCCGCAGGATGACATCCTTCCCTTCCCTCAAGACTGATTTGAAAAACGCTGGTGCCCATTGGTTGGACCAAGAAGTAGTAGTGGACGAGGGCCTCGTCACCAGCCGCAACCCGGACGACCTCCCTGCCTTCAACCGGAAAATGTTGGAGGAAATCGGGGAAGGCGTACACGAACCCCAGCTTCATTCGGCTTAATTAGCATTTTATATATCCAATGACCCGCCCTTGAGTTTTTGCTCGGGGTGGGTCTTTTTATTGGTGATAGCATACTGATGGAACGGATTTTCACAGATTGTAGGTATAGTGTCGGTGTGACTCAAGTCAGGCGGATACTTGCCATTACTTGCATTCCATATATAATTGATATGGGTTAACGAAATTAGTAGGAGTTGATAATCAACTTTTTATCAACTTTATCAACTTCATCAACCATGCAATTATTCATACCTATTCTTTAAATCCCGTTGCAGGTTATCAAATACATACGCATGCTCCTGCTCAATACCCATCCGCTCCAGCGGTTCCCAATAAATACGAGGATATAGGACAGAAGTATAGCCCGTGATACGGGTCATTTTGCAGCCACCATCGGGCAGTTCTTCGAACAAATATTTTGCCTTGCGAAAGCCCAGCCATTTGCGGCCAGTGAGTTGGTAATCAATCACGTCCATATCTAATACTTTGCCGGGTTCAAGTTCTGTGATTCGCTCAACGATGTTGCCACCGTCGAAATAGCAGGTGCGCAAACCACCGACTTTTTCTTCTTCCAGCACGCATTTTCGTGGAACTGGCAAATCCAATTGCATAAGCCAAGGCTTGTCAGCGATGAGCGTATCCACGGATTTAATGACATCATATACTTGCATAGACGAGTAGGGTAGCCTGATTTCAGAGCGCACTTCCACATATTGCTGCGGGTCGTGGCGCCACCATTTCTCGAATATGCCGAGAAAGGCGAATAGCAATAGCGGTAATATGGAGCTTTTCAGCAGGTTTTCGTCTTCTTTTTGTTGCTTCCATCCCCTAAATAGATAACGTATAAATGCGCCTACGGCAAATGAAATCAATATAGGTGGTAGCGCTAAAAGTACGCATACCATGCCTTCCAGCCCGCCCAATAACAACAGCACTATGAATAAAATGAAAGTGAAAATGATGCCGATTAAGCTCCATTTTTTGACTACTTGATTGCCTAGCAAATAACCCAGTATGAACGGCAAAAGCGCAAAGAATGTAAACCCATATCCCACTAAATCATAGTGTAGCATGAGGAATCCTAGGCTAAGAAAAGCAAAGGTGACGACAACGGAAATGGTGACTTCTTTTTTCATGGTGCATGATACGGATTTAGGCATAAAAATTTTTCAAAAAGTAGTTTTACTTTTCAAAATTTCAGATTTTGTAATTCCTTATTTAGGCTTTGGTTCATGGATTCTTAGGGTTTCTTGCCTACTTTCGCCGCAACAAACTAATTAAATGAGCTATACGCCGCCAGCAATTCGAGAAGTAAACATCATCCGCTACGTGACCCCGTTGCGGGAGGGCGGCTCGCTGCCTGCCATCGTGGATGCGGACGATGATTTCCTTTACGTGGCAAAGTTCAGGGGAGCGGGGCAAGGCACGAAGGCGCTCATCGCCGATTTGATTGGGGCGGAGCTAGCCCGTGCCGCTGGCCTGAAAGTTCCGGAACTTGTGCTCGCCGACCTGGATGAGTCCTTTGGCCGCACCGAGCCAGACGAAGAAATCCAAGACTTGCTCAAATTCAGCACGGGCACGAACCTTGGCGTTCATTACCTCTCTGGCGCCATCAGTTTCGACCCTGTGGTGAACCAGGTGGAGCCGCTCATGGCCTCTAAAATAGTGTGGCTGGATGCACTCTTGACCAATGTTGACCGAACGGTCAAGAATACGAACATGCTCATCTGGAACCAGGAACTGTGGATGATTGATTACGGGGCATGCTTGTATTTTCACCATTCTTGGGACAATTGGGAGCAACAATCGCAGTCGGCCTTCGCCAATATCAAAACGCATGTGCTGCTGTCGCAGGCCAGCCAGTTGGACGAGGTGGATGCTGTTTTGACCAAAATAATTACGCCTGAATTAATCGCCACGGTATTGGCCAGCATCCCCGATGACTGGCTCAACGGACATGGCACTCCCGATGAAATGCGCCAAGTTTATCAGGCATTCCTGACCCAGCGCATCGCCGCATCTTCCACTTTTTTAAACACAGCCAAAGATGCAAGAGCGGGAACTATTTGAATATGCCGTCATTCGGCTGGTGCCACGGGTGGAGCGGGAGGAGTTCCTGAACGTGGGCGTGATTTTGCTTTGCAAAAAGCGGAACTTTCTGCATGTTATTTACGAAGTAAACCAAGTGAAATTATCTGCGTTCTGCATGGAATGCGACCTGACGGAAATTGCGGCTCACCTCGCTGCACTGGCCCGCATCGCTGCCGCCGACCCAACCGCTGGGCCTATTGCCCAACTGGATGCTGCTGGCCGTTTCCGTTGGCTGACGGCGCAGCGAAGCACCATTATTCAAGCCTCGAAGGTACATCCAGGGCTTTGCGCCGATCCGATGGGAATGCTGGAACGACTGTTTCGTGAAATGGTGCTTTGAAGCTGTGGCTTTGTGCTTGTCAGGCAGGTTGGAAAGTCTTCCCAAACGCCTTGTAAACCCGCTTCATATCTATTTTCTCCTCCTGCAAATGATGATGCAGGAGCGGCGTCAATTCATCCAAAAGGCGGTCAATATCTTCCAGTTCGTGGTGGTGGTTAACGAGGATGCGGATGCCGGAATTGGTGGCAGGTACGCTGGGATAGCTCGCAATGCCCGTGTAGCCAGCCCCTGATTGAAGCAGTTTGGAAATCACCTCGCAGCCCACAGTTTTGGTGCCGGTGGCAATGTAGAACAGGGGCGTATTTCCATCGGATATGAGGGGTAATTCCAGTGCAGTTGCTTTATTTTGGAAATGACGGATACGCTCTTGCAGGCGCTGTTGCCGTACCGTGATTTCTGGCGTCAGGTGGATTTTTGCGGAAGCAATGACAGCCGCTAGGTTGGCTGGCTGCAATGGCCCAGAGAATATCAGCGTGCCACCGCAGTTCAAGATGAAGTTTTTCTGTTCCTCGTCCTCGCAAATAATCGCACCGCCGGAGGTGCCGAAGCCCTTGCCCAGCGAGGTGGTCAGCGTGATGCGTGGGTGGTGCTGGATGTGCTGTAGCACGTAGCCAGCCCCGTTTTCCCCAGCCCAGCTCATGCCGTGGGCATCGTCGAGGTAGAGGTGGAAGTTTTCATGGCGGTTCAGCAGTTCCACCAGTTCTTGCAGTGGTGCTACGTCGCCGTACATGCTGTAAACGCTGTCGGCGAAGTACCAAACCTTCCGGTTGGCAGCGGCCATTTTTTTGATGCGGTTTTCTAGGTATTCCAGGCGGTTGTGCCGAATCCGCTCGATGTTTTTCGGGTCAATGGACACCTGCTGCACGGAAAAAGCTACGCTGGAATGCACCTGCTGGTCGAGGATGAGTACATCGTTTGGCTCGATGATGAGCGGCAAGAGCGCCATGTGGCCAATCGTGGTGGACGGCGTGACGATGACAGGTTTGTTGAAGATTTTGGCAAGCAAAGCCTCGGCTTCTTGGTACATGTCGAGGCTGGCATAGGACCTGGAGCTTGAAAAATGCACCCCGAAATTGTCAAGCGCTTCGTGGGCGGCAGCTACCAACCGAGGGTCGGTTTCGAAGCCGAGATAACTGCAAGAGCCGAAGTTGACGGCGGGGGTGCCATTCACGTAGATGTGGCGGCCAGCGTTGCCTAGTTTTTCAACTTGAGTGTGGAGAATGCCATAAGATTTGGCCAGTTCAATGTTTTCTTGAACCAGTCCAACCTGGGAGATGGAGGATTGCATGATAGGGGATGTGTTAGTTATTGTGTCTAAAAAGCCGTCATTCTCAAAGGCTATCAAGGCTATTCATGGTACTGCAAATCTAAACTTGAAATTCAAAAAAAATATGCGAGCGAGCTTTGAACGACTATATTACCACAAAAATTGTATAAAACACATTAGTATAGGAGCCTATTGCACTGCCAAATTCAAGGCTGGAACTATTGCCCGGTTTTTGTCTGGCTTCGCATCCTGTTTTTGCTCGATTTGAACGGTATTTTCTAAATTATTGAGGAACTTATACTTCTTTTCCATTAATGGGAAGACAATTTTGAAGGTGGTTCCTGCACCCTCAGCTGAAGACTCCACGGTGATTTTGCCGCCAAGATTTTCTACAATTTTTTTACAAGCGGCCAGCCCGATTCCCGAACCCTCGTAGGCTTCCTTGGCATGCAACCGTTCAAAAACATTGAAAATGCGCTCCCTGCTTTTTTCCGGGATGCCAATGCCGTTGTCCTTGAAATAAATGATGTGCTGCTGTTGATGGTCCAAGCCGTTGGTGATTGAAATCATGGGCGGCACCTCTTTCCTGGCAAATTTGATGGAATTGCTCAACAGGTTCTGGAATAGGCGAACCAACTGTGTTTCCGCACCTTCCACGATGGGCAACATCTCGCAATCTAACCTGGTAGAGGTCTCCATGATTCGGATGGCAAGGTTGTTCATGGCTTGGTTAACTGCATGGTTCAGGCAGATGGGAACGGCTTTTTCACCTTCATTGCCCAGCCGGGCAAAATCTAGCAGGTCGTTCAGCATTACCTCCATCCGGTTGGCACCGTCAATGGCATACCCGAAAAACTCTTTTTTCCGGTCGTCCAACTGTGGTTCCAGTTGCTGCCTCAAAAGTTGGGTGTATGACTTGACCATGCGCAGCGGCTCCCGCAGGTCGTGCGAGGCGGCGGATGCAAATAGTTCCAGTTCCTTGTTTTTGCGCAGCAGCCTTGTTTCTGCGATTTCCAAGGCATCTGCCTTTTGGGTCGCTTCTTCCGTTTTGAGTTGACTTTGGGTTTTTTCTTTGATGAGTTCTTTGGCGATGTGGTCCGTGCCGGCCACAAAAACACTCAGCACAACCGTGTAGGCCAAAAACAAGGTGAAATAACTGACGAGATAGTAACTATTATCAAAAGTAAAAGCCAATTGCCGGAAACCGGTTGGTCCGCCCGGCTCAATGGAGAATATATAGTAAGTGAAACCAAGCAAAATCACAAGCCAGCTAAAACCGGAGGTTTTTCCTGAAAACAACATGGCCATCATGGGTGCCAACAAAAGCCAAATCAAATTGTCGGAATAAAGGCCGCCCGTCCTGAACACTGCTTCTGAGAGTGTGACTGCGTAAATTGCCGTCAGGATGTTCCCAGACAGGACCATATTGCCATACCTTCTGAACAAATAAAGTGGAATTGTGCAGGCTAATGTGCCGTACATGATGTGCGGTAATTCGTTGGAGTCGCCAAATGGGTTGGAAGCTAACTGACAAAATAGCCCAATAACGATGACCGTCAATGGTAGGAGCACAAAGAGACGAGCTTTTTTTAACTGGTATTGGTTAAAGTAGTGCTTTGGGTGAATAAAAAAATAGTCCAAAGCTGACAAGAATTTATGTAGAATATTCACAGTTTGTTTTAGGTTTTCCAGAGGGTAGATGGGGGAGTAGGGTCAAATCTTGTGCCATTGCTTGTCCAGTAAAAAATAGGTATAATGGTCAAAAATAGTTGGTGAAACTGTTGTAACCAATTGATTTAGAACGAGTTTCATTAGGTATAATGAAACTCGTTTGAATTTTATTTCTATGTCAAAAAAAGTCTTGCTGGTCTTGCGGAAGTTTTGAGGTCATCCGCTGGGGCAAACAAAGCGGCAAACAGCGTTTCAGGTGCAAAAACTGCGGCCTCTTTTTCACCCATCAAAACAAGTCGGTAAAGCTACGGAACCAGTTCGTGTGGTTCGAGAAGTGGGTCGTGGAGCGGCAGACGATGGCACTGCTGTCGAGGGACAGCGGCCACAGCCTGTCTGGCATCAAGCGGCTGTTCTGGGTATGGCTGGACAGGGCTCCGACCTTCCGGATTAAGGCCACGAAGCGGGCGCACCTGCTGGTTGACGGCACGTACTTCACGAACGACCTGTGCCTTGTACTGTACTACGACAGCGATGTGCGCTACACGCAGCTGTACCGTTTTTCCCGCAAGGAAGACTACCAGGAGATGAAGGAGGACTTGGAGAACCTTCGCAAGCTGGGGGTTGAGGTGGAGAGCATCACCTGTGACGGTCACCGCTCGCTGCTGCGTGCCATACGTAGGGTTTACCCCGGAGTGATGGTGCAGCGGTGCGTCGTGCACGTGCACAGGCAGGTGTGCACCTGGCTGCGGAAGAAGCCCAAGCTGTTGATTTCCAGCGAGTTGAAGGCCATCGTTGGCAAGCTGCCGCTCATTGCGACGCACAACGACAGGCTGGCGTGGCGGCGTGAGTTCGACGCATGGCTGGAGCGCAACCGTGCCTTTGTGTACGAGCAGTCGGTGAGCGAGCGGACGGGCAAGAAGTGGTACACCCACAAGCAGCTGCACCGGGGCGTGTCGCACGTCCTGGGCGCCATGCCCAACCTTTTCCATTACCTGGACAACCCCGCTGTGCCCAAGTCCACCAACGGACTGGAATCGTTTTTCGGGCACCTGAAGGACAACCTGAGCATCCACCGTGGTCTTTCCCACGAGCACCGCAAGCAGTTCATCCGCTGGTACCTGCACCTGAAGAATGCCCGTAGGACATGAGTTTTTTTTAGCCATGGGGGACACCTGTACAATGCCCAACAAAAAAAGGCAGCGGGGTTGCCACTGCCTATCGGACTTTGTCCAGTATGCCCACAAACCTTATTGCTGGCAGGTTGCTCTCCAGCAGAGCCTGCTTCCTCTTCGGGTTTGCTGAGGGAATTTAAGGACTTAATTCCTTATCCCCACCAACTATTTTTGAACTCATTACCAAAAATACACTAGGTTTTTTTTGTAAAGTACCGTCCGTTTCAGGTTGGTTTTTTCTCCGCTTTGAGGGTTGATTTAAGCTTCGATTGGCGATTTCCACCCATTCAGCTACCATTGCCAGCGCTTTCAGGTCAAAGTGATTTTAGCCAAATTTCTTTAAATGGCCGCCAGTTTTCTACGGTGTTTTGCAGAATAAAACTTGCCTAAAAGACGGTTTTTGCTTATCCTAGCCTTTTCTTTGCAAAAACTTTGAATAATAAAAATCGAATCAATGAAAATCAAAAAACTCCTGTGCTTGGGGCTGAGCTTCGCCCTTTTTACTTTGCTTTTTTCTTGTAAAAATAAAGCAGTGGACGCTTGGCAAAAGTTCATGGCTTGCGGCGGCACCAAATGCGTGGCTGAAGCAGTAGCCGTGAAGGATGCTTTTCTACAAGACCCCAAACCGCTTTTCGAAGAGTTCATCAAAACCGATGAACGGGGCGAGGACACCTACGTCGGCTGGGTTTACCTGCTGCGTGACAGCGTGCTGATGAACCCCAGCTACGGCTCCGTGGAAGACCGCACGGCCATGCAGCAGGCCATTGTTGCCAAGGCAAAGGAGTTTGAGGCCGACCCGAAATACGGCGACTGGGCCAAGTCTATGCTGACTGAACTCGGTTCGCTGACCATTTCCGCCAATGCCGCCGCCGATGATTTCACCATCATTTCCGGTGAAAAAGTTGGGCGCATCACCCCTCAGAACTGCACCCGTGAAGGCATTTTGGCAGCCTACGGCAATGACGCCAAGCTGGATTCGGTTTACCTCTCCGAAGGTATGTTTGGCGAGGGTGTAGTCATTTACCCAAATGATGCCCGCAAGCGGGTGGAGATTTTCTGGGATAAAGATTGGGACCCCAGCCGCCCATCGTTCGTGCGTATCTACGGTGACAGCACGGGCAGCGACTGGAAAACCGTGGACGGCATCACCATCGGCACAACAATGGCAGCGGTGGAAAAAATCAACGGTAAGCCATTCAATATTTCTGGGTTTGGCTGGGACTACGGCGGCTTCGTTATAGATTGGAATGGTGGCAAATTCAATACCTCCGTGGGACTGCGTTTTTCTCCATCTGACAATGCCCCAACTTCCGAGAAAATAATGGGGGAGGGCGGCCACAGCACCAGTGAACCAGAAATGATTGCAGCAAATCCGGAGGTTCAAATGATGGATTTCCGCTTTTTGGCCAACGAGAAACTGCCAGATTGCATCATGGCACTTGTGCAGGCCGACAAGGAATCCGGCAAGATGAACGTCTTCAAGATGACCGTCAATGGCACCGACCACTACTGGCTCAGCAGTGGCGCCGCCGCCTACGATGGTGTGGAGCTAATTTACGACGCCAATTGCAAGGAGGTTTGCAAGACAGGTGGCATGAGAAAGCCACTGGATTGCATGAAAATCTACGAAAAAGGCAAATGGCAATTGATTTGGGAAGAAAAATAAGAAGCTACAACCTCGGCGAGGCTCGCAGCCTCGCCGAGGTTTGCTAGGTATTATCTAAAAAAAACAAACCGCCAAGCAGCGTTTCCACACACTAGTTCATTAACAAAGCAAATCAGCAAGACGAGATTTGACAATTACTGACGAAGATATCATCAAAGGCTGCCGCAAAGGCGACCGAAAATCGCAGCAAGCTTTGTACGAAAAATACAAGCCCATGCTTTTCGGCATCTGTATGCGCTATGCTTCCGGCTTTCACGAGGCGGAAGACTGGCTGCAGGACGGCTTGGTGCGCATCTTCACCAACCTTTACCAATACCAACCCATCGGGCCTTTCGGGGCCTGGCTGCGGCGGGTGATGGTGAACACGGCGTTGGAACAACTCCGCAAACGCAAGCGGATGTTCCAAACCGTTGAGATTCAGGAGGTTGCGGATAGTTTCGAGGCTGACGACAACCTTTTCGCCAAGTATCGGGAAGAAGCACTGGTGCGCATGCTCCAGAAGCTGCCCGAAGGCTACCGGGCGGTGTTTAACCTCTACGTGCTGGAGGAATATTCGCACCGGGAAATCGGCGAAATGCTCGGCATTGCCGAAAGTGCTTCCCGCTCACAACTTTCTCGGGCAAAGGATTTGCTTCGCAAATTGTTAGAGAAAAGCGTGGGGGTGGAAGTTTGAAAGAACACACACATTGGACTGGCCCGGACCATGAAGACTTATTGACGAACGACTATTTTTTTTACGCTGAGAGATGAAAGAAAATCAACACAACGACAATTTGGAGCGCTTCTTCAAGGCCAGCTTGGAGAACTACTCTCCGATGCCCTCCAACGATTTTTGGGATAGGATGGAGACGGTGATTCCTCCAAAACCCTCGTTCTGGCAGCGCTGGCGGCCATCGGCAGGCCAATGGGGCGGCTTGGCGCTGGCGGCTTTTGTCGTTGTTTCCGTGCTCTGGCTCTGGCAGCAGGAGCGGGTGAACGTGGAGCGCCTGACAAAAACCGTCAAGCAGCAACAGCGGCAAATCGAAGAATTTGACCAACAAAAAATAGAGCAAGAAAAAGCACCAGTTAGCCCAAACACGCCCCAAGTTGACACAAAAACAATTGAGAAATCGAACCAAGCACAACCGCCCATCGCCTCCCAACCTTCAGTTCCTGCTATGCGGGAACCAAGTTTTAAGTTTAAAACGTCCAGTTTGCCCTCTTTCCGCAAGGCAGAAAATCCAATACTTCCTGGCGTAAAACCAGAATTGAAAAATGATTTTTTTGCTTCGCAAAACCCTGAAAATCAGTCACAAAGCAGCATTCTGGAAGAAAACAAATCGGAGGTAGTAGCAGCGGGAAATGCACCAACTTCAGAAAGTGGCACTGTTCATTCGGGCGCTATTTTGGAAGCCATGCAACCAATTGCTGCCTTAGCCGTGAAAAATGCAACGGTGAGTTCAATGGCTAAACAAAATGCCCTTTCCTTGAAACGCCTTTCCATCCGGACTGAGCGGGTATATCCCCGGTTTTCCGTGGAAGCGGGAGGTACCGTTTTCAGGTTGCCGCTTGGCCGCCTTTTCCAGCAGGATACCTTCCTGACAGGCCGCACAGAATTATCCTACGATGCTGGACTCAGCTTGAATTGTGAGCTGAACAACCGCACGAGCCTTCAAGTCGGCTACCAATTCACCAACCTCCGGGCACGGCGTTTGGCACTACGGTACAACACTTTTCCTGTTTCCGTGCAGCGGCGTTGGGCCTGGGGCTACCGCAGGTATTTGGAAGGTAAATTGGGTGCCAGCCTCAACAGCTTGGTCAGTGGCCGCACTGATTCAGACGGGATTTCTGTTAGGGGCTTGAAAACTAC
>Ga0209066_10003658_pt1 | contig 17358 bp, 18 predicted proteins | sample All_14_2_FD_187198 | JGI IMG/M metagenome (GOLD analysis project Ga0209066, IMG submission 187198) | Freshwater microbial communities in response to fracking from Pennsylvania, USA - Allegheny Zone_MetaG_DW_15 (SPAdes) (version 2) ... | reverse complement strand
CCCCCATCCCCCCCCTCCGGCTCGGTGCTGATGGACGCCTGCAGGCCTCCACGGAAAAGGGCTTTGTGCCCGTCACGGTTTTCCGTTGTTTCCCCTGGACCGCGCCGGACCGTTACCTTTCCTTGCGGGATGCTGAAAGTGCGGAAATCGCTTTTCTGCCCGACCCGGCGGTCCTGGAACCCGAATCCCGCCAGGCGCTGGATGCCGTCCTGGCCCTGCCCGGTTTTGCCTTCGACATCGTCGAATTCCGCTCGATCAAGACCGACTTCGAATTGCGCGTCTGGAAAGTCCGGACCCGGCAGGGAGAACGGCAGTTCCAAACCGAATTGGACACCTGGCCCGAAGTGCTGCCCGGGGGAGGGTGGTTGCTGCGCGATGTCACCCGCGACCTCTACCGCATCCCGCCCTTGGACATACTCGACCCCGCCAGCCGCAAACTCTTCGCCCCCTACGTGGAGTGAAATCGTAGCACAGACATTCCTGTCTGTGTCCCAGGAGCCACAGACAGGAATGTCTGTGCTACATATAATCCCATTCGTGGCATTTCGCGTGTTTCGCGGGCAATATGCCCCGATTGACTCTTCCCGAAAAACCCCTTTTAATCCTTCCCCCAAGAAAGCGAAAACATCATGTCCAAACCCACCATTATCTATACCCAGACCGACGAAGCCCCCGCCCTGGCGACCTATTCTTTCCTGCCGATTCTCCAGGCCTTCACCAAGCACTCCGGCATCTCCGTCGAAACCCGGGACATCTCCCTTTCCGGCCGTATCCTCGCCGCCTTCGCCGACCTCCTGCCCGCCGGCCAGAAGGTCCATGACGCATTGGCCGAACTCGGGGCCCTGACCCTCAAACCCGAAGCCAACATCATCAAGCTCCCCAACATTTCCGCCTCCGTTCCCCAACTCAAGGCCGCCATCGCCGAACTCCAGAAAAAAGGCTTTGCGCTCCCCGATTATCCCGAAGTTCCCAGGACCGATGCCGAGAAGGATGCCAAGGCCCGCTACGACAAGGTCAAGGGCAGCGCCGTCAACCCCGTCCTCCGCGAAGGCAACTCCGACCGCCGCGCCCCCAAAGCCGTCAAAGACTACGCCCGCAAACACCCCCACTCCATGGGTGCCTGGTCCCCCGATTCCAAGACCAACGTCGCCACCATGGGCAAAAACGACTTTTTCTCGAATGAGAAATCCGTCTGCGTTCCCGAAGCTACCACGGTCCGCATTGAATTTGTTCCCGCTGTAGCCGGCCCCGGTGGGGCCGGTGCCTCTGCCGTCATCCTCAAGGACAAGCTCACCTTGAAGGCCGGCGAAATCCTTGATGGTACCGTCCTGAACAAGCAGGCGCTCGTCGCCTTCATCGGCGAACAGATCGCCCGCGCCAAGAAAGACGGCGTTCTCTTCTCCGTCCACCTCAAGGCCACCATGATGAAGGTCTCCGACCCCGTCATCTTCGGCCACTTCGTGAAGGTCTTCTTCAAGGACCTCATCGCCAAGCACGCCGCCACCCTCAAGGAACTCGGCGTCGATTTCAACAACGGCTTCGGCGATCTCACGGCCAAGATCCAGTCACTTCCCGCGGACAAGAAAGCCGCCATTGAGGCCGACATCCAGGCCGCCTACGCCTCGGGCCCGGCCCTCGCCATGGTCAACTCCGACAAAGGCATCACCAATCTCCATGTCCCCAGCGATGTCATCGTCGACGCCTCCATGCCCGCCATGATCCGCACTTCCGGCAAAATGTGGAACGCCCAGGGCAAGGAACAGGACACCCTCGCGGTCATCCCCGACAGCTGCTACGCCGGGGTCTACCAGACCGTCATCGACTTCTGCAGGAAACAGGGCGCTCTCGATCCCAAGACCATGGGTTCCGTCCCCAACGTCGGTCTCATGGCCCAGGCCGCCGAGGAATACGGTTCCCATAACAAGACTTTCGAAATCCCCGCCAATGGAACGGTTCGCGTGGTCACCGTCCCCCAACAAGAAACCTCAAACCAGAAACCAGAAACCTTGATGGAGCACGCTGTTGAAGCGGGCGACATCTGGCGCGCCTGCCAAACCAAGGACGCCCCCATCCAGGACTGGGTCAAACTCGCCGTCAACCGCGCCCGCTCTTCGAATACACCCGCCGTTTTCTGGCTCGATGAAAAACGCGCCCACGACGCCCAGATCATCGCCAAGGTGAACCAATACCTGAAGGACCACGATACCAAGGGCCTCGACATCCGCATCCTTCCGCCCGCCGCCGCCTGCCAGCTCAGTCTCGAGCGGATTGTCAAGGGTCTCGACACCATCTCCGTCACCGGAAACGTCCTGCGCGACTACCTCACCGACCTCTTCCCGATCCTCGAAGTCGGTACGAGTGCGAAAATGCTCTCCATTGTTCCCCTGATGAACGGTGGCGGGTTGTTCGAAACGGGAGCCGGTGGTTCCGCGCCGAAGCACGTCGAACAATTCGTGAAGGAAAACTACCTGCGTTGGGATTCGCTCGGCGAATTCTTCGCATTGGCCCCGAGCTTCGAGCACATCGCGACCACCTTCAAACTGGCCAAGGCCCAGGTCCTGGCGGACACGCTTGATGCGGCGACCGGCAAGTTCCTTGAGAATGACCGTTCTCCCGGCCGCAAGCTGGGCACCCTCGACAACCGCGGAAGTCATTTCTATCTAGCTATGTATTGGGCCCAGGAGTTGGCCTCCCAAACCAAGGACCAGGAACTAAGAACGCTTTTCACCCCCATTGCAGAGCAATTGGCCCAGAACGAGGCCAAGATCGTGGAAGAGCTGAAGGCCGTCCAAGGCAAGCCGGTCGACATCGGGGGGTATTATCGCCCCGACGACAAACTCGCCAACGCAGCCCTGCGTCCTAGCGAGACTCTGAACAAGATTCTCGCCAAACTGTAATCGGTTTTATCGCAGAGGCGCAAAGAGCGCAGAGGGGGATTTTATTTTAAGGTGGAGCGGGCTCTCCGAGCGCGCTGGTTTGCTGCATTGACTGACTCTCAAGTGGGTGCCATTTGCTGCCTTCCGCCAACGGCTCTCTGCCATCGATTTTAGTTCCCCCTGTAGGGGACTCCGCCTGAGGCGGACCCGCATCCCATGCCTTTCATCGGTCCACCGACCTCCGATCCCCCCTATTCCAACGGCGTTTCCACCACCTTGTAGAAACGCTTGAGCACTCCGGTGGCGGCGGCATCGGTGTAAACCAGGCGGAATTGCCCGGTTTGGGCCACCTGTGGAGACCCGACCGGATGCCAGTCCCCGACGGCCAGGGTGTCGGAGTAATAAATCTGGTAGGAATAACCGCCGGGGAGACTGCTCCATTCGAGGGTGGGACCCGTGGCGAAGTTGCCTTCGATTTTGATGATTTTAAGCAGGTCCGGGCCGACAATGCGGAAGACCGCGTCGGACTCATCGGAGGGGCTGCCGTCGTTGGCGTCGGAAACGCGCACCTTGCAGCCGCTGTATTGGACCGAAGGTACGGTCCATGGCTCGATGCCATCGTTGGCCGTCGATGCCGAAATCACCGACCAGGTGCTGCCATTGAAGAACTCCAGCTTCACGTTGCCGCTGAAGTTCGCACTGCTCCAGCGGATCCGCACCGTCTGGCCGGGTTCGTATGTTTCCCCGCCATTGGGTGCGGTCAGGGAGAACAATTCCGGCGATGCCCCGGCCGCAACGGTGACCGAAACGGTCGAACTGGTCGCGAAGGAAAACTGGTCCGTGACCACGTGTTGGAAGCTGTAGGTGCCGGGCAAGATCATGCCGGTGACGGCCGTGTTGGCCTGGGTCGGTGTGGCCAGTTTCGGACTGGAGCCGGCCGGCGCGCTGGTCACTTTCCACCAGTGGGTCAGGACGTCGCCATCCTCATCCGCGGAGGTGGAGGTCAGCTGGGTCGAGGAGACCGGCAGGGTCAGGGAGGTGGGACTGGCCGAGGCACTTACCGTGGGCGTGGCGTTCACCGGGTAGACCGGCACGGTGAGATCCTGGCTGACCACATTGGTACCGTCGGACACGGTCAGGCGGAACACGTAATCCCCCGCCACCGTCATGGCACTGACGGTGGTCTGGTCGGTGGTCGGCGTGGCGAGCTGGGCGTTGGCCCCGGCTGGCTGGGATTGGACGCTCCATTGATAGGTAAGGACATCGTTGTCCACGTTGAACATGGAACTGTGCAGGGTCGTGGCGGTCTGTCCGGGCAGCACCAATTGTACAGGGATGCGATTGTGCAATTCCGCGAACGACGGGGGCGGGTTGGAAGCATAGACCCGCATGCGCACCTCGCGCTGGGTCTGGGTGGTCCCGTCGCTCACGGTGACAGAGAAGGCATAGTCCCCCGCCACGGTGAGGCCGGAGGCGGCGCAGGAGGCGGCGTTGGGGGTGGCCAGGATCACACTGGCACCCGGTGGGGACATGGTCACGGTCCACTGGTAGGTGAGGGTGTTGAGGTCGGGATCCTGGGCGGCGGCCGAAAGGGTGAAGGAAGAGGCGGGAAGCACCAGGTGGGAAACGGATGGCTTGAAGTTGGTGAAGACGGGGGGAAGATTTCCCGCTTGGCGTGGATAGAGCGTGTACACGGCGCTGCCGTCGAGCCCGGTCAGGCTCAGATTGCCGTCGGGGCCCACAGTTTTCACTCCCCGCTCCACATAGGCGGCGGTCAGGCGCGCACTGCAGAGGCCGTAGGTCCCCGGGGTCAGCCCACTGATGTTGATCGTCGGCTCGGTGAAACTCCAGAAGTTCAGCGTGGTTTTCCCATTGTGGAGCCATGCGAGCTGTTTGGCGGTGGTTTTGGTGTCATCCGTGGTCACCCTGACCCGGACAGCGCCCGGGCGAACGTAGCGCATGATTTGCCGGAATCTCCAGTAGTAGTTTCCCCGTTCCATGTAATTGAAATGCTGGTTGTCCAGCAGGATTTCGCTGCCCAGCCCGTAAACTTCCCAATAGGAAACCCTGCCCACCGTGAGGTCTTCATACATGCGGTCAATGGTCAGGGAATCGTGTTCTGTAAAGGCCGTGGGCAGGCCTTTCGATTGTGCAAATGCAGCCAGGTTGGGAAGCTGGGTCAGGCCTCCGTAACGGTGGTAGCTGACCGCACCCACCCACGACCACAATTCGTCATCGGTGGCGGTGGGGAGAATGAAGCTGTTGTAGGCGGTGTCGACATTGACGCTTTCCGGGAACTGGAGCTTGGTATCCAGTCCGGCCGCTTCCAGTTTCGGGCACAGGGCTTTGATCATCTCCCGGACCACGCTCAGGCTGAAGACATTGTTGTATCCCGCTTCATTCAGGATGCACTGGTAGTTGGGGTTGATTCCGTAGAAGTATTTCAACCGCTGCAGCAAAGAAAGGGAAAATTCGGCGTATTCCCCGGGATTGTTCAACAACCAGGCCGGCGGCGCACCGGAAGAGCCGTTATTATAGAATGAAAAGCTGAGATACATGTCGAAGGGTTCGCCGTTGGCCCGGACCAGGTCCACAAAGGGAAGGACGAAGGACTGGAGGTTATCGTCGAGGGCGCCCAGATTGAGGCTGCTCCAATCGGTGGACTGCGGGTCGGCGTTGTCGTTGAGCCATTCCCATCGTCTGCGGTTCGTGAAATTGCCCGCTGGAATTTCGACGCGGAGGCGGTTGAGTCCGTACTCATTGACCACTTCACGGATCAGTTCCTGGCGGAATTCGGGGGTGAGATAATTGGGAATGGAATTGACGCACCCCCAGCCACGGATGGTTTGGTAGGTGGTGCCTGTGTCGATGGCCAGGTTGACCTGCGCGAGGCTTTCGGTCACGGACAGGACGGGAAACAGGAGAAGCGCCATCAGGAGACCCGGGATTCGTCCGATCCCGGCGGAATGTGTTTTTTGCTTCATGCGGGGTTGGCGGTGGGTTTAGCCGGTTTCCAAGGCAAAAGGGACAACCGGAATATCCTACCCGAAACAGCGGAGTGCAGGAATATCCATTCCTCTCAATTCCATATCCATTCGTCTCATGATGCATTTTTTGCTGTTTGATTTAATAGAGGTAATATTTACCATGGGTGCCCGTCGGGATGCTTGGATTGATCTATAAATCTCATTTTAGAGCCACCCGGCATCCGTCCCGATTCGCTCCATGGCCGCGTCACGAACCGTCAAATCAGAGAGGGAGTTCATATACATCCCGCACGACAGCCGGGAGCGGTTTCTGCCGCTCCAGTTGTCCCCCAATGATTTCCTGAGGAAGCAGGGGATCACCATGGGGGGGCTCAGCAATTGGAGCAAAGACTACCGTTTGGCGCGGAATCGGAGTCCGCATCATCTTCTGCTCTACACCTTGGGAGGTTCGGCCTGGTTGACCATCGACCACGGCAAGCCGGTGGAATTGACCGCCGGGGATCTCTTGATTGCTCCTGCCCACTCCGTGTATGCCTACCGGACCCGTGGTTCCCGGTGGGAATCCGCCTGGCTCCACTTGGGCCCTGGTTCGCGATGGGATCCCCTGATGGGCAGCGAACCCCGGGTGCGCAAGGCCTTTTCAGTAGACATGATCGTCCGCGTCATGTCGGGCTACATCGAGGAAGCCAATCTCCAGGGGGTCGACTCAGCCCCGGCCCTGAAGGCCTACGTGGAATTGATGTTGGTTTATCTCCAGCGTGAACTGGAAAACGGAAACCTGCGGCAGGCCAAGCGCAACCACCGATTGAAGTCCATCCTCGGCAGCGTCCAGACGAACCTGCGGCAGGATTGGACTGTGGAGAAGCTCGCCGCCCTGGCCGGAACCTCGCGTGCCCAACTGCACCGGATCCTGCCTGAGCTGACCGGCCGGAGTCCCATGAAAATGATCCATGCCCTCCGCATGGACCGGGCTTCGGAATTGCTCATTTATACCGAGCACACCCTGGCCCGTATCGCGGAGGAAGTGGGTTATGACAACCCGTTTTCGTTTTCCAAAGCCTTCAAGCGGCATACCGGAACCAGCCCCGCGGTATTCCGGAAGCAGGCCGCTTTCCTTTGATACCGAAAGAGAAGACCTCCCCTCCGCCGGATAAATGCGGTTCATCCGCCTGAGGCGGAAACACACGGAGAACACGGAAAGGATACCTGTCCCCACCCAAACAAACGCCGCCTATTCCATTTGATTGGCTATAAACTGAATCGCGTCGTTGAACCGACCGGGGCAAGAAAGATGAGACTTTGCGGCAGTATTCGGACAGTAGGCTTCGATAATCAGATTCGAAGCCGGCCGGTTTCGATGCGCAAGTCGTTGATTATGAAGAGTGCACCCGTCGCGAGTCGAACGCGAAACCTTCTGATCCGTAGTCAGATGCTCTATCCAATTGAGCTACGGGTGCTTAAAGAGTGGGAAAGGATAATGAAGCCGGCCCGGTGGCGCAATCATGAATTTGTGATTTCTACCGGGGGGAAGGGGCGGCCTTTGTGGGTTTAGCGATTGTGTCGCCCGATCGGGATGCCGCTCTGGGCAGAGGGAACCGGCTTCCTGCCCCGGCCTGGGGGCTTCGGCCGTTCCATTCCTTTATGCGCGGCATAACCAAAGATGAGGCACCTCAGCTGCACGGCGACAACCGCAACATTGACCTTGCGGCCGTTTCCTCTATGAGAACCTTCATCCATGTGCACACGAGCCGGATTCCTTCTGATGGTATGGGGCTTGTGGGTTGCCGCCGCGAACCCGGCCCGGGCGGAAGATGCCGTGGCGGAAATCCGGAAATATTCTGGTTTGAAGAAAATCGATCTGGCGAAACTGGCCGCCGGGGACATTGAGGGCAGCCGGATTCCTACCGAAGGATCCGACCTGTCCATTTCCGTGGAGAGCCTGTTTGCGGTGCCACTGACCCCCGGGAGGGTGGTGGATTTGATCGTAGACAGCACTCCGGACGGCAAAGCAAAAGCCGCCGATACCCTGGATGTGGAGGGCCATTTTGCCGTCAGTCTCCCCGCCCAGGAGGAGGATTTCCGGCGATTGCGGATTTCTTCCGACGATGGGTTGGGACGGTGTATCTTGAAGGCCTGTTCTGATGGATCCGGTCTGAATTTGAATGCCCCGGAAGCGGCCACCTTGGTCCGTGCTGCCCATGATCCAGCAGCCTTGGAAATAGCCTGGAGAAAAATGCTCACCGCCCGAGCGCAGGCCTTCCAAACACGCGGCTGGGTGGGAAGCCCGGGGTATGACCGGGGGAACCGGTCATTCAGCATGCACCAGGAGATCGTGCGCCTGTTGAAAACCCAGCCGGCCATTTTGGACCGGTTCAAGGAGGTTATTGGTACCGCCATGACAGCCAAACAGGCACCGGGCATGGATTCCCCGGCCTATTACTGGGAAATTTCCCGCATCCAGGGCGACCGGACCTTTTCGCTCGGCGCGGTTTTCAGCCGGAAAATGGAGGATTCGGTCCGGCAGGTTGTCGAGCCGACCTACTACGTCAGTTCAAAATATTTCACCTCGCTCATCCTCTATGAGATCCGGCCGGTCACCATCGGCGGCAGTCCCTACAGTCTCGTTTGGCGGGGTGATTTTGTCATCACGCCCTCGATCAATTTTATGAAAGGGATCGAGCGCATCGCCGCGGAAAACATCACCCTGCTGGAGGTTCACAAGTCGGTCCGTTTCTTCGCGGATGAATGCCGTGCCGCGCGCTGAGGGGTTTCAGGTTTAAGTGGATGGGATCTGCTGTATTGGGGTGGAGCGGGACCTCCGGGCACGCTGGGTTTTGTCCGGTTGATCAAAGGCAAGCGTGCCCGGAGGTCCCGCTCGACCCTGGGAACGCTGATCACTTCAATCAAAACCGGAAAAGCTCCAGCACAAAGGAGTGGGCGGAGATGGATGAGCCAGGGGGAAGGCAATCTTTGATAGACGCTTCGCTGTCGCGAAGGAGTGGGCGGAGATGGATGGGCCGGGAGGCGATGCGGGAAGGTGCTTTGCACGATGGCGCTTCGCTGGAAATGCCCTTACGGGCGGGGCATACGAACTGCGTTCGAATCTTTGATAGACGCTTCGCTGTCGCGAAGGAGTGGGCGGAGATGGATGGGCCGGGAGGCGATGCGGGAAGGTGCTTTGCACGATGACGCTTCGCTGGAAATGCCCTTGCGGGCGGGGCATACGAACTTCGTTCGAATCTATGGGAGACGCTTCGCTGTCGCGAAGGAGTGGGCGGAGATGGATTCGAACCATCGAAGGCAAAGCCAGCAGATTTACAGTCTGCCCCGTTTGGCCACTCCGGAATCCGCCCAAAATACTGATTACCAACAACTTACAGATTCACTACTTTTTCCCTTCTTGTAATCCGTGACACTTTCCGTGACACTTTGAATGTTCCTCATGTCACGGGTTACTTAAGGGGACACGGAACATAAACAAAACGGAAAGGGATTCAATGAAAAAGGTTACAGTTTACCCCAGAATTAATAGGGGGGATTACTCAGGGAAAGTCGGGGACGTGATTGGTTGGATAGTGGATCAAGGGAAGGTGAACGGGAAGAGAAAACGAACCGTGTTCAAGACACAGAAAGAAGCGGACACACTCGCTTACAATCTGAACGTTTCCATTGAAGCGAAACAAACACAATCAGTGAATGACATTGGCGAGTTGTTGCCACTTCGTTTTGAGTTGTTGAATTGTAATCAGAAGTTGAAACAGGTTGGTGCAACATTCACACAAGCGGTTGATTTCTTTCTCGCTCATACTGTCACACAGAAGGGTGTAATAACATTCAATCGTGCCACACAGTTGTATATTGAATCATGCACCAATCGTGGTTTGTCCAATCGTTACATTGATTCTTTACGTTGGTTACATTATCCCCGTTTTCTAAAAGCGTTTGATGGGGAACGTATGATGAATTCATTTACAACGGAAGAGATAACGAAACACGTATTCAGTAATTCATGGGGACCAACAACCATCATCAATTATCTACGGAACCTGAACACATTATTTAATTACTGTAAGGACAATGGATATATTGCCTTGAATCCAATTACAAAGATTGAAAGGCCCAAGGCAAAAGAAAATGAATCGTTGTTCTTAAGTATCAAGGACACAAAGAAACTGTTGATAACCGCATTGAACAACAAGATGTATGATCGTTTGGCAATCAATGCTCTCGTTCTGTTTTGTGGAATACGAATTGAAGAAGCATGTAAACTGAAATGGAACGACATTGATTATAACGAATGGACAGTTTCAGTTTCGGCAAACATTGCTAAGTTGGGTATGAGACGGATAAATAATATTCCCAACTGTTGCAAGGCGTGGTTGGTATGTTGTCGCCCTGCAAAAGCGAGTGATAGGGACACCCTTATTATTGATGGAAACGCAGAAGACAAACTAAGTTGGCTCCGTTCCAAGTCAGGAATTGTTTATCCTACCAACGGTTGCCGTCATTCGTTCGCCACGTATCACGTCGCGTTACATCAGAACGCAGGACAAACGGCGGTTATGATGGGACACAAAGGGAACGTTTCAACCTTGTATAATCATTACAGAAACGCAGTGAGTAAAACGGATGGGGAACGATTCTTTAATATTGTTCCAACCCCGAAACAGATTGAACAACACAAGAAACTTGTGAACAAGAAATAGGAATCAACGAACCCGATACTTTAAACGGTATCGGGTTTTTTGTGCCCATATATAAACATTAAAATAAAACGGAATCGAAAATGACATCATATGTATATGGGTGAAGATAAAAGGAACACACTGGGAAACATTGGATGGTGAAGACACGGTATTCAATCCATGCGGATTTGGTTTTATATATTGCATCATCAATCTTGTTGAAGAGAAACGATACATTGGCCGCAAACAGATGTGGAACCGTGTTAAACGCAAACCACTTAAGGGCAAAAAGAATCATCGTATCAGTTCCAAAGAATCAGATTGGAAAACATACTGTGGAAGTTCCAAGGATTTGCTTGCTGATATTGAACGACTTGGTAAGAGCAACTTTCGATTCGTGATAATTGAAATGTGTAACAGTAAATGGGCATTACAATATTACGAAATGGAATGGATTCTTTTTGCAAACGCATTATTCAGGGATGATTTCTATAACAAAGAATTAAGAGTGCGAGTTGGCAAAGCTCCAAAGATGGAACATTGACTTTTGACATTCCCATCAGGGGAATGATAAGTGAACAAGGAATAGATTTGATCATCGGGTTTGAAGTCAGTTCACCCGAGTACTACACGAAACATTTACAAACCCCAGAAGTCCCGTGTTGGCAAACAACAAGTTCAGGGGTGACAATCGGGATTGGTTTTGACCTTGGTGCAAACACCCCGAATCAAATTGAAAGAGAGTGGGCGGAATACTTAACTCCTGATGATATACAGAAATTAAAAAGTGTATCGGGTTACAAAGGAACAGTTGCCCACAACTACTTGTATCGTGTTAAAGGTGTTGTGATTCCTTGGACAATCGCAAGAAATCACTTTGGTAAATACACCATACCAAGATATTTTAAAACTGCTTGTGACACATACCCAGGTTTGATTAATTCCCCTGTCGTTGTTCAAGATGTTATCACTTCAATAATCTTCAATCGTGGTTCATCGTTGGAAGGATCAAGACGCACGGAAATGTTGGCGATCAAATCCCTGATTGAACGGAAACGATACGATTTAATTCCTGAACAGATACGTAAAATGAAACGTCTTTGGATTGGTAGTGTTCAAGGGTTGGTTGATCGTAGGGAATCAGAATCCAAGTATTTAGAGAACGGATTACGGAATTAATTAGGACACAAAAAAACCCCGTTGGATTTCTCCAATCGGGGTTCTTAAGGAATGTTCCGTATCATTCCGTAAACTGTTTCAATACGTTCTCAGTGTATTTCTTTTGTCTCTTCAATTGTTCCTCCCGTTTCTGTTTCACAATGTCCGATACAACACGGTTGATTACAGTACTGAACATCAGTTGTTCCACTTCCATTTTCTTTTGAAACCGTTTTTGACGGTTCCTTTCTTTACGATTCAGTTTCATTTTCTTCTTTCCAATCGTTAAACTCACTAATTGCAAATTCCGCATCTTCAATTAGTCGATCACATTGATATGACACATGTTCAACAACGTCGTTCCACAGTTCCATACAACATTTCTTGAATTCCTTTAATGGTGGTTTCTTGTTTCCAACAAACAGTGAATTTATCTTTTTGTGATTATATAAATCATCCAAACCATTTACATAATCATCCTTAGATGGAAGGTTTGCAAATTCATACAATCCATCTGAACCGCCAATTTGTCTTGTTTCCAATTCCATCAAATCACATAGAACTTCTATGGTTCCAGCGTCAATACTTGTGTAATTATGATTTGTAATTAAGTTACGTTTGAATTCGTATTTCATCTTTCCTTTATCCTTTTATTTACCATGAGAAACCACACCCAACACAGGTGTAAATCCCTCCTGAATTATAAGAATATTATACAATAAAGTTATAATAAACCGAGCTTAAAAACTACACTATGGGTAGTGACCCATTATAAAAAGTTGTCACTACGTATGGTGTACGGAATGGGCAATATTTTTCTTCTTTACAAATTATAACCTAGTGATTGTAAAACACGTTTAAATCGGTTTTAAGACGTTGGAATTACGTTTGGGGTGTTGACCCTAAACAATCCACAGAATCGTTCCTGAATGAACCCAGAAGGGTTCCTGAACGTTTTACGTATCAACCCCATCAAGGGGGATAACTTACCAAACGGAATACAAACAAATAAAGGTGAACCACATTAACAGTTCCATGAACAAATCAATGTATCGGTTTCCGTATTTCACAACAACAGTTCTGAACAATACCACCAACAAAAGTAACAAACCTAAAACAATAGTAATCATCTTAAGTATTATATTAACAGAAAGCTAGGCAATAACGAGAACAAAGCCCGATGCTGTACAGGATCAATAGCATACATTTGCATTTCCAAAGCTGAATGTTGGTGGTTTCCGTAAATCTTTTATTTGTTCAAACAATAAACGTTCCCATTGTTCATGGATTCCTGATGTTCTGAATTCAAAACGTAAAGCATCCAGTTCTGATTTACTCGTTGTGAAATATCTCTTTATGGATTGTTCGTATGTTTCCCCTGTGATTGTTAACGTGGTGTGATCGTATGGAAACCCCGTGTGGAACTGAACGTGGTGTTGCCATTCATGTGCGATTGTTTGCCGTGTTTGTTGTTCATCGTGTTTCCACTGATTGCTGATGACTATCAAACCTGATGACATATCCCACACCTTGTTATCTTCATCAACGTATTCATTCCACTGGGGTTCATGGTATTCCCCGGCTCTATCCGTGAAGGTATTAAAAACAATGGGAACGTTTGGAACCCATCGTGGCGAATGTTTACGAAGGTGGTTCATTTATTTAGATACTTAAGAAACCTTTCATATGATGGTTTCGGATCATTCAAAATGAATTCACAACACTTAATGTATTGTTGGGGTGTAATGAATTCATTCTGGATAAAATCATCCAACGACGTTTCAACTTTAGTTTGTTTCTTGTTCTGTTTCTTCAAACAATATTCATCACGTAGTTCAAGTAATCGTTGATAGGTTCCATCAGGATATTTGATTTTTACTATTTTGAATAACCATCCTGTTTTGTGTTCAACACCCAACAATTTAATTTGTTCTGAACACCACACTTTAGCTTTAGTGGAAACCGATGCTTCAAACATCATTTGTTGTGTGATCGTTTCCATATTAAATATCATTCCAAGAAATTTGTTTTGCATCCTTTGGATTAGCTTCAACCATTTCATATCCCCGTTCATCCATCAAAATTTGATACGTACAAATATATAACGGTTGTGCTTTGTTGATGTAAGCGGTTTTCATAATGAACATCAATTGGCGATCATCTAAGTTTTCTAAATCATCGTGGATAATCTCCATCAAATCGTCCATATATTCCTTCATCATTCCATCTATCATTTCTCTGTTCTCTTCAGTTGCTGTTTTCATTTTCTGTTTCCTTTATTTCTTTGTTACTGTTGGTTTGTGTCCGATACGTTCATTAACCGCATCAATGATCAAGTGAATGACCGTCTCTTCATATTGTTCGGGGACGCTACAACCATCGTGTTCAGTGATGATAGGGATTGAACGTAACATGCACTTCTTTGCAACTGTGCTAATCATGATGTCCGCTTCCATGTTCTGTAGTGTTAATGCCAAGTCTTTTTGTTTCAGTAAGAACTGATAGAGAGAGGGGAAATTCTTTTTGACGTAGTCTTCAACAGGATTGTTGTGGTTGAAATCTCCACCCGATAAAAACTTGCACCACTGAATTTTGATTTCTTCTCTGTCACCATCAATCAACTGGTAAATGTCACCCTTAAGGGCGTTGATATACTCGGACATTTCAACGGGGTTGTTTATCTCGTTGTAAAATGAAAGACAAAGGAACGGATGGGCATTCTTGATGTCCAATGTAACGAGGGGTTCCCCGTTCAATGAAAAGATTTTCCTTCCCTCTTTCGGACAGGACAAATACGAATGGTATATGCGGTTACTGTTTTCCCCTTTCTTGAAATCAATTTCCTTTGCGAGAAACTTCTGGGCTGATGTAACCACTCTTGCTTTTCTTGATGGTGTTTTTGTTTCAAGTTCCAACGGGGAAGTTTCAACCGTTACTTGATTCAAGGAATCGTAAATGTGTTGTTGAACGGGGTTCTGTATCACCACATTACCCGAATGTTGAACGGCCCGTTGTTGTTGATAGAAGTTCTCCACAACCTTCCCGTATCTCCAATCTTTGCCGAGACGGTATGACTTGCTATTGCTTCCAACTTCGTATGAACCGTTTATTTCAATCAATCCCCTTGATTCCATATCAACCAAGATTTCTTTGTAAGCCTCTCGTAAATAGTTCCGTAAAATATCCGTGTGAATATTCACGAACAAATCAGGGGTTCTGTTGTTCTGTTCGTTCCTCTTGATGATTTCCGATATGACAAAACTTTCTTTCTTGTTTAATTCCATTCCCTCTATTTTCAGGTCGGGTTTTGTCTTCACTAACTTATTGATTGAAACGTGGTATGTGTTGCTCATATGAATACATATCAACGAGCAAACCCAAAAAGACGTTATAAAAAGCGATTGTTTGTAACTGGTTGATAGTGAATTGAATTCAGTTCCAGTTATAATATATGTTTACATTGTAAAGAATCGCCGTTTTTCATAGGGGAAACCAAGTCGAAAACCAAACTGGGTGAGACATATTACTGCTCCACTGTGTCTTCTCTGTCTCTCTGTGTCTTTTTCTGGGACTAAGAAGGCAGAACCGCTTTCCTTTTCTTGGACACGCAAACCGATTATTATAAGAAAATATATATACGGTTTGGGAAAGCTGAACCCTATTTATAGATATGAGAGAAGAACGACAACCTGAATGGATATACGTAAACAAACTAGTTGATGGACTAAGCGGTTATCCATTCACAGATGAAATGTGCGGTGCCGTAGAACATTATAAAAGAGAAAAACATCGTATATCCGTTCAAGATGGCCGAGCAGGACGTTGCCAAGAAACACAAGATGAATTGCATGAATTGTTTTCTGAATTCAAACACTTGATTTTGAAACTTGATATGGAGAACTACCAACGTAACCGTGTTCAGTATATCCCTTACAGTGAATTGATCACTGTTAGCAACGTTGATTATACTTTAAATGAAACAGTGAGTGACTATTTAATTTATCAAAGCAAAACGGAATTCGTAATGGTTCGTAAAAATAGAAAGGGCATTCCATACACAATCACACTGGGATTGCTCGGATATACACGACAGACAAAAGAACAGTTGATTAAGTTGGAACAGACTTTCAAACGGAACCCGAACAATTGCCAACTAACCACTGAAACAAAATCATACCAAACGGGATTCATGATTGGTTTCAAAGATGGAACTTGGATCAAGGTTCAATCACTCCGTGCGTTTTGTCACAGTCGCGGATATGACCAGTCAGCAATGAATCGTGTTCTTCATGGAACAAGAAAACGACACAAGAACGTTATATATGTAAGCGAGTGTTGACTTCTTATAACTCGCCGTATGACATCAAAATGATAGAATAGATAAAACGTTAATCCTTGGTCGGGTCGTTCCCCTTATCAGTCGTAACAGATTGGTAAGGGGTTTTCTTTTGACACTCACACAATGGGTATGAAATTACATACCCTTTGTTCGTTCCTAATCATTCTCTTTGTATTCGTTGGTTGTGCCAACACCACATCAACCACGTATCATTACAAAGATGATCTAAAGAAAGTTTCGTATTCATTCACTCTTCCCAAAGATTTAGTTGCGGATGAACTCACGTTAACCCTTCCCAACGGAACATCTCTCAAAGCAAAAAAGATTGTTGCTGTTGGGAATGTTGAACAAACAAAAGCTCAAGGGGAACGAGAAGGGAATATCACTGGTAAGTTATCAGAAGGTATAACCAAGGGCGTTGTAACGGGTATCAAGGGGTTCTAAAGTGAGAACCTTTATCCTATTGAACGGCATCATGACCGTTCCCCAAGATGAACATGGGTGGACTGATAGAATGGAAATGGATATTCAATCCATGAGGGGAAATCGAGCAATCAAACTTGAATACTTCACCCCGTTCTTTGTTGTTTGGCGTTCCATGACTAATCAACACATGGTTAACCGGCTCATATCCACAATTTTAATTCATTCCGATTCAGAAATTATTTTGGTTGGACACAGTAACGGTGCGGAAATTATCACGGACACATTGGAAAAAATACTAAAGTATTATCCCAACATTAAAATATCAGCGGTTCATTTAGTCGCAGGAGCAACTGACCACGATTTCAACAAGAACCATCTGAACGAATCGTTAAGAAAAAATATAGTATCAAGGGTATATGTTTACGGGTCAAAAACAGATTACGTATTGAAATATGCTGCCGGGGTTTCATTTATATTCGGCCCACTACGATACGGACAACTTGGTTATCGTTCAGCAATTGATAAAAAATCCCTGAACATATCCTCTGAAAACACGGACAGAGTGGAAATTATTATAAGGGATTCAGGCCATGGGGAATGGTTCCAACGGTATTATTCCCAGACATTGAATCAGATAGTTGACCAGAACCCATCCTGAACCGCACAGGATCGTTTATAGGCGATTCTAAATCCGTTTTGGTGTGTTCGTACCATTGGTAATCCCCCGTTGTCCTGGGTCATTTAATCGTACAACGGTTTCAGCATTTTTATATCAATGGGAACATATGTATTCCCTGAATGATAAAAATATTTTCATTTATTTTTAGCGAAAATGAACGTTTGGGAAAAGTTCAACATATGTATTCCCGTGAAGAGAAAACAATCTT
>Ga0209066_10003657_pt1 | contig 17359 bp, 21 predicted proteins | sample All_14_2_FD_187198 | JGI IMG/M metagenome (GOLD analysis project Ga0209066, IMG submission 187198) | Freshwater microbial communities in response to fracking from Pennsylvania, USA - Allegheny Zone_MetaG_DW_15 (SPAdes) (version 2) ... | reverse complement strand
TTTGACGAAGAAATTGTCAACAAAAAATGGTCAAAACCACAAAATAAATGTTCATAACATGAATTGAACTATAACATGAAAAAGCTAAAAAAAATCATGAAACTTCAGAATAAATTTCAACAATGATCCTATTCGAGACAGCCACCCTTATTGAACATTTTTTTTTAAAAAAGAACTCTAATACCTTATGCCTCTCGACTGAAATCTATCAAAGGCTTTTACCATGTTCAGCGCCGTACTTCATCAAAATCGTACAGAGTGACTCATAATATCCGTTTAATTGTTGAATGGTGATATCTGGAGTTTCCTTATTGCGTTCAAAAGTGGGTATTTCATTGATGTATTTAAGTAATTCTGGGTATTTTTTATGAATTGTATTGATGACCTCTAAAATCTTTGCGTCGATTTCTTTCTCTTTTTTGCTGAATGCAGATTCGCTTTCCATTTTGATGTTGTTGAATTTCACAAGCTAAAATGGCTTATTTCATAAAGGTAACTGGAAATCTGAATTAGGAGTTATAAATTATGAGTTATAAATTATGATGACAATTCCCCAAATTTCAACACAGAGGCACAAAGAGACAGAGATAGAATACTCAATACAGGACACGAAGGTTACCCATTGATACGTGGGGATTCGATTCCCAAATACCGAACCCCAAATCCCAAATCTTCAGGCTCAGTGGTGAATACTTACTAATAGGACACTTCAATTAACACATTACCGATTTTCTCGCCAGTTTCGACGTATGCATACGCATCCGCAATTTGTTCAAGTGAATAAACGCGATCAATCAAGGGTTTAAATTTACCTTTATCTACCAGGTCTTTTAAATACAAAGCTGTTTCTTGGGTGAATTTAGGAATCGGAAAAATCACTCGCTTCCCTCCTTTTATCTTTCCAAAAATGGCTAAAAATGGGTTTTGAAAATAGGGACCTAATTCAGTTGAAACGTAAATCCCATGAGGTTTCAAAAGCGACTTACATTTACCAAAAGTGCTCTTCCCAACAGCGTCAAAAACAACATCGTACTGTTCTGTTGACAGTGTGAAATCTTCTTTTAAATAATCTGTTACTTTATTTGCTCCCAATGACTTAACTGTATCTATATAATCTGTCGCACAAACTGCATCTACCTCACATCTCATCTGTTTAGCCAACTGAACTGCCGCAGAACCAATCCCACCAGTCGCACCGTTTATTAAGATCTTTTGTCCTGATTTAAGTCCTGCAGAACGCAAATCTACCAAGGCATAAGTTGCTCCCTCACAAATTGCAACTGCTTCTTTGTAGGAATGACCCTCTGGTATTTTTGCAACGCATTCATCTTCGCCGATTGACATAAATTCCGCATGTGCGCCATAATTCCATTCATTGTAACCAAAAACCTTGTCGCCTACTTTAAACTTTTTTACTTCGGAACCAATTTCGATAATTTCACCGGCAAATTCACCACCCAAAATTGGTCGTTTTGGTTTGAAAAGGCCAAAAACCATTCGAATAATGAAATAATTTGCGCTACGGAATCCACAATCGGTGCGATTTACTGAGGTATAATGCACTTTAACCAATACTTCCTTCGGTTTGGCAACCGGGACGTCAACTTCTTTCAATTTAGCTACATCAGGCGAACCATAAGCATCACAAACAATTGCTTTCATTTTATTCATGACTCTTAAGTATTTTTTCAATTTCCATTATTCTTTGTTTCGCATACTCATATTCAGGTTTAAACGAAAGTAAGCGGGTATACAATTCTTTGGCAGCAACAAAATCCTTTAGTGCATAACACTCATCGGCTTTCTTTATTAGTTTCATAATTTGCGCCTCTATATCAGCCTCGGTTTTGGTTTTGAACAGCTGTTCTACTTCATCAATCTTCTTTTGGCAATCTTTTGATTTCGGTTTGTAATTGAGTGCTTTATGATACAGATTTAACACTAAACTAAGTCCATCTGAAATTGAGGTTGATTGCTCAACCTTAAAATAAAATGGTTCAATAAGATAAACAGCGTACAACGAGTCTGCCAAATGAATGCTTTGCTTAAAATTTGTTGGTCGATTAAAATATTCAGTTTCAACTGATTTTTCCATTATAGTCGATTTGAGCAAATCAATTTGAGAAAATGAAGTGACTTCTATGAGTAGAAAAATTCCTATCAATATTCGTTTTAACATCTTGCCGTTTTCTTTTTGTAGCCAATACGTCCCATTGCAGTATTCTTATCAATATATTCAGCAGCAAGTGGAACTTTACATGCCGTGCCGTCCATATCAACTGTTACTGCACCAACTTTTAGAGCAATTTCCTTCGCTTTGGATGTTAAAGCTGGAATTGAACAAGCTGTCGAAATGATAAAATTGTTCATTGCATATCGGACTCTATTTTGAGCAGCATGAATATCATTACCTACTCGATCCAATAAATCACTAAATAATTGGTGATCTAAATCTTCATCTTTCATAACCGTTGCACAAGAGGAAAAGGTTCCCCAACCTGCAGAAGCAATTGTTTCTTCTTTCGAATCAATCCACTTTAACGCTAGTTCAATTCCATAAGGCGTTTCGGAAGCAACCCATGGAACGGCATATTCACACAAATATGACCAATAAGCTGCTTTTACCCATTCTTCCAACTGCTCTTTGGTGATTTTCTTTTCATCCGCCATTAAACCAGCCAAATACATCGCATCAGAATTTCCTGTGGCATATAGCTGCAGTGATAATTCGTGATTCTTCTTTGTCTTTTTAAGGATTTTCTTCATTTCTCCGACCTTCACTCCAAAAAATGGTTCTTTCGCTCCGTGACGCATTAAGGTCTTTTTTGTTTGAGGATCGCTTAACGCTTCCAATTCTTGCATTACTTCGGTTAGAGTCATGGTAAAAAGTTCAAAGGGTTAAAAAGTTCAAATGGTTCAAGAGTTCAAGAGGTTCAAAGAGTTCAAAAATTTGATAATTTGAAGAGTTGCATTAAAAAGCCTTTCATTTCAAATTATGACAAATTTACAATAATGAATCTTTTATGCGAAAAAGCGGTTTGAATTTAACTTAATCCAATGATTGAAGGAACTTTTCTGCAGTATTTAAGTGCTGTTCTTGTTTTTCATTAGACATTTTATCGAAACTATGCACCAACATACCTAAGCGAGGGTTTTGCACAAAGAAATCACGGTGAATATGCATAAATCGCCAAAAAAGTCCATCCCAAGTAACTTACCACTCCCCTTTCTTATAATCACTCATTTTCATTAGGTAATTACTACCACTGATGTATGGCTTAGTCGACATCAATCCTCCGTCGGCAAATTGACTCATACCATAAACATTTGGAACCATTACCCAATCGTAGGCATCAATGAATAATTCCATGAACCAACGATAAACTTCATCTGGATCAAATTCACACAACAACATAAAGTTCCCTAATACCATTAATCGTTCGATATGGTGACAATATCCTGTTTCAAGGACTTTCTTGATGGTTGAATCAATTGGTTCAATGCCTGTTGTTCCATTCCAAAAAGATGCGGGTATTTTACGCTTGAATCCCCAATAATTCTTCGTTCGTTCTTCTGTGCCTTTTAATTCATACACTGCCCGAATGAATTCTCTCCAACCAACTATTTGTCGTATGAAACCCTCAAGTGAATTCAATGGAATATCATGGTGGCTCGCAAAATCTAGCGCCTCATCTATCACGTAATCTGGCGTGAGAAGTCCCACATTTAACATCGGTGAGAGTACACTGTGGTGTAAAAATGTCTCGTTGGAAACAATTGCATCCTCAAAAGGACCGAATTCAGCAAAACGAGTTTTGAAAAAATCATTCAGCCAAGCCTTACTTTCTTCGAATGTTACTGGATAACATATTGTTGAATTCAATTCCCCATAATTAGCAGAGAAATGCACTTCTACATATTGAATAGCTTCAGAATAATAGCTGTTTGATGGAGGAAAATTAACTTTTGGAGGAACTTTTCCTTTCGGATATTTCAAGCGGTTTTCATCATCATAGGTCCACTTTCCACCGAGTGGTTTGTTGTCTTGTTCCAAGAGTAGATTTCGCTTTTGTCGCTGAAATTTGTAAAAATCGGTTTGAAAAAGTCGCTTTTTACCTGCAAAATAAACGGATAGCTCTTCTGAAGTATTCATGAACAAAGGTGTTTCATGTTTGACAAATGACAACTTCAATTGTGCACACGTCTCATTTATTCGCTTCTCTAACCAACAATCGCTTGTATCCATATATTCGATTGCTGTGACACCATTTACATTTAAATCAACCAATAATTTTCGGATGTCGGCTTGTTCGTCATTCGCTTCAATGTAAACTACTTCAACTCCTTTATTCTTCAAGAAATCAGCATAAAACTTTATACTTGCTCGGTGAAAAGCCAATTTCTGTTTGTGAAAATTATACTGCTTAAAAAACAGGTATTCTTCCACCAAATAAATGGTTTCACAACTTGCAACGATGCTATTGTGTTCTACTAATTGATGTGGGAAAAGGATTCCTATGCTCATGCTTTAAGTTTATTACTTCTACATTTATCACTACAATACTTCACTTCGTGCCACACTTTCTCCCATTTCTTTCGCCACGTAAATGGCCTAGAACAGACTTCACAAATTTTACTTGGCAAATTAGTTTTCTTCACCTTTTTCATTGCTTACTAGCTATTTTGGAAGCAGCTTCCTTAGTTGATTTTGGCTTCGCACTTTTCTTTGTTTTACTGTTCATTCGAAAACTTGAACTTGTATTTACATGTTTCTGAAGAATGAGATTGCCTTCGCTTCTTACTTCAGGTGTTTTCCTGAAACTCCACACAATATCACTTGCTGCTTTTCTCGTGGACTCAACATCAACAATAGGATTGGGATAATCTTTTCCAATCACAACATCGTATAGTTGCTGTTCCATTTCTGTCATTTTCCATGGTTCATGAATCAGTGACGACGGTACATTCTTCAATTCAGGTAGCCAGGTCTTAATAAATACACCTTCCGGGTCATGATCCTCCGAATTTTTAATTGGATTGTAAATGCGAATAGTATTAATTCCTGTGACCCCAGCCTGCATCTGCAACTGAGGATAGTGAATCCCCGGTTCGTAATCCAAAAACTGTCTCGCCAAAAAATGCAAGTCACGCCAGTCCTGCCAAAGATTAAACACAAAGAAAGACACCACCATGGCGCGCATTCGAAAATTGATATACCCTGTTGTCGTAACACAACGCATACATGCATCAACAATTGGAATTCCGGTCTCTCCTTTTTGCCAAGCCGTAATGTATGCTTCATTTTTTGGTTTTACCAATTGAATATATGCCCGATTTACATTTTCAAATTCCATTCGACATTCATCTTCAAACTTTTGAATGAAGTGACAATGCCAGTGTAATCGAGAGATAAAATTCGAGAGGGCTCGTTTGTTACTCGATGACTCATAATGCTGCATTGTGTATTGATAAACCATGCGCATACTTAGGTTTCCATAAGCCAAATAAGGAGAAATTCGGCTACATCCTTTGCGACTAAGTGCCGGTTTAGAAATGTGTTTCGAATAATTGACATAGCGTTCTTTTAAAAAACTATTTAAGTATTTCCATGCTATTGTTTCTCCACCAGGTTGAAAATTGGGAGCTTTTTGTGTGATTTCTTTGTTTAGAATTGGACCTTTTAGTTTGTAATAAAAGTCATTTTCCAGGTGTAAAATTCTCCAGCCTTCCTCTGCAACAAGTTTTGGCTCTTCTACCATTTTTTGTTTCCAGCGTTTTTCCCAATCATTTCGAGATTTCAATTTTCGAATAACGCCATTATGCTGATATTCATTCCACTCAATATTTTGTGCTTTAAAGAATTCCTTCAAATCTAAATCTCGATCAAACGTTAGTTTGTTCCCAATTTCCTGATGTGAAAAAACAGTTTTGATGGAGAATTCTTCCGTTAGTGCCTGAAAAACAGTGCTTGCTTCCGCATGAAAAACATACAATCGCGCCTTCAAATTATCAAGCTTCTCTTGCATGTCCAGCAATGATTGATGAACAAAACGCCAATGCCGCACATCGCTATCATCATAATTCATAATGGATGGCTCGAAGCAATACATCAATAGGACAGGTAATCCTTGTTTTTGAGCATAAAAAAGCGCTTCGTGATCAGTAAACCGCAAATCTCGTTTAAACCAAACAATTACAATCTCTTGTTTTATTAAATTTTGACTGGCCATTTCTCTGGAGTTGCATAACTTAATCGTTGAATTAATCGTGCTTCGTAATAGGCATCAAGTCCTGAACATGATAAAGTATTCGCGCGTTCTAGGTCTACAAATCCATCATTAGAAACATTCATCTCGTCTACTTCTATGTGTTCAATGCTGCCAATAACTAGAATAGTGTTGTTAATTGTGATATCTATTTTTTGCTGGAATTTGAGTCCAATTTTAATGGGAGCATCCGCAACAAAAGGAGCATAAAAATCATTAAAGTAACGTTCCTCGAATCCACAAGCCTCAAATTCAGAAACGGATGTATCATATTTTGCAGAGGTTTGATGCGCCTTTTCAGCATCCCCAACTTTCAAATAGTTAATGGTGAAAGATTCAGTTTCTAAAATATTAGAGAGCGTATCTCTTTTGACAACATCTGGGCGACAAATAAATCCCCATAATGGAGGATTAGCTCCAATATGAATGAGAGAATTAAAAATCGCTAAATTACTTATCCCATCTTTAGATTTTGAACCAATTAAAAAAGCTTGTTTAATCCCCGCTAAAGAATTAATTAGCTTCCCCCGATATCGGCTGTCAAAATGTTCCAATTGTTCTTTATCGATTATCATTCTGCAAATTTTGTTTCGTTAATACTTTTTCCACTTTTTTCCAATAGGCAAAGAAAGATGGATAATAACCCTTCAACTCTTCACAAATCCAATCCCTTTGTTCCTCAATTCCTTCGTATCCAACATTCAGCGGATGTTCTTTAAAAACAAAATGTTCTAAGTGATATTCTGTTTTTAACGAATCGAATGATCCAACATAAACCTGAATGTTTGGAATATTCTGAGCCAAATCGAACATGAATTTCATGCACTTTTCACTGACTGGATAAGCTTCAAAAAACGATGGTTCTAACAACAGAATTCTGTTTCCCTCCTCCTGCTGATGCCAAAGTGGATCAAGGTTGTAATAATTATAGATAAAACTTGGCAATTCAATGTTTACTGACAATTCCTCCTGAAAAGGAAGAATCGTTACTAAGTCTATTTCAATCGTTTCAACTAATTCCTTCGGTGTTTTGATTTGAGTAAGATCTTCGTAAGGAATATCTAAAAAGGTATTGGCTTGGTTCGTTCGCGTATATTTATTGATGTTCTCCTGATTTGCGTAATATTTTTTGTTGCTATTCGCACCAGCAACCCATTGCCAGCTACAATTGTTACTTGCCAAATCACCATCTAACAAATGATAATACATCCATTTAGAGGGGAGTCGCCAATGAGATTTAGCGACATTACACACAAGTGATGCGGTATACATTCGACAATGGTTATGCATGTAGCCACTTTCGTATAGTTGATTTATAGCTTTGTCAATTCCAAGTATTCCTGTGGTTGCATTCACGACCGCTCTTGGAATTTCATGATTCGATACATTTGATTGTAGTTGTTTTATATCCTCATTCAAATTTTTGATTTGTCCAACTCGCTGAAAATAATCGCGCCAGCAAAGCTCTTTCACAAATGATTCAATTTGTTCCAATTGGTATCCTTTGCGGATGACACTTTCGAACACTTGTTTCGTACTGATAACTCCACGAGAAATGTAAGGTGACAAATAGGTAACTGCTCCATCAATATAGTTTCTTGAATGACCATATTTAATGGGATCAATTTCTTCGATTTTCAGAAGAATCGTTTCAAAATCTGTCTCAAAAACTCGTTTCATCTGCATATTTTTAAACTATAACAAGTGTGGCAGCTAAAATGATTTGATAAAATGAATTTATTTATCTCAATAGCTTACTTTTGAATAGATTTCCAACGCAAGGCAGAAAAAATGCGTTCATAGTTAAAAGGACAATATGAAAAAAATTATACTCTTAGCAACTTTAATCGTTTCATTATTCGGTCAAAGTCAAACCAACGATTATTTTCAAAATGGGGCTAAATGGCGCATCAATTGGACAGGACTTTCAATGAGTGCATCTTGTGCTATAAATCAACAATATGTGTGTGAAATTGATGGTGACACGACGATTGGAGTCCATACATACAAGAAATTCATTTACCACGGACTTGCAACAGAAATGGGCATCATGGGATACATGGGACCTTGTACACCCAATTATACTTTTTCGCAACCTTACGCCTTTCTTCGTCAAGAGAATGAGCGGATTTACTTGTATGACATTGTGGATGAGATTGATACGTTGTTGTATGATTTCGATCTTCAAGTGGGAGATTTTTTGCCTTTAACCTACAACAATGCAAGTTCAGATATTCAAATTAATAGCATAACAACCATTCAAGTTGGAACAGAAACCCGTAATGTATTTCATTTCAGCCAATTGAATGGAATTGATTCATTAATTGAAGGAATTGGACATAATAAGGGACTAATTGGAACCATGCAGCCATTTGAATTTTTTGAATATGAACTGATGTGTTTTTCCTTGGATGGAACAAGTTATTATCCAAGTTTGGGTGCGGCTTGCGACTTAACAGTTAGTACAAATGAAATTATCAACTCAATTTCAACGCATTTATCTCCAAATCCAGTGGTTGATTTTGCTCAGATTAGCTTTTCAAATCCTATAGAAATCGAAACCATCGTTGCCATCGATGCATTAGGAAAAGAACATAAATTAGCATTTGAAAAGACCACAAACAATGAAATTAAAATTGATAGTTATCAATTAACTGAAGGGATTTATTTAATTCGTATTCAAACAGTTAATAATGAAATACTAATTGAACGAATGGTGAAGTAATTATTTATAAACAGTCGTTCAGTATTTCCCTGATTTCTATTCCCTAATCTCTTGTTTCTAGTCCCTAGTTTCTAATTTCAGTTTCAAAATTGGATAAGGTCTCCCCTCACTGTCTTTGTTATTACGTTCAACAACAACAAAACCAAGTGAGAGATAAAAGGCTACTGCGCTCGTATTTTGTTCGTTTACATCCACTTTTGTAGCATCCAAATCTGACATAGCGAATTTCATCATACGTTTACCATAGCCCTTTCCAATAAAGCTTGGATCTAAAAACAACATTTCAACTTTGTTTTCATGAACACCTATGAAGCCGAGCACTCGTTCATTCGAAACCAAACAATAAACAGGAAATAGCGTGAAATCAATTTGCTCTACCAAGTCCTTGTAATAATCGATATCGACTGGATGCAAAAAATGGTGCGTTGCTCGAACCGATTTTTCCCACAGCTCAATGATTTGAGAACGGTATTTATCTTTATAAAGCACTAATTGTTTATCCGCCGTTGGCATGCTGTTGTTTCAATTTACAAGTTTAAACTTAGCAGGAAGATACAAATTTACACCTAAACAAAGTCACCGTAAAATCTTTTCCATTTTCTTCCCTTTGGCTAATTCGTCGACCAATTTATCTAAATAGCGTACATTTCTCGTGAGGGTATTTTCTATTTCTTCGATCCGGTAACCACAAATGAGTCCACTGATTAGCGAGGCATTCGGATGAAGTTTGGCTCTTGAAAAAAAGGCTTCAAAAGTCACTTTCTCGGCAATCAATTCATCTATTTGTTGATCTGTAAAACCAGTTAACCATTCGATAACTTGATGTAATTCTTCTTTTGAGCGACCTTTTTTCTCCACTTTAACCAGGTAATGTGGATAAACCGACGAAAATGTCATTCTCGCCATGCGTTCGTTGTGACTGTCCGATACGTTCATTTACTTAACAGCTTTTTTGCCTCTTTCCAAGAAATTAAATCGTTGGACTCCTTTCTTGTTACTTTAATCTTTGAAGAAAACAAACTGGCTTGTTTCATTGCTTCTAAATGCGTTCCTGAACGATAAAAAGTTGTCAAATCTGCTTCATTTTCCCACAAAGTCATGGTATACCAAGACTTTAGATTCCAACTACCTGTAATTTTATGTTTTAAACAGTTAGCTCCCTTTAATTCATTTATAATCTGTCCATTGAACTTAAAAAAAGCAAAGAACTTTGCATATGAATTGAGCTTGATTTTAGTAATGAAAAGTACCATGGACGTTGTATTATTGAATAATGTACCTTTTCAACAAAAATACACTGTAAAGGTTTATAGTACTATAAAATGCATATATTTAAGACTGTTAATCGCTAATTAAATATATAAAATCACTACTATGAAACTAAAAACAACTCTTTTATCGCTTGTATTTCTGCTGGTATCAACAATTGCGAGTGCATTCACAATTGACTATTACAACAAAGATTCAAAAAAGCATGTAATGGAAGTTAGATCGAATGGTTCGACTCAAAAAGTTGAATTTAACTCATCTACAACTGGAGCAACTTCAATCCAAACAAGCGCTTCTGAAGTAGAAATCAACACATCTTGTGGTTGGGTAAAAGTTAAAAATGGTCAAAAAGATGTGATTAAGGATGGTTGTATTACGGTACAATAATCGACTGAATAATTTATAAAGCCTTTCGATTTTCGGAAGGCTTTTTTTATGCTTGAAAACTAAAAACTCATTCCAATTCCAAGATAAAAGGGAACATTAATGAATCCATTCGTTGTATTGATTAATCGAGGGTTGTAGCCGATTTGAACCATGATTCCATCCGATTTATAATTGTATTGTTGATACCGCAAGCCAATTATTCCATTCAAATCAACATAGGTTGTCCCACTAATAAAGTTAATCGATGGTTCCACACCAAGTTCTAAGAAGAAATTCTTAAATCCAATAAGTTGACCAATTTCAGGAGTAATAATTTTTGCATCCACTTCATCCTCCACTGGTATAATGCCGAAACCAATGTTTGCAATAGTGCTTCGATAATCATTTGTCAAAAAGCTTCTTTCATACTTTACATGCACATACCCTTGTCTTCCGAATGAACCGTAAATCACATTTTTATAATACTGCGTTTCGCTTTGGCAAACTGCATTACTCCAAATGAAAACGGATAGTATGACAAGTAGTTTCTTCATTGGGAATTTAAATTGGATTCAGCTTAAAGTAAGATAGACTCATTATTTTTTAATGAGCTTGGTCGAAAAAGATTGATTCGTACCAACTTGATTCACATGTAGCACATAAATTCCAGGTTCTAAATCAATCTCCGTGACAACATCATGGGATTCATTTTGATAAACTAATTGTCCTAAACAATTGAAGATTTTCACTTCTAAAGGACCATCAATCCCTTCAATTTCAAATGACGATTCAAATGGATTTGGATAGACATTAAACGTTGATGTTTCAATAGATTCTTCAAGATTCATTGAGGTTGAACAAGTAGACGGAATTGAATCTGTAGTATAAAAGTTAGCGCAATTATCACAAAAAACACTCTTGAAAAAACAACTTGCTCGTTGTGCTCTAAAAACGCTACTAGCATTTCGATAGATTCCATGTTCGCCTGCTGTATCTACCGTCAATTCTGTACAGACCCCATTCGCTAACAAGTCATCATGAATGGTCCTGGATCCATTAAGTGTATAATGTAAAAAAGTATTGTCAGCATCAATTAAAACGGTTGTATCAAGTTCTCCATGAAAGGCTATTGTTGGAATCATTTCATTAACATCAACTTCTGTATCTGTAACTGCTCCCCAATTATTAAAAACACCTTTGATTGAATATGGATTGGTTAAATTATTCCCAGAAGTGTTCAGATTTCCTAATTCAACACTCGCAGCAGTGGCATTGTACAACAATGAAATACTGTCTAGTTCCGATTGATCAGCATACACCATTCCGAGCGAAAGCAAGGAACCCGCACTTTGTCCACCAACAAACAACCAACTCGTATCAATTCTAACAGCATTTGCATTGTTAACGATGAATCTTAAAGCAGCATTTCCGTCTTGAATTGCCCTATACCTCGCTTTATATTGACCGTATTCCGTAAACGCATCACCAAGTCGATAATTTACCGAAGCACACACAAAACCTCGCAAAGCTAAGTGAATACACAAATCGCGAATATCACCAGATGCTTTGTCGCCTGAAGTAAAACCACCTCCATGAAAAAGCATGATAAATGGACGTTTTGGAGAGAGATCAATGGCTAAATTCGGATAGTATAAATCCATCCGCAAGGTATCAGGATTACCAAGATGGTCTTGTGCAATTCCATATTGAATATCTGTTCCAATCGTAATTTCTGTAGAATCGAAATATTGCACTTCAGTGTACCTTGAATCCGAAGTGCAATATTGCGCAAAGGAACTTCCAATGATTGAAAAAAAGGCGATGACGATAAAAACGAATTTATTTTTCATTTCGTGGTTTTGGATATAACACCTAATCAAGCTTTTGGTTTTGACTTTATATCAATAAAGTCGAATCGGTAATTCATACTTGCGACTTCCATCTTCGGCGCTGGTTTCAAATAGAATAAGGTGAACGGTAGAATTTTCACGTTTCTTTTCCACCTCCACTTCGAAACTGAAACTGCCCCATTCTGGAGCTCCAGCATCTGTTGTTGCAAAACCTTTTTTAAGTTCATCGTGACCATCTTCTACAATCCAACCAAAACTTGCCTCAAAAATTTGCCCCTTTCCTTTGATTAAAAAAGTGTGTTCGCCAGTTTTTTCAACAGTCACCTCCTTAAATCGGTCATTGGAATAAATTTTTGATAAGAAATCTGATTTCTTAACATCAACAGAATCCATTGACAGAGAAGAATTCGTTTCTGTTTCTAGTGGAATCGTTGTTTCAGTCCCATTTTCAGCACATGCAACAAGTAGTAAGGCGAACAAGATAAAGGTGATTTTCATAGGAATGATTTAAGGTTATTTTTACGCTCGGTCATTTTGTTACAAATCGTTATCCCTAAGTTAGTTTTTTCTTTCTTTCAGAAATCAAAACTTAATTATAGAAATATTCAGAAATAGGCAATTTAGGTCTATCTAGAATTTCTTGCACTTTTAAATCATCAAGTTCCTTAACAATCTCATTCATTGTTTTCTTATTCCATGAGAGTCCCCAGTTGGGGACAATAATTGACGAAGCGAGTTTTTCAATCTCACCATTTCTTGACGTTTCGAAAGTAGCATGTATCTCCAAAATGTAAAAGAAGGTGGTCACTCTTTTTGCATAGCGAATTTTGTCCATGTTATATTTCAATACTCTCCTCTTTTTATGGATGAATAATTCGCTATTCGTGTAATCGATTATTAACTTCTTGGGCACCTTTCTAAAATACACCCAGACCGGAGACATAAAAAAGAAAAGAAGTGCGAAAGATAAAAACACATTCGAAGGATCTTTAATTTGCTCCATAATGGGAACGTTGTGCCTAATCGCTAAACGCACTGAACTAAGTACATGAATCCCTACACTGTAAAGCATGAAATAAACCAGCACTAAAATTAAATCAGACCATTTTCCTTTCCAAGTCTTTATCATACACTCATTAATTATTTTAATCGCCGAATTAACAATCCCTTTTTATCAAACAAATATCCCTGTTTGCTAAGTACCTTGCCTGTTGCATCATATTTCGTTTCAAAACACTTTTGTTCGCCCCAGCCTATTCTTCTTAATTCATAAATCAATTGATTGTCCACATAATACTTCGACTCAACATAAATTTTATGGGAATTACTTTCACACAGATTCGTTTCTGTGATTAGGACAAGCTCTCCTTCTGAGTTGTATGATTTTATCTCTTGAATACAAAAATTGGTCAAAGTCGTATCTGCTCTTGCGATATCAGAAACGACAGGAATTGTCAGTAAATCAGCTGCTTTCTGGACTTTCACTTTCGCAATCTTTTTCTCCTCATTTTCACATGAAAACAGCAAGAAACTCAAAAGGAAAAAGAGGTGAATTTTCATTTCGATGAACTTGGGATTTGTGAAGGAAGTGTATAATGTCCACCGTTTGGATGTTTTCCACTGCAATCACATGTGGAAAAGCTATTACTTTCTACCCAAACTAACTTCTCTTTATTCGTGAAATACCACTTTCGAACGGCTACTTTAAATTTTTGTCGGTTTACGAAGTCTGAATTCAAGTGCTGCCAATATGCACAATAACCACAGCCTTTATCGTCAAATGGAACACCAAGTAACTCAAAGGATGGAATATCATGAATAATCTCGGTAAGTGCATCATAGGCAATATCAGCCACTGTATAATTGACTCCAAACAAAATGACGTTGGCATTGGTTGTTGTTGAATCGTCTAGTTGATCGATCAACAATTCAATCACATTCGAATGCAAACCAACAACATTCCAATAGTTGATATCCCCACAACCTTCACTTAGCGCATTTTCACTGTAGATATCAATTAAATCATGGCAGATGTAGGGCATTTCTTTAACATATTTCAAACTATCGACTTGTTCAATGACTTCAGTTAATTCACCTTTCATTTGCTCGCCGCACTTTAAGAGACGTTCAACTAATGCATTGTTCTGTTTCTTACTAACAACTTTATCACCCGCTTTCTTTACAAATATGGTTGGATTAGCTAGTGCAATCGTATAAACAGTATCTGAATAGGTCATTTTTGAAGGATCAAACTCCTGTTCTTCAGAAGGATATTTCCGTGCATATTTCTCCCATTCTGCAAAATGTTCCCGGTAAATGACTTTTAAAAACTTGTCTTGATCTAAATACATTATCTTGGAAGAAAACCCAAGTTCAGCGCCATAAGTTGCATCAATCAACACCAGTTTTTTATTCAAATAATATCCATCCACACCTCCACCACAACTGGACATGTTTGGGTAGGATACTTTTACCAGTTTGTTTTCTGCTTTTAATTGCTCAATTGAGGTTGCATACTTCTCAATCTCAGCGGCAGTCGTTGGGACGCTTTGACCAAAAGTCAAATTGCTGAGTATAATGAAGATGAAAAGTATGTTTTTCATGTTGAATCGTTGATTAATTGATTTTTTCACATTCACCTTCAAGCTATTTAATTAAGTGAGGTGCCATTAGTTTTTCAATTTCTTCTATTTTTTCTTGGTGTGTTATCAGTCCTCCAAATAGACCTTTTAATTCGTTTAAATTGTTGACCATTAATCGTTCGCTTTTAATAAATGGGAAGAACCAATAATCAGTCGACCCAAAATAAATGTAATAACTTAAAAAGTCAGTTAACGATAGCTCTAATGGATATAGCGCACTGTTTCTAGCATCAAGATACTTTAACGTGTAGCCTCTTTTGTTATTATCATAAAAATCAACCGTGATAGAATTTCCAGTACCTACAATTGAAACTAATACTTTTTGTCTTGTTATTTCATTGAAATTTTCGCTTCCATTACATTCTAATGGAAAATAACGAGCACAAGGAAATGATTTTTTAACCTTTAAGTATTCATTCGTTTTTTGCTCAATTCTATCAGGATTCTCTTTGAAATTGTCAAATGCAGTAACTAATGAGAAGAAGTTATCAAAGTCATGTTCCTTTTCATAGTATTTAGTCTTTTTAGTTGTTATTAAGGTCAAACCTAATGCATGACTATAAAATTCAATAAATTCTTCAGGCATTTTATTGTTAAGGAATAGTTGTGCCTTTTCAAAACCTTTTGAAATTAGTTTAGTTTCTGTAGCCGATGTTAAAATTGAATAGAAAGAGTTTTTGTCTGCGTTAATTATTGCAATAGTTTCAAATACTTTCTTCATAATAGTTTAATTTACCTCTCAAAAATTCTTCATTTCAATTGCTCTATCCATTTCTTTTCAATCTCTGTGAGGATCTCAACATTCGGTTCGTAATTGGGGTTTGGAATGTACCAATCGAACTTTTTGTAAAAATTACTCAACTCTTTGGTTTGAAAAATGTAGCCAAGTCTTGCGAATGGTAAGTTTTTAAGTGCTTTTCTTTCAAAATCATTCTGCGGGGCTGGAATTTGATCTTCCATGTAATAGGAAAAAGGAATGTATTCCAAGTGTTCTCCCCCATAATGATTATGTGCATATAGAAACAAGTCGCCCCTGATTTTGAAATTTTTCTGCTGAAAAATTAGATTACCTTTTTGCAAATGGAACTTAACTGCATCGCTTTCTATCAAGGATTCCGGAACACCTCGAACCTCTTCTGATTTTCCAATACCATTTATTAACCAATCGCTGGATGAATTGAAAAAGGACTTATCAATTGAAAAAGTTTCAAATTCGCCAACATCAATGAGCAAGGTAAAATCGTCTATTTGTTTGTTCGACCAACGATTAGCAGCTGTCAACACATATTCAAAATCATAATTGAACTCAACTGAACTCGACAAATCATAGTTATACGTGTGCTTTACGATATTCAGTCCCTTTTTGAAATTGGCTTCAAAGTGATAGACATAATAAAAGTCAACATCATTTGTATTGGAAATTGTCTCACTTGTTGGCATGCTCAACGAATTGACAATACCATTTTTGTAATAGGTAGAATCGGCAACATAGGCAATATTATACGTAAGAATGGAACTATTCATTTCTACCGTAAAATCTCTCATATACGGATGTCGGCCAAAGCGCGGAGTTCCATTTACGTCACCACTTGGAGAAAACGCTTCAAATCCAACCGTTACTTTCTTATCATCCGATGGATTAAAAAACTCATAATAAACGGTCACTTCGATGAATTGATTTCTAACTTTTTTGAGTGTCAATATTTCTTTTCTGACACTAATTTCGGTTTCATTCATTGGAATGAGTTGATTGCCTTTCGCATAAAAAGCACCATCATTTGCCAGAACGATATAATTCATCAGAATCAATAAAATGGTGAAAATGGATCGCGTCATTTGAAGTGTCATTGGTTTACAAAAAGTTGAAGTTGATTTTATACTGGATGCATCAACTTTTAATACAAATTCGAAGATAGTTTATTTTCTTGCTCGTGATTATTATCTGATTCAATGTTCTTTCGAAGTTAGATCTTAGCCGGCACTTGATGCACTGTTATGCGCATTATAAATTTCTAATGATTTCTTTCTTTTTCTCATAATTTTTGTCAGTTACTCGAAAGATGGTTGGGTCTAATTTAGAATATATAATTTCAACTGTATCTCCAACATTTAACATTGTCCAATCACCATGAACTCTAACTTCAATTTGTTCATTTTTCACGTTAAATCTGATATAGCTATCATTTTGACGTCGAATCCTTCTTGACCCAATTTTTGTGATAACAGCCTTTGTTTTTATTG
>Ga0209066_10003656_pt1 | contig 17363 bp, 11 predicted proteins | sample All_14_2_FD_187198 | JGI IMG/M metagenome (GOLD analysis project Ga0209066, IMG submission 187198) | Freshwater microbial communities in response to fracking from Pennsylvania, USA - Allegheny Zone_MetaG_DW_15 (SPAdes) (version 2) ... | reverse complement strand
TCGCTGACGATATCGGTGACGCGGTGGATGCTGTCCACCACGTCGCTCATGGTCTGGCCCGCCCGGTTCACCAGCGCGCTGCCTGCCTCGACGCGCTCCACGCTGTCGTTGATCAAGCTTTTGATGGCCCTTGCCGCCTCTGCCGATCGGCCCGCCAGGCTGCGCACTTCACTGGCCACGACAGCAAAGCCTCGTCCTTGTTCGCCCGCACGAGCGGCTTCGACGGCTGCATTGAGCGCCAGGATATTGGTCTGAAAGGCGATGCCATCAATGGTGCCGATGATCTCGCTGATGCGGCGCGATGAATCGTGGATGTCACGCATGGTGCTCACCACCTGGCTCATCACTTCGCCGCCCTGCTTGGCTACGCCAGATGCGGTGGCCGCCAGTTGGTTCGCTTCACGGGCGTTGTCGGCGTTCTGGCGCACCGTCTGGCTCAGTTGCTCCATGGAGGACGCCGTCTGTTGAAGGGAACTGGCCTGTTGCTCGGTGCGCGCCGACAAGTCCTGGTTGCCCTGGGCGATTTCATTGCTGGCGGTGGCCACGCCATCAGCGTTCTGGCGCACTTGCTGAAAGACCGCTTTGACCTTGTCCATGAACTCGTTAAAGCCCTGGCCTATCTGGGCCAGTTCGTCGTTGCCCTGCGCTTGCAGGCGCACAGACAGGCTGGCATCAGCCCCGGCCAGGTGCGACATGGTGTCGCTCAGGGCCCGCAGAGGCTGCATCAGCTTGCGCACCATGATCACCATGGCCAGCGCTGCCACCGCGCAGGCCACCAGTGCGGCGCCTGCGGCCAACCAGATCAACTGGCGGGCGTCGGCCGTGGCCGCTGCCACGGGGTAGGACACGCGCACGCTCCACGGTGCCACGCCCGGTATCACATTCACAGGTTGAAAGAGGTGCACCCAGCCTTGATCATCTTCGTAGCGGTAGGGCTCGCCTTTGGCGATGCTGGACAGCGCTGGCGCAGGCAGGTCATCCGCCTTTTTGGCCAGGCGCCCGGCATCGTTCACGGCCACGTACAGGCCACCGTTGGACAGCAGTGACACGCGGCTGCCGGGCAAGGGTTCCATGCGGGCGATGCGCTCTGACAGCGGCTTGAGCGGCAGATCGGCGCCCGCCATGCCCACGAACTTGTCCTCGACGAGGATGGGTGAGGACAGCGTGGCCATCAGCACGTCCTTGCCCGCGACGGGGTACATGTACGGCTCGATCAGCGCATCCTTGCGTGTCTTTCTCGGGATGTCGTACCAGTCATTGGCACCCTGCTTTTCGTAGTCCAGCAAGGCCTCGACGGCGATCTGCCCGCTGCCACGGTTCCAGTAGGCGATGTAGCGGCCAGTGGCGTCGTAAGCCGGTGTCTTCTTGACGTAATCTGCGTCTTTGCCATCCAGCGCGTCAGGTTCCCAGATCGAGTAAGTGCCGATGAACTCCGCATGCTGAGTCAGCACACGCCTGGCCATGGCGTCAAGCTGGTCGCGGCTCGGCGGCTGGCCGGCTGCTTTCATGCCTTGCATGGTGTCAGCCAGCGTCTTGACCGCCGTGAAGCTGTGGCCCACATCGGTGGCGACCAGGTCTGCCGCCTCACGGGCAGCGAGCTGGGCCTCCTTGCTGGCCTGGTCCACCGCAGCGCTATAGGTTCGCCAGCCCATCAAGGCGCTGGTGGCGCCCACACAAAAGATGCACAGCAAGGTGGCAGCCAGGCTCAGTTTGGCAGTGAGGGTGAGGCGACCGGTCAACCAGGGGTGCGCAGCGGCGGCAGGGGAGTGCGAGGTGGTCATACCGAACTTCTGGGTGGCAGGGGAGGGCCTTCCTGGCGAACATGCGGGGAGGAAGGGGGTGTCAACAGGCTGTCATCGGCAGTTGGCGCGCGCTCTGAATAGCGGGGCATCCCAAAAACGCAAAGAATTTGTACGGCGGGGCAGCGTCAAGTTGCCAAGCGCGTAAACATGTTGGCCGATATACTGCCGTCCATGCGCCGCTGGATTGCCATCCTCTTGATGATCGTGCTGCCGCTTCAACTGAGTTGGGCGGTGGCCGCGAGCTATTGTCAGGACGAGCAAGGCGTGGGTGTGCAGCACTTTGGCCACCACGCGCATCTGAACCACGACGTGGTGGACGCGGGCAAGAACCTGACCAAAGGCCAGCAGCAGGCAGACAGTGACTGCGGTTGTGCAGGGCAGTTGTGTGGTGCCCATTTCTTGCCAGCCGCGCCCGAAGGTCTGACGGATGCGATGCCATCTCAGCAGGTCAGCACGGCCGTGTCCTGTGCCTACCCGCCTTCTGATCCGCCCAGGATCGAGCGCCCCAATTGGTCTGTCTCGCGCTGATTCGGCGAGACGGTCTCTGCGCCTCATGCAGTTGAGTTGACGCGCCTGCGGGCGCGTTGCGGCTCGTCGAATTCACCCCCGTTGTGTCCAAAACCCGGAGAATTCGATGCACAGGTCATGGGTGCCCCTTGCGGCACCGTTCATGCTGGCCGCGGCGCTTTGTTCGCCTGCGGCCCTTTCCCAAGTTGCTCAAGTTGCCCAAGCAGTTTCCCCCTCAGCGGCGCCTGCCGGCTTGAGCCTGAGCGAGGCCATTGAACTGGCCTTGCGGCACAGCCCGGCCTTGCGCGCGGCACAAAGCGCGCTGCAAGCCAGCGAGGGCGCGGTGTGGCAGGCGGGTGCCCGCCCCAACCCCGAGCTGGCGGCGCTGGTTGAAGACACCCGCGCGCAGACGCGCACGACCACTGTGCAGCTGTCGCAACCCATTGAGCTGGGCGGCCAGCGCGCGGCACGGCTGTCGGTGGCGCAACTGGCGCAGGCACAGGTGGCGGTGGATCTGCAGGCAGCGCGTGCGCAGGTGCGCGCCGATGTCACGGCGGCCTACTTTGCGTCGGCCATCGCGCAAGAGCATGTGCGGCTGGCCCAGGCCTCGTCTGACCTGGCTGCGCGCGCGCTTGATGCCGTGGCCAGGCGCGTGCAGGCCGGCAAGGTCTCGCCTGTTGAAGAGACCCGGGCTAAGGTGGCGCATGCAGCCGCAGCACTGGAGCTGCTTCAGGCGCAAAGCGAGCAGCGCCTTGCACGGCAGCGGCTGGGCAGCTTGATGGGGAGGCCAGCCTCAGGCCTGGGGCCCATCAGTTGGCGGGCGTCTGTCGATGCCGCAGCCACGCCGATGCCGGACATGGTGGGCCAACAGGCCAGCCGCCTGGCGCTGGCCCCCGTGCTGAGCCAGGCTCGGCTGGAGGTGGCGCGCAGCCAGGCCCTCACCAAGCTGGAACAAGCCCGGCAAACACCAGACCTCACGGTGACGCTGGGCGCCAGGCGCGACCAGGAACAGGGGCGCAACCAGTTGCTCATCGGCCTGGCCATGCCTTTACCGGTGTGGGACCGCAACCAGGGCCAGGTCTTGCAGGCGCTGCGCCTTCAGGACAAGGCCCAGGCTGACCTGGATGCCGCCCAGAGCCGCGTGGACACGCAGTGGGGCGAGCTCAACGAGCGGCGCCAATCGGCCCTGGCCGAGATCCAGGCGCTGCAGCGCGACGTGTTGCCCGGGGCAGAAAGCGCCTGGCAGGCCGCTGTGACGGGGTTCGAGCTGGGCAAGTTCAGCTTCCTGGAAACTTTGGACGCCCAGCGCACCCTGTTCCAGGCACGCACCCAGTACCTGCGCGCATTGGGTGACTGGCACCGCAGCAACGCAGACATCGATCGACTGCTGGGCACGGACGCGCTTGACGCGCCTGCCGCCGGCCCAGAGAAGGACCAACCATGACCGACGCACGCCAACACCAGACCGGGCGCATCAGCCAGGGCCAACTCATCGCCATCGCCAGCATCGTGCTGATCGGGCTGGCTGCGGGGGCCTTTGTGCTCCGAAGCGCACCTGAGGGCGCTGCGCCAGACGCCCACGAGGCACACGGCCATGCCGAGGCCAAAGGGCACGACGACAAGGCGCCCCACGATGACCACGACGAACACGAAGGCCATGCGGACCACGATGAGCCAAAGGGCGAAGAGCCTTCCCTGGCGCTGGATGCCGATCAGATCAAGTCAGCGGGCATCGTGGTGGAGCCCGCTGCTGCGGGCTTGATCCGCACCACCGTGCAGATGCCCGGTGAGGTGCGCTTCAATGAAGACCGTACCGCGCATGTGGTGCCCCGCGTGGCCGGGGTGGTCGAGCAGGTGTCGGCCAATCTGGGGCAGCAGGTCCGCAAGGGGCAGGTGCTGGCGGTCATCTCCAGCCTGGCCTTGTCTGACCTGCGCAGCGAGTGGCAGGCGGCGCAAAAGCGACTGGGCCTGGCCCGCACCACCTATGAGCGCGAGAAAAAGCTATTCGAAGACAAGATCACGGCGCAGGTGGACTATCTGCAGGCCCAGCAGGCATTGCGCGAAGCCGAGATCGCGCTGGCCAATGCCGACCAGAAGCTCAAGGCCCTGGGCGCCTCGCCAGGCGGCACGGCGCTCAACCGCTACGAGCTGCGGGCGCCCTTCGATGGCATGGTGGTGGCCAAGCACCTGGCCTTGGGTGAAGCCGTCAAGGAAGACGCCGAGGCCTTCACCTTGTCTGACCTGTCCACCGTGTGGGCCGAAGTCAGCGTGCCGGCCAAGGACCTCGCGCTGGTGCGCGTGGGCGACAAGGTGGTGGTGCGCGCCAGCGCCTTCGATGAGGCCGCCTCGGGCACGGTGGCCCATGTCAGTGCCTTGATCGGCGAGCAGACCCGCACGGCCACGGCGCGGGTCGTGCTGGCCAACCCCAAGCTGGCCTGGCGCCCGGGTCTGTTCGTCAATGTCGAGATCAGCTCGGGCGAAGTCCAGGCGCCCGTGACGGTGGCCAGCAGCGCCATCCAGGCCTTGGAAGGCCGCGAGGTCGTGTTCGTGGTGGTGCCCGGAGGATTCAAGCCGCAAACCGTCAAGCCAGGTCGCACGGACGGGCAGCGCACCGAGATCGTGAACGGGCTCAAGGCGGGCGAGCGCCACGCCGCGGCCAACAGCTTCGTGATCAAGGCCGACATCGGCAAGGCCTCGGCCGAGCACGTGCATTGACGCAAAGGACCCGACATGTTTGAAAGACTCATACGCTTTGCCATTGCACAGCGGTGGCTGGTCTTGCTGGCCGTGCTGGGCATGGCTGGGCTGGGTGTGTACAGCTATCAGAAGCTGCCCATCGACGCCGTGCCCGACATCACCAATGTCCAGGTTCAGATCAACACGCCCGCGCCTGGCTACTCGCCGCTGGAGACCGAGCAGCGCATCACCTACCCCATCGAGACGGTGATGGCCGGCCTGCCGGGCTTGCAAGAGACCCGCTCGCTGTCGCGCTACGGCCTGTCGCAGATCACCGTGATCTTCCAGGATGGCGTGGACATCTACTTCGCGCGCCAACTGGTCAACGAACGTCTGCAAAGCGCCCGCGAAGGGCTGCCCCAGGGCGTTGCACCGGCCATGGGGCCCATCTCCACCGGACTGGGCGAGATCTACATGTGGACGGTGGAAGCGAGGGATGGCGGGCTCAAGGCCGATGGCACGCCCTATACGCCCACCGACCTGCGCGAAATCCAGGACTGGCTCATCAAGCCGCAACTGCGCAACGTGCCCGGTGTGACCGAGATCAACACCATCGGTGGCCATGCTCGCCAGTACCACGTGGCCCCCTGGCCCGACAAGCTGAGCGCGCATGGCCTGACCATGGCCGATGTCGTGCAGGCACTGGATCGCCACAACAGCAATGTGGGTGCGGGCTACATCGAGCGGCAGGGCGAGCAGTACCTGATCCGTGTGCCCGGCCAGGTGCGCAGCGTGGCCGACATCGGGCACATCGTGCTCAAGCAGGCAGGCGGCGTGCCCGTCCGCATCCGCGATGTGGCCGATGTGGGCCTGGGCCAGGAACTGCGCACTGGCGCGGCCACCGACAACGGCCGCGAGGTGGTGCTGGGCACGGTCTTCATGCTCATTGGCGAGAACAGCCGCACGGTCTCGCAAGCCGTGGACCTGAAGATGGCCGAGATCAACAAGACGCTGCCGGCCGGTGTGCACGCGGTCACGGTCTACAACCGCACCACCCTGGTCGACAAGGCCATTGCCACGGTCAAGAAAAACCTCTTTGAAGGCGCGGTGCTGGTGGTGGCCATCCTGTTCCTGTTCCTGGGCAACCTGCGGGCCGCATTGATCACGGCGCTGGTGATCCCGCTGTCCATGCTCTTCACGTTCAGCGGCATGGTCAGCCAGAAAGTCAGTGCCAACCTGATGAGCCTGGGTGCCCTGGACTTCGGCATCATCGTGGACGGCGCCGTGGTGATCGTGGAGAACTGCGTGCGCCGCCTGGCTCATGCACAGGCCCACCATGGCAGGCCGCTCACCCGCCACGAGCGCTTTCATGAAGTGTTCCTGGCCGCGCAGGAGGCGCGCAGGCCGCTGCTGTTCGGGCAGTTGATCATCATGATCGTCTACCTGCCCATCTTTGCGCTGTCGGGCGTCGAGGGGCGCATGTTCCATCCCATGGCCTTGACCGTGGTGATGGCGCTGCTGGGCGCCATGATCCTGTCGGTGACCTTCATCCCTGCTGCGGTGGCACTGTTCATTGGCGACAAGGTCGATGAAAAGGAAAACACACTGATGCGCGGCGCGCGGCGCCTGTATGCGCCCTTGCTGGCACGCGCCATGTCGGCCCGCCCGGTTGTGCTGACCCTGGCGGTGGTGGTGATGGCCTTGTCGGGTGTGGTGGCGTCGCGGCTGGGCAGCGAGTTCGTGCCCAGCCTCAACGAAGGCGACTTTGCCGTGCAGGCCCTTCGCATCCCGGGTACCAGCCTGACGCAGTCGGTGGCCATGCAGCGCCAGCTTGAGGCCAGGCTGAAGGCCAGGTTCCCGGAGATCGAGCGCGTGTTCGCGCGCACCGGCACCGCCGAGATCGCGGCCGACCCGATGCCGCCCAACATCTCCGATGGCTATGTGATGCTCAAGCCCATTGAGCAGTGGCCCCAGCCGCGCAAGACCCGCGAGGCACTGATCGCCGCCGTTCAGCAAGAGGTGGCCCGCCTGCCAGGGCAGAACTACGAGTTCTCGCAACCCATCCAGTTGCGCTTCAACGAGCTGATTTCGGGCGTGCGCAGCGATGTGGCCGTCAAGCTTTTTGGCGATGACATGGCGGTGCTGGACAGCACGGCCCAGCAGATCGCGCAGGCCTTGCAGCGGGTGCCCGGTGCGTCCGAAGTGAAGGTGGAGCAGACCACAGGGCTGCCCATGTTCACGGTCAACATCGACCGCGAGAAGGCCTCGCGCTATGGCCTCAATGTGGGCGATGTGCAGGAGACGCTGGCCACTGCCCTGGGCGGTCAGGATGCGGGCACCTTGTTCGAAGGCGACCGGCGCTTTGCCATCGTGGTGCGCCTGCCCGAGTCCATCCGAACCGATCTGGAGGCGGTCAAGCGCCTGCCTATTGCGCTCGCTGACCGAGGCGCGCCAGCCGGTGGGGCACGCTTCATCCCGCTGTCCGAGGTGGCGGCCATCGACTTCGCGCCAGGCCCCAACCAGGTCAGCCGCGACAACGGCAAACGCCGCATCGTGATCAGCGCCAATGTGCGTGGCCGTGACATCGGCACGTTCGTGAGCGATGCACAAGCCGCCTTGCAGCAGGTGCCAATTCCGTCTGGCTACTGGACGGTGTGGGGCGGCCAGTTCGAGAACCTGCAGTCGGCCAGGCAGCGTTTGATGGTGGTGGTGCCGGTGTCCTTGCTGCTGGTCTTCACCTTGTTGTTCGCGATGTTCCGTGACATCAAGGACGGCCTGTTGGTCTTCACCGGCATTCCCTTTGCCCTGACCGGCGGCGTGCTGGCCTTGTGGGCGCGGGACATCCCGCTGTCCATCTCTGCCGCAGTGGGCTTCATCGCGCTGTCGGGCGTGGCCGTGCTCAACGGCCTGGTGATGATCGCCTTCATCCGCAAGCTGCGCGACGACGGGCTGCCACTGGACGCGGCCATCGAAGAAGGTGCGCTGACCCGCTTGCGGCCTGTGCTGATGACCGCGCTGGTGGCCTCACTGGGCTTCATCCCCATGGCCCTGGCCACCGGCACCGGCGCGGAGGTGCAGCGCCCGCTGGCCACCGTGGTGATCGGCGGGATCCTGTCTTCAACCTTGCTGACCTTGCTGATGCTGCCCGTGCTGTACCGCCTGGCCCATGCGCGAGACCTTGACGAACCACATTCCAGGAGTTCAACATGAACAAAACATCCATCGGCCTTCTGATCCTCTGCGCCGTGATGAGCACGGCGTGCAGCCACCTCAGTCAGGAGCTGGATGGCTACCACGAGGGATGGCGCAGGGCCACCGTGCTCGAAGTGGGTCTGGCCAGCGTGATCGAGCCTGATGGTGGCGCACAGGACTGCCGGCCAGCCTGGTCTGATCAAGGCCCGGCGCAGTGGTTTGCCGTGACCTCCTATGCCCAGGGCGGCAGTGTCAATACCCGCCAGCGACGGATCGTGGCCCTGCCAGATGGTCTGTCCGTGCGTGCAGGCGATCAGGTGGCCATCCATCTGAGCGACTGTCGCCTGCCGCTCAGGGCGGTCTCGACCAGCCCGGAATGGCCGCGGTAGGGCGGAGCCTGGGGCGTGACGGACGCTGCCATCGGTGACCACGCGCTCCAGGGTGCCACTGCCCGGGTCAAAGAAGCTGGCCACGATCACGCTGCCGATGCCACCTCGGTCATTGGCCAGCAGGCTGACTAAAACGAGCGTTTGTTTCATGGTGAAGCCCTCTGTGAAAAACGTCACACGAATCGTGCAAGACCACTTCGGCAGCGTCACGCGCCCCTTCGAACAAACCTCGCGCGCATCCCTTGATTTCGATCATTTATGAGGCCATAGGGGGAAAGTGACATGGCGTGAGAAAAATTACGCATGAACGCGCTCATGTCGGGCTCTGATGTGCCGACATCCAATGTGTTGTTGCCAAGGCCGTCTCGTTCCAGGGCTGGTCAGGGTAGTTGATTAGGGCGCCGCTCCTTGGGGAGGCGTCCGGCGCGCTGGAACATGTCACCAACCGGCCCTTTTGCCATGTCCAGCCCGTACCACGCAGCCTCTCCTGCCAGCGCCACCTCGGCACCGCGCGCGGGTCGCATGGCGCCCGCCTTGTTTGCACTGTTGGCCTGTGCAGCGGCGGCTTTGCCCTTGCTTGAGCGCGTCAACCTTTACACGGTGGCTTCGCCGCTGGTGGTCGCTGTACTCGCCGCCCTGGCTGTCTGGCAACTGAACCGGGTTGGTGGTGTCGGCGCCAGCCAGCAGGCTGACCTGTCGGCGGGTGGCGAAGCCGGCGCGGGCCTCACACCTTTGTCTCGCCTGTTGCTGAGCGTGCTGCCTGTCTGGCGCCAGCAGGTGGTGTCGGCCAAGACCCAGATCGACGACGCGGTGACCGAACTGGTCGTCAACTTTGCGTCCATCACCGATGAATTCGAGGCTGCGGGCTTCAAGGGTGCGGCAGGCGAGGGCAACCAGACCGACGACACGGCCACGGTGTTGACCCTGTGCGAACAGGACTTGCGCCAGGTCATTGCCTCGATGAACGACATCACCCACAGCAAGGGCGAGATGACGGCCAGCATGCACGAGCTGGCCCGGGCCACGGCCGAACTGCAGTCCATGGCCCAGGGGGTGGCGCAGATCGCGGCACAAACCAACTTGCTGGCCATCAATGCCGCCATCGAGGCCGCGCATGCGGGGGATACCGGGCGCGGCTTTGCCGTCATTGCCAAGGAGATCCGCATGCTGTCGCAGTCTTCGGCCGAGACCGCCAGCCAGATCACCGACCGCATTGCGCGTGTCACCGAGATCATGAGCGGCACCTCGGACGCCGCGGCCAAGGCCGCCAGCGAAGAGGAAGCCGCCATCGTGCGCTCCAGCAGTGTCGTGACCGATGTGTTGAGCCACATGCACGGACTGAGCACCGACGCACAGACCATGCGCGAGCGCGGCAACGTGCTGCGCAACAACATCGAGCGGCTCATCGTCGGGCTGCAGTTTCACGATCGCGTGAGCCAGGTGATCGGCGTGGTGGATGGCGACATCACCCGTTTGCGTGACCAGGTCGAAAGCGAGGACCCACCGCCGCCAGCCGAGCAGTGGCTGGCCGATCTGCAAAGCCGCTACACGATGCGTGAGCAGCGACACGGTGCAGCAACAGGCGCGGCCAACAAGGCCCCCGCAGCGGCCCCCGCCGCCAAAAAAGTGGTTTTTTTCTGAGGCAAAGAGAGCGACACCATCATGGCCAAAACAGTCCTAGTCGTTGACGATTCAAGTTCTCTGCGGGCCCTCGTGAAGATGGCCTTGACCCGCGCCGGCTACACGGTGATCGAGGGGGCAGATGGCAAGGAAGGCCTCAAACAACTTGATGCGGCACCCAAGGTGCACCTGATCGTCAGTGACGTGAACATGCCCAATATGGATGGCATCACCTTCGTCAAGCAAATCAAGCAACACCCCAAGCACAAATTCATCCCGGTGATCATGCTGACCACCGAGGACGAAGAAGCCAAGATGCAGCAGGCCAAGGCCGCAGGCGCGAGAGCCTGGCTGATCAAGCCCTTCAATCCGCCGGAGCTGCTGGATGCCGTCTCACGGCTGGCCACAGCCTAGGAGGCGCCATGAGACTTGCCCGAACACTCCCCCCTGAACTCACGGTCTACACGATCGGCGAGTTGTACCCGCAGTGCCAGGCCTGGTCGCACGCGGACATGGAGCATGCGAGCCTGCGTGTGGGCGCCGAAGCGGTGGCCGAAGTGGACGCTGCCGGTGTGCAACTGCTGCTGTCCCTGTCGAGCACGCTGCAGGCCCAGCGCCGCACGCTGCAACTGGTGACGCCCAGCGAAGTGCTGTCAACAGCTTGCCAGGCACTGGGTGCCGCCTGCCTGGTGGACAACGCAGACATGAAAGGGCAAGAGCTGTGAGCACGCCCCAAGCCGACGACGACATCGTCAACGAGATGCTGCCGGCCTTCATCGAAGAGGCCCATGAGCAAAGTGATGCGCTGGAACAGCTGCTGCTGCAGCTGGAGGAGGCCCCGGACGACCGCGAACTGCTCGACGCCCTGTTCCGCTGCGCGCACACCATCAAGGGCTCGGCCGGCGTATTCGGCCTGGACCAGGTGGTGACCTTTACCCACCACGTTGAAGCCCTGCTGCACCGCATGCGCGAAGGCGCGCTGGCCCTCACCCCGGCGCTGAGCACCTTGCTGCTGCAAAGCAACGATGTGATCCGCGGGCTCGTTCAAGGCGTGCGCGATGCACAAGTGGAATCGCCCGAGGCTGCGCAGCACCGCGAGGCCCTGGTTTCGCGCTTGAGACAAGCGACCACCGGGGACGATGGCGCCCTGACCGAGGTGCCCGTGTTCCCTGCGGCCGCCGACGCGACATCCGGCGTGAGTCCGGGCCTGCGCCGCTGGCACATCGCTGTGCGCTTCGGCCAGGACACCTTCCGCCATGGCATTGATCCGCTCACCTTGCTGAACTATGTGAGCGGACTGGGCGACATCCCCACCGTGGTGTGCGACACCCAGGCCGTGCCCGTGCTGGACGGCTTCGACCCCGAGAATTGCCACCTGTCCTTCCAGTTCAGCCTGGACACGGCGGCCACACGCGAAGAGATCGAGCAGGCCTTCAAGTTCGTGCGCGAAGACTGCGAACTGCACATCATCGAGCCAGGCGCCAGCCCCAAGGATGTGATCGCACTCATCGAGGCCATGCCCGACAACATGCGCCTGGGCGACATCCTGGTGGCAGCCGGTGCCATCACGCGGGTCCAGCTGACGCAAGGCTTGAACAGCCAGAGTGAAGCCGCCGTGGTGGCGGGCGCATCCGGCGCCGCACCGCTGCTGGGCGAGCTGCTGCAGTCCAGCGCGGCCATCAGCCCCAACGTGGTGGCGGCCGCTTTGCAGAAGCAGCAGCGCCAGCGCGCGGGGGGCGATGACAACAGCTTCATCCGTGTGCATGCCGACAGGCTGGACGAGGTCATCAACCTGCTGGGCGAACTGGTGATCGCCGGGGCGGGTGCTTCGGTGCTGGCCCATCAGACACAACAGCGTGCCCTGAAGGAGGCCAACCAGCAGGTCACGCGCCTGATCGAGAGCATCCGCAACAGCACCTTGAAGCTGCGCATGGTGCCCATTGGCGAGACCTTCTCGCGCTTTCGCCGCGTGGTACGTGACACGGCATCCGAGCTGGGCAAGGACGTGCTGCTGGACATCGTCGGCGGCGAAACCGAACTGGACAAGGCCATGGTCGAGCGCATTGCCGACCCTTTGATGCACCTGGTGCGCAACGCGCTGGACCACGGCCTGGAAACACCCGAGCAGCGCCTGGCCGCAGGCAAGACCGAGCAGGCCCGCCTGACGCTCAGCGCCTGTCACGAGTCGGGCAGCATCCTGATCCGCATCATCGACAACGGCCGCGGTGTGCAGCGCGACAAGGTGCTGCAACGCGCCTGGGAGCGCAACCTGATCGAACCAGGCTTCACCCCGCCGGACGACGAGGTGCTGAACCTGATTTTTGCTCCAGGCTTTTCAACGGCAGAAAAAGTCACCAACCTCAGCGGGCGTGGCGTGGGCATGGACGTGGTGCGCAGCAACGTCGAGGCGCTGCGCGGCTCGGTGGCCATCTCCAGCGAAGCCGGGCAAGGCTCGTGCATCGACATCCGCCTGCCCCTGACCCTGGCCATCATCGATGGTTTCCTCGTGGGGGTTGGCCAGTCCAAGTTCATCTTGCCTCTGGACGCCGTGGTCGAGGTGATCGCCAACCGCGCCACCGCGACTGCCATCGATGCCAGCGGCCGAAGTTGCGTTGAACTGCGCGGGCAGATGCTGCCTGTGGTCAACCTGCGCACCCTGTACGCACTGGACTCGCCACCACCTGAACTCAGCAGCGTCGTGGTGGTGCGCGCCGGTGCGCGGCGTTTTGGCGTGGTGGTCGATGCCCTGTTGGGGCAGCACCAGACCGTCATCAAACCCCTGGGCTTGATGCTGCGCAGCCTGCGCGGCGTGTCGGGCTCCTCCATCCTCGGCACCGGCGAAGTCGCCTTGATTTTCGATGCCACCTCATTGGGTCAGCTTGCGGCTCAGCCACGTACGGTGTCAGGCAAACCTCAGCGATCGGAAGACGCTGGCAGCCCGATCACCCATTCCATTCAGTAGGAGCCCTTCATGACACAGCCCCACGCATCCTGGCTAGCACGCCTGCTTGTTGGCGCCGAACTCCAGCGCCAGAACGCGCAACTGGACGAGCACAGCCGCGCGCGTGCCGAAGCGGAGGCAGCGATGGCGGCCCTCAGGAGCCGCTTGAACGAGGTCGAGTCCGAGTTGAAGGTGCGCACCGACATCATGAATGTCACGAGCATCGTCTCCGAGTCCGACAAAAAGGGCGACATCCTCAGCGTCAACGAGAAGTTCATCGAGGTGTCCAAGTACCGGCGCGACGAACTGATCGGCCAGCCGCACAACACCACGCGCCATCCGGACATGCCCAAGGACACCTTCAAGCTGCTCTGGCAGACCATCGGGCGAGGCGACATCTTCCGTGGCGTGATCAAGAACCGCGCCAAAGATGGCACGCCCTACTACGTGGACGCCGTGGTGGCACCCATCATGGGCGACAACGGCAAGCCCATGAAGTACCTGGGCGTGCGCTACGACATCACCGAAGCCGAGATCGAGCGCCAGAACGCCAAGGGCATCCTGGCGGCGATCGACAGGTCCTATGCCTACATCGAGTTTGACCTGGCTGGCCATGTGCGAACGGCCAACCAGAACTTCCTTGGCTTGATGGGCTACCGCCTTGAAGATGTGGTGGGCAAGCACCACCGCATGTTCATGGACCCGGCTCAGGCCGCCGAGCCAGCCTACAGACAGTTCTGGCTTGATCTGGCGGCAGGCAAAGCCCAGAACGAGGTGTTCAAGCGCGTGGCCAATGGAGGCAAGGAGGTCTGGATTCAGGCCGTGTATGCGCCGGTCAGCGACGAGATGGGCCGGGTGATCAAGGTGGTCAAGATCGCCACCGACGTGACCGCGGAGGTGGTGTCCACCCAGATGCTGCGTGAATCGGTTGCGCAGGCGCAGGCAGTGACGTCGGCCGCCATGCGCGGTGACCTGACGCAGCGCATCCCGCTGGAAGGCAAGAGCGGGCCGGTCAAGATCTTGTGCGAAGGGGTCAACGCCCTGATCGACACCACCTCGGTGATCTTCGGCGACGTGGGCCGTGTGCTGGGTGGCTTGTCCAGCGGCGACCTGTCTCAGCGCATCGAGCGCGACTACGAGGGCACGTTTGGCGATGTGCGCAACGATGCCAACGCCGCCAGCGAGAAGCTGATGGCCATCATCGAAGACGTTGGCCGCGTGTTCTCGGGCATGGCCGATGGTGACCTGACCCAGCGCATCACGCGGAATGCAGAAGGCGTTTTCGACCAGGTCAAGCAAGATGCCAACAGCAGCGCCGACAAGCTGTCTGACGTCATCGAAGAAGTGCGCGCAGCGGCTAATGCGTTGACCGGTGCCGCCGGGCAGGTCAGTGCCACCGCGCAGTCACTGTCCCAGTCGGCCAGCGAGCAGGCCAGCTCGGTCACGGAAACCACTGCCTCGATCGAGATGATGTCGGCCTCGATCACGCAAAACAGCGACAACGCCAAGGTGACCGACGTCATGGCCACCAAGGCCAGCAAGGAAGCCGGCGACGGTGGCTCGGCCGTGACGCAGACCGTGGCGGCCATGAAGCAAATCGCCCAGAAGATCAGCATCATTGACGACATTGCTTACCAGACCAATCTGCTGGCGCTGAACGCGGCCATCGAGGCGGCGCGTGCCGGCGAGCATGGCAAGGGCTTCGCGGTGGTGGCTGACGAGGTACGCAAGCTGGCCGAGCGCAGCCAGGAAGCGGCCAAGGAGATCGGTAGCCTGGCTGGCGAGAGCGTGTCCACGGCCGAACGTGCAGGCAAGCTGCTGCAAGAGATCGTGCCGTCCATCCAGAAGACATCCGAGCTGGTGCAGGAGATCGCAGCCGCTTCGCAAGAACAGAGCGAGTCCGTCACCCAGATCGGCGGAGCGATGGGACAGCTCAGCAATACCACGCAGATGAATGCATCGGCCTCAGAGGAACTGGCCGCCACATCCGAAGAGTTGTCAGGCCAGGCCGAGCAGTTGCTGCAATCGGTGGCCTTCTTCAACCTGGGGGATGAAGGCAGCAGCCCACGCAAGGCCGGACCTGAAGCCGGGAGCCCTGTGGAGCGCCGGCAAGCCAACTCGCCCATGCGCGGACACAACAGGGCGGCAGCCCAACCCGTGAGCCAACGCCAGAACCTCGGCACGGGCACACGCAATTTCCGACCGTATTGAGCCACCTGGCTCGCTTCCCTGGATTAATGGAGTACCCGATGACCGCACGCAAACACTCATGGCTGGCTCAGATGATGCTGGGCGCTGAGATCGAAAGTCAGAGCCAGCATCTTGCCGAGAACGATCGGGCAAGGGCCGATGCCGAGGCGGCGCTGAATGTTCTTCAGAAGCGCCTGGCCGAGGTCGAGTCCGAGTTGAAGGTGCGCACCGACATCATGAATGTCACCAGCATCGTTTCGGAGGCGGACAAGCGGGGCGACATTGTCAGCGTGAACGACAAGTTCGTCGAGGTGTCCAAGTATTCGCGTGACGAGCTGATAGGCCAGCCCCACAGCACCACGCGCCATCCGGACATGCCCAAGGAGACATTCAAGCAGCTGTGGCAGACCATCGGCCGGGGTGAGACCTTCCGCGGGGTGATCAAGAACCGCGCCAAGGATGGCACGCCCTATTACGTGGACGCCGTGATCGCGCCGGTTCTGGGCGGCGACGGCAAGCCCATGAGGTATCTCGGGGTGCGTTATGACATCACCGAAGCCGAACTGGATCGACAGAACGCCCGAAGCATCGCTGCCGGGATCCTGAGCGCCATCGACACCAGCTACGCCTACATCGAGTTTGACCCCACAGGTCATGTGCTCAAGGCCAATGGCAACTTCTGCAAGCTGCTGGGCTATGCCCAGGACGAGATCGTGGGCAAGCACCACCGCGTGTTTGTCGACCCTTCATTTGCCAGCGGGCCAGGCTACCGCGAGTTCTGGGAGTCCCTCAACTCAGGCAAGACGCATGTCGATGTGTTCAAACGCATCACCAAGTCTGGCCAGGAAGTCTGGATTCAGGCGACCTACGCACCCGTGAAGGACGACAAGGGGCACATCGTGAAGGTGATCAAGATCGCCTCTGACGTGACAGCAGCCAAACTGGATGCCGCCAACTGGCAGGGGCAGGTGGATGCCATCGGCAAGTCACAGGCGGTGATCGAGTTCAGCATGGACGGCAAAGTGCTGACAGCCAACGAGAACTTCCTGAACGCACTGGGCTATTCACTGGCCGAGATTCAGGGCCAGCACCACAGCCTGTTTGTGGACCCAGCCTATCGTGCCAGCGCCGAGTACCGCCTGTTCTGGGACAAGCTGGGCCGAGGTGAATACGATGCGGGCCAGTACAAACGCATTGGCAAGGGTGGCAAGGAGGTCTGGATCCAGGCCTCCTACAACCCCATTCTGGATCTCAACGGCAAGGCCTTCAAGGTGGTGAAGTACGCCACCGACATCACGATGGAGAGGCTGCAGGCCGCTGATATGAGCGGTCAGATCTCGGCCATCGGCAAGGCGCAGGCGGTCATCGAGTTCGGTCTGGACGGCAAGGTGCTGACGGCCAATGAGAACTTCCTCAATACGCTGGGCTACTCGCTGGGCGAGATCCAGGGGCAGCACCACAGCCTGTTTGTGGACCCGGCCTACCGCGCCAGTGCCGAGTACAAGCAGTTCTGGGGCAAGCTGGGCCGTGGCGACTATGAAGCCGGCCAGTACAAGCGCATTGGCAAGGGTGGCAAGGAGGTCTGGATCCAGGCTTCCTACAACCCCATTCTGGATCTCAATGGCAAGCCCTTCAAGGTGGTGAAGTACGCCACCGATGTCACGGAGCAGGTGCATGCAGCCCAGATGCTGGCCCTGACGGTCGAGCAGGCGCAAGCCGTGGCACTGGCCGCCAAAGAAGGCGATCTGGACCAACGTATCCCCTTGCAAGGCAAGAGTGGTGCGCCTCAGGCGCTGTGCGAAGGCATCAACTCGCTGCTGGAGACCACCAGCCTTGTCTTCGGGGAGGTGGGCCGCGTCTTCAGTGCACTGTCTGCTGGCGATCTGAGTCAGCGCATCGACAGTCAATACAGCGGCGTCTTCAAGGACGTCAAGGATGACGCCAATGCCACCGGCGAGCGGCTCGCCAGCGTGATCGGCGAGGTTCGTGCCACCGTCGCCGCACTGAATGGTGCGGCCAATCAGGTCAGCAGCACGGCGCAAAGCC
>Ga0209066_10003655_pt1 | contig 17365 bp, 17 predicted proteins | sample All_14_2_FD_187198 | JGI IMG/M metagenome (GOLD analysis project Ga0209066, IMG submission 187198) | Freshwater microbial communities in response to fracking from Pennsylvania, USA - Allegheny Zone_MetaG_DW_15 (SPAdes) (version 2) ... | reverse complement strand
TGGTCTGGCGCTGGCGCAACAGGCGGCGGCGCTGGCCGGTTACCCGCAGTTTGCGCCCGACGCCTGCCTGATCAACCAGTACCAACCCGGCGCCAAACTCTCCTTGCACCAGGACCGCGATGAGCACGACCTGAGCGCACCGATCGTGTCGTTGTCGCTGGGCCTGCCTGCGGTGTTTCTGTTTGGCACCCCCAGCCGCCAAGACCGGCCGCAGCGTTACCGGCTGGCGCATGGCGACGTGGTGGTGTGGGGTGGCCTGTCGCGGCTGGCGTTTCATGGTGTGGCGCCATTGACCGACGGGGAACATGCTCTGCTGGGCAGGCGGCGCATCAACCTGACGTTTCGCCAGGTCAGGCGCCGCGCCTGAAGGCCTTTTGGGCCTCTAGCCCTTTAACAGCAAGGAAAAGCCACTATGAACCAAGGAGCAGTCAAGGCGCCTGTTCAAAGTGGGCCGTCAGCAGCGCCAGCGCATGGCGCACCTTGGCGGGCTGTTCGCCTCGGCGCGGGGTGATGGCGTAGATCGGCATGACGGGCAGCTGCCAGCCCGGCAGCACCGGCAGCAGCCGCCCGTCCAACAGCGCGCGGCGGTCATCGTCGCTGACCACCACGCTGATGCCCCAGCCCGCCACACACAGGGCGTGCAAGGCGGTGACCTGGCTGGCGTGGGCGCGGCTGTGCACCTGCACCGCCACCTCGTCACCGGCTGCGTTGTGCAGCAGCAAGGTGTCGTCACCACCGCTTGAGGGCCTGCCGCCCAGCCAATCGTGCGTGGCCAGATCCTGCGGCTGCTGCGGCCAGCCGCGCTCGGCCAGGTAGGCCGGTGCGGCGCACATCTGCGCGGCCATGCTGCCAAGCTTGCGCGCCACCAGGCTGGAGTCGGGCAGCTTGCCCGCGCGCAGGGCGATGTCCACCCGCTCTTCTATCAAGTCGATCAGCGCGTCGTCGAGCAGCAGGCGCAGCGTCAGCCGGGGGTGCTGGCGCAAGGGCGCGAGCGCCTGCGCCAGCAGGCCGCCCATGCCAATCGGCGCGGCAATACGCAGCTCACCCTCGGGCTCGTCGCGGTGGCGCGCCAGCGCCTGGTCGGCGCTGCGGGCGGCGGCCACCATGGCGCGGCAGCCTTCGATGTAACGTTCACCGGCTTCGGTCAGCGTGAGCTTGCGGGTAGAGCGGTGCAACAGCGCCAGCCCCAGGGCCGACTCCAGCTGGCGCAGGTGCTGGCTCACCGCTGAGGGTGTCATCTGCAACTGGCGCGCTGCGGCTGACAGCGAGCCGGTGGCCACCACCTCGGCAAACACTGCCATGCGTTTGAGTTGGTCCATCTGCGCCATGTGTTGGCCTTATTCGTTAGTTTTACTTCACAGTGTTAGTCAAATTGACCATCTAGTCAGTGCTTTGTGAAGCACAGACACTATCAGCATCTTAAACACACCGGAGATCACCATGAAAGTTGCACTCATTGGCGCCACAGGTTTTGTTGGCGCACCTTTGTTGACCGAGTTTCTGAGCCGCGGCCACCAGGTCACCGTGCTGGCGCGCAACCCCGCCAAACTCAGCGCCCAGGCCGGTTTGACCGTGGTGCAGGCCGATGCGCTGGACGCGGCCCAAGTGGCACAGGCCGTGGCCGGGCATGACGCCGTGGTCAGCGCCTACAACCCCGGCTGGACCGAGCCGCGCATCCACGACCTGTTCCTGGAAGGCACCGCCGCCATCGTGGCCGGCACGAAGCAAGCTGGTATCAAACGCTTTCTGATGGTGGGTGGCGCGGGCAGCCTGTTTGTGGCACCCGGTGTGCAACTGGTGGACACCGCTGGCTTCCCGGCTGAGTACAAACAAGGCGCCTTGGCCGCGCGTGAGGCGCTGAACCGGCTCAAGCTCGAAACCTCACTGGACTGGACCTTCTTGTCGCCCCCGATCATCCTGGCTCCGGGTGTGCGCACCGGCCACTACCGCACCGGTCTGGACAACCCGCTGCCCGGCGAGGGTGAGGCACCTGCCGCCATTTCGGTGGCAGACATGGCCGTGGCCATCGTCGACGAGCTGGAACAGCCGCGCCACCTGCAACAGCGTTTTACCGTGGCCAATTAGGCCACTGCTGCTGTTTTAGGCCCGGCGGGGCACGACCGACCAGCCAGCGTGCTGGTTGGCCTTGTTGTTTTCGTAGTCCCACACCGTGCCGCAGTGGTCACAGCGGTAGCGGGTGACGGTGACCGTTTTCTCGCCACGCAACTCTTTGCGGTTGGCGCCCTGCACCAGTTCAGCATGGCCGGGCGCACGGCGCCAGTTTTGCTGGACAGCGGCGCAGGGCTCACACATCCCCGCGTGGGTGGCATCAGTGGGTGGCGTCTGGTCTGGGGTCATAAGGTGGCTCTTAAAGCGCCTGATTGTCGCTGCCCGCTCAAATCGCGCAAACGCCGGTGTGCGGCATCTTCCAGGTCCAGCCGCTGCTGGTTTTTGGCCTGCAGGTAGTGGTGGGTGAACACATCGAGGTAGGTGGCCAGCACCTCGGCCGCGTGGTTTTCACCGGCCAGTTCCAGGCACAAAGCGCCGACCTCTGAGGTGCAGAAGTGGTCGCTACGGCTGGAGCGGCGCAGCCGGTAGTTCGAGACCTGCTCGGGCTTGAGGCTCAACACCGGAAAACTGTTGAGGTACGGGCTTTTGCGAAACATCTTGCCGGCCTCGGCCCAGGTCGCATCCAGCAGCACAAACAGCGGGCGTTTGGGCACCTGCCCTGGCGCGGCCGTCTCTGGGACAAGCGCATGCACCACCCGCTCAGGTGCCACAAACTCCCCCGGAAACACCACATAAGGCTGCCATTGCGGGTCGGCCAGAAGGGTCAGCAAACGCGGGTCAACCCAGGTGCGCGCCCAGCTGAACGCAAAGGTGTCGCTCACCACGTCGGCAATCAGCCAGCCGGTGTTGCTGGGTTTGAGCGGCTCGATGTCGGCCATCAGCAGGCAGACACCCGCCTGGGTACTCACGTTCGGGCGCAGGTTGCAAAAACAGTGGCTGGCCATGACCCGGCAGCCGGGGCAACGCTCTGCCGGGCCACCGCGCATGCGAAACGGATTGACCGCACGCGCCAGGCGTTCGGTGCGCAGACGGGACACAGCGTTGGGGAAGAGGGGCATGGTGAGTTGCAGAGTAGGGGGCATTATGGCCTGTAGAGCTTGACATTAAAGCACGTGAAGCTATAAATTAAAGAGCGAAAACCGCCATGACGTGCCCGACATTTGATCAGCTTCACACGGCCACCATCTCGTCCACGCCAAAATGGTTTTCCGCCGTCCCCTGTATGCAAAAATTGACGATGCCTCACGCACTCCAAGTTCACGGACCACGCCTCATGGTGTGGCTGGTGCTGTCGGTCATCGGTGGGGTGCTGCTGGCCCGCTCGGAGCTGGCGCAGTGGCGCGAAGCGTTTGAGACCGATGCCCGCATCAGCCACCGCCTGCTCAGCCAGCGTGTGGTCCAGCACGAGGCGGTGCTGGCCACCCTGGCCTTGCTGCAACCCACCTCGCCGCCTGGCAGCGCCGACCCGGCAGAGCAGCGCCTGCCATCCGTCTACCCGCAAATTCTCAGCGTGCTGCGGCGCGACCCGGTCAGCACCTGGCCGGACATCACCTTGCAGCAGGCCGAGCAGGCATCCCGCCAGAACCACACCGCCGTGCTGGCCAATGTTGATTTCACCTCGGCACGGGGTCGCTACCAACTGGTGCTGGCAGGGCAACCTGCCAGCTACGCCCTGTTGATTGACGTGTATGGCACCGTGCCCTGGAGCGACTGGCCCATGCCGGTGCAGAGCAGTCCGGTACGGGTCACCCTGGAGCACGCGTGGCAGGTGTTTGTGGTGCAACCGGGACACATCACCGGGTTGGGTTGGCGTTTTGAGTTTCGCAAGCCTCTGGCCAGTGCCAGCCAGCCTTTTGAGGTGGTGGCCATACGGCAAGTGCGCTGGTCAGAGTTGCCGTGGGGCGCCATGGTGCTGTGGGCGTTGGTGGTGGCTGCTGCGCTGGCCATCTGGTCAGCCTGGCAACGTCAGCGCAGTGCACGTCGGCGTGCCGAGGAACTGCTGCGCGTGGGGCAAGTCGCCCGCCTGAACACGCTGGGTGAGCTCGCGGCGGGCATGGCGCATGAACTCAACCAGCCCCTGACCGCCATACTGGCCAATACACAGGCGGCCCGGCGCTTGCTGCAAGACGATCCGCCCGATCTGACGACCGCATTGCATGCCATGGACCAGGCCGCAGCCCAGGCGCGCCGCGCCGCCGAGGTGCTGGGGCGCTTGCGCCGCACGGTTGAGCAGCCCAGCCCTGCCGCGTCAGGCCAGCCGGTTGATCTGGCGCAGGCGGTGCGCAACGCGATTGATCTGCTGGAGCCTGAATGCAAGCGTCGCGCGGTGGTGCCCTCGGTCCACCTGGCGCATCCCGTGCGGGTGCTGGCCGAGCGCGTGGCGCTGGAGCAAATTGTGCACAACCTGCTGACCAACGCGCTGCAAGCCTTGGACCTGGTGCCCGCCGGCGAGCGCCAACTCCGCATTGACATTGCGTCGAACCAGGGCATGGGTGTGCTGCGTGTGGCCGATACCGGGCCGGGCATCGCGCCAGAGACCTTGCCCCATGTGTTCCAGCCGTTTTTTACCACCCGCGAAGGCGGCTTGGGGCTGGGCCTGAGCCTGTGCGAAACACTTGCCAGCGGCATGGGCGGCCAGTTGTGTGCGCAGGCCAACGAGCCACGCGGCGCGGTATTTGTTCTGACACTGCCCCTGGTGCCCGCCCCATGAGCGCCCCCCTGTCTCCGCTGATCCATTTGATTGACGACGACGACGCCGTGCGCGCCAGTCTGGCACTGTTGATTGGCACGGTGGGGCTGCGGGTGCAGGCCTGGGCGGACCCCCAGGCATTCATGCGCAACTTTGACCGCCAGAGCATCGGTGCCATCGTGCTGGATGTGCGCATGCCCGGCATCAGCGGCTTGACCGTGCTGGATGCCTTGATGGCGCAAGGTGTCGACCATCCCATCATCATGCTCACCGGGCACGGCACCGTCGAGCTGTGTCGGCGCGCGCTGAAGTCGGGCGCGACGGAGTTTCTGGAAAAGCCGGTGGACGATGAGGTGTTGCTGGAAGCGCTGCAAATCGCCGTGCGCCAGCATGTGGGCTCGCGTGAACGCCACCAGGCCAGTCGCCAGGCGCGTGAACGCTACGCGCAGCTGTCCGAGCGTGAGCGCGAGGTGCTGGGCCTGATTGTGGAAGGTCTGACCAACAAGGAGATTGGCCGTGCACTGGGCCTGTCGCCCCGCACCGTGGAAACCCACCGCGCCAACCTGTTTGCCAAATTGCAGGTGGAGTCGCTGGCGCACCTGATACGCCACTACGCCACGCTGGCCGAGCAGGCCAACAGCTGACGCCGCAGGCTTCTGGTGGGGCTTGCGCCCGGGCCGTCTGCGTAGTTGTACGGAGCCTGGCGCGTAACTGCACGAATGGCCTGCAAGCACCCGGTTGATTACATTTTCTCCAGGGGGTGAACGGTGTTTCACCACCCATTTAACAGGAGAAAACCCATGCGATCCCTTCACTGCGCCAGCGCCCTCATCTTGTCTTTGGCCACTTTGGGCGCCAGCGCCCAAACCGTTCGTGTCGAAAAGAACATGTCCCTTGAACTGGCCAACAAAATTGCCGCCGCCACCGTGGCGGCCTGCAGTGCCGACAAGTTCAATGTGACCGCCACCGTGGTGGACCGCGCAGGCGGCGTGCGTACCGTGCTGCGCGCTGACAACGCCGGTCCGCACACCCTGGCCGCCAGCCAGGCCAAGGCCTTCACCTCGGCGTCTGGCAAGAACACCACCGCTGCCATGTGGGAAGGTGTGCAAAAGAACCCGGCGTCGGCCAACGTGGCCATGATCCCCGGCTACTTGCTGCTGGGCGGTGGGGTGCCGGTGAAAGTGGGCGACGAAGTGATTGGCGCGGTCGGTGTGGGCGGCGCACCCGGCGGTCATCTGGACGAAAAGTGCGCCTTGGCGGGTATTGCCAGCGTGCAGGACATGCTCAAGTAAGCTGGTTTCAAACCACTGCAGGACAGGTGATGACAAGACAACGTTCCCTCGCGGCATGGTCAACGGCGGCGCTGCTGGTGATGAGTTTTCTGGCACCAGCGGTGCACGCCCAGGTGGCCCCCAGTGCCGCCGAGGCCGCACGCTACACCGGCTTGCATGCGGCCGCCCACCGCGGCGACCTGCCACTGCTGAACAAGCTGCTGTCCACCGGTGCCCCTGTGAATGCACGCGATGCCTTGGGCCGCACGGCCGTGCATGTGGCCACTTTTGCCAGACAAGCCGAGGTATTGCGCGCACTGGCGCAGGCCGGTGCGAATCTGGAACTGCTGGAGAACGACCGCTATGACGCGGTCACCATCGCGGCGGTGGCCGACGATGAAGCCACGTTGCGGCTGTTGCTCAGCCTGGGCGCCAGCGCCAAACTCACCACCAGCCGCTACGACGGCACCGCCCTGATCGCAGCCGCCCACCTGGGGCACGTCGGTGTGGTGCGGCAACTCATTGCTGCCGGTGCCCCGCTGGACCACGTCAACAACCTGCATTGGACGGCTGTGATTGAGGCCATTGTGCTGGGCGATGGTGGTGCCAGACATCAGGCGGTGTTGCAGGCCTTGCTGGACGCGGGTGCCAGCACCCGGCTCACCGACCGCGCAGGCAATACGCCCCTGGCGCTGGCCCAAGCCCGAGGCTACTCGGCCATGGTCGCCCTGCTGGAAAAGCTGGCGCCAGACCCAAAGCCGTGACGCCCGCCATGGCAGTTGCACGGGCTGCAGCCGCAGGCATTTAAACTGCCATGCCATTTGACCAACCCGTAGCGGACGACCGCGCAACGCCCCACCGTGCCTGAATCCATCCTCATCCAGCAACCCAGCCAAGCCGCCCAGCAACTCCTGGTGCTGCACCACGGTGTGGGTGCCAGTGCCCAGCAGCTGGTGCCGCTGGGGCAGCAGCTGGCGCTGCAATTCCCCAATGCTTTCATCGTCAGTGTGCACGCCCCCTATGCCAGCGACATCAGCGCCAGCGGTGCCCAGTGGTTCTCGGTGCAAGGCATCACCGACGAAAACCGCCCCGAGCGGGTGGCACAGGCCATGCCCGCCTTCCTCCACAACCTGCGTTATTGGCAACACACCAGCGGGGTTGAGCCCGGCGCCACCGCGGTGTTGGGGTTTTCGCAAGGCGCCATCATGGCGCTGGAGGCCGCGCAGGCCCACGCCGGTCTGGCCGGGCGCATCGTCGCCTTGTCGGGGCGGTATGCCCGTCTACCCACCCACGCGCCTGAGAAAACCACGCTGCACTTCATCCACGGCAAGTCCGACCCGGTGATCCACTACGGGCACTGTGTGGCCGCTGCAGAGCAGCTGGTGGCCTTGGGGGCAGATCTCACCGCCGATGTCATTCCCTACTTGGGCCACGAGATCACCACCGACGTGATTGAGCTGGTGCTAGAGCGCTTGACCGGCCACATCCCCCAACACCACTGGGACGCGGTGCTGAATGCAGCGGCCCAGCAAGCAGCGGCGGCCCAATCCGGCGACCGGGAATAAGCCAGAGATAAGCCAGGGCCGCCACGCGCTGCGGGTACGCGGGTGGTTTCAGGGCGCGCTCAGGGGTTTGGGCACAAAACCGATCACCAACCCGGCGTCAGTCACGGTGATGCTGCCGGGCTGCATGCCCATGCTGCTGGGCAGGGCCAGGTCAGGGGGCTGCAGGCGATGCAGCACCACCTCCAACAGGGCACGCTCGCTTAACACCGGGCCATAGGTGTTGAGCAGCGCCACCACGCCAGGTGGCAGGCTGGGCATGCTCAGCCGTTTAAAACGCAGCTGGTGGGCACGCACGCTGAGGTCGCTGGCCTCGTAACGCAGCGCCAAGTCCAGCGCCAGCGTGCCGGGGTGACTGCCCTGCAGCGCCGGACCTGCCGCCACCAGGTCGATCTCGGCGCCCAGGCGGTTTTGCGCTGGCAACAGCGTCAACCGCGGCGCCTGCATAGCCAGATTCAGCAAGCCCTGGACGGGGTAGCGCAGCGGAAAACGCTGCGCCACGGCTTGCTGCAACACCACCACAGACACCGTGTACTGCGGCAGTGCTGGCGGCTCGCCATCCGGTGGCGAATCGGCATCGGTCGACGCGGCCCAGGTCAGACCGCTTGGCGACAGACTCAGAGGAAGACACAGGGCAAGGGGAATCAGATGTCGGCGGCGCATGCCAGAGCTCCTTTCAAAGCCATTGTGCGCTGCGCATGTGGCGCAGTACTAGACTCTGACCCCTCCCCCTCAAAGACCGTCACCCGGCTGCCTGCCCTCTATGAATCCTGGTTTGCTTTACGCCGCATTGGCCTACATGGCCTGGGGCCTTTTCCCCATTTATTTCAAGCAACTGGTCCAGGTCAATGCGGTGGAGGTGGTGATGCACCGCATGGTGTGGGCATTTGTTTTTCTGATGGGTGTGTTGCTGGTGCTCAGGCGCTGGGCCTGGTTGCGCGATGTGGCACGCCAACCGCGTGTGCTGCTGGCCTTTGGCTTGTCGGCGCTGCTGCTGTCCGCCAACTGGTCGGTGTACGTGTGGGCCGTGCAAAACGCCCAGGTGGTGGATGCCAGTTTGGGCTATTTCATCCTGCCTTTGGTCAATGTGGCGATGGGCTTTGTCTTTTTGCACGAACGCCCGCGCCCGGCACAGTGGCTGGCGGTGGCCGTGGCGGCCAGCGGTGTGTTGTGGCTCACGCTGCAGGCAGGCCGATTGCCCTGGGTGGCCTTGGTGCTGGCGTTTACGTTTGGAACCTATGGCTTGCTGCGCAAAGTGGCCCGGCTGGGCGCGCTGGAGGGCCTGACGCTGGAGACCGTGCTGCTGCTGCCCATGGCGGCGGGGCTATTGGCCTGGTGGGCCTGGCACGGGCAGGGCGCGCTGGTGCAAGGTGACCCCGCAACCCTGGGCTGGTTGATGCTGGGCGGGCCGCTGACCGCCATTCCGCTGCTGCTGTTTGCCGCTGGCGCCCGGCGCATTCCGCTGGCCACGATGGGCATCCTGCAGTACATCTCACCAAGCTTGCAAATGCTGGCGGGCGTGTGGCTGTACGGGGAGCCCTTTGAGCCAACACGCGCGATTGGTTTTTACCTGATCTGGGCCGCCTTGGTGGTTTACAGCGCCGAAAGTGTGTGGCTGATGCGCCGTCGCGGGCCCGTTGCTAAAAGTCAGCCCGATTCGCGCTGACTTGTCTGCGCTCTGGCAACGGAATTCGTTCGGTCTCGCCCGGCACCTGGGCCATGCCCTGGCTGCCATCGCCGGTGTCCCAGGCTTGTGCGGCTTGTTCAATACGCGCCTTGCTGGTGCCAACAAAGTTCCACCACATCAAGCGCCGCCCCAGCGGCTGGCCCCCCACCACCGCCAGGCGTGCGCCTTCTGGCCCGGCCTGCAACACGGTGCTTTCGCTCAGCACGGCCAAGGTATGGGGCGCCAGTGGCTGGCCGTCCAGCGCCAGCGCCCCCTGCACCCCATACACCGCCTGTTCCTCGGCCAGCATGGGCAGCGTCCAGTGGCCGTTGGCAGGCAGCGCCACATCCAGATACAGCGTGGGTGAACAAGGCTGCACCGGCGACTGGGCGCCCTGCGCCTGGCCCACCAGCACACGCACCTGGGCGCAGCCGTCCTGAACCTCGGGGATGGCACTGGCCGGGGTGTGGACAAAACTGGCAGGCACCTCCTGCTGGTCTTGCGGCAGCGCCAGCCACAGTTGCAGACCGTGGTTGACGTACGTGCTGTTGCGCTCGGCCTCGGGCTTGCGCTCGGAGTGCACGATGCCACTGCCCGCGGTCATCCAGTTGATGGCGCCGGGCTCGGTGCGCTGGCTGTAGCCCAGGTTGTCGCGGTGCATGATGACACCCTCAAACAAATAGGTCAGCGTGGCCAGGCCAATGTGCGGGTGCGGGCGCACGTCGTGGTTGTCCGCCGGGGTGACGGTGACCGGGCCAAAGTGGTCAAAAAAGAGGAACGGCCCCACGGCCTGGCGTTGCGCGGCTGGCAACAGGCGGCGCACCACAAAACCACCGCCCAGGTCGTGAACATGGGCGCCCAGCAGCTGCGGCGCGCTCATGCGGCTCGCTCCACGGTGGTGGTGATCTCGGTCGTCACGCTGGTCATCAGCTTGTGCACCGGGCACTTGTCGGCCGCGGCGGCCAGCTGCGCCAGCACGGTGTCTGGCTTGCGTTGCATCTGAATGCTCATGGTTGCGGGTCTCCAGAGTGGGTGGATTTCAGTTTAAGACCGGCCGCCCGATGGCGTGGCGTTGTTGCACAGTGCCCCTTCAAAGTGGCCCTGCCCAGGGGCACGTCGGGGTGGTGCGGCCGATGCATGGAAAATGCGGGCTTTCTGGCAACCGCCCTGACCGCCCACCCCCATGCTTCGACCCTTTACCTCCTACCTGCCCGACTGGACACGCGACTGGCTGGAAATCATTGTTCCTGGCCTGCAGATTCTGCTGATCCTGCTGGTGGCGTGGTTGATGCAATACCTGCTGCGCCGGGCGATCAACCGCGTTGGCCGGCATTACCTGCTGCCGGTTGAGTTAACGATGCCACTCAAAGGCCTGCTGCGCTGGACCATCATGATCTCGGCCCTGATGCTGGTGCTGGAGCGCCTAGGGGTATCGGCTACGGTGCTGTGGACCGCCTTCACCGGCTTTGCCACCGTGGGTGCGGTGGCCTTTTTTGCCGCCTGGAGCGTGCTCTCCAACCTGTTTTGCGCGTTCCTGATCTTCACCGTGCGGCCCTTTCGCCTGGGTGACAGCATCGAGCTGCTGGACGTGGCCGAAAAACCCGGCGCCCGAGGCCGCGTGGTCGACATCAACCTGCTCTACACCTCGCTCGAAGACAGTGACAGCCCCACCCCGGGCACGCTGCTGCAGATTCCCAACGCGCTGATCTTCCAGCGGGTGGTGCGGCGCTGGAAAGGCGGGCAAGCGCCCACGCCCGCCATGCCACCCGCCAGCAGCCTCAGCACCGCCGCCGAGCAGACGCCACCGCGCAGTTTGTAGTGCCCAATTGGGTCACCCACCACGCACCTCTATGCGCATTCTCCACACCTCAGACTGGCACCTTGGCCAGCATTTCATGGGCAAGAGCCGCCAGGCTGAACACCAGGCGCTGATCGATTGGCTGCTGGTACAGGTGGAGGCCCATGCGGTGGACGCCGTCCTCATCGCGGGTGACATTTTTGACACCGGCGCCCCACCCAGCTACGCACGCGAGCTTTACAACCACCTGGTGGTGCAGCTGCACCGTGCCGGGGTGGCGCTGCTGCTGCTGGGTGGCAACCACGACTCGGTGGCCACGTTGGGCGAAAGCCGGGCCTTGCTGGCCTTTTTGAGCGCCACCGTGGTGGCCGAGGTCCAGCCCCCAGCCGATCAGCTGGTGCTGCTGCCCAAGCGCGGCAAACCCGCCGAGCCGGGCTGCATCGTGTGCGCCGTGCCCTTCATCCGTGCGCGTGATGTGCTGCAAAGCCAGGCTGGCCAGAGCGCACAAGACAAGCAGCAGTCCATGCAGGCGGCCATCCAGGCCCATTACCAGGCGGTGTATGCGGCGGGCAAAACGCGGCAGGCCGAGCTGCAACAGGCGCTGGGCCGCACGCTGCCGCTGATCGCCACCGGGCACCTCACCACCGTGGGCGCCAGCAGCAATGAGTCGGTGCGCGAGATCTATGTGGGCTCGCTCGATGCCTTTCCCACCGCGGCCTTTCCGGCGGCCGACTACATCGCGCTGGGGCACATCCACAAGCCGCAAAAAGTAGGCGGCCTGGACCACATTCGCTACTGTGGCTCGCCCATCCCGCTCGGCTTTGACGAGGCCCGGCAAACCAAAGAAATGCTGCTGGTGGACCTGGACGCCAACGGCCTGGCTGGCATCACCGCGCTGGTGGTGCCCCGCTTCCAGGCCATGGTGTCGTTGAGCGGCAACCTGATCACGCTGGCCACCGCCATCCAGGACGTTGCGACGCAAGGCACGGCCGAGCAGCCGGTCTGGCTTGAAGTGACCGTGGCCGAGGACGACTACCTGTCCGACCTGCCCGCGCGCATCAGCGAGATGACGCAAGGCCTGCCGGTTGAGGTGCTGCGGGTGCGCCGCCAACGCGCCAGCACCGCTGCCACATTGGCGGGCCAGCCGCTGGAAACCCTGGACGAACTCAGCCCGGCCGAGGTGTTTGCCCGGCGGCTGGCGCAAGAAGACCTGGAGCCCGCCGTGCAAGACGCGCTGGGCCAGCGCTTTCGCGCGGTGCTGGCCAGCCTGACCGAGGACGCGTCATGAAAATCCTCAAACTGCGCCTGAAAAACCTGAACTCGCTCAAGGGTGACTGGGCGGTTGACTTCACCCAGCCGCCGTTCACCGACAGCAACCTGTTTGCCATCACCGGCCCCACCGGGGCGGGCAAGTCCACCTTGCTGGACGCGATCTGCCTGGCGCTCTACCACGAGACCCCGCGCTTGAAGAGTGTGTCCAAATCGGCCAACGACATCATGACGCGCCACACCGCCGACTGTCTGGCCGAGGTGGAGTTTGAGGTCAAAGGGGCGGTGTACCGGGCCTTCTGGAGCCAGCGCCGCGCCCGCGACAAGCTCGATGGCGAGCTGCAAAACCCCAAGGTCGAGCTGTCCAGCGTGGACCCGGCCACCGGGCTGGGCACCATCTTGAGCAACCAAAGTACCGACAAACTCAAACGCACGGCCGACATCACCGGGCTGGACTTTGCGCGCTTCACCCGGTCCATGCTGCTGGCGCAGGGCGGTTTTGCCGCCTTCTTGAATGCCAGCGCCAACGACCGGGCCGAGTTGCTGGAAGAACTGACCGGCACCGAGATTTATGGCGAGATCTCCAGCAAAGTGTTTGAGCAAGCACGCCTGGCCAAACAGCAGCTTGACCAGCTCAAAGCCCGGGCCGAAGGTGTTGAGCGGCTGTCCGACCCGCAGCGCGAGGCCATGCAGGCCGACATCGAGCTGGAGGTGGCCGAAGCGGCCCACCGCGCAGCCGTGGCAGCGGTGCAAGCGGCCGCGCCAGAGCTGCAGCGCCTGGCCGACAGCGAACCCGCACAAGCCCTGCTGGCGCCGCACCAGGCCCTGCAGCAGGCGCAGGCCGCTTGCAGCAGCAGCCAAACGCTGTTGGCCAGCTTGCAAGCGCAGCATGGGCGCGAGTCGGCGGCGCACCACCAACAACACGCCCAGGCCCACACCTTGGCGCAGCGCATCGCCTGGGCCGCCCAGGCCCAGCTGGCGCAAACACAGGGCGAACACCAACGCCTGCTTGACCATCACAACGCCCACCCGCAGCATGCGTTTTTGGGTGAACGCCTGGGCGCATGGCGGGCGCAGTTTGAGCAGCACCACAAGTTAACAGCCAGCGCCGTGGCGCAGCAAGCCGCCCTGCACAAGCTGCAAACCCTCAACACCCAACGCAGCGACGAGATCACCCACCAGCGCCAGCAGTTGGCAGCCGCGGTGCAGGCACAAGCCCAGTCCGAGGCCGAACTGCGCAGCGCCCAAGCGGCCCAACAGCAGCGCCTGGGCGGGCAAAGCACCAGCGCCATGCGCGCACGCTGGCAGGCGGCCCAAGACCAGCTGATGGGCTGGAAGCAGGTGGACCAGCTGGCACACCAGCGCCGCGACCTGGCCAACCAGCAAAGCGTGCTGAGCCGCGAAATTCAGCAAGGCCAGACCACCCTCACTGAGCAGGAAGCTCAGCGCCTGAGCCTGCGCGACCAGTACAAGGCCCTCAAGGAACAAGTGGCCGACAAACACAAGCTGCTTGAGCAAGAGCGCCGCATCCAAAGCCTGGACCAGCACCGCCAGGCGCTGCAGCCCGGCGAGGCCTGCCCCCTGTGTGGCGCCACGGAACACCCTGGTTTGACCGCCTACCAGGCGCTCGACGTGTCAGCCACCCAACTGGCTTTGCAAGACAAACAAGCCGAGCTGGAAGCGCTGGAGGCCAAAGGCCAGAGCCTGACCACCAGCCTGGAGCGCTGCAAAGCCATGCTGGCCGAGCGCCATGCGCAGCAGGCCAAAACCGAGCAACTTTTGCAGACATGGCAAGCCAGCTGGGCCAGCGCCCGCCAAGCCGTGGCCACCCAGCCGCCGCTGGCGCCAGACGACTGGCACAACCCGGCCAGCTTGCTGGCAGGCCAACAAGCCGCAGCCCATGCCCTGGCCCAACTCGCTGATCAGCTGCAGGCTGCCGAAGCCGGTGAACAGCGGGTGCAACAGGCGCAAAGCCTCACCAGCCAGTGCGCCCAGGCCTGCCAGGCGGCGCAGCACCAGCTGGCGCTGTTGCAACAGGCCGCCCACACCGCACAGGCCAGCGAAGCGGCGCTGGTGCAAGACATCAACCAGCGGCAGGCCGAGGCCGCGCTGCTGCTGGCCTCGCTGCAAGCCTCTTTGGAGGCAGCCGGTGACACCCTGCCCACAGACGTGCTGGCGTGGCTCGCCGAGCGCGAGGCGCAATGGCAGCAGTGGCGCAGCACCCAAACCCAGCTGCAAACGCTGGCCCAGACCCTCACCCGCCAGCAAGCACAAGCCGATGCGGCGCAAGCGCAAGCGGACACCTGGGCGCAGCGCTGGGCGGCGCTGCAAGCCACCCCGGGCGGGCAAGCCAGCACGTCCACCGAAGCGGTCTCGGTCTCTGACAGTGCGCTGCCCACCGCCTTCGCCACCTGTGTTGAGACCATCGACCACTTGGCCAGAAAACTGGCTGACCTGGCCGGGCGCCTGTCCCAAACGCAGGCCAGCCTGGCCCAGCAGACCACCGTGCTGGAGACCGCCACCCAGGCCTGGCAGCAAGCGCTGCGGCAAAGCCCGTTTGCCGATCTGGCGGCGTTTGAAGCGGCACGCCTGCCCGAGCCAGAGCGCCAGCGCCTTGTCGCCCTGCGCGACAGCCTGCTGGGCGCACAAGCGCGCAGCAGCGCGCTCTGGCAGGCGGCGCAAGACAAGTTCGCTCAGCTGCACGCGCAAGCCTTGACAACACAAACGCCTGATGAATTGGCGGCCAGCCTTGCCGTGCTGGAAGCCCAACGCAGCAGCTACAGCGAACAAATCGGCGCCCACCGCGCGCTGCTGGCCAACGATGCCCAGTTGCAGGCCAACCAGGAAAACTTGCTGGCCCAGATCAGCAGCCAGAGCGCCGAGTCGGACCTGTGGCAGCGGCTGGACGGGCTGATTGGCTCGGCCAAAGGCGACAAGTTCCGCAAATTTGCCCAGGGCCTCACGCTGGACCACCTGCTGCAACTGGCCAACCGGCACCTGGCGCGCCTGCATGGGCGCTACCTGTTGCGCCGCAAAGCCACGGGTGAGCTGGAGCTGGAAATTGTGGACGCCTGGCAAGCCGACGTGGCCCGCGACACCCGCACGCTGTCGGGGGGAGAGGGCTTTTTGGTGAGCCTGGCCCTGGCCCTGGCGCTGTCAGATCTGGTGAGCAGCAAGACCTCGATCGACTCGCTGTTTCTGGACGAAGGCTTTGGCTCGCTGGACGGCGACACGCTGGAGATCGCGCTGAGCGCGCTGGACTCACTCAACGCCAGCGGCAAGATGATTGGTGTGATCAGCCACGTGGAAGCCATGAAAGAGCGCATCACGGCGCAGATCCGGGTCGAGAAAGGCGGCGGCATCGGGCACTCGCGGCTGCGGGTGTAGTGAAATTGCATCGCCACCCTGGCGACGTTGTTCAGCCCATGGGCGTGCACAACGCCACCAGAAAGCCATTGATGTCGGCCACGTAGGCGATGGTCTGGCCCCAGGGCATGACCTCGACCGGGCGCATGGGCTGGGCGCCGGCGGCAATGGCCTGCGCCAGCGCGGCGGGCACATCGGGGGTGCATAGCGCAATCTCAAAGCAGGGCGCGTGCGCGTTGGCCGTCTGCGGGTTCTTGCCCAGCTGCTGCATCAGGCGGTGGGCTGAAAACGCCAGCGTGGTGCTGCCGGTGTCCAGCTCGCCATAGTCACCGCCCTCGTGCAAAAACCGCGTTGTCAGCCCAAAGGCCGCTTCATAGAACTTGAGCGTGGCGGGCACGTCTGGCACGTAGAGGATGGTGTAGCCGAGTTGCATAGTGAGCTCCGGTATCGTGGATGAAGAAGTTCAGGGCTTGAGCGCAGGCTGCTCCCAGCCGGGCACGTTGACCGCGTAGCGTGTGGCCTTGCCCACACCTTCCACGCGCAGCAGACCGTGGGCAGCCAGGTCGGCCAGGTCGCGGGTGGCGGTGGCTTTGGAGGTGGCGGTGATCTTGGCGTACTTCTCATTGGTCATTCCACCCAAGAAGCCACCGCCCGAGCCCACATGCCCGGCATCTAACAAGCGCTCCAGCACCTTGCTTTGACGTGGGTTGATATGGCACTGCGCTGCCCGCAGCCGAAATTGCGCCTTGTCAGTGGCGTCCCGCACCACAGCCTGGCTGGTGATGCACGCGCGGGCAAAGGCCTGCACAAACCACTGCACCCAGGGTGTAGCATCAATCGTGCTGGCCTCGGGCGTGACGCCACGCAGGCGCTGCGCGTGGTTCAGCGCGTCGTAATAGGCAGCGCGGGTTTTGAGCATCTGGTGGGCCAAGCCGTAGACCCGCACCAGCACCGGGCTGGCTTGTGCATCAAACGCCTGCATGTCTTGCGCCAGCGCCATGTCGGCCAGCGCACGGCCCAGGCGGCCATTGCCATCTTCAAACGGGTGGATGGACTCAAACCACAGGTGCGCCAGCGCCGCGCGGGCAATGCCATTCACGGCTGTGCTTGTGGGGGCTGTATCCGTGGGTTGGGTGCTGGCAAACCATGCCAACAAGCGATCCAACTCCGACGCCACCTGGGCCGAGGGCGGCGCCTCGTAATGCACCACCTCGCGTCCCAGCGTGCCGCTTACGATCTGCATTGCATCGGCATGGTCGCGCAAGCGTCCCACGGCAATGCGGGTGATGCCCGATGTGCCACCGGGAAACAGCGCCGACTGCCAGCGGCACAGCCGGTCCAGATCAAGCGCGGCGCTGTGGTTGGCCAGCGCGTCTTGCATCACCTGCACCAAGCCATCCACAGACCGGTCAGCACCCGGCGCGTCGGCCAGTGCCAGCCGGTGCGCCACCGACGAGCGCAAGGACGCCAGATTGAGTTGCTCGCCCTCTATGGCGGCGGTGGCCAGCGCCTCTTGCACCCACAGATCGCGCTGCACCGCGTTGGCCTGCTCCAACCCGATGGCGCCCAGCAGCCCCAACAAGCGGCCTTGTTCCAGCCGGGCTTGGTCCAGCGCAGGAGCCAGTGCTGCCGCGTCAAAGCTGAGTTGCGGCCACGCGCGGTGCTGCCAGATGT
>Ga0209066_10003654_pt1 | contig 17377 bp, 16 predicted proteins | sample All_14_2_FD_187198 | JGI IMG/M metagenome (GOLD analysis project Ga0209066, IMG submission 187198) | Freshwater microbial communities in response to fracking from Pennsylvania, USA - Allegheny Zone_MetaG_DW_15 (SPAdes) (version 2) ... | reverse complement strand
CCCGCCCGCGCTGGGGAGGCGAAGCCTCGAAGCGCAAACGAACAGACGCTGCCGGGCATGGCCCGGTGATCAGAAATTGACGCGGGGTGGAGCAGCCCGGTAGCTCGTCAGGCTCATAACCTGAAGGTCGTAGGTTCAAATCCTACCCCCGCAACCAAAATTATGGCGCTAAGTCAAAGACTTAGCGTCATTTTGCTTTTGGGGCTCGTGTCGCAAGCGAACGCAACACGAAACCGAAAGATTCCAAACACTTACGGCCATTCCCGATTTCTCCGTGCGACACGGATGCGACACGGGCAATGCCGATGTTCGCTCTGTGTTCGCGGACGTGCGTGGCATCACGAATTGCTTCTCGCGCCGGTCAGAGGCCCCACGTCAACACTGTGTCAGCAGGAACGAGTTGCTACGCGCGCGCCGTGGAGCATCATGGACGGGACCAATGACGGAGCCCGCCCATGAGAACCGAGCCCACCAACGACAAGGCACTCGACGCCTTCATCGCCCGCAAGGCCGAGATCGATGCCATGCTTGCGCGGCTCGTCGCGCACTCCGATGAGCACTTTGGCTACGCGCCCGACGAGATCAATTGGGGCCATGTCGGAACACTGGCGTCCTACGCCGAACTCCTGAAGCGCATCACCGACGTAGCCTTCCAGGAGGGCGAGCACACCTAAACCTCCGCGGGCCAGTTCTTCCCAATGGCCAATGCCTCGAAAGCGTTGCGAACCATTTCCGCCCTTCGCTTCAGAAACGTCTCGTAGTCATCGCGGATCTTCCGCGCGCGCTCCGCAGGTATCGGGATTTCAGCGTAGCCGCCGACATTGAGCTCTTCAAACGGAACCACGTGGGATCGCAGGCGGCCCCGCACCGCGTCCTCCCCGAGATCCGCGCGGTCGATCCGCTCACTGAGGTACTTCAGCGGCTCCTTGGCGGAGATGTTTCGGTTGGTGCTCATGGTGATCAAAATACAGTTCAACGCACGACTGCTTTCCCGGTCCGAGAGTCCAGCATCATCGCGGAGCAGGGAATCGGGAAAAACGTGGTGATACTCACGATTCGATAGCCGCTGGCGAGTCGCCTGATTCCCGTCGGCTATGTCGAACGCGCCGGCCTTCATGGATGCGGCGAGGATCGCTCGGGCAAGGGTTTCCTTGCGCTTCGGCCATCCTGCTTGGGCAAGCTCCTCGGAGGAGGGGAGAGGATAGTCTGCCTCGTTGAAGACAGGGATCGCATCGCGCGTGCCAGTTCCCTGAAAGAGGTTTCGCAGCGGACGATAGTCTTGAAGCGCACGTGTCGATGATGCGTTCTCATATCGAGATGTGGTAAATGACCGCCAGATGTACGCTCTGATAGTTGCGCGGGCATTTCCGTGTTCGTCCAGCTTTGTCGGCAGCGATTTGTGCAGGGCGGCGAGAACTGGGATCACCGTCACCGTCGGCAGCCGTTGATCGTCAAAAACACATTCCTCTTCCAGGACTGCAACTGCCCAAGCGACGCCGGAAACGAGTTCCTCCCATGCCTCATCGACCTCGGAGAGGTCCAGCTGGAAGAAACTCGCCTGCGTGGGAGTCCGATCCGCTCTAAGTGCAGCGGTCTGCAGTATGATTTGCTCTGGAGACGCATAACTCTCAAGCGCTGGACACTTCTCGCGGAGGTCCACCATTAGCGCGTGCATCGATTTGCCCGTTCGAGCTTCGAACTGGGCGACGACAATGTCGAAGGCATTGAGCGGCACCGCCGAGGTGTTCATTTTTACGAAGACCTCGAGCGCAGTGGCGGGGGTGGTCGTGACATCCAGGACGAGCATCGGCAGATTGAAGCGCTTCATCTTCTCTTGGATGTCGCGTAGGGCATTCTCCAGATCACGGCTTGCTGTCAGATCACCGCTGACCGCTTGGTCGCACCATTGCTGACGTCTTGCGGAGACGTCGGCCGGCTGCAGAAGCGAAATTGGCGCGAGCCCCCGCTCATGCACCTGAACCGGATCATCAGCCCAGACAGGGAATCTCCGACCGTCCCTGTGGATCCACCGTTTGATGCGCGTAATGCGCGACGGAGTAGTTCCCTCATCATCGGCGGCCGGCGTCTCCAATTGCACGAAGTAGGTGACGTCTTCGTACAAGTCGTGGAGCGCCTTCCAAAGCGCGGTAAGCCGCTGTTGCCCGTCTAGCAGATGTTCGGTGCAGCGTTCTACCGGGGCGGGAGCGCCCGCCAGTGGTCTCGTGACGAATGGTTCTCGCTCTCCGATCTCCAATACGAGCGCCGAACCTATTGGTAGGTCCCGAAGTATGGAGTCGATCAATGCAGCGATGTTGTCGTAGTCCCATGCTTCATGTCGCTGGAAGCGCGGCAAGCGAAGCTGGCCGCTCCGGACTCGATTAAACCAAGCTTCGACGCTGCGATCACGCGCCTCCATATTCCAACTCCCGCGACTGCACCGTCCGTGGTTGCAAGAGTAGCATACACACGCTTGGAGAATACCCTAATTAGTCGCCTACTCGGCCGCAGTCCCCACCCCGTCCAGCCGCACCGCGACGATGGTTGTGCCGTTTCCGGCAGCCTCGATGGCGATGCCGACCGGGTAGAGGCCGGTGCCGGGCAGGTCGATCTGCTTGGCGCTCGCATTCCATGCGACCTGTGCGCCAACCGCGATCACGACCGTTGGCTCCTTGGGCAGGACATAGACGCCCCGCGTGGCGATCTCGACTGCTTCGCCCTCAGCGGCGGTGAATGCGGCAACGCCGAACATGCTGCCGACGATAACGCCGTCGCCTGTGGTCACGCCGCCCGTGGGCGCGGTGACGGTGATCACGTCACCATTCTGAATGAAGGTCTTCATGGCTCAGACTCCTTTCGAGGATGCGATGCGGACGACGGCGACGCGGCTGCCGCCGACGGCCGCGATCTTGCGGTCGAGGTCGGCGAGCGCAGCCGCCATCTCGTCGTCGGTGGCATAGGTGACGCGCTTGCCGTCATATTCGACGGTGCGGACGCCGCGATAGCGGGCTGCCATCAGGGCGTCGCGCCAGGCGGTGAGCTGGGCGAAGTCGGCCATCACGCGCCTGCGTTCATGAACCAGCCGCGATGGTCGATGAAGCCCGCCCCGAAATCGAGGATCACCCGGATCTCCACGCCATCGACGTCCCAGCCCGAGCGGCTCTCGACCTGCGGGCCTTCCGCGCCCGAGAGATAGGCGAACTCCAGCCCGTCGATCTCGCCGGGGTCGGCGGTGACATACCAGCGCGTGGCCGAGGACAGCCGCGGCTCCACCACCAGCGAGAGCGACCCGGAGAACGGGTTCACATCCGCAGCCGTGGCGGGCGCGATGCTGGCCAGCCACTTCTCGGCGGTGGTCTCCAGCGCGGGCGGGACCAGCAGGTTGCGGGGCGTCACGCGGATCGTGCGATCCTCGATGCCTTTCTGGGTGCGCAGGGCCAACCGGGCCGCCGAGAGCGTCGCGTCCGAGATCGCCGCGCCCGCGCCCGCCTTGTTGCCATGGTCGGCATGGAACAGCGTCTTATTGTCGGAGAGCTTCGGCCCGTTGCCGGTATTGGTCTCGAGCAGATCGACGAGGATGCGGGCTTCCGTCTCGGCGGCGCCCTGGCCCATGCGGCGGGCAAGGTCGGAGAAGGCGCCGAGGTCGTCGTTCACCAGCACCTGGCGGGTGATGCCGATCTTGCGCGCCCAGGTCTCGACCTTGTAGGCCTCGCGCGCCTCGGCCATCGTACCGGCCTTGATCTCGCCGTGCTCGTTCAGCTTTTCCAGCAGCGGCGCCTCGCCCAGCATGATCTTGTTCACCGAGCGGAAGTCGCGGGCCGTGGTCTGCCGACCAAGGCGGCGGACGCCAGATGGTGCTGCCTGATAAGCATCCCGCAGCACCCGGCCGACCGTATCGCCCAGGATGATCGGAAAATCCGACGTCGTATGCAGCGCCCGGGTGATCAGCATCGCGGACGAGAGGCCCAAGGTCGTCTCACCGCGCAGCGTCAGCAGCTCCTTGGCCATGTCCACGGGCGTTGCATAGGCATAGCGCCGTGCCGGCTCGGAAAGCTGGTGCGTCGGATTGATCCGGGCATAGAGGGCTTCGCCCATCTGCCGGGCGCGCAATGCCGGCTCGTCCTGGCTCTCGCCGATCTCGACGCGCACCTGTTCGGTCCGGATGGTGGGCGCGGATCGCTTCGCCAGCGCGTCGAAGGCCGCGCGGCGCGCGGTGTCGGGATCGGCGTTCGCATCGATCTGGCCGTCGATCCAGGACTGGTCCAGCCCGGCAATGCGGGCGATGGATCGGATCTCGGCATTGACGGCGGCGCGGGTCTCGGTGGTCGGCGCTGTGTCGGCGGCCTCACGGGTGGTCGTGTCGGTCATCTCTGTCTCCATGCGAATGTGGGCGCCGGGGTCGGCGGGCGTCGGCACCAGGGAAATTTCGTGAGGGGTCCAGCGCACGGCGGTCAGCACGCGCGCGCCATTCTCGGCGGTCTCGGCCCAGTCCTCGACCGAGTAGCCGACCGAGACATGGCGCAGGATGCCCGCCAGCACGTCCTGCCAGACGGGCTCAACCTCGGGTCGGGCCGAGAACTGGATGAGCGCCGTGCCGCGCTTGCCGTCGACGCTGGCGCTGCGGACGGAGCCGAGCACGTCGCGGACGGCGGTCTGCCGATGCGCATCGAGAACGCTGGCGCCCTCGAGGCGCGACAGGTCCACCGCCTGCGGATCGAGGCTCAGCCGCTCGATGTATGAACCCGCCATGTCGCGGCGGCGCACGGGCGCGCCGGTGGACCAGACAACTTCAACGTTGCGTTCTTCAACGTTGACCGTCTGCGGCTTCAAGCTGGCACGCCGGGTCAGAAGGGAAACGTTGTCGTTCCCGACGTGTGAGTGCGTCCATCCCGAGGTTGTCTCGATGTCAGCCATTGGTGGCCTCCTTCTGCTGCGGCGCCGCCGTCTGCCCGAACGCGAGCCCCAGCCCCTCCGCGCGCTCGCGGTCGGCCGCGATCTCGGCATCCACCTGCTCGGCGTCGTAGCCGCGCTCGGAGATCGCCTGAGACCGGCTCTTGAGCCCCGCGCCGATCGCCATGATCTCGGCCTGCACGTCCTTCATCGGATCGACGTAATCGAACTTCGGCGGCAGCCATTCGCAGCCGAGGTATGCGTCCGGGTTCCGGTCGAAGTCCCGCGCGGGCAAGTCACCGGTCAGCACCGCCAGCCGCACGAACCGCTCCCAGACCGGGCGGCAGAACAGGTGCACCACCACGTTGTGCTGCAGCTGCTCGACGCGGCGACGGAACTCGATGAGCCCGGCGCGGATCGAGGAATAGGTGACGCCCTCCAGATCGCCCGAGACCAGCTCGTAGGGCAGGCCCAGCCCGGCCGCGACGGCGCGGAGGTGGTTCTTGACGAAGGGCGCATAGGCGTCGTGCTCGGTCGGGTTCGAGAACCGGATGTCGGTGCCGGGCGGCAGCGGGATCAGGCTGCCTGGTTCCATGCCCACGGTCAGCGCGCCGCCGGTATTGGTGCCCGACAGCCCGCCCGCCGTTCCATCGGGATCGGTGATGAAGCCGGTGAACAGCGCCGCGACCTTGGCCTTCACCAGTGCTGCATCCTCGAACTGGTCGAGCTCGTGCAGCCGCAGCAGCACCGGCGCGAGCCAGGTGATCCCGCGTAGCTGGCCCGCGGCGAGCGGCTTGAACAGGTGCAGACAATCGGCGGCGGGGACGCGGAGCGGATCCATGCGGAGCGACCCCAGCGGATCGCCCGGGCGGGAGGACAAGACCCGATAGGCGACCCGGCGACCGGCGGCATCGAACTCGATGCCCGCCCGGATCCGCGCCCCGCCGCCGATCTCGCGGTGCAGGTCCATCGGAACCTGCTCGCGATCCAGAAGCTCAAGGTGAAGGGGGATGCTGGCGGCGTCGCTGGTGACGCGCAGCCGGGCGAAGCTCTCGCCGCTCTCGACCATCGCGCGGACGGCCATGGCCTGCAGCCCATAGAAATCCGCCAGCCCGTCCGGGGCGGCATGATCGGTCCAGCGCAGCCACAGCGCCTGCAGCCGCTCGCGCACCGCCCGGTCGGGATGGGTGGATTGCGGCTTGATCCCGGCGCCGACGACATTGCCGACCAGGCTGTCCACCGCCGCCGCGACCCACGGGTTGTTGCGCGCATACCACCCGGCCCGCCGCGCCGCCGTGGTCGCGCCCGCCAGGATCGCCGCGTTCAGTCCGTCGACCGTCCGCGCCCCCTCCCAACGCCGCCCGCCACCCGCAGCGTCGAAGCCGCGAGCGCGCGCGAGGCCGAGAAGGCGATGGAGGAAGGTCCGCATGGGCGACAGAATCGCTCGAAACGGACCCTCAAGCTATTGGGAATGTTTGGGAGTCGAGGAAACGCGGGGCGTAGCTGCTGGTGCCGTTGAGTGACGAGGCCGCCTACGGTTGGAGCGATGTGTCGTGGCATGCCAAGTTCGGATGCGCTATGAACTGGAAACGATGAGCAGAATAAGCAACGAGGGCTGCGATGGCGGAAAAGCAACGCGCACCACGAAACCGGACCATTACACTTTCTGAAAGTGATCGTGTGGCACTTCGGCATGACGTAGTTTCCGAAGATAAGTTTGATCCACATTTGCTTGATGTTACCTGCATTGGCGACTGTCTTCGGATTGCCCCACGCTTGCCGCCTGCATCTGTGGATTTGTTAGTTCTGGATCCTCCGTATAACTTGAACAAGGAATTTGGCGGTAATCGCTTCCGCAAGAGAGCAGTCGATGAATACACAGACTGGCTCTCTGCGGTACTTGACGCCTTTATCCCGTGCCTTCGTGAAACAGCAAGTATTTACATTTGCGGAGATTGGCACACTTCAACCTCTATATTCGCCGCGGCATCCGAAAGGTTCATTGTAAGAAACCGAATTACGTGGGAGCGCGAAAAAGGACGTGGTGCCAAAGCAAACTGGAAAAATAGCAGTGAGGATATCTGGTTCTGCACTAAGGGCGAAGCCTACACGTTCAATGTTGAAAGCGTAAAGCTTCGCAGGAAGGTAATTGCCCCATATCGCGATGCCAGTGGGAGGCCAAAGGATTGGAATGAAAGTGCAGATGGCAACTTTCGCGATACCCATCCGTCAAATATTTGGACTGATATCACGATACCGTTTTGGTCAATGCCAGAAAATACGGATCATCCAACGCAAAAGAGCGAGAAATTGCTGGCGAAACTCATTATGGCCAGCTCAGACATTGGGGATGTAGTGTTGGACCCCTTCCTGGGCAGTGGAACGACGTCAGTTGTTGCGAAAAAGCTCGGGCGAAGATTTATTGGAATTGAGACTGTGGAAGAGTACGCACTGCTTGCAGCTTGGCGACTCAAGCAAGCGTCAGTGGATAGCGCCATCCAAGGTTATTCTGATTGCGTTTTCTGGGAGCGGAATACTCTCAATTATATGAATGGGGGTAGCGGGCGCCAGAAAGAAGCTTCTTCCAATAGTTCAAAGAAAGAAGATCAAGAGTCACTATTCTAGAGGTCAACTAGCATGGTCAGAAATTTTCGGCTCTCAGCAAGGTCAATCGTTGGATGATAGTCCTTGGCGCTTGCGCGTCCAAAGCGGCCAGATAGCTGGGTTACGCCGCGTGAAGTGCGCCCTGCCCAATGATGCTGCACGCCAGTTGCCTCCAGCAGTGCGGATTCGAAAATCGGTAGTAGCCGAGACGATACTGTCTGCTCGCCTAGGCTCACGCCAATCATCAGCAATGCGAATACGGAGCCTGGCTCCGAAAGAAAAGAAAGCATCTTGTCAACATTGTAAGCCTTGGGAGCAGAGGCCTTGTCCATGAGCTTGGTCTTGATGTCTATTACAAGGCGTCCCCCACCGCCTATCGCGTATTCTAGATCGCCAAGTTCGTGAGCATTACTTGCGTCGGTCAAGAGTTGCTCTATCGCATTTCCGCGCAGATTGACATTTTCCACCCGCGCTGCCTCGAGTATTCTGTCCCTGCATGCGTCCACGCGTTCACCGAGTTCTGCTTCGATGGCCTTGAAGCTGGTATCCGACAAAGCGGCAGCTGCTCTGTTTGGGGCATCTAGAAGAATTTCAAGTTTATCTTTACTGGGTTGGTATCTGTGGTCATGCCCAACAATTTCGTTGGTAGCCTCGACCAGTCTTTCCAGGTTCTCTTCCCAAGTGAATGCTGAGTGTTGAGCAAATAGAAGTTCAAAATTCTCTGGTCCATTGGCCGCACCTTCATATTCGATCATAATATCGGTGCCGTTAAAGCTGCCCTTGATGTTGTCAACTCGGAGATGGTGCGAGCTATGGCTGATCTTCTTGAGAAAGGTCGTATTGGAAATGAAAAATCTCACATCACGCTCGCGTACGAGAGCAACTATGAAGGGTAGCGCATCGTGATTTTTCAATGCTGATAAGGATAAGACCGTGTTGGAAAAACCATTTCCCGACGCCTGTGAAAAGCGAATAGAAAATTCGTCGCAAACCCACACACTCCTTGCACGCCTTGGTTGACACCATGCGACGAACGCCGACTGAACGTCAGCCTTGTCCGCGTCTGGGTTGGCGGTCTTGTACTCAGTGATGAATGCGATGGCGTCTTCGAGTGTCATTCAGAGAGGATAGGTGAGACGGGAAGCGGCGTCTACGGAGTGTGAGTGTCCGGTCCTATGCCCTTGCCGGCCTGGGGCGTAGCTGTCCGTGCTAGCTTGACGCCATCCACGCCGACCGGATCACCTTCGCAGCCTCCGCATCCGCCCGCGTCGGCGTGACCGCAACCCCCTCCACCTCCTCGTTCAGCCTGAGCCCCATGCTGATGAGCCCGTGCAGGGCGGCGTGGGCGTAGACGAAGGTGTCGAGGGCCTCGTTGCGCTCGCCGTCGCGCTTGGGCTGCCAGGAGCGGATCGGGCGCCCGCGCTCGAAGCGGGTGACGACGCGCTCGGCGGTGAGCTGGCGGAAGTAGTCGGCGTCGAGGCGGCGCGGGAAGTGGATCGCGCCGGGGCCGGGCTCGGTCAGGCGAAGGCGGGCGTAGACCGCGTCCTTCACCGCGTCCACGCCGACGATGAAGAGCGGGATCTTCCCCTTGTTCGTGCGCGTCGGGCGGCGCGGCCAGACCGGGATGCCGGGCCCGCCGCGGCCTTTGATCGCCCAGATGCGGCGCGCGAGGCGGGTGCGGCAAAACTCGTAGGCCATCTTGGTGTGGTGGCCGCCGGTGTCGATGGTGGCGGCGCGCACCGGCAGGTCGAGCCCGGAGGGGTGCGGGAAGCTCGCCTGCAGGACCATGTCGAGATCGGACCAGAGCCGCGGCCCGGAGGGGTCGCCCCACAGCACGCGGTAGTCGATGACCCACGCCTCCTCGTCGCGGCCCCAGCCGAGGATCTGCACCTCGATCCGGTCGCCCTGCACGTCGACGCCCGCGGTGAGCACGGCGACGGCGGCGGGCAGCGCCTCGCCCCAGTTCTCACGCCGGGCCATGAGCGGATCGGCCGGAACGGTATCGCCCGCCTGGTCCTCCCAGGACTCGCCCAGCTTGGTGTTGACCCAGACCTGCAGGCGCGGCGGATCCTTGCGGACGCGGCCGTGCTCGGCGGCGATCTCGGCCCATGTCTCCCACGGCGAATAGAGAGCGGAGAGGTGGAAGCCCGCCGTGCGGCCGTCGCCCTCGGCGGTCGGACGCCACTCACCTGCGGCCAGCAGACGGGGCTTCTCGTGCTCGTGGTGGATGCCGCCGCAGGCCTCGCAGACCAGATGCGCCTGGTCGCGCCGCCCCTCGGGCCAGCGGATGCGCGCCCATGTGATCGGCGCCACGTCTCCGCAGTGCAGACACGGCACATGGAAATACCGCTGGTCGCTGTCGAGGAACGCCGCCTCGATGCGGGAGTGGCCCTTCAGCGTGGGCGTCGAGACCATGTAGATCTTGCGCCGCCCGCGGAAGGTCGCGGTGCGCTGGATCGCCAGATCGACCGGATCGCCCTCGCCGTCGGCGTCGCCGGGATAACCGTCCACCTCGTCGAGGAAGAGATAGCGCACCGGCGTCGAGCGCAGACCGACGGGTGAGTTGGCGCCGGTCATCACCAGCTGGCCACCGGGGAAGGATTTGCGGAACAGGCTGTTGCCGGCATCGCGCGAGCGGGGCGGCGCAACCAGTTCGCGCAAGCTGGGCGTGGCCTCGATCAGCGGGTCGATGCGCACGGTGGTGTTGCGCCTCACCATGTCGAGGGAGGGCTGGACCATCATGACGATGCCGGGCGCGTTCTGGATGATGTAGCCGAGCCAGTTCAGCCCCGCCTCGGTGCCGCCGGTCTGCGCGCCCTTCATCAGCACGACGCGCTCGTAGGGGCTGGAGGTCGAGAGCGCGTCCATCACGGCGCGCAAGTACGGCGTGCGCGCGGTGCGCCAGCGGCCGGGCTCGGCCGAGGTGGTGGGCAGCACGCGGTGCCGGTCGGCCCATTGCGACACGGTGATCGGCGGCTCGGGCCGGATGCCGCGCCGCCAGGCGTCGTCCGCCTCAACCAGCATCGCGGAGTTCTCCCAGCGGCGTGTCGGCCAGATGCTCCAGATGCTCGCGCATCAGCCGGTCCAGGACGGCGAAGGTCGCTTGGCTGTCCGCGCCGGTCTCGGCGGCGATGAGCGGCGCGGCGCGCTGCACCCAGGCCATGTGGGCGTCGCGCTCGGTCCGCGCCCGGGCAAAGATGGTGGCTTTCGCAGCAGCGGCGTCGATCAGGTGGCCGCGTTCCTTGTCGTAGGCCAGCCGGGCGCGCTGGACCTGCACCAGCATCAGCATGCGCCGCACATCGGCGACCGAGGGCGCGCTGGCGCCGGTGTTCACGGTGCCGCCCTTGCCGCGCCGGGAAGGGTCGAGGTTCCGCTCCATCCAGGCGAGCCCGGTTTCCACGTCGATGCGCCCGTCCGGGCGCACCGGCAGCCCCTCGGCCACCAATTGCGAGATGCGGCCCTTGGTCAGCCCGACGCGGGCGGCGAAGGCGGTCTTGGTCTCGGTCCCGTCGAGTTTAGTCATTTCCGCCCCCTGACGCTGGCGGGCTCATGCGCTGCGCGTCCCCACATACGGATCCGCGCAGGAGGAACCGCCCTGCAGCCCGCGATCCGGCGAGCCCTACCATTCACAACGGTTCTGAAATTCTCGCGGGCTGTGCCGGGCGTCGCCGTCCGTTCACAAGTTGTCTGGTGGGTTTGGTGGAGATCAGGGGTTTGTTTCGGCCCGCTCCTGAGAACTGTCACGTCGTGCGTCGCGGCGTGATGCATGGCGTCACGTGTCGCGACCTCCCACGTCGCTGACACTTCGGGCGACAAACACAGATATCGGCCGGGACAAATCCACCAAAGCCACCAAACCCACCAGACGGATCGGGAATGAGCGTCACGCATCGGCACGGCTCCAGAGAGTTTCAGAACCGTCGTTGACCGGCGCGGCGCCCCGCTCCGCATGCTCCAGCTGCCAGCGCGTGTGCCCTGCCGACACGCCCGCGTTGATCAGGCGCAGCCCGCCCACGATCCGGTTCTGGTGCGACCCGATCCACTTGCCGAGCCGCCTGCCGTTGATCGCGCCGCTTTCGCCCGCGACCCGCAGAAGCGCCTCGCGGAATTCGGGATGCACGAACTCGGCGCGGCCGTAGAGCTGCGGTCGCTGCTCGGTCGCACGCTCGATCACGTCGCGGACGTTGGCGGGCTGCAGGCCGATCACCTCGCGCCAGCCTTCCAGGACCGAGGTCAGTGCCTCGAGCTTCGGGTCGGCGCCGCGCAGCTCCTCCATCGTGTTGCAGGGGTCGGCCTCGCCCAGCCAGATCAGGGCGTCGCGGACCCAGCGCGACCAGTCGGTGAAGGAGCCGAGCGGCGCGCGCTGCTGCGGTCGGCCGGCGATGTGGAAGGCGCGCAGGACGGTCAGACCGGCCGAGACGTAGTCGCCGCGCCGCTCGCTCACCATCGCAAGCGGATCGCGGTCGAAGGCCCGCAGCTCGGGCCGCTCCACCCCGGCGTCGAGCGTGGCGCGCAGGGCGCGGCGGGTCATGTCGCCCTCGAAGGTCAGGTTGTTGCCGGTGGCGAAGAGGGCCGCGTTGCTTGGCACCTCCGCGTTGATGGACGTCCCGAGGATCCGGACCTTGAGGCTCGTCTGCGTCATGGTCTGGCACAGGAGCTCGCCGCCCAGCGGTTCCTCGCAGTTGTCGATGGCGATCAGGATGTCGCCCGCGATCAGCGCCGCGCCCAGCCGCTTCTCCATCTCTTCCTGGGACTTGCCCTGCGCGATCACCGGCGCGGGTCGGCCGGTGGCGATCAGGCTCGCGAGATCCACCAGCATGGACTTGCCGGTGCCCGCCGTCGGCGCGTTGAAGCCATGGAGCGGCGCCGTCGACAACGAGCGGCGCACCAGCGCGGTCAGCACGGCCGAGAGGGCGACGGACCGGTCCGACTCCGCCACGAAGGGAAAAGTGGAGATGAGGTCCTTGAGGTAGGCCAGCGCGCGCAGCGCCATGTCCCGGTCGGGATCGCGCGGCAGCGCCGGAAACCGGACCTCCTGCGGATCGAACAGCAGCCCGGTCTGCACATCGTAGCCCGGCAGGTCGAGGATCGAGCCTTCCGCACGCAGGGTCGGGCAGTTGATCATCCCGGTCAGCACCGGCAGGCGCCACTGGCCCTCGCGGGCGAGAAAGGTCTCCGCGATCCTGTGCGGGCAGTCGGTGCTGAGCCAGTCGCCCTCGCGCTTGTCGAACCGCTTCCAGTTCGCGGCTCGCGTGAAGGCCTCGGCCATGTGGTGCGCCCTGACGTGCACCAGCCGCGGCGCGTCGACCGTGCGCCCGTCCGAGACCGCCACCGGCACCATCGCCGGGCGCACGACGATGCTGCCGCGCTGATAGTAGCCGAGCCCCGCCTGCATCAGCGCGCCTTCGGCCATGTCCACAGTCTGGTGTAGGAAGCCCGCGTACATGCGGATGACCGGGCGACCGTCGTCGTCCACCTCGTCCTGGTCCGCGGCGTCCGGACGGCTGGGCGCGCGCGGCGTCCGCACCCGCTCCGCCCGCGCGGCCCGCCAACCGTTCTGCCGCGCGAGCCAGAACAGCGTGCCTACGGTCACGCTGCGGACACCGGCGAAGCCGTCCCATTTCTCGGCGGTGTAGGCGGGATCGTTCTTCGACGCCTCGGCCGACCAGGTCTCCCACAGGTCGCGGCCCTCGGGACCGAGCGCCGCGTAGAGCGCGAGCCCGACCTTGATCCAGTCGTCGTAGGGCAGCTCGTCGTTGCGGATGTGGGCGACGGCTTCCTCGATCAGCTCGCGCGACGGGGCTTCCTTCTGCTTGAGCCCGGCGGCCTTGCGCCCCTCTCGGTCGATCTCGCGCCGATCGGCGATGGTCTGGCCGCTGACCTTGCGCAGATAATCCTCAGCCGCAGCGATGTAGGCCGCGCAGCGGTCACGGCTGACGACCGGCAGTTCATGCAGCGGCACGTCGAGCGGCGAGCATTCCGGCCAGTGATAGGGCGCCTTCGTGTCGGGGTGGATGCCGAAGGACACGAACTGCTGCCCCGTCGCCAGCACCTCGACCCGCGCCACCGTGCCGTCGAGCATGTGGAATTCGCTGGTCTGCACCTTGTCGAACGGCGCATCGGTGCGGAAGGCGAGCAGGATCTTCGGCGCGCGCCCGATCCGGGAGGCGGGCGACATGCCGAGCATCTCGGTCGCGATGCAGGTCAGCCGGTGGGCATGGTCGCGGTCCAGCACGTCGATATCGACGCCGACCAACTCGCCGCAGAGCAGGCCCGTGTTGGTGCAGTTGCGCTGCGCCTTCGTCCAGCGCGCGATCTCGGCCTCGTCGGCGCTGGCGCAGACCGTCTCCCAGCCCTTCATCATCGGCCGCTTGCCCGCGCCCTTCATCGCGACATGCGCGCCCAGAACCGGGATCGGGCGATAGCCGTTGCGGTGGAGCGCCAGGCGCAGGTCGGTCGGCTCCTCGGGCAGGGCCGGAACCGGCGCCACGGTGGACGCATCCGCCGACGCTTCGGCTCTGGCCATGTCTTCGGTCGTGCGGATCGCTTCCTCCATGGCTCAGTCCTCCATCTCCCAGCCCGCAAAATCGTCCCGCGCGCGCTCCTCCGCGGTGGCGAGGCAGCCGGAGAAGTGCGATTGCCCGCCGTAGACATGCCGGCTCAGACGCCGCGGATCGCGCCGCAGCTGCCGAGTAATCTGCATGTGGCAGTCCATCTCCGTGCGCAGCCGATCCACGGCTGCGATGGTCTCGCGCGCGAGGCGGCTTGTCTCGCTTTCGGGCGGGGCGACGGCCAGGAGATCCATGATCGCCCCTCGGCAGCCGCGCAGCCGCTCGCCCAGCATGACGTGATCCCACGGCGTGAACCGATAGAGCGGGTCCATCATTGCGCGCCCTCCTGGATCTCGATCCAGTTGCGCAGCGTGGATTTCCGCGCGCAGATCACGTTGCCCATCCGGAAGGTGGGCATCCGCACCTTGGCCTCGCCCGCATAGTAGTAGACCTTCCGCCGCGCCTTCGCGTCGCCGAAGACGAAGATCGCGATGGCGTCCGCGCCGCGCAGCAGATCGTCGGCCAGCGTCGGGCAAGCCTCTCCTGTGGCGGGTCCAGCCCGCATTTCCGTTTGCATGTCCTGTCCTCCTAGGTGCGGATCAGCGCGCCGAGCGCGATGATCGTTCTCTGACTGACGGCGAAGCTGACCATCGCGTCGCCGCCCTCGTGAAATCCGGATGCCTCCATCAGCTTGCGGAGCTGCCCCTTCGGCGGGGCGAAGCTCGCGATCAGCACGGTCCTGTCGGGCAACAGCCCGTCGCTGGACCCGGCGAGGGAGACGGATGCGGTGTGGAACCGCCGCTCGACCTCGATCTTCATGAAGGGTAGCGCGATGCCGCCGAGGGCCGCATCCAGCGCGCCGTCTCGAGCCGCTGCGATCAGACCCGCCAGCATCTCGCCAAAGGTTTTCGCCCCGATGAGGCTGTGCATCGCCTCGGGGAGCGGCAGCCACTCGTCCTGTTCGTCCTCCGACGCCGTGTTGCTGCAGTGCACACCCTCGACAGGGAAGGCCCAGAAGGTCTGCACTGCGCGCACCGCATCCTTCACCTGATCGGTGGCCATGATCGCCAGCAGCAAGCGGGCGCAGTCGTCGGGGGTCATGTCCGCCGCGCCCGGCCCGCGCCCGCCCGTCGACAGCAGGCGTTCCTGGCGCAAGCTGCGCGCGATCACCGCCACGGTCTGCTCGGGCATCGGCAGAACCTGCGCAAGCGTGGGGATGAGATCGCTCAGTTTTGCCATGACGGCGGTGGACTCCTTGGGTTGTTTTGGAATGTAGCTCCGAAACCTCTGGCACACAAGAGCGTTTCGGCGTAAAAATCCGATACCGGCTTCCGGGGTATCCACTTTCGCCTCGCCATGCCGCGCAACTGATGGCAATGCAGAAGGCGGAAGACGCTCAACACATTGCCTTTATTGGGGAAATTCGGATGGCTACGATCCGGAAGAGAACATTGCCCTCGGGCCTGGTGCGCTGGCAGGTGGATTTCACCGACCAGGCAGGCAAGCGCCGCTCGAAGCTGTTCCCCCGCCGGAAAGATGCCGACGTCTATCTGGTGAAGGTCCGCTCGCTGGTCGCCAACCACACCTATCTGGCCGACAGCGAGAGCATCACGGTGGCCGAGGCCGCGAAAAGCTGGCTCGACCATTGCCAGATGCGCTGCAAGACCGGGCGGCGGATGGAGCGGTCGACGCTGCGCGGCTACAGCGACTATGTGCGGCTGCACATCAAGGATCCCGATGTGGGAATCGGGGACAAGCTGATCGCCCACCTCACGCGCCGCCATGTGAACGAGTTCCGCGACCGGCTGCTGCTGAACGGGCGCTCCGAGCATCTGACCCGCCGCGCCATCTCCGTGCTGAAGTTGATCCTCGACCACGCCATCGACAACGGCCAACTGTTCACCAACGCCGCCCACGGCGTCCGCATCATCAAATCGAGCCGGATCGACCACAAGGCGCCGGTGCCGTCGAAGGAGGCGATCCGCGCGCTGATCGAGGCCGCCGACGAGGATTTCAAGCCGCACCTGATCGTCTCGGCCATCGGCGGCGTGCGCGCCTCCGAACTGCGGGGCCTGCGCTGGCAGGACGTGGATTTCGAGAAGGGCTTCATCCACATCCGCCAGCGCGCCGACGCCTACAACCAGATGGGTGAGCCGAAATCCCGCGCGGGCTATCGCGACATCCCCGCCGGGCCCATGGTGCTCAATGCTCTGCGACACTGGAAGCTGCGCTGCCCGAAGAGCCAGCTCGGGCTGGTCTTCCCCGCGCCGCGCGGCGGCATCTTGCAGCACACGAACACCCAGAACCGCTTCCGCAGGCTTTGCAGGGACGTCGGCGTGAAGATGCGCTGGCACGACCTGCGCCACTTCGCGGTCTCGCTCTGGATCGAGCAGGGCTTCTCGATCAAGGAGATCATGACCTTCGCAGGCCATTCCTCCATCCAGATGACCATGGAACGCTACGGCCACCTGTTCCCCTCGCCCGATCACCAGAAGGCCATGGCCATGGTCGAGGCGAATCTGCTAGGCTGATCCTGCTCGGGAGGCAGCGTAGATGGGCGAGAATGATTGGATCAAGAAGGAGATGGAGGCAGACTTGTTGGATGCCTTTGTCGAAAGCCATGAGCTCATCACAGGTCGGCGGCTAACCGACATCGAAACGGGCGAAAGCCCAGACTTCACTGCGCGCCTAGATGGTCAAAGCGTCGGACTCGAAGTGACTGAGGTCAGGGTCGATGGTGAATGCGACCCGTATGATTTCATGGCTGAGGCATGGCGGATCGCGGACAAGAAGAATTCAAGCTACCTGCGACACAATCGATTTCAGATCCCGATCATACTGATATTTTTCTCGCGTCGACCGCCACTGGCGGACTTTCATGGGCGCCTCGATGATGTGGCGATCGATGATTTTTCAGCGCTCAATTTCCATGAGGTTTGGCTGGCTGACATGAGTGACGAATATTTCAGTAACCGGGATCCTCGCAGGCCCGCTGACTTGTTCGGTCTTGCTCCTGTCGAATTCCGCGGCTTCCACCGCTTTGGCGACTGGGATCGAAAGCCTTACGGTTGACGAGGATTGCCGTCCACTCCGTGCGACACGACGCCGACGTTGCGAGCCTGAAAATCGGCTAACAAGCGGAAAACACAAGGTTATTATCGATGCGGGGGTAGCCCTCATAACCTGAAGGTCGTAGGTTCAAATCCTACCCCCGCAACCAACTTTAACGAACTCGCCGCAGCCTCAAAAGCTGCGGCGTTTTTGTTTGTGCCGAGGCTGAGTAGAGTGTGTGACGTGTGACGTGGTTCCCGGGAATGTATCCAGCCTAAAGTAGA